>Ga0065720_1000033_pt1 | contig 84040 bp, 61 predicted proteins | sample Thericmetagenome_FD_59107 | JGI IMG/M metagenome (GOLD analysis project Ga0065720, IMG submission 59107) | Thermophilic microbial communities from the Joint Bioenergy Institute, California, USA of rice/straw/compost enrichment - eDNA_2 v2... | ecosystem: Engineered > Solid waste > Grass >...
TTCCCCGACCCCCGCGTCGGACGGTTCGTCGGGCGACGCGGCGGGCGGGGTCGCCGCGACGGCGGGCAGGGCGGCCCGGTCCACCTTGCCGTTGGCGGTCAGCGGCAGCCGGTCCAACGCCAGGAACGCACCGGGCAGCATGTAGTCCGGCAGCGTGCGGCGCAGGTGGTCGCGCAGCTCACGCTCGTCCGGCCTGGTCGGACCGGTGGGCACCCAGTAGGCCACCAGGCGGGTACCGCCGGCCGCGTCGGCGTCNGCCCGAACCACCGCCTCGCCGACCGCGGGGTGGTCGGTCAGCGCCGCCTCGATCTCGCCCAGCTCGATCCGGTGGCCCCGCACCTTGACCTGGTGGTCGGCGCGGCCGACGTACTCCAGGTCCGTGGCCTCCGGATCCGTCGCGCCGCCGGTACGGGCGAGGTCGCCGGACCGGTACAGGCGGGCTCCGGGCACACCGGAGAACGGGTCGGGCAGGAACCGTTCGGCGGTGAGACCGGGCCGGCCCAGGTAGCCGCGGGCCACCCCGGCACCTCCGACGAACAGCTCACCCACCTCCCCGCGCGCGACCGGGTCACCGGCCGGGCCGAGCAGGTGGGCCGACAGGTCCGGCAGCGGCTGCCCGATCACGCTGCCCGCCGCGGCGTCCACGTCGGAGGCGGTGATCCGCCGCCAGGTGACGTGCACCGTCGTCTCGGTGATCCCGTACATGTTCACCAGCACCGGCCGGTCCGGGTCGTGCCGGTCGAACCAGGGGCGCAGCATCGGCAGCCGCAGCGCCTCACCGCCGAAGACGACCAGCCGCAACGCCAGCTCGGGGTCGACGCCGAGTTCCTGCTCGGCCCGGATCAGCAGGCCGAACGCCGACGGCGTCTGGTTGAGCACGGTGACCCGCTCGCGGCCCAGCAGCGGGTAGAACTCCTCCGCGACGCGGGTGACCTGCCGCGGCACCACCACCAGGCGGCCGCCGTGCAGCAGCGCACCCCACATCTCCCAGACGGAGAAGTCGAACGCCGGCGAGTGGAACAGCGTCCACACGTCGTCCGGGCCGAACCGGAACCGGTCCGCGGTGGCGCGGAACAGCCGGGNGACCTGGCGGTGCTCCACCATCACACCCTTCGGCCGGCCGGTGGACCCGCTGGTGTAGATGACGTAGGCGAGACTGGCCGGATGTCCGCCCGCGACCGGCGGTGTCACCGGGTGGTCGGCCAGCTCCGACTCCAGACGGTCCAGCCGGACCACCACCCGGCCGGCCAGGCCCGGCCGGGGCGCGTCGGTCACCACGATCGGGGCGGCGGCGTCGGCGAGCGTGTACGCCAGCCGGTCGTCCGGGTGGGTCGGATCCAGCGGCAGGTAGGCACCGCCCGCCTTGAGCACCGCGAGCAGCGTGGTGACCAGCCACACCGACCGGTCCAGGTGCACCCCGACCGGGACCTCCGGCCGCACGCCCAGCGCCCGCAGGTGGTGGGCGAGCTGGTTGGCCCGCCGGTCAAGCTCGCGGTAGGTCACCGTGTCCGACCCGGCGACCACCGCGACCGCGTCCCCGCGCGCGGCGGCCTGCGCCGCGAACCACTCGTGGATGAGGTCAGTCGACACGCGTGCGCTCCCCTCCCCCGGACATGCCCGCCGCCGCCAGCCCGGCCGACACCGCCCGGCGCACCGGCTCGTCGGCCGCGTCGACCAGGTGCGCCAGCGTCCGCTCGTACGCCACCAGCAGCGCGGCCGCGGTCGACGGCAGGAACAGGTCACTGTCGTACTGCACCGTGGTGCGCAGCCCGCCGTCGTCGCNCTCCTCGACCACGAGGCTCAGGTCGAACAGCGCGGTGTCGGCGCGCCAGCCCAGCTCCAGCTCACACCGGTCCAGCCCGGCCAGCACCGGAGCCCGGGTCTGGCCCAGCAGGCTGAACATCACCCGGAACAGCGGCATGAAGTCCCGGCCGCGGCGCGACACCAGCGCGTTGACCAGCAGGTCGAACGGCAGGTCCTGGTGNGCGAAGGCACCCAGGGTCACCCGGCGGACCCGGGCGAGCAGCTCCCGNAGGTCNGGGTCGCCGGACAGGTCGGTGCGCAGCGGAACCATGTTGATCAGGCAGCCGACCAGGTCACGCAGTTCGGGCCGGGTCCGGCCGGCGACCGGGGTGCCGACGGTGACCTCGGCGACCCCGGACCAGCCGGCCAGCAGCGCCTGGAAGGCGGCCAGCAGCGTCATGTACAGGGTGGCGCCCTGCTGCCGGCTGTACCGGCGCAGCCGGCCGGCCAGCTCCGGTCCGATCGCCCCGTGCACGACCGTGCCGCGGAACCGCCGCCGCGCCGGACGCGGACGGTCGGTCGGCAGCTCCGCCACGGGCGGATCGTCACCCAGCGTGGCCCGCCAGTAGTCGACCAGGTCGTCCAGGACCGGGCCGCGCAGCACGTCGCGCTGCCAGACGGCGTAGTCCGGATACTGCAGGACGACCTCGGACAGCGACTCGCCCCGGTACAGCGCACCCAGCTCGCCGAACAGCAGGTCCAGCGACAGCGCGTCGACCGCGATGTGGTGCAGGGTCAGCAGCAGCCGGTGCTCGTCGGGCCCCACCCGCAGCAGCCGCGCCCGCAGCGGCGCCGCCGCGGCCAGGTCGAACGGCCGGCCGGCCTGCTCCGCCGCCAGCCGGGCCGCCTCGCCGGCCGGGTCCGCCCGCCCGGTGAGGTCCACCAGCGGCAGCGGCACCGGGCCGGCCGGCAACACCTCCTGCCGGGGCCGCCCCCGCGGCGCCGGATACCGGGTCCGCAGCACCTCGTGCCGGGCCACCAGGTCGTCCAGTGCCCGACCCAGCCGCGCCGGGTCGAGCGCGCCGTGCAGGCGCAGCACCAGCGGCACCGTGTACAGACCACCCTCCGGGTCGATCTGCTCCATGAACCACAGCCGCTGCTGCGCGTACGACAGCGGAACCGGCTCCGGCCGGCTCCCGGCGGTCGGCGGTGGCACGGCCGCCCGCGCCGGCCGCTGAGCCGAACGCTCCAGCGCGGCGGCCACCGCGCGCGGCGTCGGACCGGCCAGCAGGACCCGCAACGGCAGCTCGGCACCCAGCGCCTCGGCGACCCGGGCGACCAGCCGCACCGCCAGCAGCGAGTGACCACCCCGCTCGAAGAAGTCGTCGTCGATCCCGACCCGGGCCACGCCGAGCAGGTCGGCCCAGATCTCGGCGAGCACCTCCTCGACCGGGGTCCGCGGCGGGACGTACGCCCGGTCGTCGTCGGCCAGGCCCAGGTCGTCCGGCACCCGCAGCGCCCCACGGTCGACCTTGCCGTTCGCGGTCAGCGGCAACGCGTCCAGCAGGACGTACCCGGAGGGCACCAGGTGCTCCGGCAGCCGCTGCCGCAGGTACTCGCGGATGTCGCCGACGGCGAGCCGGGCCTCCGGGTCCGGCACCACGAACGCGACCAGCCGGGCGCCGTCCTCGCCGGCCACCGCCGTCACCGCCGCGTCCACGACGGACGGGTGACCGCCCAGCGTGGTCTCGACCTCGCCGGGCTCGACCCGGAAGCCTCGGATCTTGACCTGGTTGTCGACACGGCCGAGGAACTCCACCGCGCCGTCCGGACGTTGCCGGACCAGGTCCCCGGTCCGGTACAGCCGCTCGCCCGGACGCTCACCGAACGGGTGCGGCACGAACCGCTCGGCGGTCAGCGCGGGCCTGCCGAGGTAGCCGACGGCCAGCCCCGGCCCGGACAGGTACAGCTCACCGGTGAAGCCGGGCGGCACCGGGCGCATCCGCGCGTCCAGCACGTAGCCGCCGGTGTTCGCGATCGGCCGGCCGATCGGCACCGTCACCGCGTCCGCCGGCACCTCGGTCACCTCGTGCCAGGTGGCGAACGTCGTCGTCTCGGTCGGCCCGTAGACGTGCAGCAGCCGACGCGGCGGGCCGGCGGCCAGGATCGTCCGCACCCAGCGCGGCTCGACCGCCTCGCCGCCGAACAGCAGCTCACGCAGCGGGGCGAACGCGTCCGGCCGCTGCCGGGCCACCGCGTTGACCGCCGCGGTGGTCAGGAACATCGTGGTGATGCCGTGCTCCCGGATGGCGGCGGCCAGCGCGTCCGGGTCGAGCACGGTCTCCCGGGGCAGGATCACCACGCCCGCGCCGTTGGCCAACGCCCCCCACAGCTCGAACGTGATGGCGTCGAACGACGCGTTCGCCGCCTGGGCCACCCGGTCACCGGGCCCGAGCCGGACGTAGTCGGTCTGCCGGACCAGCCGGACGATCGCCCGGTGGGTGACCATCACACCCTTGGGCTCGCCGGTGGAGCCGGAGGTGTAGATGACGTACGCCAGGTCGTCCGGCCCGGCGCCGCCGGCCGCGCCACCCGGGCCGTCCGCGCCATCTGCACCGTCCACACCGCCCGGGCCGTCCGGTGCACCGCCCGCCGGTCCGGCCCCGCCGTCGCCGTCGTCGTCGATCAGGACCGGTCGCAGCCCGTCGGCCGGCAGCTGGGCCCGGGTGTCCCGCCGGCAGAGCAGCACCTCGATGCCGGCGTCGGCGAGCAGGTACGCCAGCCGCGGCCGCGGATACTGCGGGTCCAGCGGCACGTACGCGCCGCCGGCCTTCCAGATCGCCAACAGTCCGACCACCAGGTCCGGCGAACGCGGCACACAGATCCCCACCCGGGTCCCCCGCCGCACCCCCAGCGCGGTCAGGCGCCGCGCCAACCGGGTCGCGCGCGCGTCCAACTCCCGGTAAGTCAGCCGCTGCCCGCCGTACCACACGGCCGTGGCGTCGCCCCGCCGGTCGGCCTGCTCGGCGACCAGCTCGTGGACGGCGCGCGGCGGCAGCTCGGCGGCGGTGCGGTTCCACTCCCACAGCNCCCGCCGCCGCTCGTCGGGGCGCAGCAGCGGCAGCTCGGACACCCGCGCCGACGGGTGGTCCGACACCGCCTCCAGCAGAACCGTCAACCGCGACGCCAGCATGTCCACCGTGGAGGCGTCGAAGATGTCGCCGTTGTACTCGAACAGGCCGACCAGCCCGGCGTCGTCCTCCTCGACCGTCAGCGTCAGGTCGAACTTCGCCGTCCCGGTGTCCACCAGGGCCGGTCGCAGCGTGTGGCCGGCCACCCGCAGCGGGGCGATCGTGGCCGTCTGGCAGAGCACCTGCACGATCGGCATCCGGGCCGGGTCCCGCTCCGGGCGCAGGGCGTCGACCAGCCGTTCGAACGGCAGCTCCTGGTGGTCGTAGCCGGCCAGCGCGGCGGAGCGCACCCGGGCCAGCACCTCCGGAAAGCCCGGATCCCCGGACAGGTCGATGCGCAGCGGGACCGTGTTGACGAAGAACCCGACCAGCGGCTCCAGCTCGGGCCGGGTCCGGTTCGCCATCGGCACCCCGACGATCAGGTCGGTGGCGCCGGTGTACCGGTGCAGCAGCGTGGCGAAGCCGGCCAGCAGGATCATGAACAGGGTGACGCCGTGCTCCCGGCCGACCTCGTCCAGGCGGCGACGCAACGGCTCAGCCCACCGCACCCGGTGGTGGCCGCCGCGGAACGTCTGCTCGGCCGGTCGGGTACGGTCACCGGGCAGCTCCAGCACCAGCGGCGCACCGGCCAGCCGCTGGCGCCAGTACGCCAGCTCGGACGCCAGCGCCCCGTCCAGCCACTCCCGCTGCCAGACGGCGTAGTCGACGTACCGCACCGGCGGCTCCGGCAGCTCCACCGGCCGGCCGTCGAGCTCCGCCTGGTACAGCCGGCCCAGCTCGGTGAAGAACACGTCCAGCGACCAGGCGTCGACGACGATGTGGTGGGTGGTCAGGACCAGGGTGTGCGGTCCCCGGCCGTGGCGGAACAGCCGGGCCCGCAGCAGGCGGCCGGCGCCGAGGTCGAAGCCGGCGCACACCTCCTCGCGGACCCGGGCGGCGACCGCCGCCTCGTCGACCTCCTCGACCTCCAGGCGCACCGGGAACGCCTCACCCACCTGCTGCCACGGCACCCCGTCGGTCTCCCCGAACCGGGTCCGCAACGCCGCGTGCCGGGCCACGAGCCGGTCCAGGCACCGGGCCAGGATCCGGTGGTCGAGCCCGTCCGGCCAGGGCAGGGTGTAACCGACGTGGTACACCGGGGAGCCGGGCAGCAGACGGCTCAGGTACCAGATGCGTTCCTGGGCCGGGGACAGCGGCACCGGGCCGTCCCCCGCCCGCCGTGTCATCCCGCCCGCCCCCGGCGGCGCGACGGACACCGAGAGCCGGCGGGCGATCGCCGCCAGGCTCTGCCCGGACAGCAGGTCGGTCAGGGAGGGCGGCGTGTCCAGCGTCCTGCGCAGCCGGGACACCACCCGCATGGCGGCGAGCGAGTGGCCGCCCAGCTCGGTGAACCGGTCCCCGCGGCCGACCTCGGCGACACCCAGCACGTCCCGCCACACCTGGGCGATCAGTTCCTCGACCGGCCCGACCGGCCGGCCCCCGGACCCGCCCCGCGCCGCCGGCGGCGGCGCCATGTCGGCCAGCCGCGCCCGGTCGACCTTCCCGTTCGGGCTCACCGGCAGCGCGTCGAGCAGCACCAGATCCGCGGGAACCAGGTGACCGGGCAGGACGGCGGCCACCCGGTCGCGCACCTCGGTGACGTCCGGTGCCGCGCCCTCGGCCGGGACCAGGTACCCGACGAGGCGGTTGTCCCCGACGTCGTCCCGCGCCGCCACGACGACCGCCTCGGCCACCCCGGGCACCGCCCGCAGGGCGGCCTCGACCTCGCCCAGCTCGACGCGCAGCCCGCGGATCTTCACCTGGAAGTCCAGCCGGCCCAGCAGTTCGAGCAGCCCGTCGGGCCGGTACCGGGCCAGGTCGCCGGTGCGGTACAGCCGCTCGCCGCGCACCGGCCCGTACGACCACTCGAAGAACCTCTCGGCGGTCAGGTCGGGCCGGCCCAGGTACCCCTCGGCCAGGCCGATGCCGGCCAGGTGCAGCTCGCCGGGCACCCCGATGGGAACCGGCTGGCGGGCCTCGTCCAGCAGGTAGACCCGCTGGTTGGCCATGGGACGGCCGTACGGGATCGTGGTCCAGCCCGGCAGCGGGGAGCCGGCCTCCACGATCGTGGAGTGGATCGACGACTCGGTCGCCCCGCCCATCACGATCGTCCGCAGGCCGGGTGCGAACGCGCGGGCCCGGTCCGGCAGGGTCGGCGCCACCCAGTCCCCGCCCAGCAGGGCCAGCCGCAGGCCGGTCCGGACCGGCCCGCCCGCACCCGCGGAGCGGCTCACCTCCTCCAGGTGGCTCACGAACAGTTCGAGCAGGGCCGGGGCGGAGTTCCACACGGTGACCCGGTACGCGGTGATCAGCTCGTACCAGTGGGCCGGGTCCCGCAGCCGCGCCGGCTCCGGCACCACCACCGCTCCCCCGGCGATGGTGACGCCCAGCAGCTCGTAGACGGACATGTCGAAGCTGGTCGACGACAGCGCCAGCACCCGGTCCGCCCCGCCCACCGCGAACCGGGTGTTCAGGTCCAGCAGGTTGTTCACCACGCCCCGGTGGCGCAGGGCGATCCCCTTGGGCGTCCCGGTCGACCCCGAGGTGTAGATGACGTAACACAGGTCGTCGGGGCCGGCCTCGCCCGGCGGGGGATGCTCCGGGCAGGCGGCGATCGCGGCGGCGTCCCGGTCCACCAGCACCACCGGGCACGCCGGCCGGGGCAGCCGGGCCGCGGTCCGCGAGTCGGTGACCAGCACCGCGCAGTCGGCGTCGCGCAGCATGAACTCCAACCGGGGGGCCGGATAGTCCGCGTCCAGCGGCACGTACGCCCCGCCCGCCTTGAGCACGGCGAGGATCGCGACGAGCAGGTCGGGGCCGCGCTCCAGGCTCAACCCGACCCGGACCCGCCGGCCGACCCCCACCCGGCGCAGATGGTGCGCCAGCCGGTTCGCCGCGGTGTCCACCGTCCGGAAGCTCACCGGCCGCCCGCCGTGGATCACCGCCGGGGCGTCCGGTGTGGCCGCGGCCCGGGCGGCGAAGTGCTCGTGCAGACCCCTCCCGTGGTCGAGGTCGGCCGCCGTGTCGTTCCAGTCGACCAGCATCAGCCGCGCCTCGGCCTCGGTGAGCAGCGGAAGCCGGGCGACCGGCACGGTGTCGGGCCCGACGAGCGCGCCGGCCAGCAGGGTCCGGAGGTGGCCCATCAGCCGTCGCACCGTCTCCCGGTCGAACAGCTCCCGGGCGTAGCGCGCCTCCAGGTCCACCGCGTCGTCGGCGAGGCGCACCCGCACCTGGCACTCGTACCGCGACAGTCCGGTGTCGACGTCCACCCGCTCGGTCCGGTGCCCGCCGAGCCGTGGCGGGTCGGGGCGCTCGGACACGGTGGCGAGCACCACCGACGCCAGCGGTGGACGGGTGGCGTCGGTCGGCGGGGCCAGCCGGGACAGGAACCGGTCGGCGGGCAGCCGGCTGTCCCGCCGTGCGTCGGCCAGGGCTTGACACACCTGGGCGACGAGCCCGGTGAAGGTCAGCTCCGGCTCGACCCGCACCCGAGGCAGCAGCAGGTCGGCGAGCCGCCCGACGACGTCCCGGTCGGCGGCGTGCCGCCGCTCGGCGACCCCGATCGTCATCTCCCGCTGGCCGGTGTGCCGCGCCAGCACGGCGGCGAACGCCGCCAGCAGGACCGACACCGGGTCCACGCCGTGCCCCGCCGCGTAGCCGTGCACCGCCCGGGTCAGCGCCGGCTCCAGCCGCAGGCTCAGCCGGCCCGCCGCGTACGTCCGGTCGAGGCGGCGCGGCCGGTCCACCGGCAGGTCGACCGGAACCGGCTCGGCCGGGCCCGTCTCCTCCGCCGGCGGCGGGGCCGGGGCGGGGGGATCCGGACGGGGATCGGGGCCCGCCGCCTCGGCCGTCGGGTCGGCGTACCAGGCGGCAAGGTCCCGCAGCAGCGGCTCGGCCGACTGCTCGTCGCACACCAGCGGGTGCGCGGCGACCACCAGCAGCTCGCGGTCGGCGGCCAGGCGCGCCCGGACGACCCGCAGCACCGGGCCGTGGTACGGGTCCAGCCGCGTGGTGCGGTGCGCGGCCAGCAGGTCGTCCAGTACGGCGTCGACGTCCCGACCGGCGGCGTCGTACTCGACCAGCTCGGGATCGAGCCGGTCGTGGATGCGCTGGACCCAGCCCGCGGCGGTCTCCTCCACGGTGGTACGCAGCGCCGGGTGCGCGGCGACCAACCGGCGGACCGCCCCGGCGAGGGCGTCCGGGTCCAGCCCGCCGTGGACCAGCAGGACCGCCAGCGGCTCGTCCAACACCGGGCCGCCGGCCTCGGCCCACTCCATGACCAGGCGCCGCCCCTGGGCCGGGGTCAGGGGCACCGGCGACGCGTGTTCGGCCGCCGGCGCGAAGGTAGCGGTCTCACTCATGCGGCGTCACCGGAGTACATCGGGACGGGGAACCGGTGGCACAGCACCGCCACCTCGGCGCGCACCCGGTCCGCGACGGACGGATCGAGCCGGTACCGGGTGTCGTCCTCGGCCCGGGTGGCGGTCAGTACCCGGTCGATCAGCTCGGCGCAGTACGTCGTCTCCTCCGGGCCCATCCCCCGCTGGGCCAGGATGTTGGTGCCCAGCCGGAGCCCACTGCTGACCAGCGGCGACCTGGTGTCGCCCGGGATCGGGTTGCGGTTGGCCAGGATCCCGCACTCCCGCAGCGCCTGTTCGGCCACCGCGCCGGTGAGCCCGAGCGGGGTGAGGTCCAGCAGGACCAGGTGGTTGTCGGTGCCGCCGGTGGCCACCGCGTAGCCGCGACGGACGAACGCCTCGGCCAGCGCCTGCGCGCCGGNCACGATCCGCCGGGCGACCTGGCCGAACGCGGGCCGCCGGACCAGGTCGAGCGCGCGGGCCTTGGCGGCGATCGCCGCCGCGTCCGGCGTGCTCTGCACCCGGGGGAAGACGCCACGGTCGAGCAGGACGGACAGCGGCGTACGGCNGTCCGGCCCCGGGGTGTCGTGGTCGGCGCCCATCAGCACCAGCCCGCCGCGCGGACCGCCGAGCTGCTTGTAGGTGCTGGTGGTGGTGACGTGGGCGACGTCCACCGGGCTGGGCAGCACCCCGGCGGCGACCAGACCGGCGATGTGCGAGATGTCGGCCAGCAGGTACGCACCGACCTCGTCGGCGACGGACCGCAGGCGCGCGTAGTCGACGCGTCGCGGGTACGAGCTACCCCCCGCCACGATCAGCCTGGGCCGGTGCCGGCGGGCGAGGTCGGCGACCTGGTCGTAGTCGATGAGCCCGTGGGCGTCCAGACCGTAGTGCACGGCCCGGAAGACCTGCCCGGTGACCGATGCCGGGGCGCCGTGCGTCAGGTGACCGCCCGCGTCCAGGCGCAGTGCGAGCAGGGTGTCGCCCGGCGCGAGCAGGCTGAACAGGACCGCCTGGTTCGCGCTGGAACAGGAGTGGGGCTGGACGTTGGCGTACCGGGCGCGGAAGGCGTCGCGGGCCCGGGCCACGGCCAGCCGTTCCACCGCGTCGAAGTGCTCGGCTCCCGGGTGGTACCGGCGGCCGGGGTAGCCCTCGGCGGTGACGTTGGACAGGACCGAACCGGCGGCGGCGAGGACGGACGGGTGCGCGAGACTGGCGTGGGCCACGACGGCGAGGGTCCCGGTCTGCAGGAGCAGCTCCTGGTCGAGCAACGCCGCGAGTTCGGGATCCTCGGCGGCCAGCGATTGGGCTCCCCGGCTGTGCAGCCGCCCGGTCGGCGAGAGATCCGCGGCGGACGGCGCCACGTCGGTCGGAGCACGCACCATTTTCACCCCCGTGATATGGTGATCAGCCGCAGGANTCTGTTACTGCCGATATTCCCTTCCGAAATTGACACGAAAGTACGTGTCGGCGCGCCGCGACGGGCAATCATCGCCGAGACATTGACCTTCTTTCCCCGTTTCCGGCCCGTAGTCTAACCAGAAGATCGCGTACTNGCAATCGAGAGCTGACTATTCGTCTCATTGACCGCCACGAGACCGTGTCTGCGCAGCACAGGTGCCCTGCCGACACNCCNCCGCGGGAGTACGCGGCTCGATTTCGCCTATCTCCGGACAATCTTGGACCGTCGTCGACCGCCGACCCGCTCCACGGTGGACCGGTTGGCGACGACACCGAGACGAGATTTCACTCCGGGCCGCGTCGGCCCCGCCGGCTGCGAAGCCTCCGCCGATCCGAACGCGCCGATGAGCGAGCCGACCGGGAACCCACCCACCGCGTCGAACGTTCCCGCACCGGCCCACCGACACCCGCCCGGACGTGACGCTCTGGCCGAGCCACCGCTCACGCCTGCGCGANTCCGGCGGNCACGGCGCCGGGGACCACCCCGCGGGCGCGAAGGCGGGAACCCGGCCCGGCCGACGGCCGGGCCGGGGAGGATCTCCGGGCGGGTGCTGGCTGGTCGGGCACACCCACCGCCCGCCCGGAACGGGACGTCACCGTCCGACGACCTCGTACGCCCGCCTCCGGTAATCCTGGAAGNCCNCCACCGTGTTGCCCGCGTACTGCCACGGCCACTCGGTGACCAGGTCGCCGATGACGTCGAACTGCTGCGCGGCGGCGACCAACTCGCCGCTCCAGCAGAACGCCATCGCGAACGAGTTGTGCAGCGTCGGCCAGCGAGGGCGCCGGACGTACGCGGGGTGCAGGATCGACCGGTTGGCGGCCTCGAAGAGTTGTGCGGTCACCTCGTCGGAGCCGATGTACTCGGCGTCCTCCCCGCTGGGCAGGTCCAGCCAGTGCTCCAGATGGGCGGCCGGGACCAACTGGCCCAGCGGCGACCCGGGCGGCATGGCCTCCAGGGTCTCCAGGGCGAACCGGTGCATCTGCTCGTGCGACCCACCCCACTTCGGGCACAGCTGCTGCAGCATGTGCTCGTGCGCCTCGACGTGCCAGGGGTGACGCTTGCGCACCTCCTCGAAGCGCCGCCTGGTCTCGTCGATGCCAAGCTGGCGCGCCCGACCGAGAATGACCCGGAACGCCCACCCGGCCGCACCGTCACGATCCCGCTCGGTCACCTCCTCCAGGCAGCTCTCGGCAATCTTCAGCCGCCGGAAGAACACCTTGAACGCCTCGGAACCGACCGTGCTCGCACGCCCGCTGCCACGGGCCTGCCACGCCCAGTGGATCGCACCCGCCCCCTTGACCAGCAGCGGCAGGGACGACCGGGGCTCGGCCTCGACCCACTCGTCGACCCAGTTCTCGACCCCGTCGACAAAGGCCGCCCGGTGCACGTAGAAGGTGAAGTCGTCCGGGTCCTCCACGGTGGACAGCACGTCACGGATGGTCCGCCAGTCACCGGCCTCGGACGCGTCGATCAACCGGCGGGCGGTTTCGTCGCCCATGGCGGGATCGATGGTCAGAGTCGGTTCGTCAGGTGCGCTCGGTTTTCTCCGGCGCCGAAANGGCCACACTCCCAAACTCCCTCGTCACAGACCNAACACAGANAGTGATCATGATCACATCGGGATGCTCGTGGACTCTACCGTCGCCCGTCCGACCCCGCCGACGGGTGCACGGCCGTCCGCCCACGAACACGGGTCCACCGGNTGCCGTGTGCGCCGCGAATCGGGCGGTGAGCCGTACGGGCCGTCGCGGTTCGGGGTCGGCAGCCGAGCGCGGTGCGGTTGAGCCGGGCCGCGGCGCGTTCCTCATCGCCACGTGCGCCGTCATCGCTCCCGCGCCGGTCCGGGTGTCGTCCAGAACCGGAGCAGGGTCCGCCACGCGGCCGACGGGCCGGTCGTCACCAGGTCGGGATCGTTCAGCAGGTCGATGCCGAGCGCATCGTCCGAAGCCTTGTCGTTGGTGTTCCCACAGACCTCCGCCGTGACGGGCTGTCTGGCCGCAGGAAATCTGTAGGGTGACCCGGCGTCACAGCGGTCCCCAACCGTTGTGCCGATCTCCTCGATCGCACCCGGGAGCACCTCGTGGTGAGTCCTGACCGATCGACGGCCACCCGCCGGACCACGCGCGCCTTCCTGGACCAGCTGGGACACCGGCCGGCGCTGGTCACCACNCAACAGCTCACCCGNGCCGCGGCGCGCGACCCGCACCGGACCTCCGGCGACCGGCGGGAACTGGGCACTCACGCTCGGCGTGGTCCCGATCCGGGCCCGACTCGCCGTACTGACCTCGGCGCCGCCAGTTTGCACCAAGTGCGAATAGTTACATAACAGACGCCGGTGAACCGACGGTGTGGGTCGGTCGTTGAAGCCCGCTGTCANCGGCCCGAGCACGGGCCCCTCCGAGAAGGGTGGCAGACGTGCCAGACACCGAGCAGAACGAAGAGCGCAGGCGCCCTGAGCGGCCCAACACCCGAAGGATCGTCGAGGCCGCGGGCGGCAGGTACTCACCCAACAGCTCCGCCAGCAGCGGCATGGAGGACGAGCGGGACTTCGTCGAGTCCGCGCTGAGCTACGCGACCTTCGAGATCAGAGAAGACAACCAGGCAGCCCACACGGACAAGCTCGCCAACAACCGCTACGAGATCAATATCTACCGGCAGTGGCTGGACCAAGAGGGCATGACGGCACAACAGGTGGTCATGCACGAGGGCACCCACGTTGGCGTCGACTTGTCCTACAACAACGACATGCCCTTCTGGAACGTCAACTTTCCGCAGGGCGACGGTGCAGTTGTCGGCGAATCGGTAAGACGGCAGCAAGACGTCATACTGGCCAACCTAGAACAAGTTGGAAAAAGAGGCCGAGCGCGACGCGGAGAGGAGTAGGCTCGGCCCGGAGTTGTACGAGTACATCTCGGAAGAGAGTGAACTACGCCCGGGTGAATCCGCTCGCCGAGTACGACACCGTCATCAACGAACTCTCCGAGAAGCTGAACAAGGACTTGGGCAGGAAGGAGCGCGAGGCAACACGGACGTACAAGTACCTGCAGAAGGCGCGGGAGGCGAAGAGGGACCTACGCATCTCGGGTGAGGGGGAACACCGGTCCGTCGCCCGGGAGCCCGTGGGCCCCTTCCACGCCATGCAGGAGGCCCTGCCCAACCCGCAACAGATCGCGAACAGCGTGTACAACACCCTGCCCGACTGGATGCGGAACCAGAACCAGAACCAGGGCCGAAACCGCTGACCGACCAGCCCGAACAACCCCGGCCAGACGTGACGACACGGAAAGGCGACGACCAGACGATGGTGTCGGCACCACCGGACGAACAGGCGCCCGGGCTCGAACCAGACGAGGACGAACCTCCCCTGGAAACCCCCGAGCCCGTCGCCTCCGACCCGCCGCCCAGACCGGTGTTCATGCCCTACCTGCGCGGACACCAACGTCTCCAGGCCCAGCGAGACCTGGCACAGTGGGTCCACCAACTCCTGGTCCCGGTCTACGTCCGGGAGGTCACCTCGACAGCACTCTGGTGCGACCAGTGGTGGCTCCACCCCGAGGCGGTCATGCAGCTACACGGACTCCAGATGGCCTGGAACCAACTGACCGGCCCCGGCGGCGGCCCGACCGGCCCGGCGATGTGGCACCGCGACTTCCTGGGCCCGCTCCTGACCGCCCTGCGCAGCCCGGCAGGCCCCTTCGCCGGCTGCAAACCCGGCCGACNCCGCGACAGCCCGCCATACCAACCCCGCAACCCGCCCGGCATCCCCCCACCCGGCACGCCGGCAGACCACAGAAGATAACCCACCCCCGGGGGTACCGCGCCGCCTGGCGGCGCGGTACCCGCGCAGGGCCACCGAATCCGCGTAGCGGCCAGGCGGGTCCGGAGTCCGAGCCGTCGGACCCGACCACCAGCCCACCCTGGACACGCCCATCCCAACAGCGTGTCGGCCGGCCAGCCGAACGACCTCGAAACGCTGACGTTCGACTGGCCGGCCCCGCCACGGCACGGACAGCCAACCGCCGGCCGACCCGCCGTCGGCTCCGGAGGATCCGTGAACGGACTGGGGCCGATCGGCGTGGCCGGAGGCGGACCGGTCGGCGGCGGTCTCCGCCGCGACCCGCCGCCTCGCCGAGGCCGGCCTGTCGGTCGGGTACGACCATCGACGCGGACACTGCGGGGCCCGTGGGCCGAGCGCGAACGGGTCCGACCCGGCGCTCACGGCCGGACACGACCGTGCGCACCCGTCCCCACCGGCCCGTCGGGGCGGGTGTGGGCGGGTGCGCCCGGCAGGGTGGTCAGTTGGACCGCTGCCCGGTCCAGTCGTCGTGCTGCCCGTGCTGCTGCGTCTGGCAGTCGTCGGAGAGGGCCGTGCCGGACCCGGTCGGCCCGCAGTCGGTGGGCCGGTTCCCGGCGATGACGGTGTCGGGGTCCCGGNTGAGGGAGGTGTCCCTGGCGAACAGACCTCCCGGCGCCTTGGTGGCGCTGTTGTCCACGATCCTGCTGTCGACCAGGTTCAGCCGACCGGCTTCCGCGTAGATCGCGCCTTTCGACTCGGGACCGACCGCCGTGTTCCGGTTCACCTCGCTCCAGCGCACCGAGGTGTTCGACCGGACGGTGTACAGGCCGCTGCCGTCACCCCGGGTGGTGTTGCCGGTGACCGTGCTGTTGTTGAGCACGAGCACTCCGCGGACGGTGGAGATGCCGCCGCCGTCGACGGTGGCGGTGTTGTGCCGGACGTCGAGGTTGCGGAGGTCGAGGGTGGCGTCGTCGTTGGCCAGTCCGCCCCCGACCCTGGCGGTGTTGCCGACAGCCCTGCTGTCCCAGACCTTCGTCCGGGCCGAGTAGCTGGCCAGGCCGCCGCCGGCTGCCGCGTGGTTGTCGACGAAGGCGGTCTCGCTGACGTCGGCCGCGCCACGGAAGTTGGCCATACCGCCGCCGATGCCACCCGCGCTGTTGTTGACGAACGCGGACTTCTCGACGGTGAGGACGCCGCCGTTGAGCAGACCTCCGCCCTGTCCCTCGGCCCCGGCCGCGGTGTTGTCCCGGAACGTGCTGTCCACGACGGTCATGTGGCCGTCGTTGAACACCGCACCACCGCCGCCGTCCTTCTGCCTGAGGGCGGTGTTGCGGGTGAAGGTGGTTCGGGTGACGACGGCACTGCCGGCGTGCTCGACCCAGAGGGCGCCGCCCTGATCCGCGCGCCCGTTGTCGAGCGTGATGTCGATCAGTTCCAGCTCACCGCCGTTGTGGACGGTGAAGAACCGATAGTCGCCGGCGTTCGGAGCGCGGGTGAGGACGGCATCCCGACCCTCGATCGTGATCGGGTGGTAGATCGCTGGCAGGAGGTTCCTGTCGTCCGGACGGTTGACCTCCTGGCCCTCGCCCTGGCCGGTGGGCTCGCCGTCGGAACCACTGTCCGGGCCGCTGTCGGGTCCGGTGCGCTGGCTCTCCGGGCTGCCGGCGGGGCGGCTGCCCTGCTGGCCGCCGCCCGGCGCCGGCGACGGGCCCTGCGCCGCGGCGCCGGCGCGGGCGCCCGACGCCGGGGCCGGGGCCGGGCGCGGGCTCGGCTGACCGCTGGTCGGTCCCCCGTTGCCGGCTCGGCCCGGTGCGCCCGTACCGCCGTCCCTGACCGCGTCCGATCCGCCCGATCCCCCCGTGCCGCCGGGCCGGCCGGCGCCTGCGGTGCTCGGCGTGGTCTGGGCCGGCCCGTCGCCGGTGCTCGACACGCTGGCACGCCCGTCCGCTCCCGGTCCGGCCCGCTCCGCGTCCGTGGCAGGGCCCGTACCACCGGGTTGGTTCCCACCGGACACGGCCGTGCCCTGGCCACCGCGCGGGTCCTCCGCCCCGCCGGTCCCGGTGTCTGANCCACCGCGCGACCAGCCATCGGGACCGGTCTGCCGGCCCTGGTGGTGGCCGGTGGGATTGCCGAGCTCGTAGACGCACCGGGGCGCGAGCCGGAGCACGCCGCCGCCCGCGGCGTCGGCGCGCACCAGTGCGGCGATCAGCTTGGCCGAGTCGCAGGGCACCGACGTCACCTCGCGGTGGTCGCCGTACCCGTCACCATCCGCTGTCTCCCGGGCGGCGGAGACGCCGGACAGGCCGGCCGCCCCGGCCACCAGGGCTCCCGCCACGAGGCCCCCGGTCAGGAACCAGCGGGACGGCCGCCGTACGCGCATTTTCCGCCGTTCTGTACTCCCGTGGCTGATTCCTCGGAACTTGGACATCAAGCCTCCCTGCATTTCGTTCGGGACAGGGCCGCACCAACCCGGGCGCCGAGGGCCACCGGTCGTCGCAGCACCGAAAATCACGGTACGGCGATTACCGCAGCAAGACTGGCTTATCCGAATCAAACACACGATTTGGTTGAACCGGCCCCGACGCGGAAGAGCGCCGATTATTTCGGTCGGCGGTGGGCAGCGGAATCGAATCGGACGGCGTGTCGCAGAAGGCGCAGGCANGCCGTGGCGGCCCGGCCGGGTCGGTTCTGGCCAGGGCGCCCGTACCGGCAGGAGCGTCGCGGGACGGGCGGAACACGCTGTCGGACGACGGTCGACACCGGACCGGGCCGAATGCGGCGTAAGACCCGGTCAGCCACGCCGAGGCCAACCACAATTCGGGACAACGGTACGGGGCCGGCGGATCTGCGTCTCACCCGCCCCGAAACGTCGTTTCGGAAACGGACACGCCGACCCTCTCCCAGCCGGGTAGAAGTCGGTCGACAGCGATACGAAACGGTTTCCGCCGTCGCTCGAACACTCGTGATTTCCGCCGGAGTGTCGGACGGGGTCAGGAAAGGCACGAATCCCCCGGCGCACACCCGTTGGGCGCCCGCGGACGCCTCCCCGGGCCCGTGTGAGACCACCTGCACGGTCGCGGAACCGCCGAGGGAGTCTCCGGACAGCCCACGGGACACGCGTGGGCCTCTCCCCGCCGGCACAGCGGGCAGAGGCCCACGACCAGGGTCGTCAGAGGGTACGGGCCAGGCGGTCGGCGAGGATCCGGGTGAACCGGGCCGGATCGGCGAGTTCGCCGCCCTCGGCGAGCAGGGCCATGCCGTAGAGCAGTTCGGCGGTCTCGGACAGAACGTCGTCGTCCCTGCGTTCGGCGTGGGCGTCCCGCAGCCCGGTGACCAGCGGGTGGGNGGGGTTGAGTTCCAGGATGCGCTTGATCTGCGGAACCTCCTGGCCCATCGCCCGGTAGATCTTCTCCAGGTTCGGGGTGATGTCGTGGGCGTCACCGACGATGCAGGCCGGCGAGGTGGTCAGCCGCGACGAGAGGCGGACCTCCTTGACGTGGTCGGACAGCTTCGTCGTCAGCCAGGAGAGCAGCTCGGCGAAGTCCTTCTGCCGTTGCTCACGCTCCGCGCCGGCCTTCTTCTTCTCCTCCTCGGTGTCGAGGTCGACCTGGCCCTTGGCGATCGACTGGAACCGCTTGCCCTCGAAGTCCGGCACCGCGTCGACCCACATCTCGTCGACCGGGTCGGTGAGCAGCAGGACCTCGTAGCCCTTGGCCCGGAACGCCTCCATGTGCGGCGAGTTCTCGATCGTCGAGCGCGTCTCGCCGGTCACGTAGTAGATCTCGTTCTGGCCTTCCTTCATCCGCCCCACGTACTCGGCGAGCGTGGTGAGCTTCTCCGGATCGTGGGTCGAGGCGAACGACGAGATCTCCAGGATGNTCTTCTGGTTGTCGAAGTCGCTGAGCAGGCCCTCCTTGACCGCCCGGCCGAACTCCCGCCAGAACTTCTGGTAACGCTCGGCGTCGTTGGTCTGCATCTCCTTGATGGTGGAGAGCACCTTCTTGACCAGGCGTCGACGCATGAGCTGGATGTGCCGGTCCTGCTGGAGGATCTCCCGGGAGATGTTCAGCGACAGGTCCTGGGCGTCGACGACGCCCTTGACGAAGCGCAGGTACTCGGGCATGAGTTCCTGGCAGTCGTCCATGATGAAAACGCGTTTGACGTACAGCTGCACCCCGCGCTTGGCGTTGCGCATGAAGAGGTCGTACGGCGCCCGGGACGGGATGAAGAGCAGGCTCTCGTACTCGAACGTCCCCTCGGCCCGCATGTGGATGACCTCCAGCGGGTCCGTCCAGTCGTGGCTGAGGTGCCGGTAGAACTCCTTGTACTCGTCCTCCTTGACCTCCTCCTTCGGCCGCGCCCAGAGCGCCTTCATCGAGTTGAGCGTCTGGACCTCGGTGGTGGTCTTGCCGTCGGCGTCGGTCTTCTCGACCTCCATCCGGATGGGCCAGGAGATGAAGTCGGAGTACCGCTTGACGATCTCGCGGATCTTCCACTCGGCCGTGTAGTCGAAGAGCTGGTCCTCCTCGTCCTTGGGGCGCAGGTGAAGGGTGACCGCGGTGCCCTGGGGCGCCTCGTCGATGGTCTCGACGACGTACGTCGCCCCGCCGTCGGACTCCCACCGGGTGGCGGTGCTCTCCCCCGCCCGCCGGGTCACCAGCGTCACCCTGTCGGCCACCATGAAACTGGAGTAGAAGCCGACGCCGAACTGGCCGATCAGTTCCTGCGATCCGACCGCGTCCTTCGAATCCTTGATTTTCTGCAGAAGTTCCGCGGTACCGGATTTCGCGATTGTGCCGATAAGAGTGATCACCTCGTCGCGGGACATGCCGATACCGTTGTCCCGGACGGTGAGGGTGCGCTTCTCCTTGTCGACCTCGATTTTGATGTGCAGGTCGGAGGTGTCGACGTCGAGGTCCTTGTTGGTGTACGCCTCCAGCCGCAGCTTGTCCAGGGCGTCGGAGGCGTTGGAGATGAGNTCCCGCAGGAAGATGTCCTTGTTCGAGTAGATGGAGTGCACCATCAACTGCAGGAGCTGCCGCGCCTCGGCCTGGAACTCGAAGGTTTCGACACCGGTGCTCATGTGGACCTTCTCCCGAGAACAGTTCTTCCCGTTGCGGGCTCTTCGCCGACTGCGGAACGGCGTCGCCACCACGGGCCGCCGTTGCCCGGGCGCCATACTAATTGAGCGGACCGGTGGCCGGTCACGCGCCGGACCGGGTGGCGGCGGCGTGGGCCGCCAGTCCTTCCGCGCACCGGCGGAGGAAGCTGTCGAGGACCCGTCGGTAGAACCACCCGGTGCCGGGAATTCGCGCGGTGAACGACGAGTGCCAACGAATGATCGTCCCGTCGCCGTCCGGGGTGAGGTCGATGTTCGCCCGGTAGCCGCGCAGCGGCAGCCCGGAGACGAGTTCGTAGCTGAACCGACGCCCGGGCACCCGTTCGACCACCCGCTCCCGGCTGGTCACGCGCCCGGTCCGGAAGACCCGGATCGCGCCGACACCCTCGGGCTCGTCGTCTCCGGGCCGCTCCAGCTCGAACGAGCCGAGCGGAGACCAGACCGGCCATCCCGCGCCGTCGACCAGCAGCTCGTAGACCCGGTCCGGGTCGGCCGTCGTCCGCACCCGGACGTCGATGTGCTGTCGCGCCATGGCACACCCCTCCCATCCATGTACCAACTGGTACGTCTGATGCGTGTACCGTACGGTACATGAGCTCGGACGCGCGCACCCAGCTGCTCTCCCGTGCCGTCGCGTACGTCACCGCGCACGGCGTCAGCGGGCTGAGCCTGCGCGGCCTGGCGGCCGCCATCGGCACCAGCCACCGCATGCTGATCTACCACTTCGGCTCGATGGACGGGCTGCTCGTCGAGGTCGTCCGGCACGTCGAGGAGCAGCAGCGGGCTGCCCTGGCCACCCTCGGCCCCGACTCGGTCAGATCGCCGGCCGAGGCGATCCGGGCGGTGTGGGACCGGCTCGCCGACCCCGCCCTGTGGCCGGTGGAGCGGCTCTTCTTCGAGCTGTACAGCCAGGCGCTGCGGGGACGCCCGGGAACCGTCCGACTGTTGGAGGGGGTGGTGGAGAGCTGGGTCGACCTCACCGTCGACCTGGCCGCCGGCTGGGGCGTACCGGCCGAGGTGGCCCGTGTCCACGCCCGACTCGGCGTCGCGGTGATCCGTGGCCTGCTGCTGGACCTGCTCGCCACCGGTGACCGGGCCGGCGCCGACGCCGCCATCGCGGCCTTCGCCGCCGCCTACGAGCAGGGCCTGTCCGGGGTCCAGCCGCGGACACCGTCGGCGGACCACGCGACCGGGCCCGCCTGACAGGTTCCGTCACCGTTGCCCACCACGCCGGGCCGGCGTCGCGGCGCCACCCGCCCGGGTGGCCCACGACGCCGGCCGGAGACGGTACCGGGTCAGCCCCGGTTCGCGGCCACGACCGCCACCGGCGCCGGTGACACCGGCGCCGGCGCCGCCGGCCCCTCCTCCTCGAACCCGATCCGCGCGTGCAGCCGGCGCAACACCGCCGGCGCCGCCCAGTTGTGGCGGCCCAGCAGCGTCATGGTGGCCGGCACCAGCAGCATCCGCACGACCGTGGCGTCCAGGGCGNCGGCCAGCACCAACCCCAGCCCGATCGCCTTGATCGGCGCGAATCCACCGATCAGGAACCCGGCGAACACCACCAGCAGCAACAGCGCCGCCGAGGTGACGATCCGACCGGTACGCTGCAGCCCTTCGGCCACCGCCCGCTGCGGGTCGGCACCGGCCCGCCACCGCTCCCGGATCCGGGACAGCAGGAACACCTCGTAGTCCACCGAGAGCCCGAAGGCGATCGCGGCGACCAGGACCGGGACGGTCAGGTTCGTGGTGTCCAGGCGCACCGTGCCGAAGAGCCCGGCCAGGTGACCCTCCTGGAACACCCAGACCACCGCACCGAGCGCGGCGCCCAGGCTCAGCACGTTGGTGAGCACCGCCTTGACCGGCAGCAACACCGAACCGGTCAGTGCGAAGAGCAGCACCAGGGTCGCCAGCGTGACGACCAGGGCGGCCCACGGCAGTCGCTCGGCGAGCATCGCCCGGTAGTCCACCAGCTGGGCGGCCTGACCGGTCACCGCCACCTCGAACGGCGCCGACAGCGCCCGGATCTGCGCGACGGCCTCCGCCGCCGCGGGGGACGCCGGAGGCTGCTCCGGCGCGGCACGCAACACGGTGAGCGCCGGTGCCACCGGTGCCACCTCGACCCGGGTGACGCCGGGTACGGCGGCGACGCGGTCGCGTAGCCGGGCCAGCTCCGGGTCGTCGGCGGCGGCGGAGGCCACCACCACGATGGCGTCCGGCCCGGTGTGCTCCGGGTAGTGCGTGGTCAGCGCCTCCCACATCCGGCGGGTCTCGGTGCTGGCCGGCAGCAGCCGCGGGTCCCCGTACCCGAGCCGCAGGTCGAACGCCGGAACGGCCAGCGTCGCGAGCAGGCCGACGACGGCGACCAGGGTCACCAGCGGACGGCGCTGCACCGTCCGGGCCNCGGCGCCGAAGACACCGTCGCCGGTGCGGGGCGCCGCCGGCGGGATACGCCGACCGAGCAGCACCAGCAGCGCCGGCAGCAGGGTCAGCGCGGCCAGCATGTCCAGCGCGACCACGGCCGCGCCCGCGAAGCCCATCGACCGCAGGAAGGGATCCNGGAACACCAGCAGGCCGCAGAGCGCGACCGCCACGGTCAGACCGGCGAACAGAACCGTGCGCCCCGCGCTGACCACCGCGCGGGCCACCGCGGTCGGCACGTCCGGCGTCGCCACGCGCTCCTCCCGGAACCGGTTCACCATCAGCAGCGCGTAGTCGACGGCGAGGCCGACGGCGAGCATGGTGGTGACCTGGATGGCGTACACCGAGACGTCGGAGACGAGGCTGAAGCCGTACAGGACACCGAAGGTCGCCCCGATGCCGACCACCGCGACCAGCAGCGGCAGGCCCGCCGCGACCAGCCCGCCGAAGACGAACAGAAGCAGCACCAGGACCACCGGCAGGCTCAGCGCCTCGGCCCGGGTCACGTCCTGCTGTGCCTGCTGGTTGAACTCGTCGTCGCTGATCGGTCCGCCGGCGACCGCCACCTGCGGCGCCTCGATCCGGCGCAGCCGCTCCGCCGCCGAGTGCGCCGCCGTGCCGGCGTCCGACCCCGGCGCCAGGTCGACGGTGATCAGCAGCGCGTTGCCGGTGGCCGCCGAGGGCAGCGGGTCGGAGACCGCGGCGACGCCCGGGATCCCCCGCACGTCGGCGATCGCCGCCGCGACGCTGTCGCGCAGCGCCGGGTCGGTCGCCGGCGCACCGTGGACCACCGCCGTCAGCCGCACCGGCTCGGCGGCGTCCGCCAGCCGCTGCCGGGCGATCTCCGACTCGCTGCCGGGCACGGTGCCGACGTCACCGACGAGCCGCTCGAAGACGCCGCCACCGACACCGAAGCCGCCGATCAGGACTGCGACCCAGATCAGGATGACCACGACCGGACGCCGGATGGTGAATCTGGCTGTGGAGCCGAGCATGACCCTCTCCAAGGGGGTGCGTGTGATCAGGACGCACCGATGCTCGGCCGCCGGGGGCCGGTTCCGGATCGCCACCGGGAGCGACGGTGGGTTCCGTCGCCGGAGGGAGATCGTGCCGGGGCGGGGCGGGGTCAGTCGCGGGAGGGAGTCGCGCCCACCGGCCCGTCGGCCACCGCGGCGTCCCCGGGCCGCACCAGACCCGACTCGTACGCCAGCACGACCGCCTGGACCCGGTCCCGCAGGTGCAGCTTGGCGAGCAGATTGCTGACGTGGGTCTTCACGGTGTGCTCGGAGACGAACATCGCCGCGGCGATCTCCGCGTTGGACAGCCCCCGGGCGATCTGCCGCAGGGTCTCCAACTCCCGGGCGGTCAGGTTGGCCAGCCCGGCCGGGGCGGGGCCGGTGCGGGGACGCCGCTGCCGGGCCACCACGTCGGCGATCAGTCGACGGGTCACGCTGGGTGCCAGCAGCGCCTCACCGGCTGCGATCACCCGCACCGCGTCGACCAGTTCCTCGCGCCGGATGTCCTTGAGCAGAAAGCCGCTGGCGCCGGCGTGCAGCGCGTCGTAGACGTACTCGTCGAGGTCGAACGTGGTCAGCACGAGCACCCGCGCCGCGGTCTCGGCGCAGATGCGGGCGGTGGCCCGGATACCGTCGAGGTTGGGCATCCGGACGTCCATCAACACGACGTCCGGGTCGAGCTCCCGCGCCAGCCGGACCGCCTCGACGCCGTCGGCGGCCCCACCCACCACCTCGATGTCCGGCTGGGCGCCCAGGATCATGGCGAACCCGTCGCGGACCAGGGTCTGGTCGTCCGCGACGAGCACCCGCAACGGGGAATCGGCAGTCACGCCGCCCTTCCTACCGCANCGGCAGCGTCGCCGCGACTCGGAACCCCCTGCCGTCCCGTCCCGGCCCGGTGCTCAGCACCCCACCGGCCGCGGCCACCCGCTCCCGCATGCCGACCAGCCCGTGCCCACCCGACCCGGACGCCGCCGGACCCCGGCCGTCGTCGCAGACCTCCACCCGCAGGGCGGTGTCCTGCCAGTCCAGCCGAACCCACAGCCGGCTGGCGGCCGCGTGGCGCAGGGTGTTGGTCACCGACTCCTGCACGATCCGGTACACCGTCACCCCCAGGTCCGCGGGAACCGGCCGACGGTCACCGTGCTCCTCGAGGACGGCGACCAGGCCGGCCCGGCGGGCGCCGTCCACCAGCGGACCGACCGCGTCGAGGCCCGGCAGCGGCGCGCGGGTCGGCTCCGGCGACCGCAGCACCCCGAGCACCCGGCGCAGCTGCAGCAGCGCGTCCCGGGCGGTCGTCGAGATCGTGTCGAAGATCTCCGCGGCCCGGTCCGGATCGGTGCGCACCATCACCGGACCCGCCTCGGCCTGCACCACCACCAGACTCATCGAGTGGGCGAGGATGTCGTGCACCTCGCGGGCGATCCGCTCCCGCTCCCGGGCCGCCGCCGCATGCTGCTCCTCGGCCAGCCGCCGGGCCCGCTCCTCCAGCAGCGCGATCCGGTCCCGGCGGGCCCGGGCGCTGGTCCCCATCGCGTACGCCACCAGGAACGCGATCGCCGTCGGCCCGAAGGACAGCAGTTCGTTCCGGGGGATGACCGAGATCGCGACCCCGACCCCCGTACCGAGCAGCAGGATCACCCGGTGCACCGGTGGGCAGATCGAGGCGAAGGTGTAGGTGGCGACCAGCTGGGCGGCGGGGACGTTGCCCAACGCGCCCCTCAGCGCCAGCCAGGTGGTGCCGACGCCGACCAGCACGGTCACCCAGAACGGGTGGCGGCGCCGCCAGACCAGCGGCGCGGCGTTCAGCCCGGCGAGCAGGAACACCCACCATTCGGTGCGGTGCTCGGTGAGCGCGTTGATGACGATGACGAGGTAACAGGCGAGCGCGACGACCGCGTCGACCACCAGCGGAGGCTGCCGTCGCCCCCACCCGACCAACCGCCACCACCACTGCCGCATCGGCACAGTATCGGGGCCGCCGGCACCGCCGCGCCTCCCTCGTGGGAGCGAGGTCCGCTCACTCCCGCAGGGGAGTTCCACGCCCGCCTGGGAGCGGGTCCCCGCCCCACCCCCGGTGCGCGTCCGCCGACACCGCACCGGGGCCGTCGTCAGGCGTGACGCCACAGCCGGCACTGTCGCACCACCGGTCCCGACTTGCGGCGTTGACCTGCGCGGCCCACCACCTCGGCCGGATCCTTGAGCCGTGCCGACATACGACTACCGGTGTCCGCGGGACGGCACCTTTCCGCTGCGCTTTCCCATCGGCGAGGCCGCGCCCGGGGTCCGCTGCGCCGCCTGCGGCGGCGAGGCGGTCCGGGTCTTCGCCCCGCCGATGCTGAACGCGCTGCCGCGGCCGCTGGTCGCGGCGCTCGACCGGACCGCACGCAGCGCGGAGACGCCCGAGGTGGTGACCCGGATTCCCGACGCCGGGCGACGGCGACGGCGCGCGACGCCGCCCCCCGGGCACGCCCGGCTGCCCCGACCCGACTGACGCAGCAGGAGGCTGCCATGCCCGAGGTCCTGTTTCCGCTCGACTCGTCGAAGAGTTTCACCGAGCAGGAGATCGTCGGCCACAACCGGTGGCACCCCGAGATCCCGCCGGTGGCCGAGGTNCGCCCCGGACAGTCGTTCCGGGTGTACTGCCGGGAGTGGTTCGACGGCGCCATCCACAACGACGACTCGGCAGACGACGTCCGGAACGCGCCACTGGAGATCGTGCACGCGCTCAGCGGCCCGTTCGCGATCCGCGGCGCGGAGCCCGGTGACCTGCTCGTCGTCGACATCCTGGACGTGGGCCCGCTCCCGCAGGAGGACTCCNGGCCGCTCGCCGGCCAGGGCTGGGGCTACACCNGCATCTTCGCCAGGAGCAACGGCGGCGGGTTCCTCACCGACCACTTCCCCGACGCGTACAAGGCGATCTGGGACTTCACCGGTCAGCGGGCGACCTCCCGGCACATCCCCGGGGTCACCTTCACCGGGATGATCCACCCCGGGCTGATGGGCACCGCCCCGTCGGCCGACCTGCTGGCCCGGTGGAACGCCCGGGAGGCGGCGCTGCGTGCCACCGACCCCGACCGGGTCCCACCGTTGTCGCTGCCGCCCCTGGCCGACGGCGCGATCCTCGGCTCGCTGCGCGGCGCCGACTTCGACCGGGTGGCGGCCGAGGCGGCCCGGACCGCGCCACCCCGGGAGAACGGCGGCAACCAGGACATCAAGAACCTGACCAAGGGGACCCGGGTCTTCTACCCGGTCTACGTGCCCGGGGCCAACCTCTCCGTGGGCGACCTGCACTTCTCGCAGGGGGACGGCGAGATCACCTTCTGCGGGGCGATCGAGATGGGCGGCTACGTCGACCTGCAGGTGGACCTCATCAAGGGCGGGATGGAGACGTACGGGGTGTCGGAGAACGCCATCTTCCTGCCCGGCAACGTCGATCCGCGGTACAGCGAGTGGCTGGCCTTCTCGGGCATCTCGGTCACCACCGACGGCGAGCAGCGCTACCTGGACTCGCAACTGGCCTTCCAGCGGGCCTGCCTGCACGCCATCGACTACCTGACCCGCTTCGGATACACCCCGGAGCAGGCGTACCTGTTGCTGGGGGCGGCACCGATCGAGGGACGTTTCTCGGGGGTGGTGGACATCCCCAACTCCTGCGCCACCATCTACATCCCGACCGCGATCTTCGACTTCGACGTCCGCCCCTCGGCCCGCGGGCCGGCCCGGATCGATCCCGGCCAGGGTGCCCCGAAGGCGGCCGACTGACCCCGCGCCGGACGACAAGGCGCCGGATGACACGGCGCCGGGTGACGAGCGGCGCCGGCCGGGGCGGGGGACGTCGGTCGGCGGCCTNCGGCGCGACGCGGCACCCCCGCCGGGGCAACACCTCAGCCGCCGGCGCCCTGACCACCGGTCAGCAGGTGCTGACCGAGCGGGGTGAGCCGGTGCACGACGGCGCGACCCGCCCGGACGGTGTCGACCAGCCCGGCGGCGCGTAACGCGGCGGTGTGCTCCGAGGCAGACGACACGCTGATTCCCACGTCGTCCGCCAGGGTGGTCGTGGTGTGCCGGCCCGGCTCGCCGATCCGGCGCAGCACCGCCGCCCGGGTACCGCCGAGGAGCCGGGCGAGCGGATCCACCCCGGAGGGGTCCGGGCGGGTCGGCGCCGGCGGTGCCGCCGGGTACACCAGCAGTACCGGCCGCCCCGGCTCGACCAACACCCGGGGCCGTGGACCGGCCAGCGGGTCGGGCATCAGCAGCAGCCCTTCGCCCGTGCCGGGCAGATCCGCGCTCCACCAGCTGTCGACGTGCAGGACGGGCGCAGACCACCGGATCGAGGGATGCAACCCGGCGAGCAGACCGTCCACCCCGGACAGCGCGTACGTCTGGCCGACCCCGAAGACCCGCTGCCGGTAGGCCGCGGTCAGGTACGCCCAGTCCGGGGCGAGCACCGCGTCGAAGAACCTCCGCAGCGCCGCCACCAGCACGTCGAGCACGTCCCGGTCGGCCGCGGCGAACCGCCGCCGCCACGGGCTGGCCGGCATCCGCGCGTACACCTGGGCGAGCTCGGCGCGGATCCGCCGCCGGGGTGTCGCCAGAATCGCCTCGATGCCGGCCTCCACCGACTCGAGCCCGTCGTACGGGGTGAGGAAGTCGGGCAGGCGTCCGCGGGCCGGCAGGAGATGCCACAGCGGGCGGACCGCCGACGCGACCACCGCGCCGCGTCTGGCGAGGGTGGGCAGCAACGCGGCGGCCGTCGGGTCACGCAGCGCCTGACAGGCCAGGACCGCGGCGCCGACCGGGTGGGGACGTTGGACGAACCGCACCCGGGCCAGGTCCGCCGGGAGAAGCCGAACCGAGATCATGACCCCAGGCTGCCGCCATTCGGCGTACGCCGAAAGGGTTGCCCCGGTCGGGCTCCCGACCCGAGGGTGGGGGCGCGTCGAACGGGAGGGGGCCGGGGTGCGCCGGATTGTCGCCTGGTGTGTGTCGCTGGGACTGCTCGGCGGGGTCGCCGCGTGCGGTGACAGCCCGCGCGGGTCCGCCCCCGCCCNCTCGGCCAGCACGGTCACCCAGGTGCCGGGGCCGGGACAGCACGAGTTGACCCTGGAACACGGCGGAACCACCCGCCGCTACCGGCTGCACGCCCCGGCGGGCTACGACCCGAACCGGCCCAGCCCACTGGTGATCGCGCTGCATCCGTATCCCGGCGACGGGCTGAGCCTGAGCCGGATGGTCGGCCTGGACGAACTGGCCGCACGCGAGAACTTCCTGGTCGCGTACCCGGACGGGATCAACCGCGGCTTCAACGCCCTCGTCTGCTGCGGCACGGCCGACGACGTCGGCTTCCTGACCGCGCTCACCGAGCACCTGGTGAGCACCTGGCGAGTCGATCCGGACCGGGTCTACCTGACCGGCATGTCCAACGGGGGTGACCTGAGCTTCCGGGCGGCGGTCGAGGCGTCCGGCCGGTTCGCCGCGATCGGTGTGGTCAGTGGCGGGTTCATCGGGGACCGGGCGGCGGCCGACGACTACGCGCCCTCCCGGCCCGTATCGGTGATCACGTTCATCGGCGGCCAGGACCGGTACGTCGACGACTTCCGTACCGGGATCGAGGCGTGGCAGCGGCGGCTACGTTGCGCGCCGGTGGCACCGGCACCACCACCGGCCGCGGGGGTCGTGCTCACCCGCGCCCGCTGCGCCGACGGCAGCGACGTCGAGGTCTACCTGGTCGAGCAGATGGGACACGCCTGGCCCGGGGCGACCGCCGGCGGCATGGCGGCGCCGGACGCCGGCGTGGTGGCCACCGAGCTGATCTGGAGGTTCTTCGCCGCCCACCCGCGCCGCGCCTGATCCGCCCACGCTCGCCGGCGGCACCCCGGACGGGCGTGGGCACAGGCCCGGGCGTGACCGTCGCCTCTGCCCGGTGGGGCCCGCGGCCGTTGCTTCCCCGCGCCCGCCCGGGTGGCTCGGCTCGGGGCTAGCCGACGGGTTCCACCAGGTGCAGGCGTCGCTCGGCCAGACCGATGGTCAGCCGCTGCCCCCAGGCCAGCGCCAGGTGGTCCTGTTCGAGCCCGTCGGCGAAGACGACCAGCCGTTCCCGCTCGGCGACCAGTTCCAGGGTCTCGCCCGGAGCCAGCCGGCCGGCGGTCAGCGAGGTTCCGGTCGCCGGGGACGGCCACGCCTCCCGGACGAACCAGCACAGCGCCGGCTCGTCGGGGGCCGGCAGCGCCGGGGCGGCGGCGCGTTCCCGGGCGATCGAGGCACACCAGCCGGTGGCACCGGTGCCGGTCCCCACCACCAGCCCGGAGGAGGACTGGCGCTCCCGCCGACCGTCGCTGGTGGAGAGCAGGTACCGGGCCGACTGGTGGCCCGGGTGTCCGGCGTAGATCTCGTTGAGCCCCAACAGTTCCTGGCCGTCGTCGAGCACGGCCCGGACCATGGTGCGGTGCCGGACCGGGGCCCGGCCGGCCGCCACCGCGGGCAGCAGCCGGGTGACGGCGGTGGGGGCGAACCGTACGAGGACGCCGGGGTTGCGGCCCGGCTCCGGGTCGACGCCGATGACCGGCTGTCCGTCGAGGTACTTCGCCACGTTGGCCACCAGGCCGTCCTGGCCGACGGCGAGCACGATGTCCTCGGGGGCGAACGGAAAGCGGGCGAGGTCGTCGCGGTCGGCGTAGCCGCGCCGCCAGTCGGCGGGCACGGCCGCCCCGACCGTGGTCAGCGCGGCCTGCAACGCGTCGTGGCGGGCCTGGACCTCGGCCAGGTTCCGTCCCCGTCGGCCGAGGTAGTGGTCGGCGGCTGCCCGGGTGCCGTGCTGGGCCAGCAGTTCGTCCAGCTCGCTGCGCCGGCTCACCACGACCACGCGGGGGGCGAGGGTCGCGCTCACCGGGCGAGCCGGCCCAGCAGACCGGTCAGCACGTCCGGGGTGATGGTGAGCTGGTCGACCTCGGGGAGGTGACCGGCCATCTCCCGCAGGGCCAGTGCCTGGAGCACCCCGGGTGGCAGGTCCCGGTACGCGGCCAGCTTCGCCGCCTCCGCCTCGGCCTCGGCCAGGCCGACCGCCCGGGCCCCGGCGGCCCGGGCCTCGGCGAGGGTGCGTTCCTTCTCCGCCTCGGCGGAGGCCAGCACCCGGGCACGTTCGGCCGCCGCCGCGGTGGCGACCCGTTCCCGCTCGGCCTTGCCCTGGGCCGCCGCCAGCTCCGCCGCCGCCTCCAGTTCCACCCTGCGCCGCGCGTTGGCCCCGTGCTGTTCGACGAGCTGCTGCTCCCGCCGGGCCAGCTCGATCTTGTTCTGGAGTTCGTTCTCCGCGATCGCCCGTTCCTGTTCGACGGCCTGGGCCCGGCGCGCGTAGGTGGCGCGGTCGGCCTCGACCTGCACCGCCTCCCGGGTCGGGGTCTGCAGCGCCCGCTCCATCTCCGGCTCGGGGCGGATCGCCACGACCCGGGCGCTCACCACGGCGACCCCGATGTCGGCCAGCCGGGCCTCGTCGCGCAGTCCGGCCGAGACCGCCTCGCGGACCGCCGCGATGTCGGTCAGCGCCTCGGCCAGCGGCACCCGGGCCAGCAGGTCCAGCGCCGGCTGCTGGGCCAGCTCGGCCAGGAGCGTGGCGATCTGGTCGAGCGGGCGGCCTCGGGCCACGCCGGTGCGCGGGTCGATCGAGAAGTCCAGCCGGCTCGCCGCCAGTGCCGGGTCGACGATCCGGTACGTCACCGTGGCCTGCACGGTGACGTCGGCGAAGTCGTTGGTCCGGGCGTGGAACATCAGCGGCAGTTCCCGGTCGTCGACCGGCACCTCGCTCAGTACGCCCGCCAGCGGCCGGTACCAGAAGGACTGTCCGGTGCCCTCGTGCCTGACCCGGCCTCCGACGTGGTGCCGCACCCAGGTGGTGGGTGTCCCCCGGAGGTGCCGCAGGAAGAACCGCCTCGTCACGTCGGCCATGGAACGTCCACCCCTCCCATTATCGTCATCGCGACGATAAACAACGTGACGAGTTTTCGTCAAGATGGCGACAAACCCGGCGCACCGGGGCCACGCACCGGCACCCGGCCGCCCGCCGGCAGGGCCCGCGGGCGGCCGGGCCGACGCACCCTCAGCGCCCCAGCCGCCGGTACCGGCGCACGGCCAGCGGTGCGAACACCGCGACCAGCACGAGCGGCCAGGCCACGGCCAGCAGCACCGAATGCCGCGCCGGCCAGGACTCCCCGCCGACACCGGGATTGCCGAACAGCTCCCGGGCGGCGGCCACCGTGGCCGACAGCGGGTTCCATTCCGCGACCACACCGAGCCACCGGGGCATCAGCTCGGGGGCGACGAAGATGTTGGACAGCGCGGTGAGCGGAAAGGCGAGCGGAAAGACGATCACACCCACCGTGTCCGGACTCCGCACCGCCAGTCCCAGAAAGATCCCGACCCAGGTGAGGGCGAGCCGCAGCAGGAGAACCAGGCCCACCGCCGCGACCGCGTCGGGCACGCCGTTGCGCCACCGCCAGCCGACCAGCAGCCCGCACNCGACCAGCGTGGCCAGTTCCAGCAACGCGCGGATCAGGTCGGCACCGGTACGGCCGGTCAGCAGGGCCGACCGCGCCATCGGGATCGACCGGAACCGGTCCACGACCCCCCGTCCGGCGTCCACCGCGATCCCGGTCCCGGTGGCCCCGAGGCCGTACAGCATGGTCATCACGAACACGCCGGGAAGCAGGAACTCCCGGTAGCTTCCCGCGCCGGGCACCGTCATCCCGCTGCCGAAGACGTAGCCGAAGACCAGCACGAACATGATCGGAAGCGAGAAGTAGAGGACGAGCTCCTCCGGCGACCGGATCACGTGCGCCATGTTGCGCCCGGTCATCACCCAGCCGTCGGCGATCGCCCACCGCAGTCTGGTCATCGGGTCACCCCCGCCTCCCGGCCGGGCCCACNGACCCCGGGCACCGCCGGGGCGGATCCCGCCGCCGCGACCGCCGACCGCGCCGGACGGCCGGTCAGGTGGAGGAACGCCTCGTCCAGGGTCGGCCGGCGCAGGGCGACGTCCTCGACCGCCACCGCGGCGGCCTCCAGCGCCCGCATCACCTCACCGAGCGCGGCGACCCGGTCCGCGACCGGCGCGCCGAGCTGCCGGAGCTCGGCGTCGACGTGCACCGGCCCGGCCGCCAGCCGCCCCAGGATCCCGGCGGCGGTGACAACGTCGGCCGCGTCGCGGACGACGAGCTCGACCCGGTCCGCCCCGAACCGCGCCTTCAACTCCCCCGGCGTCCCCTCGGCGACCATCCGCCCGGCGTCGATCACACAGACCCGGTCGGCCAGCTGGTCCGCCTCCTCCAGGTACTGGGTGGTCAGCAGCACCGTCGTCCCGCCGGCGGCCAGCTCGCGGACCGCCGCCCACAGCTGGTTACGGCTACGCGGGTCGAGCCCGGTGGTCGGCTCGTCGAGAACCAGCACCCGGGGCGTCACGACCAGACTGGCGGCCAGGTCGAGGCGCCGCCGCAGACCGCCGGAGTACGTCCCCGCCGAGCGGTCCGCCACCTCGACGAGTCCGAACCGCTCCAGCAGCTCGTCCGCACGCCGCCGGGCGGCCGGGCGGGACAGGTGGTGCAGCCGGCCGAAGAGGACCAGGTTCTGCCGTCCGCTGAGGATCTCGTCGATTGCGGCGTACTGCCCGGTGAGCCCGATCACGCCGCGCACCCGCTGCGGCTGGCGGACCACGTCGTACCCGGCCACCCGGGCCCGACCGGCGTCGGGACGCAGCAGTGTGGTCAGGATCCGCACCGTCGTGGTCTTGCCGGCGCCGTTCGGCCCCAACATCCCGTACACCGTGCCGGCCGGCACGGTCAGATCGAGCCCGTCGAGGGCCCAGGTCGTGCCGTACCGCTTGCGCAGTCCCTCGGCGACGACCGCTGGTGTCCTGCTGGTCATGGCCCCGAGGGTTCCCCACCCCGCTGACCGACCGCGCACCGCGCGCTGACGGCCCGGTCACCACGCCCGGAATCGGGGGACCGACCGGCAGGAGACGCGACCGGGTGTGCCGGCGGGTCAGGAGTCGTGCAGCAGGGCGATCGCCTCCTCGCGGGACAGCGCCGCTCCCCGGGCGTAGACCCGCTCGTACGCCGCCGCGCCGAGCCGCTCGCGCACCGCGCCCGCCACCGGCGTGCCCGCCACGACGGCCGCCGAACCCGCCGTGCCCTGCACCGCCGTCACCGCCCCGAGCAGCAGGCCGGCCCGCTCGGGGTCGCCGTCGCGCAGCACCGGCCCGACCCAGCCCTCCAGCGCGGTCCTCAGCGTGGCCTCCTCCCACAGCCCCAGCGGCGCGACCAGCACCTGGCGGTACCGGGCCCGGGCCTCGCGCAGATCCCCGGCGGCCTCGGCGAGCTGCCCGAGCGTGACCAGCGCGGCCAACCGCACCCCCTCGGCGTTGAACCAACCGGTCGGACACTCGGCGACGGCCTGCTCGGCCAGCCGCCGGGCCAGGTCCCGGTTCCCCCGGATCCGGGCGATCTCCGCCTGCCCGAGGTGGGCCGCGGCACGCAGCTCCGGCGCCCCGGCCCGCAGGGCGAGGTCCGCCACCCGCCGGTAGTCGGCGTCCGCGCCGGCCAGGTCGCCGACNCCGAGCCGCCCGTCGGCCCGGGTCCGCAGCAGCTCCGCCATGTCCAGGGCCGAGTCGAGCTCGTCGACCAGCCGCAGCGCCTCGTCCACCAGCGGAGCCGGGTCGCGGTCGCCCCGACGGTACGCCAACTCGATCATGCTGGTGAGCGTGAGCACCGTCCCCCAGCGCTCGCCGAGGGCCCGGAACCGCCCCAGGGCCTGGTCGAACTGGGTCCACGCCGCGTCGTGGCGGCGCTCGAACATCCACATCATCCCGACGCCGAGCGCCCCGAGCGCCAGACTCCACGGCTCGGAGCCGACGACCTCGACCCAGCGGGCCGGGGTGTCCCGCAGCGAGACCGGCAGGTCCGCGGGCGGACCGGTGGCCACACCGGACAGGTAGAGCAGGAACGGGTGCCGGGGCGGACGGCCGAGGCGCCACAGGATGCCGCCGACGTGGGCGACGTCGGACGCCGCGGTGCCCTGGCCGCCCAGCGAGGTCTGCAGGACGCACAGCGCGTACTCCTCGACCAGCCCGGGTGGCGGGTCGGACCCGAGCCGGGCGACGAGCTGGCCGGCCAGTGCCGCGCCCTCACCCCGCAGGCCGCGCAGCCACCAGTAGAACGACAGGGCGGCGACCAGCCGCAGCGCCGTCCCGACGTCCCCGCCGGCGATCGCGTGGTGCACCGCGAGGTGCAGGTTGTCACGCTCGGCGTCCAGCCGGCGCAGCCAGGTCAGCTGGTCGGCGCCCCGCAGCCCGCGGTCCGCGTCCCGGGCCAGGTCCAGGAAGTACGCCGCGTGCGCCCGGCGCAGCGGCTCCACCTCGCCGGCCTCCACCAGCCGCTCGGCGCCGAAGGCGCGGATGGTCTCCAGCATCCGGTACCGGCCGCCGACCGCCTCGACGAGGGACTTGTCCACCAGCGCGGTCAGCACGTCGAGCACGTCCGCGCCGGCGAGCGGGCCGCAGACCCGCTCGATCGCGTCCAGCGTGCCGCCGCCGGCGAAGACGGTCAGCCGGCGCGCCAGCCGGCACTCGGCGTCGTCCAGCAGTTCCCAGCTCCACCGCACCACGGCCCGCAGGGTCTGGTGCCGGGGCGCGGCCACCCGGCTGCCCCGGTTCAGCAGCCGGAAGCGGTCGTCGAGCCGGGCCGCGAGCTCGGCCACCGGCAGCGCCCGCAACCGGGCCGCGGCGAGCTCGATGGCCAGCGGCAGGCCGTCGAGCGTACGGCAGATCCGCAGCACCGCGGCGACGTTGTCGTCGTCGACGGCGAAGCCCGGTACGACGTCCGCGGCCCGGTCGGCGAACAGGCGGACGGCGGCGTACTCCCGNGCCCGCGCCGGGGTGACGTCCGCCCCCGGCACCGCCAGGCCACGCACCGGGCACATCACCTCGCCGGTGATCCCGAGCGGTTCCCGGCTGGTGGCGAGGATCCGCACCCCGGGACACGCGGCGAGCAGCCGGGCGGCGAGCCGGGCCGCCTCGGCGACCACGTGCTCGCAGTTGTCCAGCACGAGCAGCAGCCGCCGGTCGGCGAGCGCCGCGACCAGCCGGTCGGCGGCCTCGGGCGCACCGCCCGGGGCGCGCAGCCCGGCGTCGCGGAGGTGGAGGGCGGCCAGCACCGCCTGTGCCACGTCCGCCCCGCCGGCCAGCGCCGCCAGCTCGACCAGCCGAACCTCCCCGGGATGCCGGCCGGCCGCCTCGACCGCCAGCCTCGTCTTGCCGACCCCGCCCGGCCCGTGCAGCGTGACGAGCCTCGCCTCGCCGAGCAGCCGCTCGACCCGTGCCAGCTCGTCCTCGCGGCCGACGAAGCTGCTGAGCTGCACGGGCAGCCCGACGCCGGCCGGCGGGGGCGTCCCCGGGCCCGGTGGGGGTGGCACGCCGGGACCGCCGGAGGCCGGCGAACCGCCGTCGGACGCCGGGTGCGCGCGCAACAGCGCCAGGTGCAGGGCTGCCAGCTCCGGCGACGGNTCGACGCCGAGTTCGTCGGCGAGGAGNCGCCGACCCTCGGCGAAGACGGCGAGCGCCTCGGCCCGACGGCCGGCGGCGTGCAGGGCACGCATGAGCTGCCCGCGCAACCGTTCCCGCAGCGGGTACGCCGCCACCAGGTCGCGCAGCTCGCCGATGGCCGGCCCCGACCCGCCGAGTCCCAGCTCCGCCTCGATCCGGTCCTCGATCGCACCGAGCCGCAGCTCGTCGAGGCGCGCCGCCTGCGCCGGGGCGAACGGTGCCTCCCGGACGTCGGCCAGGGGCTCGCCCCGCCACAGCGAGAGCGCCGCGCGCAGCAGCTCCACGGCGCGACGCCGGTCGCCCGAGGCCAGCGCCCGCCGTCCCTCGTCCGCCAACCGGGTGAACCGGTGGACGTCCACCTCCTGCGGATCGACCGCGAGCCGGTAGCCCGCCGGGTGGAACTCCAGCGGCGGCCCCGAACCGGTGCCGTCCGCCAGCAGCCGCCGCAGCCGGGAGACCTGGGACTGCAGCGCGTTCCCGGCCCGGGCCGGCGGTCGGTCGCCGTACAGCCCGTGGATCAGACGCTGGACGCCGACCACCCGGTCGGCGTCCAGCAGGAGCAGTACCAGCAGGGCACGCAGCCGGGCGCCGCCGACCGCCAGCCGACGGCCGTCGGCGGCGTACACCTCGGTGGCGCCCAGGATGCGGAACCGCACGAGTCCGATTCTGGCCCAGTCCGGTGGCGGTTCCCCGGGCCCACACCCGGGCCGGCTCGCGGCGCCGGCCGATCCCGCACCGGCCGGCACGCTTCGCGGTTTCACCGCACACACCGTGGTGATTTGACTACCTTTGTGGGTGCTCGCCGGTTTCCTAAGGTCAGGAGTCCCGCGCATGGACGTCGAGGTCACCCTCCGGGTCGACGGGACGGAGCACCGCGTCACCGTCGACACCCGGACGACCCTGCTGGACGCCCTGCGGGAACGGCTGGGCAACACCAGTCCGAAGAAGGGCTGCGACCACGGTCAGTGTGGTGCCTGCACCNTCCTGCTCGACGGCCGGCGGGTGAACAGTTGCCTGGCGCTCGCCGTGGCCCACGACGGCGCCGAGATCGTCACCGCCGCCGGGCTCGCCGTCGACGGCGAACTCCNCCCGATGCAGCGGTGTTTCATCCGGCACGACGCCTTCCAGTGCGGCTACTGCACCCCCGGCCAGATCGTCTCCGCGGTCGCCATGCTCCGCGAGGCCCAGGCCGGCTGGCCGAGCGCGGTGACACCGGACAACCCGGCCGGTGACGCCGCCGACGGCGGTCCGATCCGGCTGGACGCCGACGAGATCCGGGAGCGGATGAGCGGCAACCTGTGTCGCTGTGCGGCGTACCCGAACATCGTGTCGGCGATCGAGGAGCTCGCCCGGCGATGAGACCGTTCCGCTACCTGCGCGCCACCGACGTCTCCGAGGCCGTCGCCCTGCTCGCCGGGACGCCCAACGCGGCCTTCCTCGGCGGCGGAACCAACCTCGTGGACCTGATGAAGCTCGACGTGGCCACACCGGAACTGCTCGTCGACGTCCGTCGGCTCACCTCCGACCGGGTGGACGAGCTGCCCGACGGCGGGCTGCGGATCGGCGCCGCCACGCCGAACAGCGACCTGGCCGCCGACCCCCGGGTCCGCCGCCGGTACCCGATGCTCTCCCAGGCACTGCTCTCCGGCGCGTCCGGACAGCTGCGCAACCTGGCCACCGCCGCCGGGAACCTGCTGCAGCGCACCCGCTGCGTCTACTTCCAGGACGTCACCACGCCGTGCAACAAACGTCGGCCCGGCACGGGCTGCCCGGCCGTCGAGGGACACCACCGCGGGCTGGCCATCCTCGGCGCCTCCCCCGCCTGCGTCGCCACCCACCCCTCCGACTTCGCCGTCGCACTCGCCGCCCTCGACGCGGTGGTGCGGACCACCGGGCCGGACGGAGAGCGGAGCATCCCCCTGGTCGACCTGCACCGGTTGCCCGGGGACGAGCCCCAGCGCGACACCGTGCTGCGGCACGGCGAACTGATCACCGCCATCGACGTACCACCGCTGCCCTTCGCCCGCCGCTCCCGCTACCGCAAGGTCCGCGACCGGGCGTCGTACGCCTTCGCCCTGGTGTCGGTGGCGGCGGCGCTGGACGTACGCGACGGGGTGGTGCGGGACGTGCGGATCGCGCTCGGCGCGGTGGCCCACAAGCCGTGGCGGGCGCACCGGGCCGAGGAGCTGCTACGGGGCGGACCGGCCCGCGCCGACCGGTTCCGGGCGGCGGCGGAGGCGGAACTCGCCCAGGCCCGGCCGCTGTCCGGCAACGCGTTCAAGGTTCCGCTGGCCCGCAACACCCTGACCCGGACCCTGCTGGACCTCGCCGGGGAGAGCCCCGCGTGACCGCCGGCGGCGGGGCGTGCCGACACCGGCCGCTCAGCCCTGGTCGGTGCCCTCGCCGGAGAGGAGCTGCTCGAAGGTGGCGGTCAACGCGTACGGGTCGGCGGGCCGGGCAGGCTCCCGACGGGCGACCTCGGCGGCGAGTTCGCCGGCGGCACGCTCGATGCGGCGCCGCAGGCTCCCCTGGGCGTCACCGCCGCCCCAGTCCTCGGGCGCGGCGAACACGGCGGTCGGCACGACGGCGGCCCGCAGGTAGCTGAACATCGGCCGGAGCGCGTGCTCCAGGGCCAGCGAGTGCCGGACGGTGCCGCCGGTGGCGGCGATCAGCACCGGACGGTCGACCAGGGTCCGCTCACCGAGCACGTCGAAGAAGGACTTGAACANCCCGCTGTAGGACGCGTTGAAGATCGGTGTCACCGCCACCAGGCCGTCGGCACCGGCGACCAGGTCGAGCGCGGCCTGCAGGGACTCCGACGGGAAGCCGGTCGCGAGGTGGTTCACCACGTCGTGGGCGTGCTCGCGTACCTCCACCACGCCCAGGTCGACCTCGAATCCCCGCCGCGAGAGCTCGTCGCTGGTCGCCTCGGCGATCCGGTCGGCCAGCAGCCGGGTGGACGAGGGCACCCGCAGACCGGCGGAGACCACGGCGAGACGGCGGCGGCTCATCGGTTGCCCACCCCCGCCGTGGCGCCACCGGCCGGCCGGGCGTCCGGGTCGGAGCCGCCGGCCGCCGCGGCGTCCCGCGCCGCCTTCAGGCTGGCGTGCGTCGGTGCGTCGGGCACGTGCGCCGGCCGCAGCGCGTCGAACTCCCGGCGCAGCACCGGAACCACCTCCTCGCCGAGGATGTCCAACTGTTCCAGCACGGTCTTGAGGGGCAGACCGGCGTGGTCGACCAGGAAGAGCTGTCGCTGGTAGTCGCCGACGTACTCGCGGAAGGTCAGCGTACGGTCGATCACNTGCTGCGGGCTGCCGACCGTCAGCGGCGTGCGGGCGGTGANCTCCTCCAGGGACGGGCCGTGGCCGTAGACCGGGGCGTTGTCGAAGTACGGCCGGAACTCCCGCACCGCGTCCTGGGAGTTCTTGCGCATGAAGACCTGGCCGCCCAGCCCGACGATCGCCTGTTCCGGGGAGCCGTGGCCGTAGTGCGCGANCCGCGTCCGGTACAGCTCGACCATCCGCTGGGTGTGCTCCTTGGGCCAGAAGATGTGGTTGGCGAAGAACCCGTCACCGTAGTACGCGGCCAGCTCGGCGACCTCGGGGCTGCGGATGGCGCCGTGCCACACGAACGGCGGCACGCCGTCCAGCGGCCGGGGCGTGGAGGTGAACGACTGCAGCGGCGTGCGGAACCGCCCCTGCCAGTCGACGACGTCCTCCCGCCACAGCCGGCGCAGCAGGTCGTAGTTGTGGAAGGTCAGTGGGATCGCGTTGCGGATGTCCTGCCCGAACCACGGGTACACCGGGCCGGTGTTGCCCCGGCCCAGCATCAGGTCGACCCGGCCGTCCGCCAGGNGCTGCAGCATCGCGTAGTCCTCGGCGATCTTCACCGGGTCGTTCGTGGTGATCAGGGTGGTCGCGGTCGAGAGGATCAGCCTGCTCGTCCGTGCCGCGATGTAGCCCAGCATGGTGGTCGGCGAGGAGGGCACGAACGGCGGGTTGTGGTGCTCGCCGGTGGCGAAGACGTCCAGGCCGACCTCCTCCGCCTTGAGCGCGATCGTGACCATCGCCTTGATGCGTTCCCGCTCGGACGGCACCCGTCCGTTGGTGGGATCGGGGGTCACGTCACCGACGGTGAAGATCCCGAACTGCATGTCGNCTCCTCGCGTTCGAAGGCCCGCCCAGAACCTCCGGACCGGCCACGTCCCGGACAACTTAATTGCCGAGTCAACTATTCCGGTACCCGGGCGGCGGTCGTCCGGCCCGCCGACCGGGCGGCGGTGGGCCGGGCTACGACGCACCCGCCCCGAAGCGTGCGCTATCCAGGTCGGGTGAACACTGGGAGCGTGACTCACGACGCCGAGCCGCGAACCTGCCCGCCCGCGGACGAGCTGGCCGACGAGTGGCGCCGGCCGGGACCGGATCCGACGCAACGCCGCCGGGATCTCCACCTCGGGCTGTTCATGGCGGCGATCAGCGTGCTCAGCGTCGTCCTCGCCAACAGCATGGGCATGTTCCCGCTCGGGCCTCCCCCGGCCTGGTGGGAACAGCTGACCTGGGCCGTGGCGGTGTCGCTGCCGCTGGTCTGGCGGCGTACCCGGCCGGAGCTGACCACCATCGTGATCGCGGTGGTGTTCATCGCGGGCCAGGCCCGGCGCAGCCCGGAAACCCTGGCCTCCTCGGCGTCCCTCTTCATCGCCCTGTACACCCTCGGCGCCTGGGGCCGGAACCGCCGGCTCGCGGCGTGGATCCGGATCGGCGTCATCGTCACGATGTTCGCCTGGCTGGCCGTCGGGTGGGCGATCTCGCTCACCGCGGTCGAGGATCTGACCTTCGAGGGCGCGGCCGGCCCGCTGCCGCCGCTGCTGGCGGTCTCCCTGCACAGCGTCCTGTTCAACCTGGCCTTCTTCCTGCTGGCGTACCTGCTGGGCAACAGCACCTGGGTCTCCGCCCGCCGCCGCCACCAGCTGCAGGTGCAGGCCGAGGAGCTGCGCCGGTCGCGAGCCGTCGAGGCGGAACGGGCCGTGACCCAGGAACGGGTGCGCATCGCCCGCGAACTGCACGACGTCGTCGCCCACCACGTCTCGGTGATGGGGGTCCAGGCCAGCGCCTGCCGCCGCGTCCTGGACAAGGATCCGGAGAAGGCCAAGGTAGCCCTCGCGGCGGTGGAGCAGAGCGCGCGGACCGCCGTCGACGAGCTGCGCCGCATGCTCGGGGTACTCCGTACCGCCGGCGCCACCGACCGGCCCGGGCAGCGCGCCGACGACCACACCGGCGGGTACGGGCTGGACCAGCTCGAGACACTCCTGCGTGGCGCCCGGGACGCCGGCCTCACCGTCACCTACCAGACCTTCGGCACGCCGGTCCCGGTGCCGGAGTCGGTGTCGCTGGCCAGCTACCGCGTCGTCCAGGAGGCCCTGACCAACACCATCAAGCACGCCCGGGCCCGCACCGTCGACGTGCGGGTGCGATACCTGCGCCGGGAACTGGAGGTCGAGGTCAGTGACGACGGCCGCGCGCTGCCGGTCGGCCCGGACCGCAGGGGGCCCGGCAGCGGGCTCGGCCTGATCGGAATGCGGGAGCGGGTCGCCGCTCACGACGGCACCCTGGAGGCGGGCCCCCGGGCCGGGGGTGGATTCCGGGTACGGGCCCGGTTCCCGATCGCGCCCGCCACACCCGCGATCGACGAACCGGTGGCCAGGGCCGGGCAGCAGGGAGCGCCCGCGTGACCGGGGACGCGCGACCCATCCGGGTCCTTCTCGCCGACGACCAGCACCTCGTCCGCGCCGGTCTGCGGATCATCCTCGAGACGGAGGACGACATCGAGGTGGTCGGCGAGGCGTCGGACGGCCGGCAGGCGGTCGAGCTGGCCACGGCACACCGACCGGACGTGGTCCTCATGGACGTCGAGATGCCGCACATGGACGGGCTGGAGGCGACCCGGCGCATCGTCGCCGCCCACCCGAACGGCGGCCCCGCCGTCCTGATCCTCACCACCTTCGACCGTGACGACTACCTCTTCGCCGCCCTGAGGGCCGGCGCCAGCGGTTTCCTGCTGAAGAACGGCACACCGGAGGACCTGATCGACGCGGTCCACGTCCTCGCCCGGGGTGACGCGCTGCTCGCGCCCCAGATCACCCGCCGGGTGATCGCCGCCTTCGCGACGCCGCACACGGCCGCCGAGCGGGTGCCGGGCCGGGTCGGGGCCGACGGCGGGCCGGGCGGTCCGCAGCAGCACCGGCTGGCCGACCTCACCGAGCGGGAGCGGGAGGTCCTGGTGCACCTTGCCGCGGGAGCCTCGAACGCCGAGATCGCCCAACGGCTGTCCCTGGGCGAGGCGACCGTCAAGACCCACGTCTCCCGGGTGCTGATGAAGCTCGGCCTGCGGGACCGTACCCAGGCGGTGGTGTTCGCGTACGAGCACGGGATCGTGACCCCGGGCGGCGCCGCGGGCTGAACCTCCCCGCACACCGGTGCCTGCGCGGCTCTCCCGCACGCCGGTGGCCCTGCTTCTCACCCGGGCCTGCGCGGAGATCATCCTCACGATTACGTCGTACGACGGACGTCAGGACCGGCACGCCGCACTACCGTCGGCTCCGCCGGGGCACCGGGTGTGCCCGGCGGAGCCGACGGGGAGGAGGCGGGATGCTGCGTGTGTCGGCGGTGAGCCGGACGTTCGACGGCCGACGGGTGCTGGACGACGTGTCCTTCGAGGTGGCACCGGGTCGGATGACCGGCTTCGTCGGTGCCAACGGCGCCGGCAAGACCACCTCGATGCGGATCATCCTCGGCCTGCTCGCGGCCGACTCCGGCGAGGTGACCTGGCACGGCCGGCCGATCACCCGGGCCGTGCGGCAGCGCTTCGGCTACATGCCNGAGGAACGCGGGCTGTACCCGAAGATGAGGGTCCGGGAGCAGCTGGTCTATCTCGGCCGGCTGTACGGGCTGAGCGCGCCGGCCGCCCGGCGCAACGTCGACGACCTGCTGGAGCGGGTGGGCCTGAGCGAACGGGCCGACGACCTGCTGGAGACGCTGTCGCTGGGCAACCAGCAGCGGGCACAGGTCGCCGCCGCGCTGGTGCACGACCCGGAGCTGCTCATCCTCGACGAGCCGTTCTCCGGGCTCGACCCGATCGCGGTCGACACGCTCGCCACGGTGCTGCGGGAACGCGCCGCCGACGGCGTGCCGGTGCTGTTCTCCAGTCACCAGCTCGACGTGGTCGAGCGGCTCTGCGACGACCTCGTCGTCATCGCCGGCGGCACCATCCGGGCCACCGGCAGCCGCGACGAGCTGCGGACCCGGTACGCCGAGCCGCGCTACGAGCTGGTCGTCGACGGCGACGCCGGCTGGGTACGCGACCTGCCCGGCGTCTCCATCGTCGACCTCGACGGGCCGCGGGTGGTGTTCGACCTCGNCGACCCCGCCGACGACCAGCGGGTGCTACGGGCCGCCCTGGACCGCGGCCCGGTACGCGCCTTCGCCCCCATCGTCCCCTCACTCACCGAGATCTTCCGGGAGGTCACCCAGTGACGACGGCATCCGCCNNGGTCACCCACCGCCCCACCGAGCCGCCGCGAGGCGGGCCGGCGGTCGCCACGGTCCCGTCCCGGGCCTCGTTCTGGGCGGCGACCCGGTTGGTTGCCGGCCGGGAGATCACGGTCCGGCTCCGCGACAGGACGTTCCTGTTCAGCACCGTCTTCTTCCTGCTCCTCGCCGTCGGTGCGACGGTCCTGCCGGCACTGCTGGGCGGGGGCGGCTCCACGGTCGCGGTGGTCGCGACGGACGTCACGGCGCCGCTGGAGCAGGCAGGGCTGACGGTGGTGCCGGCCGGTGACACCGGGCAGGCCGAGCGTCTCGTCCGGGACGGCACGGTCGACGCCGCCGTCGTCCCGGCGGACGTACCGGGCGGGGTTCGGATCATCGCCCTCGACCACGCGCCGGACGACCTGGTCACCGCCCTGAGCACCGCACCGCCCGTCGACCTGCTGGACCCGGACGGGATCAGCCCGGTCCTTGCCCTGCTGGTCCCGATGTTCTTCGGGATCGTCTTCTTCGTCTCCTCTCTCGCCTTCGGCGTCCAGATCGCCCAGAGCGTCACCGAGGAGAAGCAGACCCGGATCGTGGAAATCCTGGTCACCGCCGTGCCGGTCCGGGCGCTGCTGGCCGGGAAGGTGCTCGGCAACGGCGCGCTGGCCCTGGTCCAGGTGGCCATGCTCGGACTGGTCTCGGTCGTCTCCCTGCGGCTGGTGGACTCCGGCCCGCTGCTCGACCTGCTGGCCCCGGCGATCGGCTGGTTCGTCCCGTTCTTCGTGGTGGGCTTCGCGCTGCTGGCCTCCCTGTGGGCGGTCGCGGGCGCGCTCGTCAGCCGTCAGGAGGACATCTCCGGCGCCTCCATGCCGGTGCAGATGCTGGTGATGCTGCCGTTCTTCGCCGTGGTGTTCCTCCACGACAAGCCGGTGGTGATGACGGTGCTGTCGTACGTGCCGTTCTCGGCGCCGACCGCGATGCCGCTGCGGCTGTTCGCCGGTGAGGCGGCGGGCTGGGAGCCCATCCTGGCGCTGCTGCTCCTGCTCGGCGCGGCGGCGCTGTTCGTGGCGCTCGCCGCCCGGCTGTACGAGGGCGCGCTGCTGCGCACCAACGGCCGGGTCTCGCTGCGGGCCGCGTGGCGGGGCCGGGAGATCCGGCCGGCGAGGCGCTGAGCCGGTCGCCACTCCTCCCGCGGGCGCCCGGTCGTCACCCGCGCCGGGTCAGCCGGCTGAGCATGTCGAGCTGGCGCGGGTCCCGCAGCGCGGAGCCGACGGCGACGACCCGGCAGCCGGCGGCGAGGAAGTCGGCGGCGTTGTCGGCGTCCACCCCGCCGGTCGCGACGAACCGGACCCCGGGGAACGGGGCGAGCTGGGCCCGGATCCAGCCGGTCCCGAGCTGGGCGGCCGGGAATGCCTTGAGCCAGGTGTAACCGGCGCGGAGCGCCTGGCTGATCTCCGAGGCGGTGGCGACGCCCGGCAGGTGCGGCAGGCCGAGGCTGGCACACCGCGCCGCCACCTGCGGGTCGTACCCCGGCGCCACGGTGAAGGCCACTCCGGCCTCGTGCACCAGCCGGACCTGCTCGTCGCTGACGACCGTGCCGGCACCGACCGGTCTGCCGCGTTCCCGACCGGCGGCGAGCGCGGCCCGCAGGGACGGCAGCGCGTCCGGGGTCTGCACCGGCACCTCCACCGCGTCGATGCCGGCCTCCCAGGCCCGCTCGCACAGCGCGACCGTCTGCGCGGGCGCGAGGCCACGCAGGATCGCCATCACGGGTCGGTCGGCGAACAGCCGGTCGAAGAAGGTCGTGGAGTGGGTGTCCATCGTGGCTCCGTTCATGGTTGGTCACCTCCGGTCCAGCCGAGATCCCGGGAGATCGCGGCGCAGGTGTCGGTCAGGTCGGGCAGGCACCCACGCAGCCGCTCCAGCGGGGCGAGGACCCGCGGGGCGGTGANCGACACCGCGGCGACGACCCGACCTCGGGCATCCCGGACCGGGGCCGCCACGCAGGCGACGACCTCCTCGTACTCGCCGTCGTCCTCCGCCCAGCCACGGGCGGCGGTACGGGCCAGCTCCGCCCGCAGCGCCTCCGGGCTGGTGATCGAGGTGGCGGTGTACGCCTGGTAGCTGATCCGGGCCAGGAACCGCTCCCGGGACGCCTCGTCGAGGTACGCGAGGATCGCCTTGCCGACCCCGGAGGNCTGCGGGTTCACCGGCCGCCCGACCCGCGAGCTCAACCGCAGCGCCCCGCGGCCGTCCACCTTGTCCACGTAGACGATCTCGTCGCCGACCAGCTGGGCGAGGTGCACGGTGTGGCCGTGGCGGTCGGCGAGCCGGACGAGGTGCGGGTGGGCGACCGGGTGCAGGTCGAGCTGGTCGAGCGCCTGGTGGGCGAGGGCGACCAGGCGCAGGCCGACGGTGTACCGGCCGCCGACGATCCGGGCGAACCCGCCCTCCCTCAGGGTGTGCAGCAGCCGTAGCGCGGTGGACCGGTGCACCCCCAGGTGGCCGGCGACCTCGCCGAGCGAGCGGGGTCGCTCGGCGATGAACTCGACGATGCTCAGCGCGCGCTGCACGGTCTGCGACACGGGTCTCCGGCCTTCAGCAGCGCACCGGCGCCGTGGCCGGACGGTGCCAGACCTCGGGCGGGATGCCCAGCGCCGCGCAGATCGTCTCGACCGGGGGNGGGCTGGCGAAGTCGGAGACGGAGCCCAGCGCCGCGCCGGCGGCGAGGTGTCCGAGCCGGAGCCGGGCGGCGTGGTCGAGGCCGCGCAGTGCCCCGGAGAGCCAGCCGGCGGCGAAGGCGTCTCCGGCGCCGACCGGTTCCACCACCTCCACCGGGCGGGCCGGCTCGACGGTGACGCCGCCGCCGTGGAACGTGACGGCGTCCACGGCACCGTTCTTCACCACCAGCGTGCCGGTCGGACCGATGAGCTCCCGCAGCTGCTCGGGCGTACGGACCTGCCACAGCCGTGCCGCCTCGTCGAGCCCGACGAAGACCACGTCGGCCAGGCGGGCCAGTCGGAGCAGGTCGGCGGCCGCGTCGGCGGCGGAGGGCCAGAGGGCGGGACGGAAGTTGACGTCGAACGAGACGAGCCGCCCGCCGGCCGGCCGGACCAGGACGAGCTCGTCGACCAGGCGCCGACAGCCCGCCGAGAGGGCCGGCGTGATGCCGCTCAGGTGCAGCACGGCCGCCGGCACCTCGGCCACCCGGGCCGCGAAGGTCTCGTCCATGCCCGCGGCGGCGGATCCGCGCCGGTAGTAGTAGACCCGGGTGCCGTCGGGGGTCGGATCCTTCAGGTAGACGGCGGTGGGGCGGGTCGGGTCCACCTCGACCAGCGAGGTGTCGACACCGGCCGCGCCGACCTGCCCGACGACGAGCTCGCCGAGGGGGTCGGCGCCGACCCGGCCGGCCCAGGCCACCCGGTGCCCGAGCGCGGCGAGGAACATCGCGACGTTGGACTCGGCGCCACCGGCCCGGAGTACGAGGGTCGACTCCGCGTCCAGCCGACCGCCCGGGGTCGGAGTGACCATCGCCATCGTCTCGCCGACGCAGATCGCGTCGAACCTCCGGGATTCGGGGCCGGCGGCCGTCCGCTCCGTCACCGGACTCTCCCTCCGTTGTTGCACATGTTGCAACCGCCAGCGCGACATGTGCACCCGCCAGTGTGGCCACCACCCTAGGCCGGCCCGCCGCGACGCCGCCGGCGCCGGAGCCCGCTCGTGACGACGGCCACGTCGGCGGCGGGAAACGTCGTGGCCGGGTTGGCCGGACGAGACCGTTTCGCTGGATCGCCGGCGGCGTCCGCCGCAGGGCGGTTTGCTGTGAGTTGGGTAACCAATCACGGAACCGGGAATGCCGTCGCCGCCCAGCGGTTGCTCGCTGATGTGATCTTCGCCGTCCGGGTCGCGGCACCGGCCCGGCGGCCGCTATCCGAAGGGACCCCATGACCGTCACCGGTGAGCACCCCGCGGCGTCCGCGCCGCCCCGTACCCCAGGCGAACTGATGACCCGGGGCCAGCGGCTCCGGCTCGTCCTCGTCCTCGGCTCGCTGATCGCGATCGGGCCGCTGACGATCGACATGTACCTACCCGCGCTGCCGTCGATCGCCACCGATCTCCAGACCCCGTCGGCGGCCGTGCAGCTGACGCTCACCGGAACCCTCGCCGGGCTCGCCGTCGGCCAACTGCTGGTCGGCCCGCTCTCCGACGCGCTCGGCCGGCGCAGACCACTGCTGGCGGGGCTGGCCCTGCACATCGTCGCCTCGGCGCTCTGCGTGGTCGCGCCGACCATCGCGGCACTCGGCGCGCTGCGCATCCTGCAGGGGTTCGGAGTCGCCGCCACCGCGGTGGTCGCCACGGCCGTGGTCCGGGACCTGTTCCACGGCGCCGCGTTCGCCAGGATCTTCTCCCGGCTCATGCTGGTCATGGGCGCGGCACCGGTGCTGGCCCCCACCCTCGGCAGCGAACTGCTGCGCTGGACGCAGTGGCGGGGCATCTTCGTCGCGCTCGGCCTGTTCGGACTGCTGCTGGTCACCGTGGCGGCGTTCGGGCTACCCGAGACCCTGCCACGGCAGCGGCGCCGGCACGGCGGCGCGCGCGACACCGCGCGGACGTACGCCGGGCTGCTGCGGGACCGTACGTTCCTGGGGCTCGTCCTGGTGACGGGCCTGGCGATGGCGGCGCTGTTCGCGTACGTCTCCGGTTCGTCCTTCGTCTACCAGCAGCAGTACGGCCTGGACGAGCAGGAGTTCGGGCTGGCCTTCGGCGCGGGTGCGGTGGGCCTGATCACCGCGACCCAACTGAACGTCCGGCTGCTCCGCCGCCACCCGCCGCAGCGGATCCTGGTCNCCGCCCTGCTGGTCGGAACCACCGCCGGAGCCGTCCTGGTCGCCCTCGCGGTCACCGATCTCGGCGGGCTGCCCGGCGTCATGCTCCCCCTGTGGGTGGTGCTGACGGCCGCCGGCCTCGCGCTGCCGAACGCCCCGGCCCTGGCGCTCAACGGCCACGGCGAGGCCGCCGGCACGGCGGCGGCGCTGCTCGGCGCGGTGCAGTTCGGAACCGGCGCGGTCACCGCGCCCCTGGTCGGGGTGCTCGGCAACGGTGGTGCGGCGATGGCGACGGTGGTGACCGGCGGAATGGCGCTGGCCCTGGTCGTGCTCCTCGTCGTCGTCCGACCCGCCCGGCTCACCGCCACCGATCCGGCCGCCGCCACCGCCGTGGTCCACTGACAGGGGTACCGCGCGGTTACGGCCGTCGCCGCGACCCCGCGGTCGGGATGGTGGAAGGCTGACGGGTATGAGCACCGACAGCGTACGAGCCGCCCCGCGGCGCGCGGCCTCCACCGGCACCGACGGCCACCCGACCACCTTCGCCGCGCTCGGGCTGCGGCCCGAGCTGCTGGCGGCCCTGGGCGCGTTGGGCTACGAGGAGCCGACCGCGATCCAGCGGGAGGCGATCCCGCCCCTGCTCGCCGGGCGTGACCTGCTCGGGCAGGCGGCCACCGGGACGGGCAAGACGGCGGCGTTCGCCCTCCCGCTGTTGCAGCGCTTGCCGGCCGACCGGCCGGGCAGCCCGGTGGCGTTGATCCTGGTGCCGACCCGGGAGCTGGCGGTGCAGGTCTCCGAGGCNGTCCACCGGTACGGGCGCGACCTCGGCGTACGGGTCCTGCCGATCTANGGCGGGCAGCCGATCGCCCGACAGCTGCGGGTGCTCGACGCCGGGGTCGACGTCGTGGTGGCGACACCGGGTCGGGCACTGGACCACGTCGCCCGGGGCACGCTGCGACTCGACGCATGCGACACGGTGGTGCTCGACGAGGCGGACGAGATGCTCGACATGGGCTTCGCCGAGGACATCGAGGCGATCCTGCAGCACGTGCCGCAGCGGCGGCAGACGGTGCTCTTCTCCGCCACGATGCCCGGCCGGATCGACGGACTGGCCCGGCGGCACCTGCGTGACCCGGTCCGGATCGAGATCGCCCGGCAGCCGACGCCGGCCGGGACGGCCCCGCTGGTCCGCCAGATCGCGTACGTGGTGGCGCGGGCGCACAAGCCGGCGGCGTTGGGGCGGATCCTCGACGTCGAGTCGCCGACGGCGGCGATCGTGTTCTGCCGCAGCCGGGACGAGGTCGACCGGCTCACCGAGACGATGAACGGCCGGGGGTACCGGGCGGAGGCGCTGCACGGTGGGATGACGCAGGAGCAGCGGGACCGGGTGATGGGGCGGCTGCGGGCCGGTACCGCCGACCTGCTGGTCGCGACCGACGTCGCCGCCCGNGGGCTGGACATCGAGCAGCTCACCCACGTGGTCAACTACGACGTGCCGTCGGCGCCGGAGTCGTACGTGCACCGCGTCGGCCGGGTCGGCCGGGCGGGCCGGCAGGGCGTGGCGATCACGCTGGCCGAGCCGCGGGANCACCGGATGTTGAAGACCATCGAGCGGATCACGGGGCAGCGGATCTCGATCGACACGGTACCGACGGTGGCCGACCTGCGGACCCGGCGGCTGGAGAGCCTCCGCGCCGCGTTGCACGAGAGCCTGTTGGAGGACGACCTGGAGCCGTACCGGGTGGTCGTGGAGACCCTCACCGACGAGTTCGACGTGATGGAGGTGGCGCTGGCGGCGGTGAGGCTGGCCCACGAGGCGACCGGCGGGACGGCGGACGAGGAGGAGATCCCGCAGGCGACGTTCCACACCGGGTGGGACGGGCGGGGCCGTCGGGACGGGGCCCGGGACCTCCGGAGGGCTGCCCGCCCTCGCCCCGACGGGATGGCCTGTCTGTTCGTCGGGTTGGGGCGCCGGGCCGGCATCCGGCCGCAGGACCTGGTCGGCGCGATCACCGGCGAGACCGGCATCAGCGGCCGGGAGATCGGCGCGATCGAGATCGCGGATCGGTTCTCCCTGGTCGAGGTGCCGAGGAGCGCGGCGGCCGAGGTGATCACGAAGCTGCGGCAGACCACCATCAAGGGCCGCAGGGCGACGGTCCGGTGGGATCGCGAGGCGGGTCGCGACCAACGCCACGGGTGACCCCGGCCGGACACGGGACGTGACGCGGGCACGCGAACGCGTACCCGTGGCGGCGTCGGCTGTGCGGTGTAGCATGNGACATCGACATTNATTGATNCATGCCGCCGACGCCGGCCGGATGCCCTGGTGACGGCCGGCACCGTCCGGCGGCCGCGACCCGCCACCGTCCGCCGTCAGGAGGGCCGACACCATGGCGCCGCCGAGCCCACGACGCCGGCCACACCCCGTCCCGACCGTCCTCGCCGCACTGGTGCTCGCCGCCGTGGCGACCAGCGCGCCCGCCCACGCCGCCCCGGCGACCGTCGGCACCGCCGCGCCGACCGTCGCCGGCACCTCCGCCGCGACCACCATCCGGGTCGACAACCCCTACCTCCAGGCCCGGGTCTACGTGAACCCCGAGTGGAGCGCCCGCGCCGCCGCCGAGCCCGGAGGCGCCGCGATCGCCAACCAGCCGACCGCCGTCTGGCTGGACCGCATCGCCGCCATCGAGGGCACGGACGACCGGATGGGCCTGCGCGACCACCTCGACGCGGCCCTCGCGCAGGGCGCCGACCTGGTGCAACTGGTCCTCTACAACCTGCCCGGCCGGGACTGCGACCGACGGGTCAGTCACGGTGAGCTGTCCGCCGGGGAACTCGGCCGGTACCGGGACGAGTTCGTCGAACCGGTCGCCGACATCCTCGCCGACCCGGCGTACGCCGGACTCCGGATCGTCGTCATCGTCGAGCCGAACTCGCTGCCCAACCTGATCACGCACACCTCCCCGCGACCCGCGGCGACCGCCGCCTGCGACACCGCCCTGGCCACCGGCAGCTACCTGGGCNGCATCGGNCACGCCCTGGCCCGGCTCGGCACCATCGCCAACGTCTACCCGTACCTCGACCTCGGCGACCACGGGCAGCTCGGCCGGCCGGAGGACATCCGGCTGGCCGCCCAGCTCGCCGTCCTCGTCGCCAACACCGGAGGCAGCCGACTCGACAACGTCCACGGCTTCATCACCAACACCGCCCGCTACTCCCCGGTGCGGGAACCGTTCATCGACGTCACCGACGTCATCGACGGGGTGTCGGTACGCGACACGACCTGGGTCGGCGGCAACCTCTTCGTCGACGAGCTGCCGTACGCGCAGGCGCTGCGAACCGAGCTGATCCACCACGGTTTCCCCTCCGGCATCGGGATGCTGATCGACACCTCGCGCAACGGCTGGGGTGGCCCCGACAGGCCGACCGGNCCCGGCCCACGGACCACCGCCGAGGAGTACGTCGAGGCCNGCCGGATCGACCGCCGGGGCTGGGTCGGCTCCTGGTGCAACCAGAGCGGGGCCGGCCTCGGCGAACGTCCCACCGCCGTCCCGGCCCCCGGCATCGACGCCTTCGTCTGGGCGAAGCCGCCGGGCGAGTCCGACGGGGCCAGCGACGTCCTCGGCGCCCACCGGCCGTACGAGCCGATGTGCGATCCGTGGTACCGGCCGACGCAGGCGCCACACGTGCGTACCGGGGCGCTGGGTGACGCCCCGCCGCTCGGCGCCTGGTTCCCGGAGCACTTCCGGCAGCTGCTGGCCAACGCCTGGCCCCCGCTCTGACCCTCCGCCCCGCCGGCACCGTCGGGGACGGATGGCCGCCGTCCACCGCCGAGACGGTCACCGGCCACGGCACGGGCCGGTCACGGCGTGGGACGCCCACCCGTCGGGTCGGCGACGGACGCCCGGACCACCGCCACCGGCACCGGGGCGTGGTGCAGGAGCGCCTGGCTCACCGAGCCGAGCAGCAGCCCGGCGAAGCCGCCCCTCCCGCGGGCGCCGACCACCACGAGCGAGGCGGTGGCCGCCTGTCGCAGCAGCNCCTCGGCCGGCCGTCCCGGGACGAGCGCGCTGCGCACCGGAACGTCCGGGTACTTCTCCCGCCACCCGACGAGGGCCTCGGCGAGCAGCCGGGCCTGCGCGCCGGCCGGGTCGCCGCCACCCGGCACGGCCGGGTCGGCGAAGGCGGACGGCTCCACACCCTCGGGCCGTCCCGGCCGGACCGCGTGCACCGCCGCCACACCCAGGCCACGCCGGGCGGCGTACGCGAACCCGAAGCCCACCGCCAGGTGCGACTGCTCGGAACCGTCCACTCCGACCAGGACCTCCCCCGGGCCGGCCGGGGCGAGGGCGGTCCCCTCGCGGCCCCGGACCACCACGACCGGGCAGGCGGCGTGCCCGCTGACCTGGACGCCGACCGAACCCAGCAGCAGGCCGGAGAACCCGCCGAGACCGCGGTTGCCGACCACCAGAAGCTCGGCGCCCTGGGAGGCACCGATCAGCGCGGGTGCGGGAGCGGACTCCCGCAGATCGGTGGTGACCTCCAGGCCCGGGACGCTCCGCCGGGCCCGGTCGGCGGCGTCGCCGAGGACCCGCAGCGCCTCGTTGCGCAGGCCGGCGTCGGGCGGTGCCATCGGCGCCGGCCCGAGAGGAACGTGCAGCAGCGGCCAGATGAACGCGTGGACGACCCGCAGCGACGCGCCACGCACCCGGGCCTCCTCGGCGGCCCAGTCGACGGCGTGCAGGCTCGCGGGTGACCCGTCGACCCCGACGACCACCTCGGAGGCGCTGGCCATGGTCGACCCTTTCGTGGGCAACGGCGACAGCGAGAATCGTATCCGCCGTGGCGGGGCCTCCGGTCCGGCTCGGAGAAGCTCCCCCGCCGGAAGCGGCGGGCGGTGCCACGGCGGCACCCGCTGACCAGGTGCCGCCCGCGAACCGACCGCACCACCTCTCCGCGTGCGGCACACCCGCCTCACCAGACCGCGGGGTGGCAGACCGGGTGGCGAACCTCCGGCAGAGTCGGCGGGTACCTCTGTCGGGGGACCTCCGGCGGGACGTCCCGGGACGGTTGACCCTGCCCCGACCATGCGCGGAGCCGTTTCCTGGAGGTGACCGGAACCCGGACGCCCAAAGGAGATCACGATGGCAACCCGACCGATCGTCGTCGGCTACGACGGTTCGCCGTCCGCCCAGACCGCGCTGGAGTGGGCGCTCGACGAGGCCGCGCGCTCCCGGCGCCCCCTGCTGCTGGCGTACGCCTTCGAGTGGTTCGGGAGTGCCGCGGCGCTCGCACCCGAGGTCGCCGCCTGGCCCGCCGCCACCCTCCGCCGTGACGCCGAGGCGATGGTGCGCGACGCCGCGGCGCGGGCCGCGCAGGACCACCCCGGGGTGGACGTCTCCGCCGTCGTGCTCGACGGTCCGGCCCCGGCCGCGCTCACGGGGCAGTCCCGACGGGCCGCCCTGCTGGTGGTCGGCAACCGTGGCCACGGCGGTTTCACCGACCTGCTGCTCGGCTCCACCGGCGTCGCCGTCTCCGCGCACGCGCACTGCCCGGTCGTGGTGGTCCGGGGCACCGCGTCGGATCCGGACGAGCCGCTGACCGACGTCGTGGTCGGCGTCGACGGCTCCCCCGGCTCGCAGCTGGCCCTCGGGTTCGCCTTCGAACAGGCCGCCCAGCGCCGGGTACGGCTGCGGGTGATCCTCGCCTGGACCCCGCCACCACCGAACCACACCCCGTTCCGTCACGACCCGGCCGCGATCACGGCCGCGGAGCGGGCCGCCCTGGACGACCTGCTCGTCGACTGGCGGCAGAAGTACCCGCAGGTTCAGGTCGTGGCGGAGGTCGTCGTCGGCGCACCCAGCCGCGCCCTGATCAACGCCAGCCGGACCGCGGGGCTGGTCGTCGTCGGCTCGCGCGGGCGGGGCGGGTTCCGCGGGCTGTTGCTCGGCTCGGTCAGCCAGCAGCTGCTGCACCACAGCCGGTGCCCGGTCGCCGTGGTTCGCGAGATGCCGGAGGACGCTGAACCACCGGCCGCCGGGTGACCGGGGTCAACGGGTACGGCGGCCGGCGGGTGCCCGGTGCCCGCCGGCCGACCGCCCCCCGGCCGCCCTCGCCGGGGGATCGCCGCCCACGCGGCCCATCCCGTCAGCACGCGGCCCTGCCCGCGACCCGGCGGGGCCGTGGCCTGGGCACGGGGCGGGCGTCGCGGGCGGGCAGGCGGACGACCTCGTCCACGCCGGCCAGGTCGTCGAGCCGATGGGTGATCAACAACGTGGTCCGGCCGCTGGTCGCGGCGAGCAGGTCGGCGGTGAGCGCCCGCGCGGTCGGCTCGTCCAGGTGCTCGGTCGGCTCGTCGAGGATCACCACCGGGAAGTCGCCGAGCAGCAGCCGGGCCAGCGCCAGCCGGCGCCGCTGTCCACCGGAGAGCGCCAACCCGTGCTCCCCCACCGGTGTGGCGAGCCCGTCCGGCAGCGACCGGACCCAGTCCAGCAGCCGGGCCGCCGACAGCGCGGCCTCCAGCTCGGCGTCGGTGGCGTCGGGCCGGGCCACCCGCAGGTTCCCGGCGATCGTGGTGTCGAACAGGTACGCGTCCTCGCCCAGGTAGCCGACGATCCGGCGCAGGTCGGCCCCGCGCAGGTCACGCAGGTCGACNCCGTTGAGGGTGACCNGNCCGGCGAGCGGGTCGAGGAAGCGGACGAGCAGCGCGGCGACCGTACTCTTGCCGGCGCCGCTCGGGCCGACCAGCGCGACCCGCCGGCCCGGCGCCAGCGTCAGGTCGACGTGGCGCAGGGCGACCCGGTCGGCGGCCCAGCCCGCGGTCACGTCCACCAGACGCAGGGTGTACGGGCCGGGCGGCACCGGCCGGGGCGAGACCGGGTCCGGGACCGGGGTGGGCGCGGCGACGAGGTCGGCGATACGGCCCAGGGCGGCGCGGGCCGCGGCGAGCCGCTGCGCGGCGGCGGGCAGTCCGCCCACCGTCTCGAAGACCGCGAGCGGGGTGAGGGTGACCACGGCGAGCAGCTCCCCGGACAGGGCACCGGCCCGCACCGCCACCGCTCCCGCGACGAGGCCGACGAGTACGCAGGCCCCGGTCACCAGGACGACCGCCGCCGAGCCGAGTCCGGCGGTGGCCGCGGAGCGTTCGGTGGCCTCACGCAGCCGCCGGTCGGTGTCGACCACCCGNCCCAGCCGGCGCTCGGCGGCGCCGTACGCGACCAGGTCGGGCAGCCCGTGCAACAGGTCGACCACGCCGGTGGCCAGCTCGCCGCGGAGTGGGGCGAGTCCGCCGTCGGCCCGGCGGGCGGACCGGGCCTGGAGCGCGGGAACGCCGACGGCCAGCACCAGCAGGCCCACGCCCAGCGCGACCCCGGCCGGGGGCAGCAGCGTGCCGACCAGCGCCACCGAGCCGACCCCGACCAGCAGCGCGGCGGCGTACGGCAACACCACCCGGACCAGCACGTCGACCACGGCCTCGACGTCACCGGCGAGCCGCTCGGTCAGGTCGCCGCGCCGGTGTCGGCCGAGCCCGGCCGGGGCCAGCTCGGCCAGCCGCCGGTACGCCCGTACCCGCAGCTCGGTGAGGACCCGCAGCGCGGCGTCGTGCCCGGTGAGGCGTTCCAGGTAGCGCAGCACGCCGCGGCCGATCCCGAACGCCCGGACGGCGACGATCGCGACCATCAGGTGGAGCACCGGCGGCTGCAGGGCGGCCCGGGAGATCAGCCACGCCGAGCAGGCCATCAGCCCGACCGCGGTGGCGGCGGCGCCCGCCCCGAGCAGCGCGGCGGCGCCGAGCCGACCCGCCGCCGGCCGGGACACCGCGAGCAGCAGCCGCAGCCAGCCGCCCCGGTCGGCACCCGGCCCGGTGCCACCGGTCGCCGCCCCGGCGTGGTGCCGGGCGCTCATGCCGGCACCGCCAGGGGCGCGCGGACGGCGCCGAGCCGGATCTCCCGGTCGGCCAGGGCGACCAGCTCCGGACGGTGCGCGGCCAGCACGACGGTCCGGCCCCGGGCCAGTCGGCGGACCCCGGCGAGCACCTCGGCCGCGGTCGCCTCGTCGAGGTTCGCCGTGGGCTCGTCGAGCAGCACGATCGGGGCGTCNCGGAGGAACGCCCGGGCCAGCGCGATCCGCTGCCGCTGGCCGGCCGAGACNCCGCCGCCGTCGTCGGTGAGCCGTGTGGCGTAGCCGTCCGGCAGGGCGGTGACGAACGCGTCGGCACCGGCGAGCCGGGCGGCCCGGCGTACCTCGTCGTCCGTGGCGTCCGGGCGGCCGAGCCGGATGTTGTCGGCGACGGTGGCGGCGAGGAGCCGGGGCCGCTGCGGCACCCAGGCCAGCCGGGAGCGCCAGGCCGCGGGGTCGAGGTCGGCCAGGTCGATCTCGGTCCGGCCGTCGCCGGCCGCGTCCGGGACGGCGAGGGTGATCCGTCCGGCGGCCGGGGTGACGAAGCCGAGCAGCGCGGCGAGCGCGGTGGACTTGCCGCACCCGCTCGGCCCGGTCAGCGCGACGATCTCGCCGGGTGCGATGGTCGCGGTCAGCCCGTCGAGTGCCGGCTCTGCCCGACCGGGGTAGCGGACGGTGAGCCCGGTGAGGTGGATGGTGGCCCGGGCCGGGTCCGGCGGCGCGACGGTGCCGGCACGCCGGGGTGCCGGTGTGTCGAGGACCGCGAAGATCTCCTCGGCGGCCGCCACCCCCTCCGCCGCCGCGTGATAGTGGGTGCCGACCTGACGCAGCGGCAGGTACGCCTCCGGGGCGAGGATCAGCACCACCAGCGCGGTGGCCAGGTCGAGGTCACCGGCGACCAGCCGCAGGCCGACGCCGACCGCGACCAGGGCCACCGACAGGGTCGCCAGCAGCTCCAGGACCAGGGCGGACAGGAACGCGACCCGGAGGGTCCGCATCGTGACCCGACGCTGCTGGTCGCTGACCCGGCGGATGGTGTCGGCCTGGGCGCGGGCCCGACCGAAGACCTTCAGCGTCGGCAGCCCGGCGACCACGTCGAGGAAGTGGTGCGCCAGCCGGGACAGCAGCCGGAACTGGCGCCGGTTGGCCGCCTCGGTGTGCAGCCCGACCAGGATCATGAAGATCGGGATGAGCGGCAGGGTGAGCACGATCGTCGTGGTCGCGACGCCGTCGGCGGGAAGGAGCCGGGCCAGCACCACCGCCGGCACGATCGCGGCGAGGACCAGTTGCGGCAGGTAGCGGACGAAGTACGGGTCGAGCGCGTCGAGCCCTCGGGTGGCCAGCGTGGCGAGTTCCCCGCTGCGGCGGCCGGCCGCCCAGCCGGGGCCGAGTGCCACGACCCGGGCGAGCAGGCGTTGCCGCAGCTCCGACTTGACCGCCGTCCCGGCCCGGACCGCCATCCGCTCCTGCAGCCAGACCACGGCCGCGCGGGCGGCGACCACCGCAGCCAGTTCGAGCGGCACCACCGGGTCGAGCGGGTCGCCGTCGAGGAAGACACCGGTGATTCCGGTGGCGAGCAGCGACGCCTGGGCGACGATGAGCGCCGCCGCGACCACCCCGAGCCCGACGGTGAGCGCCAGGTACGCCCGGGTGGCCCGGGCGTACCGCAGCAGTCGCGGGTCGAGCGGTTTCACCGCCGGCCCACCGGATCAGCCGGGCCGGCCCCCGCCCGGCCGGCCGGATCCACCGGTTCGGGGGCGGCCGCGCCCACCCGGCCGGCCGCGTCGGGTCCGGCCGGCGCGGCCGGGGCGGGGGANACCGGGATGTCGGTCACGTGCAGGCGCCTACGGAANACCCAGTAGGTCCAGCCCTGGTAGAGGAGCACCACCGGGGTCAGGCAGACCGCCACCCAGGTCATGATCTTCAGGGTGTACGGCGTCGAGGCCGCGTTCGTCACGGTCAGGCTGTTGGCCGCGTCGACCGTCGACGGCAGCACGTTCGGGTACAGGGCCGTGAAGAGCGCGAACGTGGCGAGCACGATCGCCAGGGCCGTGCCGAGGAACGCCCAGCCCTCCCGGCGGCGCAGCGCGGCCGCCACGCCTCCGACCAGGGCCAGCGCCGCCGCGCCGGAGAGCAGCCACGACCCGGTGTCGCCGTGGGCGAACCCGGTCCAGAGCAGGAAACCGGCGGCGACCGCCACCGTCGGCGCGGCGAGCCGTACCGCGAGCCGACCGGCCCGGTCCCGGATCTCCCCGGCGGTCTTGAGCGCCAGGAAGACCGCGCCGTGCAGGGTGAACAACAGCAGCGTGGTCGCCCCGCCGAGCAGCGCGTACGGGTTGAGCAGGTCGACGACGGAGCCGACGTACTCGTGGTTGGCGTCGAGCCGGACACCCCGCACGATGTTGCCGAAGGCGACGCCCCAGAGCAGGGCCGGGAGCAGGCTGCCGACGATGATCGCCGNGTCCCAGCGCCGCCGCCAGGTCGGGTCGTCGGACTTGCCGCGGTACTCGAAGGCGACGCCGCGCAGGATCAGCGCGACGAGGATCAGCAGCAGCGGCAGGTAGAAGCCGGAGAAGAGGGTGGCGTACCACTCGGGGAAGGCGGCGAAGGTGGCGCCGCCGGCGACCAGCAGCCACACCTCGTTGCCGTCCCAGACCGGACCGATGGTGTTGATCAGCACCCGGCGTTCCCGGTCGGTGCGGCCGAGCACCGGCAGCAGGATTCCGACGCCGAAGTCGAAGCCCTCCAGCAGGAAGTAGCCCGCCCAGAGCACGGCGATGAGGATGAACCAGATCGTGGTGAGTTCCATCGTCGGGACCTCTCAGTAACCTCTCGGACGGCAACCTTTCGGACGGCTCAGTAGGCGAACTCGAGCGGACGGTCGGCCTCGTCGTCGGCGTCGTCGGCGCGCGGGGGCGGCAGTTCCGGCGCGCCCGCGCGGGCGTAGCGGACCAGCAGCCCGGCCTCGANGACGGCGAGGACGCCGTACACGACGGTGAGCACGATCAGCGAGGTCGCGACGGTGGGGGCGTCGACCGTCGGCGACACCCCGTCGGCGGTGCGCAGCACCCCGAAGACCACCCACGGCTGCCGGCCGACCTCGGTGAAGATCCAGCCGAACGAGTTGGCCAGCAGCGGCATCACCACCGCGGCGGTGGCGGCGAGCCAGAGCCAGCGGCCGCGGGGGCGGCGCCCACCCCGGGTGAACCAGAGCGCGGCGGCGGCGACCAGCATGGCCAGCCCGCCGAAGCCGATCATGAGGCGGAAGGACCAGTAGGTGACCGGCACGTACGGCACGTAGTCGCCCTCGCCGTAGGTCGCGGCGTACTCCCGCTGCAGGTCGTTGATCCCCTCCACCTCGCCGGTCGGGGTGCCGGTGGACATCAGCGACAACAGCGACGGGATCCGCACGCTGGCCAGCTCCTCCCGGCCGTCCAGCGAGCCGACGGTGAACACCGAGAACCCGGCCGAGCCGGTGGTGTCGTAGAGCGCCTCGGCGGCGGCCATCTTCATCGGCTGCTGCTCGGTCATCACCCGGGCCTGGATGTCGCCGGTGACGAGGACGCCCACGCCGGCGACCAGCACCACCCACGAGGCGAGTTTGAGGCCGGGCCGGAAGACGTCGGTCTGCCGGTTGCGCCGCACGTGCCAGGCGCTGACCGCGAGCATCAGCGCCCCGGCGGTCAGGAAGCAGGCGGTGATGGTGTGCGCGAAGGTGACCACGGCGGTGTTGTTGGTCAGCACCGCGACGAAGTCGGTCAGCTCGGCCCGCCCGGTCTCCGGGTTGATCCGGTAACCGACCGGGTGCTGCATCCACGAGTTGGCGGCCAGGATGAAGTACGCGGACAGCATGGTCCCGATCGAGGCCAGCCAGATCGTCGCCAGGTGGACCCGCTTCGGCAGCCGGTCCCAGCCGAAGATCCACAGCCCGAGGAAGGTCGACTCCAGGAAGAAGGCGAGCAGCCCCTCGATCGCCAGCGGGGCGCCGAAGATGTCCCCGACGAACCGCGAGTAGGCGCTCCAGTTCATGCCGAACTGGAACTCCTGCACGATGCCGGTGACCACGCCCATCGCGAAGTTGATCAGGAAGAGCTTGCCCCAGAACCGCGTCGCCCGCAGGTACGCCTCCCTGCCGGTGCGCAGCCACGCGGTCTGCAGCACGGCGACGAGCGCGGAGAGGCCGATCGTGATCGGCACGAAGATGAAGTGGTAGACCGTGGTGATGGCGAACTGCCACCGAGCCAGATCGAGAGCGTCCATGCCGCGTCCCTTGGTCAGGTCGCCCGTGCGGGGCGTCCGGTCGCAGGATTCCTCGGCCATCGTCTGACGCCGGGCGGCTCGACCCGCAGGGCCGAAGGTCCTCTCCGTGACGTGCGGGAGGTCCCCAACCAGGTCGGGCCGGCCGGCCCACCGACACCGTCCACCGGTCCCGTCCGGTGTGGGGCGTGCCCGGGTCGACAATGGGAACGCGCGCGCCCGGCCGTCCCCAGCCGAAAGGTCAGGTGAGCTCGTGGCTCCCAGCGTCTACGTCGCCGGNCTCGGCCCCGGTGCCGGCAAGGTCGCCGTCGCCCTCGGCCTGGCCGAGCTGCTCTCCCGGCGGGTCGCCCCGCTGGGCATGTTCCGGCCGATCGTGCCGGCCNCCCGGGAGGACCCGGTGCTGGACCTGCTCACCACCCGGTATCCGGTCGCCGGTGGCTACCCGGACTCCTACGGGGTGACCAGCGCCGAGGCCGCCGCGCTGGCCGCCGACGGGCGCCAGGAGGAGCTGGTCGGGCGCATCGTCGCCCGCTACCGCGACCTGGAACGCCGCTCCGCCGCCCTGGTGGTGGTCGGCGGCGACGTCAGTGACCTCGACGACGGGGCGCCGGCCGGCCCGGACCGGCTGCTCGCCTTCCACGCCCGGCTCGCCACCGAGTTCGGCAGCGTCGTCGTCCCGGTGGTCGACGGGCTGCGCCAGGACGCCGAGCGGATCGCCGCCGCCGCCCGCACCGCGTACCACGACGTGGTCGAGGCGGGCGCGACGGTGCTCACCGTGATCGCCAACCGGGTGCCCGCCGGCACCGGCGCGCCGGCCGGCCTGCCGGTGCCGGCGTACGCGATCCCGGAGGTGCCGGTGGTCTCCGCGCCCACGGTGGCGGAGGTCGCGGCGGCGCTGGACGCGACCGTCCTGCACGGCGGACCNGCAGCCCTGGACCGGGACGTGCTCGGTGTGGTGGTCGGCGCCGCCCACGTGCCGGTCCTGCTCGACCACCTCACCGACGGCGCCCTGGTGATCACCCCGGGCGACCGGGCCGACCTGCTGGTCGCGGCGAGCGCGGCGCACGCCGCCGGGATGGTACGCCTCTCCGGGCTGGTCCTGACCCTCGGCGAGCACCCCGACCCCCGCGCGGTGCGGGTGATCGAGCGGCTCGGTACCGGACTCGCCCTGATGGTGACGAGAGCCGACAGCTACCACACGGCCAACCTGGTGGGCCGGATCGAGGGCCGGATCTCGGCGGCCACCCCGCGCAAGGTCGACGCCGCGCTCGGCGCCTTCGAGGCGCACGTCGACGGCGCCGAACTGTCCCGCCGGCTGGAGGTGACCCGGTCACACCGGGTCACCCCGCTGATGTTCGAGAACGACCTGATCGACCGGGCCCAGGGGCGCCGCCGGCACCTGGTGCTGCCCGAGGGCACCGAGAGGCGGATCCTGCGGGCGGCGGAGACCGTGCTGCGCCGGCGCGTCGCGGACCTGACCCTGCTCGGCGACCCCGCCGAGATCACCCGCCGGGCGAACGAGCTCGGCGTCGACATCGACCGGGCCCGGCTGGTCGACCCGGAGCACAGCGAGTGGCGGGACGACTTCGCCGACCGCTACACGGCGCTGCGCCGGCACCGGGGGATGACCCGGGAACTGGCGTACGAGATCGTCCGCGACGTGAACTACTTCGGCACGCTGATGGTGGACGCCGGGCTGGCCGACGGGATGGTCTCCGGGGCCGTGCACACCACCGCCGCGACGATCCGACCCGCCTTCGAGATCATCAAGACCGTGCCCGGGGTTTCGGTGGCGTCCAGCGTCTTCTTCATGCTCCTGGCCGACCGGGTCCTGGTCTACGGCGACTGCGCGGTCAACCCGGACCCGGACGCGGCGCAGCTGGCCGACATCGCCGTCTCCAGTGCCGACACCGCCGCCCGGTTCGGCATCACCCCCCGGGTGGCGATGCTGTCGTACGCGACCGGGACCTCCGGCGCGGGCGCGGACGTCGACAAGGTCGCCGAGGCGACCGCGCTGGTCCGGCGCCGCCGGCCGGATCTGCCGGTCGAGGGNCCGATCCAGTACGACGCCGCGGTCGACCCGACGGTGGCGGCGACGAAACTGCCGGACAGCCCGGTTGCCGGGCACGCCACCGTCCTGGTCTTCCCCGACCTGAACACCGGCAACAACACCTACAAGGCGGTGCAGCGCTCCGCCGGCGCGGTGGCGGTCGGCCCGATCATGCAGGGGCTCCGGCGGCCGGTCAACGACCTGTCCCGGGGCGCCACCGTGAAGGACATCGTGAACACGATCGCGATCACGGCGATCCAGGCCGCCGCCGCACCGGCGGAGAGGGGCGCGGTCCGGTGAGGATCCTCGTCCTCAACAGCGGCTCGTCGTCGCTGAGGTACCGCCTCTTCGCCGAGACCGACGACGGCGGCATGGAGACCCTGGACCGCGGGCTGGTGGAGCGGATCGGCGAGGCCGGCGGGGACGCGCCGGACCACGCGGCGGCGCTGCGTGAGGTCCTGGGCCGGGTGGAGCTGACCGGCCTGACCGCGGTCGGGCACCGGGTGGTGCACGGCGGCACCGAGTTCACCGCGCCGACGCTGCTCGACGACGACGTGGTCGCCGCCATCGACCGGCTGGTCCCGCTGGCGCCGCTGCACAACCCGGCCAACCTGACCGGGATCACGGCGGCCCGCCGGCTGCTGCCGACGGTGCCGCAGGTCGCGGTCTTCGACACCGCCTTCCACGCCACGCTGCCGCCGGCGGCGAGCACCTACGCGCTCGACACCGACCTGGCGGCCCGGTTCGGCATCCGCCGCTACGGCTTCCACGGCACCTCGCACGCGTACGTGTCCCGACAGACGGCACGGCTGCTGAACCGCCCGCCCGAGCAGCTCGACCTGATCACCCTGCACCTGGGGAACGGGGCGAGCGCCTGCGCCGTCTCCGGGGGCCGCAGCGTCGCCACCTCGATGGGGCTCTCGCCACTGGCCGGCCTGGTGATGGGAAGCCGCAGCGGCGACGTGGACCCGGCGGTGCTGTTCCACCTGCACCGGGTCGGCGGGCTGTCGGTGGACCAGATCGACGACCTGCTCAACCACCACAGCGGGCTGCGCGGGCTGGCCGGCGACAACGACATGCGGGCGGTGTTGCGCCGTCGGGCGGCCGGCGACCCGGCGGCCACGCTCGCCTTCGACGTCTACTGCCGTCGGATCACCGAGTACGTCGGCGCCTACCTGGCGGTGCTCGGCCGGCTGGACGCGATCACGTTCACCGGCGGGGTCGGGGAGCACTCCCCCGACGTCCGGGCCGCCGCGCTGGGCGGGCTGGCCGGGCTGGGCATCACGGTCGACCCGGAGCGCAACGCCGCCAACGCCCCGATCGTCTCGCCGCCCGGGGCGCCGGTGACCGTCTGCGTCGTACCGACCGACGAGGAACGGGAGATCGCCGAGCAGGTCCGCACCCTGCTGTGCGACGACGGCCGGTGATCCGGACCGGACCCGGTTGCCGGACCGGCGCCGGCGCCACGTCGGCCCGCTCCGGGAATCTTCCGGCGGCTCCACCACGTCTCGTTGTCGAGGAACCAGCGCGGCTTGTCACGGGGAACCACATGACGTCACGGATGCATCCTTCCGACCGGGGCGGGTCGGCGGCTTCGGCCGACGCACCCGCCGACCCGGCCCCCGGGGCGGCCTCCCCCGCCACGCGCCGCGGCTGGCGCTGGTGGCTCTCCACCGGGCTGGTCGGCGCGGCGGCGGTGTGGCTCGCCTTCACCGTGGCGCACCTGGCGCTCAGCGGCACCTGGTGGGGGTGGCTGGCGGTCGACGTCCTACCCCCGCCCGCCTTCCTGGCCGTGCCGGTGGCGCTGGCGCTGCTCGCCGCCGGGTGCCGGCGGGCGGCGCGGCGGCCGGTCGCGCTGCTCGCCGCCGCCGCGCTGCTGCTCGGAGCCGAGCGGTCCGGGATCAGTGTCCGGGCACTGGCCGGCGGCGACGGCCCGGCGCCCCCGGACGCGATCCGGATCTTCAGCTGGAACACCGCCTACTGGGACGAGGGCGGCCAGACCGAGGCGCTCCACCGGGTGCTGCGGGCAGCGGACGCCGACGTCTACCTGCTGCAGGAGTACTGGTACGCGGAGACGCCCGGCCCGGACCAGACCGCACTCGACCGGCTGCGTGCCGAGTTTCCGGGTTACCAGCTCGCGGTCGTCGGCGAGCTGGTNACCCTGTCCCGCTTTCCGATCCTGCGCCGACTGCCGCTGGAGGCACCGGACATGCCGCCCCCGACGGCCGGCTCGGCCGAGCACTGGCGGTACAAGGTGCTCCGCACCGATCTGGACCTTGGGGCGGGCCGGGTGCTGTCCACGTACAACGTGCACCTTCCGGTGCCGCTGTCAACGGACGTCAGCCCGTTCGACGCGGACTTCTACCGGATCATCCGGGCCCAGCACGCCCAGCGGGAGCCGCAGTGGCGCGCACTGGCCCGAGACGTGCCGGCCAACGGGCACCCCCTCGTGGTCGCCGGCGACCTGAACACGAGTCCGGCCATGGGTGACCTCGGCAAGCTGCCCGCCGGGCTGCGCGACGCCGCGGTCGCGTCCCGGTCGCCGTATCCGGCGACCTGGTCGGACGCCCCGGGTTGGCCCCGCTGGTGGCGGCTCGACTGGGCCTTCGTGTCCGCGTCGGTGCGGGTGCACGAGTACCGCCTCAGCGGGCCGACCGGCGTCTCGGACCACCGGGCCCAGGAGCTGGTGGTCTCGCTGCGCTGACCCGTGACCTCCGGTGGTGTCCCCCGCGTCGCCTCCGCGCCGGGCCGACGCGGCGGACCGGTTCAGTCGGTCCGCCCCGCGGCGTCGGTCGCGTCCACGTACTCCACCCCGAGCCGTTGCAACAGCGGGCGTAGCTGGTACATGTCCAGGCCGAGCTCCCCGGCGGCCAGCCGGCGGCGCTTCTCCTCCTCCGTGGCCCGTCGGGCCGTTCCGGCGGCGGCCACCTCGGCGGCCCGCTCGCGCGGCACCACCACGACACCGTCGTCGTCGGCGACGACGGCGTCCCCCGGCCGCACGTAGCCGCCACCGATGACGACCGGGACGTTCACCGAGCCCGGGCTGGCCTTGACCGTGCCCTGCGCGCAGACCGCCCGCGACCAGACCGGGAACCGCATCGCGGTCAGCTCGGCCACGTCGCGACAGCCGGCGTCGATGACGACACCGATCACGCCGTGCGCCCGTAGCGAGGTGGCGAGCAGTTCCCCGAGGGCACCGTCGGTGCAGGGCGAGGTGAAGGCGACCACCAGGATGTCGCCGGGGCGGGTCTGCTCGACCGCCGCGTGGATCATCAGGTTGTCCCCGGGCGGGGCGGAGACGGTGACCGCCCGTCCGGCGATCCGGGCTCCGGGGTANATCGGCCGGAGATGGTGGCCGAGCAGCCCGGTCCGCCCCTGTGCCTCGTGCACGGTGGAGACACCCAGTTCGGCGAGGCGGGCGACGGCGTCGGCCGGTGGTGCGGCGTCGGTGCGGACGATGACGTGCCGGTTCAGCACAGCTCGTCCCCCACGGTCGGGAAGACCCGCTGGTACGCCTCCGCGTGGGTGATCGACCGCGGGCCGCCGTTGCGGACCGCCTGCACCCCGCGCCGGACCCCGAGGTCGGTGTAGTACGCCACGAGGTGGCTCTGCGCGCCCATGATCTGCATCGCCTCGACCTTGCGGTCGAAGACCTCGCTGATGTCGAGCAGCAGGTTCGGCACGAAGCCGCACTGCTCCGGCTGGTGTGGCTCGAACTGCAGCACCTGGGGGGCGCCGATCGGCTGGCTGGACCGGTCGTGCCCGGCGGCCTGGGCGACCATCCGGGAGCGGAGCACGATCTCGTGGGTGAGCGCGTGGTCGAGGTTGTAGGGGTCCCGGGCCGCGTGGGTGAGGATGACCGCCGGGTTGACCGAGCGGATGGTGGCGATGACCCGGTCGTAGAGTTCGTCGGTGGCGCGCAGCGGGTAGTCCCCGGCGTCGAGGAACTCGATGTCGGCACCGAGCACCTTCGCCGCCCGGGTCGCCTCGTCCCGGCGCGCCTCCTTGACCCGTTCCAGGGTCATGCCCGGTTGCTTCCAGAGCCCCTGTGACTCTCCCTTCTCGCCGAAGGTCAGGCACAGGACGTGGACCGGCTGACCGCGGGAGGCGCTCAGCGCGATGGCACCCCCGGCCCGCCAGACGAAGTCGGCGGCGTGCGCGCTCACCACGAGCACGGGACCGCGCCCGGTCGGTGAAGTGGTCATCGATCGATCCCTCCTGCACGACTCGGCGGACCCGCCGGGCGGCCGTCACCGACGCCGGGCGGGAGTCGGAAGCAGGGTGATCATAGACCTGCCGGGTATCAGTGCCAATAATATTGTCAACAATTTCCGGACACCATGGACGTTCCGACGGGTCTCCGGCGGCCGGGCGCCATCCGGTCAGCGGCACCAGCCGGATGGCGCCCGGCCGCCGGAGACCCGGTCGTCGCGGGACCGGCCCCGGCCGGNACGGCCGGGGCCGGGGTCAGGAACGGCCGGCGAGAGCCGCGGCGTACGTGGCGGCCACGTCCGTGTCGCCCAGGGTGGACTCGGTCAGCGCCAGGCCGGGCCGTACCTCGGCGCCGAGTTCGGCGAGCAGGCCCCGCAGGTGTCGCTCCGACTGGGCGGCCTGCTCCGCCGTCGCCCCCACCGTGAGCGGCACGGCGGCCACCCCGGCCAGACCCCGGTGCGGCAACCGGTCCACAAAGACCTTCAGCACCCCGGTGTAGCTGCCCTTGTACGTGGGGGTGGCGACCACCAGCACCCGGGCGGCACGGGCCGCGGCCAGCCCCTCGGCCACCCCGGCGTCGTCCGGATCGAGCAGCCGCGGCCCGTACTCCGCGAGGTCGACCACGACCGGCGGCGGCGCGGACTCCTGGCGCGCGATCTCCGTCCCCAACGCCACGGCCGCGGACCGGGTCCGGGACCCGGGCCGCGGGTTACCGACCACGACAACGATCTCACTCATGATTCCTCTGGTTCCTCCCGTCGGCGCCGTCGGGCGGCGCCGCTGCTGACGGCGACCGGGGGTCGGCCACGTCTGGCCGAGGCCGCCGCCCCGCCGGTCGCCGAGCGCGGGCGGCGACCGGGCTCACCGGAGCGTCCGGCGCCGCCGTGCGGCGTCGACCAGGGCAGGCGGCTGGTAGCCGGCATCGGCCGGGTTCAGCGTGGTGCCGGGCGGCACGATCTCGTCGATACGGTCCAGCACGTCCGCGGACAGCCTCACCTTGGCCGCGCCGAGCTGCGACTCCAGATGCTCCATGGTGCGGGGACCGATGATCGCCGAGGTCACCGCCGGATGCTCCAGGACGAACGCGATGGCCAGGTGGATGAGGGACAGTCCCGCCTCGGCGGCGAGCGAGGCCAGCTGCTGCACCGCCTCCAGCTTGCGCTGGTTGTCGGGCAGGCGGGGATCGAAGCGGGCCGGGAAACGCTCCGCCCTCCGGGAGATCGGCGCGGTCAGACCCCGGTGGTAGTGTCCGGCGAGCCAGCCACCGGCCAGCGGACTCCACGTGAGCACCGCCAGCCCGTACCGCTGGGCCACCGGAAGCACCTCGCGCTCCACCCCCCGGGCCAGGATCGAGTACGGCGGCTGCTCGCTCACCACCCGTTCCCGACCCCGACGCTGCGCGATCCACTGTCCCTCCACGATGGCGGACGGCTCGAAGGTGGAGGTGCCGATGTAGCGCACCTTGCCCTGGTGCACGAGGTCACTGAGCGCGCCGAGCGTCTCGTCGAAGTCGGTCTCCGGCTCGGGCCGGTGCACCTGGTAGAGGTCGATCCAGTCGGTGCGCAGCCGCCGCAGACTCTGCTCCACCTCCCGGATGATCCACCGACGTGAGTTTCCCCGGTGGTGGGGACTGTCGCCCATCTGGCCGTGGAACTTGGTGGCCAGGAAGACGTCGTCACGTCGGCCGCCGGCGAGGGCCTTCCCGACGATCTCCTCCGACTCCCCCTGCGAGTAGACGTCGGCGGTGTCGATGACGTTGATGCCCTCGTCCAGGGCCCGATGGATGATCCGGACGCAGTCGTCGTGGTCCGGGTTGCCCCGCTGTCCGAAGTTCATCGCACCGAGGGCCAGCGGGCTGACGAGAACCCCGGTGCGGCCGAACGGCCGGTAGTCGACCATGTCACCTCCTCAGGAGACGGGTGTGGGAACGGCGGCGGACACCGGTGCGACCTCCGGCCGGTCGGGCCGGACCGAGGGCCGCGACAGGTTCCGGTTCGCCGGTCGGGGCAGGCCGTAGTGGTCCCGCAGGGNCGTGCCGGTGTACTCGGTGCGGAACAGGCCCCGGCGGCGCAGGATCGGCACCACGTGGTCGACGAACGCCCCGAGCCCGGAGGGCAGCACCGGCGGCATCACGTTGAACCCGTCGGCGGCGCCGTTGTTCCACCACTCCTCGATGGCGTCGGCCACCTGCTCGGGGGTACCGGCGACGGTACGGTGCCCGCGCCCGCCGCCGAGCCGGCCGATCAGCTGGCGCACGGTCAGCCGCTCACGACGGGCCAGGTTGACGATCAGCGTCCGACGGCTCTTGGCCCCCTCGATCTGGTCCTCGTCGGGCAGGTCGGCCGGCAGCTCGCGNTCCAGGTCCAGCACGTCCGGCGNCACCCCGAGCGTGGTCGCCAGCTGCCGNAGGGCGTACTCCGGCCTGATCAGCTGTTCGAGCTCGTCCTCCAGCGCNCGGGCCTCGGCCTCGGTGCCGCCGAGCACCGGCACGATCCCCGGCAGGATCTTGATGCCGTCCGGGTCCCGGCCGAGGGCGCGGGCACGGGCCTTCAGGTCGGCGTAGAACGCCTGCGCCTCCGGCAGCGTCTGCTGGGCGGTGAACACCGCCTCGGCGTACCGGGCGGCCAGCTCCTTGCCGTCCTCGGACGAACCGGCCTGCACCAGCAGCGGATAGCCCTGCGGCGAACGCGGCACGTTGAGCGCCCCCGCCACCCGGAAGAACCGTCCGACGTGGTTGGCCGGGAAGATGCGGTCCTGGTCGCCCCAGACGCCGGCCGCCTTGTCCCCGAGCGCGGCGTCGTCGGCCCAGCTGTCCCAGAGCTTGAGCGACACCTCGATGAACTCGGCGGCGCGTTCGTACCGCTCCCGGTGCGCCGGCAGCTCGTCGAGACCGAAGTTGCGCGCCGCGTCCAGCCCGGCGGTGGTGACGATGTTCCACCCGGCACGGCCGCCACTGATGTGGTCCAGCGACGCGAACCGCCGGGCCAGGTTGAACGGTTCGTTGTACGTCGTGGAGGCGGTGGCGATCAGTCCGATCCGCTCGGTGACCCCGGCGAGGGCGGTGAGCAGCACGGTGGGCTCCAGCGCCCCGGACGGCCGGCGGCCGACGTTGTTCCACAACACCGGACTGTCGGCCAGGAAGAGCGAGTCCAGTGTGCCGCGCTCCGCGATCCTGGCCAGTTCCTGGTAGTGCCGGACGTCGGTGTGGGCGAACGGGTCGCTCTCCGGCAGCCGCCAGGCCGCCTCGTGGTGTCCCACCCCCATCAGGAAGGCGTTGAGGTGCAGGGTGCCAGGTCGTCGGCTCATCGGGAGGCTCCTTCGTGTGTCACGCCGAGCGCGGCGAGCAACCGCTCCCGGTACTCCTGAAACTCGGGATCCCGGGGTGACCGGGGGGTAGACAGGTCGATGGTGGTCTCGACGGTGATCCGGCCGGCGTCGAGCACCAGCACCCGGTCGGCGAGGGTGACCGCCTCGTCGACGTCGTGGGTGACGAGCAGGACCGCCGGTCGGTGCCGCTGGCACAGCCTGCGGAGCAGGTCGTGCATCCGGATCCGGGTCAGCGCGTCCAGCGCGCCGAAGGGTTCGTCGGCCAGCAGCAGCCGCGGTTCGCTCACCAGCGAGCGGGCCAGCGCGACCCGCTGCTGCTCGCCGCCGGACAGCTCGGCGGGCCAGGCCCGCTCCCGGCCGGCGAGTCCCACCTCGGCCAGCCGGGCCCGCCCCTGGTCGGCCGCGTCCGGTCCGGACAGCCCGAGGATGACGTTGTCCAGCACCCGCTGCCAGGGCAGCAGCCGGGCGTCCTGGAAGATCACCGAAAGCCTGTCCGGCACGTCGACACGCCCGGTGCCGGCCACGTCGTGGTCGAGCCCGGCGAGCGCCCGCAGCAGGGTGCTCTTGCCCGAGCCGCTGCGGCCGAGCAGGGCGACGAACTCGTTGTCGGCGATGTCCANNTCGAGGTCTGCCAGGACGGTCCGCGTGCCGAAGCGGCGGGTCAGGCCACGTACCCGCACCGGCGGTTCCGGAGACTCCGGCCCGGCGTCCGGAGCCGACCGGTCTGTCGGGGTCCGCGTCGGCCGGCCGTGTCGGGCCTCCCTGGCCGAGGATGCGGTCAGTCCGCCAGGGTACGTCGCCATGACAGCGCCCTCCGTTGTGCGATCCGGACGGCCCCGTCGGAGAACAGCCCGAGCAGGCCGTAGAGAACGAGGCCGACGATGATGACGTCCGTCTGGCCGTACTGGCGGGCCAGCTCCATCAGGTAGCCGATCCCGCTCGTGGAGTTGATCTGCTCCACCACCACGAGGGACAGCCACGCGTTGACGACCGCGAAGCGCAGGCCGAGCAGGAACCCGGGCAGCGCACCCGGCAGGACCACCCGGCGCAGGAACCGGGCCGGGCTCAGCCGCAGTACCTCGGCCAGCTCGACGTACCGGCTGTCGATGGTGCGCAGACCGTTGTGGGTGTGGATGTAGACCGGCACGAAGACACCGAGGGCGATGGTCGTCACCTTCATCTGCTCGTCGATGCCGAACCAGAGGATGAGCAGAGGCAACAGCGCCAGCGCCGGGATCGCGCGCTTGATCTGCACCGGCCCGTCGATGATCGCCTCACCCCAGCGGCTGAGCCCGGAGATCAGCGCGAGCAGGACACCCGCCAGCACGCCGAAGAACAGGCCGAGGCCGACCCGCTGGGTGGAGATCGCCAGGCTCTCCTGGAGGCGGCCGTCGGCGATCAGGTCGCCGGTGGTGGCCACCACCGTCCAGGGCGCGGAGAGGGTCCGTTCGTCGAGCACGCCGGTCGCGGAGCCGACAGACCAGGCGACCAGCAGCAGCACCGGCCCGACGGCGCCGCCGAACGGGATCGGCCGGCCCGGGCCGAGCCGCCGCCGGCGCCGCCGCGCGGCCGCGCCGGTCTGGGTGGACGGCTGGCCGGCCGGCGCCGGTCCCCGGTCGGCCACGGCGGGCGGTGCNGCCGCCGCCGGACGGGTCGTCTCGGGGTTCACCTGCGTGGTCACGCGCTACACCCCCTTGATCGCGTCGGCGGCCAACGACTCGAACCGCAGGTCGTAGAGGTCCTCGGCCCGCAGCGGCCGGTTCCCGGTCTCGGCGGCGAGCAGGTCGATGGTCTGCTGGTGCCGGGCGATGACCTCGGTCCAGCTCGCCGGGATGTCCGGTACGCCGGCGTTCTCCACGAGCCACCGCCCGTCCTCCCGGGTCAGGCCCTGGTCCTGCACGTAGTACCGCTCGATCCACTCGTCCGGGTTGTTCTCGACCCAGATCAGCGCCCGGGCCCAGTGCTGGACGTACTCACGGATCGCCGCGGCCTTGGCCGCGTCCTGGAGGACGGCGACCGGCGCGTACAGGTGGCCGGGGTCGTCCCGCAGCCCGTGCGGGATGGTGGTGGCCCCGTCCCGGCCGTACTTGGCCTGGTACCGCTTGACCTGGATGCCGCCCAGCGGTGCGACGTCCACCTGCCGGCTGGCCAGGGCGGTCACGTAGACGTCGCCGGTGCTGGCCAGCTCCACCAGCCGTACGTCGCTCTTGGTCAGCCCGGCCTGCCGCAGCACCCGCAGCACCAGGGCGCCCTGGGCCTGGCCCGGGCTGTAGGCGATCTTCTTCCCGCGCAGGTCGGCCAGGCTCGCCACGGTGACCCCGGGGGCGATGCCGAGCTGGTAGATCGGGTGGTTGACCGGGTCCTGGCGGAACCGTGAGGCGACGATCTTGACCGGCAGCCCGGTCCAGTTCGCGTGGATCGGCGGGATGTCGGCCACCGCGCCGAGGTCCAGGGCGTCGGCCCGGAACGCCTCGATGGTCTGCGGGCCGCCGCTGATGTTCGCCCACGAGACCTCGAAGGTGAACCTGTCGATCTCTCCCGAGTACTCGATCGCCTTCTGGGTCTCCTTGTCGCCGACCCGCAGCACGGTGCCGTCGNGCACCTCGACGGGCAGCGGCGCGTCGAGGGCGAGCTGCACGGTCGGGGTGTCCCGGCCGGCGCAGGCGGTGAGTCCGGTGGCGGCGACGCCGAGCGCGGCCGCGAGGAGGGTACGCCGGCGCAGGACCGGCCCGGCGGCGGCAGACGGGATGGACGGAGGGGACATGGGTGGGCTCCTGAACAGACTCGACAGGCCGGCGGACGGGAATCGCCGGGCCCGGTGCGAAAGGAGGGAGCGGAAGGGTCTCGGACGGCTCGGTGGCGGTCGGGCGGACGGCGGTGTGACGGGTGGTGTGACGCGGTACGGGGTGCCGTGACCCGGGATGGCGTGGCGCGNCGTCNGGCGGGGTGGTGGCCGATTCCGGCAGGGCTCAGCCGGCGGTGGGAAGCGCGGAGGCCAGGGACGCGTACCGGCCCATGTGGTACAGCAGCGGCGCGACCTCCTCGTCGTGGTGGTGCCCGATCAGCGGTTCGGCCAGNACGATCGCGTGGTCGCCGGCGGGGACCCGGTCGACGACCCGGCAGACCAGCCAGGCGATCGCCTCGTCCAGCAGTGGAACGTCGTACGGGCCGATCCGCCAGTGCGGGTACGCGGCGAACCTGTCGATGCCGCTGGTCGCGAAGATCTGGGCGACCTCGTGCTGGCCCTCCCCGAGCAGGTGTACGGCGACGTGTGGCGCCGCCGCCACCGTCGGCCAGCTCGACGAGCCCTTGTCCAGGCAGAAGGAGACCAGCGGTGGCCGCAGCGACACCGAGGTGAACGACGTGGCGGTGAACCCGACGGGAGGGTCTCCCGCCGCCGTCACCACCGTCACCGTGGCTGCCTGCCGACGCAACAGCGCCCGGAATTGCGCCGAATCGAGCCGGGTCGACTCGGAAATTGTCATGGAATCTCTCCTGTCCGTCGCGTGGCAGTAGTCGTCGATGGCAGGGTCATAGCGATCCGCGCGACAGAACCACCCCGACGACAAACGGGTCGCCCATCGGCGGAGAAGTGGAACCGAGAAATGAATCCACCGACACCTCGACGTGCGGCGGGAACGGAGGGTCAGCAAGCGCCGGACGACCGGGGCGACCCGGTGGCGAATAGGGTCAGCGGGGACAGCCTGCGCTGGCGTGACGAGCCAGATCGATGTGCAGGCGGCTGACCAGGTGGAGGATGTATCGCCGCTGCATGCGATGAATAATCCGCATCGTCACCGTCACGGTCAACAACCGTTCCAGACTCCGGGAACGACGGCCGAATATTACGGTTTCTCGATTGACTCCGGCCCAGCCCGAGACAAATCCGCAGGAATAAGAGAACAGCGAGTTAACCAACCGTTAACATCAACGCGGGATATTCTCGCACCCTGGTTCTCCGACCCGCCCCTCTCACCGCGGCCCGACCGGTTCCACCGTCGGCCACGGCACGGCCGGCCGCCGCGACACCCGCGCGGTCCCGGTGCGGCCAGAGCCGCCGTGCCGGTGGCGGCCGTCGACGCCGCGAGCCCGGCGAGGCGGCGACCGCGCGGTGGGTGGGCGTTGTGCATGATCCAGGAGAGCCGTGTACAGTAGTGCCCCGTGCGGCTCCGCGGGAGCCGATCGGGCGAGCCTCTCGTCCGGTTGCTCGCGCTAGAGTTGCAGTGCACGTCCGGGTGGCGGAATGGCAGACGCGCTAGCTTGAGGTGCTAGTGCCCGTATAGGGCGTGGGGGTTCAAGTCCCCCCTCGGACACCATTCTTCGCATCGGTACGCATCCCTCGTGGTGGGGCCGAGCGTCCTCGAACACCTACCCCGGTATCCGTGCCGTCGCGTCCCGCGAACGTCGGATGCGGGCGGGCGTGGTGAGACTCCGTTCCCGTGCCGCCGGTTGCCGAGATGGCTCCCGGAGGGCGATGCCGGCTCCGGAGGCGACGTCGTCGCGGTCCGGCCGGCAGTCGCGCACGGACGAGCGCCCGTCGGTGGGACGCGCCGGTACACCCCGTACGGCCGGGACGGCCGCGGGGTGCACCGGCGTGGTGGCCCCACCGCCGCCCGTGGCGGGTACGGTCACCGGGCGGTGAGGCCGGCCGCCGGCCCGGTGGGCGCACCGCTCACGCCACGGTCCACACTCACCCACGGCGGGCCACCGCCCGTGGACCGCTAGCCGGTGGCGCCGAAGGTCTTCGCGATCGCGGCGTCGGCGGCCTCCTCGCCGGCCTTCGTGTATCGCACCCACCAGCCCTTCCACGGGAACAGCGACGGGTCCTCCACCTCGGTCGCACTGCAGCAGGTGTAGTGGATGACGGAATAGCCCTCCCTCCGCAACTCCTCGACGATCTGGGACAACAACTTGGCGTCCCTGACCTTTCTCGACTTCCTGTCGACCGTGAGCCGGTCGGGCCGGCCCACCCGGTAGTTGGGCACCTCGGTTCCCGGCCCCGCCCGATAGGGGTAGTCGCCGTCCGGCATCGCCTCGGTTCTCTTGCCGTCCCCACTCACGAGCTCCAGGTGATCCTTGGGCGGCACGTACCCCCGCTCGATGTCCTGTGCGACCGAGTTGTTGATGGAGGCACCGTGCGGGGCGTACATCAGAAGGGTCNCCCCGTCGGGCACGGTGAAGGTGCGTCTGACCGGCTCGGGCGTGCCCCTGCGGCGGCGCTTCGGAAGTGGCTCGCCCAGCTTGTCGCGCTCGGTGATCTTCCGGACAGCGTCGTCGGAGTAGAGACCGTGCCCGGCGATGGCGATGGCACGCCCCTCGCGCATCTCGGCCAACCGCCGCCCGTTCCAACTGTCCGGATCCGGTGCCAGCTCCTCGAAGGCGGCCCTGATCGCGTCGAACTCGTCCTGGGGGAGGCCGAGGAGGTGGTAACGGAACGCGGTCAGGTCCTCATCGGCGGTGCCGGGCACGGCCGTGCCGCCGACGGTGACCGGGGCGCGCTGCACGGTCCGCAGCAGGCCGCTCACCGCGGCGTTCCCCGCGGTCTGCTGCAGTCGCAGGATCGCCGCGTTCCCGGCACCGCCCACAGCGGCGGCGGTGTCCGCGGTCTGACCCGCGGACCGGGCCGATGACGGTACCCGACGCGACGAGGATTTCACGGCTCGTCTCTTCACCCGGCCAGTAAACAACCGCGGCCCGCAACGGACAACGTCCCGACGGGCAGCCTTCGGGCGAGCGGGAGACCGCACCGTGCGGCCAGCCGCGACCGACCCGGCTCGCACGGGTCGCCCGACCGACAGGTGGTGTTGGCGGCCCCGACGGTGAGGTGACGGCGGCCGTCCGCGACCCGTCCCGTCCCGACCTCACCCTGCCTCGCCGTCGCGTGGTCCACCCGCCACCGCCGCGGGCAGGGCGTCGAGCTTCTGGCGGACACCGTCGGCCTCGGCCGCGGCGAGGGCGTCGAAGATGGTCAGGGCGNCTCGCCACCAGGTCCGGGCGGCCTCCGCGTCGCCCCGGTCGTGGCTGACGTCACCAAGACAGACGAGTACCGCGGCCTCGTGGTAGCGGTCGCCCAGGCGGCGGTACCCGTGCAACGCGTGGCGGTAACAGTCCAGGGCCCGCTGCGGGTCGCCGAGCTGGTGGTGGAGGTAGCCCAGGCTGTCCCAGGTGGCCGCCTCCTGGTTGGCCAGACCCTGGTGCCGCTGCTGCAGCCGTAGCGCCTCCTGGCAGAAGCCGAGCGCCCGTCGGTGCTCCCCCAGCAGGGCGTGGCACCAACCGACCATGTTCAGCTCCTTGGCGATGCCGNCCTCGTCGCCGATCGACCGGCACAGCCTGAGGGCGCGTTCGGCGTGATCGAGGGCGGCATCCGGACGGTTCTCCAACTCGGCGAGCATCTGGCTCAGGTTGTGATGGGTACGGGCCTGGCCGGCCCGGTCGTCGAGCACGGTGAACAGTTCGAGGGCCAGCCGGTAGTGGTGGTGGGCGTCGGCGAAGCGGCTCTGCCACATGTAGGCGCGGCCGAGCCCGCGGTGCAGGCACGCCTGTGCCGCCCGGTCGCCACAACGCTGCGCGGCGGCCAGGCCGGCGTGGTGTGCCGCGGTCCAGCTCTGCCAGTGCCCACGGACCTCCGCGAAGTCGGTGAGGGTCCAGGCCAGCCGCCAGACGTACCCGTCCTCTCCGTGGTCGGCCGCCTGNCTGATCGCCGCGAGNAGCACCGCGTGTTCGTCGGTGAGCCAGGCCATCGCCGCGTCGTAGTCGGAGACCNGGTGCGGTGTCGCGCCCGGCTCCGGTTCGGGGAACCGGAGCCGGTCACAGTGGATGTTCAGCAGCGGGACGCAGGCGTGTGCGGTGTGGAGGTAGTGGTCCAGCATCCGGCGCCGGGTGGCCTGTCGGACAGCCGGCGGCTCGTCGGCCTCGGCACGCTCGCGCGCGTACGCCCGCAACAGGTCGTGGAAGGTGTACCGGCCGGTGGCGGACTCGATGAGCAGATTGGCCGCGACCAGTTCCGCCAGCAGTGCCCGGGCCGTTCGCAACGGCACGTCGGCGAGGGCCGCCGCGGCCGGCACCCCGATGTCCGGCCCGGGGNGCAGGCCGAGAAGGCGGAACATCCGGGCGGCGTCGTCGCCGAGCGCGCGGTACGACCAGAAGAAGACGGTCCGCACGTCGGTGACGGAATCGCCCGCGCTCAACGCGTCCAACGGTCTGGCGGCCTCGCGAAGCTGCCGGGCCGCGGCGGCCAGCGACCGGTCCGGGCGGCCCGCGGCGTGGGCCGCCACGATCGCCAACGCGAGTGGCAGCCCGGCGCAGCGTGTCACGATCTCCTCGACCGCGTCGGGTTCGGCCGCCGTCCGGCCCGGCGACAGACGGCGGGTCAGCATCTTGCGTGCCTGGTCCGGGGTCAGCACGCCGAGGGGCAGCGGATGGGCGCCCTCCGTGGCGACCAGCGCGGTGAGCTGGCTGCGGCTCGTCACCAGGACCACACAGTCGGCCGTACCCGGCAACAACGGCCGGACCTGGTCCGCGTCGCGGGCGTTGTCGAGCAGGACCAGGATGCGCCTGCCGGCCACCAGGCTGCGGTACAGCGCGGCCCGGGCGGACAGGTCGCGCGGGATCCGGTCGGCCGGGACTCCGAGGGCTTCCAGGAACCCCCGCACGGCCTCGGCCGGATCCAGCACCGGCCCGGAGGGGTCGAATCCGCGCAGGTTGACGTACAACTGGCCGTCCGGGAACCGGTGCGCGACCCGGTGCGCCCAGTGCACCGCGAGTGTCGTCTTGCCCACCCCGGCGGTCCCCGAGATCACGGAGATGGCCACGGTGCCCGCACCGTCGGCCAGCGTCGCGTCCAGGTACGCGAGTTCCGGCTCGCGCCCGACGAAGGCCCGTACCGCCGCCGGCAGTTGGGCCGGCCGGGCCGACGCGCGCGGCACGGTGACCGGGGCCGCGGGCAGGTCCAGGGAGGGATCCTGGCGCAGGATGGCGGCCTCGCGGTCGCGCAGCGCACGGCTCGGACTGACGCCCAGTTCCTCGCNGAGCCGGTGGCGTAGCAGCTGGTACGCCCGCAGCGCGTCAGCCTGCCGGCCGCACCGGTACAGGGCGAGCATCAGCTGCCCGTGGAGGTCCTCGCGCAGCGGGTGGAGTCGGGTCAGCCGCTCCAACTCCGGTACGAGCGAGGCGTGTTCGCCGAGCGCCAGACGGGCCTCGACGAGGGCGACCACCGCGGCAAGGCGGAGCTGCTCCAACCGTTCCGCCTGCTGGTCGAGCCAGTGGTGGTCGGCGACGTCCACCAGCGCCCGCCCCCGCCACAGATCCAGTGCCGAACGCAGCAGGGACGCCTGGCGCTCGGGTTCTGCCGCCTGCCGACCCATTCCGATCAGCCGTTCGGCCACCCTCACGTCGGTGGCGTCAGGATCGGGCAGGTCGAGCAGGTAGCCCGGGGGACGCGCCACGATCGCCGCCGGGGTGCCGAGCAGACGCCGCAGGTACGAGACGTGGCTCTGCAGGGCGTTGGACACGGTGGCGGGTGGCGTGTCGCCCCAGATCACGTCGATGAGCCGGTCGGTGCTGACGATCTCACCGACGCGCAGCCCCAGTACGGAGAGCAGGGTCTTGCGACGGAGGCCCGACACGGGTCGCGGGACACCACCGACGGTCACCTCGACCGGGCCGAGGAGTCGAACCTGCACGTGACCTCCTCGCTTCCCGGGGCGGATACTAACAATGATCATCGGGGAGCCGGGAGGCCCACGCCATCGGGCGACCGCCATGACCGCCGCCTGTCGCGGACGTACCGGGACCCGCCACCCTCGGGATCGCGGGTCACGCCACGCGCCCGCCGCTGCCCCGACCCGGTCCAGGCGTGGCTGGAGCCGCCGGCCGGCCCGTCGCACCAGCAGGACCGGCCGGCAGACCCGCGTCTGCCGGCCGACCACACCACGCCCGTCCGTGCCCACGGTGCTCCTCGAAGCCGCTCCCGTGCCCCCAACGGACAGGCGCCTTCGGACAGGCGCCTTCCACGCGGGGCGGACGAGCGCGTCCGCACATTTCGTCTGCCCAGCTCAGAGGGCACCTGCCCACTCCGGGGTCGGAAACGTGGGCGCCCCGACGACGGGCCGGGGTCCGCTGTTCAGCCCACCGTGTGGAAGCAGGTCCCGGACTCCCAGCCGTCGCCGTGGTCGACGAACTCGCACTCGATCACGACCCGTACGCCCGCGATACTGATCGTGACCCTGATGACCGTCGTCTTCGCGCCCTTCGCGGCCGTCCCGAGTCCCAGGTCCCTGAGGGACAGGTCCGACCGCGGTGCCTCGACGTACCCCAGCACCGTGAAGCCCGGCACCTCTCCACCGCGAAGCAGAATGTCGAGCTCCCGCTCGGACGGAGCCCGTTCCGACTGCAGGGCGAGCGCCAGTGCCGGATCACCCAGCTGCCTGCCGAGGTCCTTCTCCACGAGGGTGACGATCTCCCCGACGGTGACCTCGCCGTTGCGCGGGTCGAACGAGCCCGGTGCCGCCTGCGCCGCCTGCGGTCCTGCGACCGTACCCAGCGCGACACCCGCCACCGTCGCCCACGCCGGCACCCACCGTCGGACGCTCGTCGCCAGTCCCATCGTTTCCTCCCGTCGTGCCTGTCCCGGCCGGTGCGGCCGTCCGGACCACGATGTGCCGGACACCTGAGCCGGCACTGACGCGGTGCTGAGGCGGCGCAGCGGTCCTCGATCGNGCAGCCCGTCGGGGTTCTGTCGACACCTGCNGCNCCGGGGCGACGTCAGCGGCGCATCAGCGACGCGGTGATCATCGGGAGGCCGCCTGGTTCTGCGACGTCTGATCGGGGGTCCCGGCCGTCCCGNCAGACGGCGCGCGGGTCGCCCACCGGCGGCGCCCGGCTGACGGATGGGAGGAGAACCCATGACGAAACGGATCGACCGGCGACGACGCGCGGGGCGGGTCGTCGCCGCCTGTGCCCTGGCGGTCACGGCCGTCGCGGCGCCGACCCAACCGGCCGCCGCCGTCGCGGGCCTCCCCGGACCCTCCTTCCACGCGGCGCGGGCCTGGGGACACAACGGAAGTGGCCAGTTGGGTGACGGAACGTCAACGAACCGTCCGTACCCGGCCGAGGTGGACAACCTCCCCGGCACCGTCACCCGGGTCGCCGGAGGTTTCTCCCACAGTCTGGCGCTGACGTCGACCGGCACCGTCTGGGCGTGGGGCGCCAACCCACACGGCCAGCTCGGTGACGGAACGACGACGTCGTCCACGGTCGCCCGGCAGGTGGTCGGCCTGAGCAACGTCGTCCAGATCGCCGCCGGCGAGCACTACAGCCTGGCGCTGCGGTCGGACGGGACGGTCTGGGCGTGGGGACGGAACCACGACGGTGTGCTGGGCGACGGCACCAACACGGATCGGCGGTATCCGACCAGGGTCGTCGGCCTGACCGGGGTCACCCGGATCGCGGCCGGTTCCGAGCACGCGCTCGCTCTTCGCTCGGACGGCACGGTGTGGTCGTGGGGCGCGGGCGGCCACGGCCAGCTCGGCGACGGTGAGCGTACGTCCCGGGCGTATCCGGCGCCGGCTTCCCACGTCGGCGGTCCGGCCGTCCAGATCTCGGCCGGACAGCGGCACAGCATCGCGTTGCTCGCGGACGGCACCGTCCGTACCTGGGGCGACAACACCGCCAGCCAGCTGGGCGTGGGAGACCCGGCGTACCTTCCCAACAGCCCGGTGGGTCTCGACGTCGGTCTGCGGAACGTCTCCCAGGTCGCGGCCGGGTGGCGGCACAACCTGGTGAGCGTCGGAGGGATCGTCTACACCTGGGGCGTCAACTTCGGCGGTCAGCTCGGCGACGGCACCACCAGTCCACGGCACCGACCTGCGCCGATCAGTGTCGGGGCGAGCGACGTGCTGCAACTCGCCGGCGGTGTCACACACAGCGCCGCGCTCGTCGTCGTCGACGGCACACGAACCGTCATGGCCTGGGGGCTGAACGACGTCGGGCAGGTCGGGGACGGGACGACCCTGCCCCGGTACCGGCCGGTGGAGGCCCACGGGCTCAGGGGAGCGACGACCGTCGCGGCCGGTCACCACCACACGGTGGCGGTCAAGCCGACCACTCCCCCGGTCTGCTGCGGGTAGCCCGGACTCCGCTCCAGGGGTCCCCGACGGCCTGCGGGAAACCGGCGCGCACGGTAACCCAGCATCCACGCGTGGCCGGACGGTGTTCCACCACCCCGCCGTGGCCCCACCGACGCGGACTGCTCCGCCGTCGCACGGTGGCTGAGGACGGACGGTTCGCCGGTGCGACCCCGGGAGCGGGTCACGGTCCTGGGATGGAACGCCGGGTTCACCCGTACCGAGAGCACCCCCGGGCCCGTACCCCGACAACCGGGATCGTTCGTGGACGCCCCTTGCACCCGTCGGGGTCCGGGCTACGGACGCAGGGCCTCGATCGTCAGTTTCGCCGCCCGGGCGATGAGCCTGTCGTCGTGCCCGGCGTCCCGTCTGTCCCGGCTGGAGAGGATCGCCAGCACGATGGGAGCGCCGTCGGGTGGCCAGACGACGGCGATGTCGTTGCGGGTGCCGTAGCCACCGGAGCCGGTCTTGTCACCGACCTGCCACCCGGTCGGCACGCCGGCCCGGATGAGGGTGTCCCCGGTCGTGTTCCCCCTGAGCCATCCGATGAGGAGCTCGCGGTCCTCGGCCGACAGTGCGTCTCCGACGACGTACGCCCGCAGGTCGGTGGCGAGGGCCCGGGGAGTGCTCGTGTCACGCCGGTCGCCGGGAGCCGCCTCGTTGAGCTCGGGTTCGATCCGTTCCGGATCGGTGACCCGGTCGCCGAGGTCGCGCAGCTCCCGTTCGAGACCCGCGGGTCCGCCGAGCCGCCTCAGCAGCAGGTTCGCCGCGGTGTTGTCGCTGTGGCGGACGGCGGCGTCGGCCAGCTCGCGCAGGGTCATCCCCCGGTCCACGTGCCGCCGGGTGATCGGCGAGTGTGTCACCAGGTCGGCCCTCGTGTAGCGGACCACCTGGTCGAGTTCGGCGGTGGAGGTCACGCGCAGCAGTGCCCCGACGGCCAGCGCCTTGAAGGTCGACGCGTAGCCGAACCGCTCGTCGGCGCGGTGCTCGACGGTGCGGCCGGTGCCGGTGTCGACGGCGTAGACCCCGAGCCGGGCGTCGAACTCCGCCTCCNGTGCCGCGAAGTCCGGCGCGGCCGAGGGCGNCGGCGGTGCCGTGGTGACCGGGGGCGTCGGTACGTCCGACCGTGGTGTGGCCGGCGCGCCGGTCGTCGAGCAGGAGGTGAGCGGGAGGAACGTGAGCGCGGCGACGACCGCCAGGACGGCGCCCCGGGTCACCTGGTTCATGTCGTGGGCGTTCCCTTCATCAGTCGACGATGCCACGATCGGCCGTTGCCCGTGTGCGGCGACGCGGCACGGGACGACCCGGCGGGACGGCACGGCCCGCCCGCCGGATGCCCGGCCGGCCCTACTCGTCCAGCGGTTTCAGGTCGTCGGCGGTGAGGCGCAGGTGGGCCGCCGCCACGTTCTCCGCCAGATGGTCCGGTGAGGTCGTTCCGGGAATCGGCAGCGTCACCGGTGACACGGCGAGCAGCCAGGCGAGGGCCACCTGGGCGGTGGTGGCGCCGTGGCGGTCGGCGACCTGCGCGAGGCGGCTCGGGTCGATCGGCACCGGACCTCCGCCGAGCGGGAAGAACGGTACGTACGCGATGCCGTCCCGCGCGCACCGGGCCAGCAGGTCAGCGTCGTCTCGGCAGTGCACGTGAAACTGGTTCTGCACGGCNGCGACCGGCGCGATGGCGCGCGCCTCGGCCAGCTGCCGTGCGTCGACGTTGCTGAGGCCGAGGTGACGGATCAGCCCTTCGCGACGGAGTTCGGCGAGCGCGGCGAACCGGTCGCCGACCGCTTCCCCGCCGGGCCTCCCCATACCGCCCACCCGCAGGTAGACCAGGTCGAGGTGGTCCCGGCCGAGGCGGCGCAGGTCGTCCTCGACCAGGCCGCGCAGCTGGTCCGCGCGGGCCTGACCGGCGAACACGCCGCCGTGGAACAGCGGACCGACCTTGGTGGCGATCACCAGGTGCTCGGGGTACGTGGGGAACGCCCGTCGGATCAGCTCGTGCGCGTGCGTGTCGCCGAATCCGTAGAAGCCGGCGGTGTCGACGTGGTTCACCCCGAGTTCGACGGCGCGACGCAGTACGGCGACGGCNGTGTCGGGNTCGGGCACCCGACGGCCGAGGGCGAGCCGCATCGCGCCGAAGCCGAGGCGGTTGACCGGCAGGTCACCGCCCAGGAGGAAGTGGTGTTCGTCGGTGGTGGTCGGACGGGTGGTCACGTGGACGCCCCTCCTTCATCGGTTGGTGGAAGAGCGTGCCCGAGCGCGTCGCGCAGGACCGTGGCGAACGGTGGCGGGTTGGTGGTGTCGAGCCAGTGCCGGCCGGCGACGCGGACGGCCCCGGCGACGGCCGCGGCCAGGACCTGACAGGACAGGTTGCCGCGGGCGCCGGTGCCCGTACGTTCGGCGATCGCGGTGGCCAGTGGCTCCTCGGCCATGGTGAACGCCTTGAGGGCCTCGCCCTGTAGTTCGGGAGTCGACAGGATCATCGCCAGTCCGGCCCGGTCGGGCTCGGGCGTGGCGAAGACCTCGATCACCGCCGCGGTGATGGCCTCGGCGAGCGGTTCGTCGGCGGGTCGGGACCGCAGCGCCCGGCCGAGGCGGCGGGCCTGGTCGGCCTGGAAGGCGCAGATCGCCTCCTCCCGGCTGGAGAAGTAGTTGTTGTAGGTGCGCGGCGCCACTCCGGCGGCCTCGGCGATGTCGGTGACCCGTACGAGTCTGAGCCCTCCGGGGCCGTGTTGGAGTGCCAGCCGCAACGCTGCGGCGCTGATCGCTTCGCGGACGGCCTGCCTGTTGCGGCTCCGCAGGTCGCGCGGTTCGGTGTCGTCCATCGACGGCGGGTGATCCTCCTTCCGGGTGCCGACTGGCCTCGTTCCGGGCTCTCCGGGGGCTCATCATAACCACCAACTTGCGCGCCACGCATCTATTGCGCGTCACGCAAGTTGTGGTAGCGTGCCGGAGCCTGGCACCCGACCGTGGCGAGTGCCAGGTCACCTGCTGTCACGCCGGCGGCGAGGTCGCCTGTCGCGCACCATCCGTCGCGGGTCGCCCCGGCGCACTCAGTAGACAGAAACAGGAGGACGACGCCGTATGGCCAG
>Ga0065720_1002789_pt1 | contig 83830 bp, 74 predicted proteins | sample Thericmetagenome_FD_59107 | JGI IMG/M metagenome (GOLD analysis project Ga0065720, IMG submission 59107) | Thermophilic microbial communities from the Joint Bioenergy Institute, California, USA of rice/straw/compost enrichment - eDNA_2 v2... | ecosystem: Engineered > Solid waste > Grass >...
CCGTTATCCCTCATCTCATCGTAAAACTTAAAAGCTAGGTGCATTTCAGATGCACGAACGAAGATTTCAATAACGGTGTTGTATGTAATCTGAGTGGGTATGAATGATAAATCCTTAAGCTCTTGGAACAAGGAAAGAGTTTGAGAAATCAGTTCTTGGTTTACCTCCATTGAATTTCTATCATTGACTTGCAAACTAATGCCCTTAAAGATAGTATTATAACTCACGATGTCAACGTAGTTATTTGCCTGGCTGTCTTCAAGCTTCACAGTAGTATGGCGACTTTTCATGAAAGAGAAAAATTGAAATGCTAGGGATATTTTCTTCTGTTCTAAACAAGTGTCAAGAAGGGTATTGAAGGTTGTGATATCTGGAATAAGGTTCATGCTTTTCATGTCTTCTACAATTTGGAAGGGATTTATAGGATTCTTTGCAAATTCTTCTTTGATTTTTATGTTAAATGCGTGAAGTAAGGCTTCGTTATTGGTTTGATTGTTCGGTTTTGCTTGATTTTCAACTTTCTTTTCTTCATGGACTTTTATATCGCATTCAGGCTTGGTTACTTTAACTGTGCTGGCTGGATTCGTTGATTTGATCTCGGATAATATTTCTGAATTTGGTTTTCTCTGGAATACGCAGTATAAGAAGGTACCTAATATAGCAATCCAAGAGAGGATGAAATATGGATCATACTTATTCCCATGGACGTTTGTTTCCACAACGTAGTCACTCATTATCCAAAATGAAGTAATGGAATAGTTTAACTTTAAATTTTTTATTACTCTATGTATCTGGAAATATCAGTATTGCATTTTATAAAAAATTGAGGCCAAATTATTGCTCAAATAATACTCGTGAGATCGTAAAATATGAGTCTGACCAGGACAGCTAAATTAGGGTATAGTAGCAAATATTAGGATTCAAAATAAGGAGTTTTCATGAGAGCTTTATATTGAAAGTTCTTAAGACATATATGGCCTAGAAAGAAACCTACTGGAATGGAAACTTCTTTATAAGCTACAAACTTGCAGAGAGTTACTTGCAAGTGGGTCATATGTCACAACATAGAGATTTTATGAATTAGGTTCAATATTTAGTTGCCCTTTTTCTTTTTTTCCCAATATTCTATGACAGGAGCGAAATATGGATGTAGCATGGCATCTTTGGGTGTTATTCTTTCAGCCTAGAAGATAAACTCAATAAAAAAGGCTTCTTACATGGTCATATACAAGCATCTTAGATAAAAGGTCTAAGGCCTCATTACTAACCAAATGCTTATTCTCGTTAGTGATGAATTTAGACCAAGGCTTCTTGGAGTGTCTTCCCAAGACTCCTTCAAATTGGGAATCCAACTCAATGTTGTATTTTTCAAGATACTCAAATAATTCAGCTGTACCCAAAACTCTTGTTATTTTTTCCAATTGGTCATAGTTATCATTTCCATGGAAAAATGGTTCCTTTTGGAAAATCTAGAAATTTAGATCAGTCATGAATTATGATACCATTCCTGCAAACATACAGCCCAAACTCCAAATGTCCAAGGAATAGTCATAATATTGATAGTCGACAAGCAATTCAGGTCCCTTGAAATATCTAGAAGCTACTCTGACATTGTAGTCTTTATCTGGGAAATAAAATTCAGCAAGACCCCAATCAATAAGTCTTAATTCTCTCTTTTCGTGATCAATCATGACATTATGAGGCTTGACATCTCTATGCATAATTCCCTTACTGTGGCAATAATCAAGAGCCTAATAATCAGTATTTGGAAGCTTGCTTTATACTTTGAGGATCTCATATATGTAATATCTTATGTCAAAATCAGTTAGCTCTGGATACAAGACTCTATGGTCTGTGTTATTTACCATCTCGAAAATCTAAAAGGTCAATAACAATTAATTCTCTATTACCAAGCTGATTGTTTTTGAGGCAGGATCCCTAACAATATCCAACAATTTAACTATGTTAGGACCTCCATTCAAGTTTTGTAGGATCTTTATTTCTCTCTTTATCTTCTTTTTGCGAACTATTCGATAAATATATTGAGATATCCAGGGTACTTGGCTTTAAAATCTTAATGACACACTTCTGATTAGTGAGAACATTTATTCCCTCGAATGCCTCTGAGTATTTACCTCTTCCAATCTTTTTGACGACTTCGTAATTTTCTTGCTGACTAAAGAATTAAATTTTGAGCAAACAAGTCAACCCAAAGTTTATCTCAAGATTCTCGTAGTCATAGTAGTCAGGCTTGACTTTTAAATTCGCATCATAATAATATTTGGGCTTAGAGATCATTTTCTAAGATGCCAGTCTTAAATAAATGATATATTTTATCCTTAATTCAGAATTCAAATTTTTAATAAATCGGATAGTGTCACTCAGCAGGCTCTAATTCACGAGCTCGTAATGAATGAATCACATAGCTTGTTTGATCTTGAAAAATCAGAAAAAGTTCCATAAAAGCTATTTTACCGTAATTATTGGACGATGGCATAAAATTATAGAGAACTGCTACTAGAAATCCTAAGGGAAAGAATATCTTAACCTTGATCTGAGGTGGTTCAGTTATTAGATTAAATTTATTGCGGATTCAATTCTTGTATCAAGCAAAACAAAATTTGAATTTTTCAAAAAGTCAAAATAATTTAGTAGTAGATATTTCTCAATGGAGACCGAAAGTACTGCTATTAAAAGCCCAGAAAATGATCCTTACATAAATGGGATCAAATGCTGCTTTTCTCAAATAAATGATCTAGCATCCTCGATCAATATTAAAGAGATCAATACAGAGACATCGAAGTACAAATACGAAACCAAGCAAAGTAAAGAAGGAAAAAGCCAAAATTGTATTTGTTTTCAAACCGTATCTATTTTTCCAAAAATGTGTAAAACTCTTAGGAAAATGGCATTAAGATCATCACAGAAGGTGGATCTCAGTTTAATGTTCCTTTTGAGCAAAAGATTGAAAACATTTATCCTCTTAGCGAAGGACTACTGATTGAATTCCACATAAAGCATGAACTAAAACTGCAAGGTAATCTTTAGATAAGGAAATATATTTTGTAGATCTACTCACGATGTCAAAATTCAAAGAAAAAGAAGAGTATATAGACCCCAATGAAAATGAAGAGAGCTTTTACTCATATGTAACCTTGAACAGACATCCATTAAACCCATTAAAAATTCTGTCTGGCTTTGTGAAAAAGAATACCGACAAATATTTCAAATGGTTCAGACTTCAAGTAACACTTTATGAATTCATTTGCTAAAAAAAATAGGAAAGAATATGCTATATTGATCCCAACATACCTTTGATGATCAGTTATAACTCTGCTCTCCAAAGACACGCTTTTCATTATATCAGAATGAATGTTGACGAGAAGCAAAAAGAGGATAATACTATTCAATTTGGAGATAACTTTTATACTCTTTACAACCTCTACAACAACGTCAATGAGAATGATAAGTTGCTTGCCCACTCAACCCTAATTACTGATATGTTCTTTGAGGAAAACAGCAAGGAGAACATTTTGAACAAATGTGAGATAATTAAGGGGAATAATCTCTCTGAAGTTTACATCTACATGCTCATCCATGACAGCACAAGCTACGTCAAGCTATATTCTGTTGACTTTATGAACCAGAACTATGACAACCCTATAGCTATGAAGTGTGTCAAGAAAGTCTCAGTCTTGAATGAAGTGAGAGATATGTTCTCTTTTGATCTCTATGAGAAACATCCTGAATATCCTAAGGTGCTGAATGTCAAGAAGAAGATGTACAAAAACTTGTTTGAAAAGAGTCCTTGTTTGAAGTCTTTGCTTCGATCTGTCAATACTCTTAGAGATTGTGTATTATTGTCTCATACAGACAGCAGCTTTTCATTATATTATGGCTCTCATTGCCTCTTTACATATGAACTAAGCTTGCCTTTGCAATACAGAAATCTAGTTGATGAATCAACTGTATTACCAAAGATCTTAGAAGTGAAAAACTTCTTGAGTAATATTTTTTTTTCCCCCAATTACTGATATCGTTTAGATGGAAAAATGGACTTATCACTAGATTCTGGAGTTGTGTTAAGATGCTCAGTTGTGCCTAAAATTAGGCATTTTCTAATTTCACTAACCATAAGAACTCTGTCCTACTTCTTCGAAGATAAACTCTATGACAGACTATTCTCAGACATTATTCTGAACTGCCAAGTATAATTCTCTTTCTTATTTCTAACCTCCATAGAGCTTCGATTCTGTCGATGACAAAAAATACTTCAACTTAGAAAGCTCCCAAAACGAGCATGAAGAATTCGAAAAATTTATCTGCTATTTTGTTTTCGTTTTGAAGCTCTGCAGCAAGAATGGACTTAACACTACAGAAGATATCATTATTTCAAACGACGAAAAGCCTTTCAAGAAGATCAAATCTAGTGCTGATGAAGAAGCCCCATTGGAGAAGAACAAAGAAAATGAAACCAATGATATGCTCCCAAACCCTGAATCCAATCAGATTCTTAAGAAACTGACTGAGGATGGAAAAGGAGCTGATCCATACCTTACAAGCAATTGGCTTAGCCTCTGCAAATCAAAATTCCACATCTCAAATTATAGAAATATGGACCAATTGTTTAAGAAGAGAATCCCAGTTAGATCTAGTTTATTGAGCTCTCCTTCTGTGAATATGCTTTCAGAACCCACGCAGAGCCCTGAAAAGAAGGATTACCTTGATGTCGAGTTGAATATTCCTAAAGTCAGCGTTCCTCTAGATTTATTCTATCACAACAGGGTTAAGATATTCAGAATCCTTCACTTGCTCTATCAAGAAATGAAACTTAACACCCTCTATCACAAGAGATTAGCAGATATGGGCTACTTCTTATTCTGCTTTGCCAAGTATCTCAATCATGAGTTGGGAGCTGTCTATTGTGATTACTACGTTAGAGAAAATCTGGGAGTTCTTGAAAGATTTAAGAGTGACGCTTCATTGAAAAAGATGGACGAAATGATTAATCTTCGTCATAACTCGGCAACTTCTCCAATCAAGCCAAGAGAAGGAAAGCCATCCAACCCAGTTTATTCCACAACAGATAATTCATCTATTCTAGAAAAGGAGCCTCCTGATATTCTTAAGTGGATTCAGTATAAGCTCCATGGCTATCAGAAGCCCGTGAAGAATACTAACTTTGATGGAAATCAGGGGTTGGTTATGCCAATAGCATTTAAACTTACTCATCAAATCTGCAAGATCTTCGAAATCTTGACTGAGCAACAGACAAAATCTCAGAACGAGATTAACAAATATAGTCAATTCAGGATCTTGACTAATAAGGAGAACTTATTAGACAATAAGAATCCCAATGCAATCCAAGTGGAAGGAGACTTAATTATGGACAAGAAATCCGGAAAGAAGACTTCAATCATCTCTGATATATTCTCACGATCAATTTCTCCCACATTATCCTCTCTTCCCAACGATTATGAGACTGCAATCAAATTCGATTATGAATATCCTTTCTTCCACTTCAGGATAATCAATGACAATCCCGGCAATGACGAGAAGAATTCATTTAACTATAAGATGCTCAAAGACCTCGCAAGAAACAAGGAAGAAAGAATATTCCTCTATTTGATTAAGAAAAGAATTAGTCTCACTGTTATTAACCAATTAGCCTTTGGTATCTCCACACCAATCTTTGAAATCCTCAGAACTATGAGACTCGAAAATCCACCCATCTTGTATCAGAACCTCCCTAAATTGGCATTTAAGCTGATCAGAAGAGACGATCTTTATAGAAACTTGAAGATTTATTGGAATGAAAAAGAAAGCCTTTCCTCAAAGGGAACCAACACTCTGCATGGATTGTCAAACACTATCAATAATTTGATCAGAGGTACTAGCAAAATGCCAGTTGAGAGTCTTATCTTCGCCTCAGGATCAGTAGACAAATCCAAACAGACTACAGATCATGCCTTCGCAGAAGCAAATAGACTACTAGACACCACAAAGCCCATGAGAATTAAGCAAAAGTACTTAGAAAATGTTCCTGAAGACAAAATCGAAACAGAGACTCAAGCTATCCTATTCAAGTTATGCATCCGTAGATTCTCAGTCTTGATTGGTCAAGGAGCCTTAACATTGGCTACAGTTCCCACAATGATTACTGAAGCTTTGAAGATCCCCAAGATCAATCTCTCAGCAATTTCTCCCCTTACCAATACAAAAATAACCCTCGAATTTAGGGATGAGAAGGAACAAAGTTTGTTAAATTGGCCAGAATTCCACAATGGTGTTGCTAATGGGCTCAAACTCTTCCAAGAAATCATGCAATATGATAAAAATCAGCTTAGAACATGGATCTTCTATCAAAGACCCGAAACACCCAAATTCGAACATGGAGGTTTCTTGCTAGCTATGGGCTTGTTGGGCTTCCTTGACTCCTTTATGCCCACAGATATCTATCAATACTTAAAGCCTGGACATGAAGCTACTAGTGTAGGTATCTTACTTGGTCTAGCTGCCTCAAGAATTGGAAAAATGGATGAGCATACTTCGAAAACTCTTTGCCTGCATATTCCCTACTTGCTCCCTCCTTCCTATGATATTGAAATCCCATTGAATGTTCAGACTGCAGCTCTTGTTGGAATTGGTCTTCTTCATATGGGTACTTCAAATAGAATTATGACTGAAATGACTCTTGCCCAAATTGGCAGGAAGCCTCTTAGTGACAAGTGTCTTGATAGAGATGGATATTCTTTGGCTGCAGGTTTTGCTCTCGGTTTGATTAATCTCTGCAAAGGAACTAACAATCCTGCTATTAAAGATTTGGAACTTGATGAGAGATTGATCAGATTTGTTGAAGGAGGAAAGCCCATGGATCCTCCTAAGAGTATGCTGTCAAGCAACAACAACTACGATTTCAATAAGTGCAGCAGTGTTAAAGAAGGAAATTTCGTTAATACTCACATTACTTGTCCAGCTGCTCTGGTTGCTCTTGCTTTGATTTATCTTAAGTCCAACAAGGTTGATATCGTGAATAGAATTCTTATTCCTAACAGCTTCTCTGGAATTGAATTCTGCAATCCTAATCACATTTTGCTGAAGGTTGTTACCAGAAATCTGATTATGTGGGACAAGATCTCAAACACTACTGAATATATTTACGATCAAATTCCTCCTTTGATAAGATTCATTTTCGAAAGACCTATTAAGGAAGTCTATGATAAATATTCCTTGGTTTACAATGTTGACGAAATTGACTTCAATACAGTTTCCCTTATCTATTGTAACATTATCGGAGGATGTATCATGTCTATGGGTCTTAAATACGCAGGAACAGGTGATCAAAAGGCCTTCGAAACTATCATAAGAGAAATTGAAAACTTCAGAAGAATGAGAATCACCAAATGTGAGCTTGCTAATGATATCAGCAACAAGAACTCAATAGACAATTACAGCCTCTCAACCTTACTCTGTATTTCACTCTTGTCATTGAGCATGATTATGGCTGGAACTTGCAATATTACCTGCCTCAAGTGGTGCAGAGTTATCAGAAAGAGAATTGAAGAAACCTCTAACATGCACTTCGGATTCAATATGGCTATTCACATGGCCATTGGTTTCTTGTTCCTCGGCAACGGAAGGTATGTTTCTTTTTATGATAATTAATTTTTAGTCACTCCTTCACAAGATCAAACTTGTCAATTGCTGCACTCTTGATTTCTATTTACCCACACTTCCCCACTTCAAGCAGTGATAATAAGTATCATCTCCAAGCTCTTAGACATTTCTATGTCTTGGCTGCTGAAAGAAGGTATGATTGTATTTAGATGTGCTGATCTTTAAGAATGTTTTATACTGTGGATGTAGAGACCAACAAGGTTGTCAATTTAAGAATCAAGCTTGAACTTGAGGATGGAAGCAATGAACTCAGAATCGAAAATCAACAAACTCCTGTTTTGATCCAAGAATCAAAGAAATGTGTCTCAATAAAAGTTCTGGATGATGAATACTACAATATTGAGATCAAGTTCAAAAACAAGACTCTTCCTAAACAGAAGATTCTCTACGTCAGAAAACGATATCCAAAAGAAGTGGATTTACAAATATATAAATGTAAGACTGCTCTTTTTTTGATTTATCTCTTAGCATTCAAAGAATTAGGCTACAACACTGAAGACGAAACCCTTCGTGATCTCGATCAAAGCCTCGGAAATGATGTTTATTTCAGCTTATCAAAATTCTTGAGCTCATCTGGAACTCCCTTAACTAAGCAACAATTACTCTATATCTTCCCATTCAACGAGAAGAAGAAAGGCAATTTGACCTCAAAGAATGAGATCAAGTACATTCAAGATCACTATAAAGCCATTTCTGGAATGCATGAACAGATTAATCAGTCATTACTGAAGGCTAACAAGAATTATGTTAATGATAGATCTCTAATTGAGATATATCTTCAACTGCTAAGAGAAGATAGAGTCGATTTATTCCCTCTCTATCTCAGTGTCATGCATTTCAAGGACAATGCCAATCAAATAGACTCCTTATTCTTGCAAAACATCAATGTCATCTTGAAGTTCTATGGAAACAAAATGCTCCTATCCTCCTTGTAAAATATTCCTATTTTAATTCTAATCTCATCTTAGAAACAAAGATGAAAGCAAGGTCTTCAACTCTATTGAATTAGAAAAAGTAAGAGAAAAGATCTTTGGAATCTTGAATCGTGATGTAAGAATTAAAATTCTCACAATTGAATCCTATAGAATGACTCCCTGAAGAGTTCGTTATTAAGAGCCTATCTGGACAAGCTAGATCTCAATTATGCCTTAAATGCCACTGATAAAGACTATGATAGAGCTAGTAAATTGTGCTTTATTTCAATTCTAATAATTTGTAGATAAGATAATGAAATTCATCACATTTGCTAACTTCCCAACAATATATGATCTGAGCACAGTGAAGGCTTGCCTTCACCAATTCAATAAGCTGAAGAATAATAATGAGCCCAATACTAACCGTAGTCATGACCAAGGAAAATCTCTGAATGAAGATAAGAATAAGAAGGTGATTACAATGTGGGAATTATATCTTTACTTGTCTTTCCCATTATGTCCTAAGGAAGTATTAAACCAAATTGCTTGCTATTATTGTGAATAATTTTTGAGGTATTTCACTCTAATTAAATTAAGGTTGATAAGTTCATATTTCAATAGTAATCTTTTGAATATGCTGTAGATGAATTATTTGAGTGAAATTATAAGTTTTAAAATGGTTTCATCTTAAGGATGAATGAAAGAAATTTGCAATGGGGATAGTTAGTAATTTAAACAATCTATTCATATCGAGAATCTGTTCAGCCACAAACATAGCAACAGAAAACAAAGATATTGATTTAAACTATAGAGAAGCAATTTAAAACTCATCCCATTACACCTTAAAATTGTTTTTGTTCATCATTATAATAAACTCATTATAATCAATCTAAAATATTAAACTATTTCTTTCTAACTCACTTCTCCATCTCCATTAAGATCAGCCTCTTTGATCAGCTCATCCCAGAAATTGCTATCCTTGCTTTGGAACATATCTTGGCCTAAGAGATTTTACAAAGTCTCTAGTTTATCTTTACTTCCAAGGACTTCTTTCAATTCATCAGCTGAAATTTTTCCATTTCCGTCCTTATCAAACATCTTGAATGCAAGATAAAGCTTCTCCTCCTTGAGATAGAGTGTTTTCTCCATAGTTGCGGCCAAAAATTCTTAATACATTATTTCTTATTTTATCCAAATATACCAGTGTAATCAATTTTGCCGCTCTTATCAGTATCAATGTTGTTCATAATTGATTGGATTTCCTTAGCATTGAAGTCAGGTAATTTGGACAATCCTATTAAAATTTAAAGTCTATCATATAAAAATTGTACCTTCAGCAAGTTCTTCCATAGTGAGAGTACCATCACCATTCTTATCAAGTTGGATGAAGATGTTTCTAAGATCCATAATTTCATTTTCTGAAAGTTGTGAGGCCATGCAAGTTAAAACAGCTTTTTCAAGTTTGGAGGAGGTAACAAAGTTTCTGAGATGGTTCAAATTGACGGTGGCCTTGGGCACTACCTTCTGCTTTTCGTTCTTGAACCAAGGATGCTCGAGAACTTGAGCAGCGGTTAAACGTTTTGCTGGTTTTGTGAGCATTTTGTTGATAAGATCTTTGGCTTCAGCAGAAACATTGTCCCATTCCTCTCCTTATACAGTTAACAATAGACCATTTCTTTATACCTTCAAAGGTGAACTTTCCGATTTTGACGGCCTCCAAAATTTGTCTATCGGTATTTCCATAGAATGGAGGGTAACCACAAAGAATAATGTACAAAATAACACCAGCAGACCAGATATCACAGGATTGATCATACTTTCCTTCTAAGACTTCAGGAGAAATATAGTAGGGCTTTATGAATCAAGAAAGTTAGAATGAAAGCTACTGTTCCAGCTCTGGTTGTCATATAATGATTAGCGTCTGCAATTTTGGAGAGTCCAAAATCAATGACCTTTAATGGTGAATCTTCTGCTTCAGTGAGGTAAAGGAAGTTCTCAGGTTTAAGATCTCTAAAAAATTTCAAAGAATTCATTTGAGTATAACCTGTGACAAATATTGAAAGAATGGCAATAGTAGAGGGCATGCATGATTTGAGAAAAAATTTCCACAGCTTCGGCTTCACTGAAATGTCCTTTGCTGCTAATTCTGTCGAACAATTCTCCACCTGTGCAGAGCCTAATATTGAGTATTAGCTAACTGATCTTTACTCCATGACTAGATAAATATATCTTGCATCCTCGTATATCTCGTAGAGTTTAATAATATTGGGGTGATCCTAAACATTAGTGTATGAAATTGCAACGCATACAAGCTTTTTCATGATCTCGATCTCGTTTTTAAAGCTCTCAGGGTTCTTAACCTTGGCTTTAGCAATGGCCTTGATAGCTCTAGGATCTTTGGTTACTTTATGGGTGGCTTTAAAGACTGCACCATATGTGCCGCTTCCCAGCATCTTTTTTCAGTTAACATGGAAGAAAAAGATATACATCTCTGTCGGCCTTGAATGAATAGTCATTATCAATGGGATAATTTTTAGCTTGGATGAACCATCTTCTGCTAAGCTTAATTGGATCTTTGTCAACCATCTTGATCTTCCAAATATAATATTTAATTGCAATTTAAATCTCTTTTTCCCTTGAATATATAACGCTTGCCAGGCTCTAGTATTGTACCGAAATATTTCCATATGTCAATTCTCCTGTGAAAATGAGTTTTGGGGGTCTCGAGCTAACGAAAATCAACATACCATGGAAGGTTTAGTTTCGGAAACCTCACAGTAACAATAGTCTCTAACAAATAATTTTATAAAATTCACTAGCATTTATAAGGTCCCCAGATCAATATCAAAGAATAGAAGAAGTGCAGAGGTTTCAGAGGACTATTTTCATTGATTATGATCATTACAAAATTACAAAAGGGAAACACTTTTAGAAAATATCACTTGCTCTAAAAGTGAATAGCAGCAATATACAACTCGACTATAGTTGGCTTCCAGAGACATGAAATTATCATTTGGGTCAAATCAATAAAAGTTAAATCTCGATCTATCTTCATAAGGAAATGCAGAAATTCGCTTTTAACATTGTGAAGTCAGCTCACAAGATGAGAAACATCAACAAGTTGTTCGTTCCTTCAGTTCAAAGATTTTTGTAAGTTATAGTTATAGTGCATAACGATTTCTAGCGCCGGAGATAGATATTCTAATAATGTTGACAGATATGAAAAGTTCTTACAGCCTAAAGGTCCTGACTATGATGTGGATACACTTGAGAGAAATGAAGTAATATTATGAACGCATTTGAGTATATTTTCTAGCTGGAAACTAGAATCTTAAAAGTTTTGACTCACTTTGACAAGATTAACATCAAGACTTTTAAATGGACTGACAGCTTTAAGGATCTTGGACTTGACAGTTTGGAAACTACTGCCTTACTCACTTCAATTGAAGCTGAATTTAATACAGTCTTTGAAGATAGAGTCTTTGAGAATTTCAAAAATCTTGATGAAGTTATTGTTATGCTTCAATCCGACCATAACACCTTGTAATTTGCATATTGATATTAAAAGTCCTACCACTAATTCTTGAAAAGAACATTTTCTAGACTAAAAACATTTCCATCTTTATCTCTAAAGTTATTCTTAGATCCTGATATTGCACATGAATTTAGAGGCCTATCATCCTTTCCCAATTTTCTTTTTATTTTAAGCACATATTCTACACCTCTTTGTTCCCTCTCTTTTGAATCGATGTAAATTTATTTAGATTTTTTGCTATGTCTGACAGAGACGTGATCGAGACAGGAGAGAGTCCTTCTAACGAAGTAATTCAATCTTCTGGAGAAGAGAACCCTTATGGATCTAACGAAGAAATTGAAATCGAAGAAGAGATTTCTGAAAACCAGATTGAGGAAGTTGAAGAAGATGAGGATGAGGAAGGAGAGGAAGCTCTAGAAGAAGAGGAAGAAGTTGAAGAGGAGGAAGAAGAATCGGAAGAAAATATTATGAATAAGCCAATGATCAAAAAAATTCCCAAGCCCTTTCAGCCAACTACAAAAGAAGACAAATCAAATGAAGATCTTTTAAAGAATAAGGTAGAGCTACATAGCTTAACTACTAATACTATGCTCAATCTTATTGGTGAATTCCAAAAAGTAAAGGAAGAACTTTACCTTGTAAAAGAACAATATAAGAAAGAAAAGGAAGCAGCTGAGATCAGCTTGACGGATAAAGATGATGAAATTGCAGTTCTTCAAAGAAAAATTCAGAAATTGGAGTCCAATAATTTGGAACTGAGACAGAAATTGATACATTCAGAAAATCAAAAAAAGCTCTTTGAGTCAAAATATCAAGAAGCTATTTCTAACTCTGAAAAAAGCAATATAAATATTGCCATAGAAAAGAGCGATAATGTTGCACATGAAGCAGAAATAAATAGGCTTCAAATTGAAAATGATCTCCTCAAGAGCAAAGTTGAGGAGCTCCAAAGAAAAAATACGCAATTACAAAGTGAATTAAATAACCTCAATTCTCAAGTAAAAATAGCTTTACAAATAATAACTTATAGATCCAAACTCTACAAGAAAAAAATAGTGCCTCAAAGGATATCATCCAAGGTAATGAAAACTCAATGAGAAATATTGGATTCTTTGATTTTAAATCACAAATGGATAAGATAGCTCAAGAATACAATGCCTTGAAGATTATCTCTGAAGGCGTGAACCTAGATCAACAAAGCATTGTTGCATTTTCTGAGCTAATGCTGAAAAAGTTTCATCAGCTCGAGGAGAAGCTATATTATTATCAAGAAAATCAAATCGAAGAAAAACTCAGTAAACAAATTCAAGAAAACCAGATAATGACAGTGGAGTTGGGAAATGCCGAATATGCAAAGAATGCCTTAAGTAATTCTTTTGCAAAAAATAATTAAATATTAGTCGAGGAAAACAAGAAGCTTGAGCTAGAGAATGGTAGTCTTAAGGAAAGAAATGCAGAACTGGAAAAATTGGAAAAAGCATTTTCTGAAAATTCAAATGAGAGAAGCCGCTATGAAGATTTGATTGCAACCAAAGACAAAATCATCAAAGAATTAGAAAATTTGATCTCAATTTACGAAGCACAACTCTATGAGAGCAGAATCCAAAGAGAAGCATCAGATGAGATCGAAGAAGAAGTCAGTCCAAAGGAATCAAGAGAGGATATTCTCAATAGATATAGTAAAATATCTTTGCTTAAAACTTATTTTTCAAGACAAGTTGAAAAAGGAATGGGTTGAACTGATGAAGAATCATAAAACATTGAAGACTCTGCTTGATGAATATAAGGCTAAAGATCAGGCGAATCAGGAAAAATATGAAGATTCCTTCATAAAGTTTGTTTTGGAAGAAATAAGACAGCTCAAAGAAAAGAATAAGAAATTAGAAGAAGAATACAATTTCTGCTTTAACCAAGCAAAAGAGAAAATTGCACATATAAAGAACGTCTGCAAAGAGGTTCTAGGATGGGAAATAAATGAAAAAGCTAACATCATTGAGTTAAAGAGCACATTTATGGAGAATTCAGATGATGCCTTCGTATTTGAAAGAACCGCTGAGGGAAAATACAATCTTCTTGAAACACAGAATCAAGTAAAGATGGTCCTTGATGAACATAAAGCATTATTTGAACTGCTTGAAGTCTCTGTTCCTTTATTCTTGGCCTATTTTACAGTGTTTATGAAGCCTGAAGTTAAAGAAGTTTTTCTTGTATTATAAGTATCTGTAAACAATGAATCTTAACTTGAGAGTTTCAATAAGATAATTGAGAATCAATTTGTTGAACATTATGGTTACTCAGATATAGATATAAATATTCAGATTAAATAGGCATAAATACTTGTACTAGAGACAGCAACTATCTTCAAAGCTCAAACTTAATAATAACTTTTGAAGGTCTTTTGAGCAAATTCATAGAAATTTTGATTTGGCTCCCATCTATCCTCAAGCTTGGGAACTTTGTTCCAGTCTTTTTAATTAGTCAATAGAAAAGAAATATGTACCAATCATAAATGTTTGCTCTTTAGTAATTCCTTCAGGAATATTCATAGGCTCTGATACATTGGGTTGCATAAAGACAGCGAAAGTGTTTCTGGAAATGTTGGCTCCAGCTAGCTTAGGTCCTCTCTAAATAAGAATTAAAATAAAATCATTACTTTATTACCACAACACAATGAGGAGTTGCCATAAGATATCCACCAGAGTGGACTTGGGAGGCTTCACCAATCTTTATTATATTAATTTTTCTATGGAAGTAACTTACTTGATAGGCTAAACAATCCTTAGGAATCTTAGCTCTTTTAATCTCTCCTTTTCTATTCTGAATGAACAAGCCAGATTCGTCATCAACGAAATCGACAACTAAATTTCATAAAGAAAATCGTTGCAATTTTACTTTTATTGTCACCGTCAATATACATAGCTCCTGTCAAACCAGTTAGAGTATCACTATCATTGTGCCATCCACACCAATCATCGACAGCGTCTTTAGGATCCTTGCTTGCAAAGTAATGAAGAAGTCTTGCTTTGCAGGTTTGGGATTCCTTAATGATTCTTGTGAGCTTGCCTTTTTCATAAGTAGGAACCTTCTTCTCGACGTATTTATCAAGATGCTTAGCAATTAGCAATCCAGTATTCACAATTAATTGTCCAAGATTCTTGAAGGCACTCTCTAATTCTGGAAGATCTTCAGTGGGCCATTTGTTTTCTGGGAAGATATCAGCTCCTTTGATATTTGGATCGGCCTTAGGCTTGTCATACTGGGGGTTAGCATAAAAAGAGCCTTTAGAGTAGTCTTCCTTGCCCTTGAATTTCTCCTTTCCGTGACTCCAGCCTACTTGATAGAAGGTTTCAGGAAATTCCAATTTTTCAAGTTTTTCTTTAGGTAAATTTGCTAACTTATGAGCTAAAGGAAGAAGTTCATTTCTTAATTTTGTATAGTTGGGAACATTCTTGACTAGGCAAATTCCATAACCATCAGGACCATAGGCAGCTTCAATTAAATCAGATAGATCTTTAGATTCATCTTTAAGATCTTCATAATCAAAACAAACGACGTCTATGACTCCAGAAACACCTTGCATTTTGGGATAAATTTATTGCTAATATAATTATCTCTGAACACACTCATATCCTCTGAGTCTAAATTTCAATTTTAGATTCTGAAGAATACAAGAATCAGCTATGTCTATGATGAGGATATTAGCAGAAGACATCAATAAAGTATTCTAAAATAGAGTTGGTGATCATAAAATAGAACAATCATTGTACTAGAAACTTATAAGAGGCATTGTTGAGATTAGTAACTCACAAAGGAACTAAAAGGCCACTATGAATCATTTTTCAGACTTTCTGAGCTAAAAGACTTCAAAGTTGGGGATTTGTGAAATATAAAATTTATTGACACTTTTTTGAATTTTTGAAAGAGAGATTTGGCAGAAATGAGAACGAGCAGTCGCAAAGGTAATAATAATGGCTCCTGTTAAAATTTCCTAGATCTTCAACCTGTAAGCTATTGATTCTTTAATTTTACTTTGAATGAACTTGTTCTAATTTCGTTTAGTCCTCATCATTATCGTTGCAAGTATGGAAAGACTATCATCTGTTCATGAGAATAGGTTTTACTCAACTTTGACTTCTACTACTCAATCTTTTTCTTTGCCCTTGAATATTTGTGCTACTTATACAAAGGTATTTTCGAAAAAAATCGAAATAATGAAACAAGGTTATGGGTTATACTATAAAGGAGGAGATTTACCATGGCAAGTTTTTGGCCTCACAATCTTTTTAATATATCAATATATCAGAATCTATTATGGTACTTCAAACGAAGAGAGTATAACTCTTAGGATCCATTGGAAATAAAACTGAATCTTCAAAATACACAGGAAGATTCATACTCTTGACTCTGCCAGGCTTGGTTGGTTTTGCCTACTTCCTTTCTCTTCAAACCTACGTGTATCAGACATATATCTATTAATTATATGCTAGGCTGCGAATTGAGATCATCATTAACTCTATTGGAGCCTTTTTGTCCTGTGCACAACTGTTATTTGCTCTCTATGCTATCAGATCCTTCAAAGATTACAGCTCAATGAAATAATATTTTGAGTCTATCATTCAACTCGTTTCGTCATGTAATTATATAACTTGATAATGTCTGTTCTATCTTGGTTAGTGTCCTAGTATAAAAGCTTAAGAATAAGGGGGAAAAAGGTTGCATATTAGAGAAGGAGAGCTTCTTCAAATAAATAGTAACAGGTTAACTGTTTAATTTAGTTTCTCTTAATAAGGGAATTAATGCCAATACATATGTATATATCTTAGTGTACTATTCAAAGAGATATGTAAGTCAATCTTTTGCCTTCTCCAATATGATATAGGATATATTTGACGAATGTAAGATTTATTGTTTCAAAATCTTAATTGAGGCTTGTTTCTAATTAAATAAAATATACTCTAAAAAGAGATGCAGACATTCATCTCAACAATCAAAAAGGGAATCTCTTTGTTTGGTATAATGGCTAAGGAGATTCACACCACACAAAAGCCTTTTTTGAAAATGACTGAAAAAGAGCTCAGCGATGCTGACAAAATCCGTCAAATTTTGAAAACCAGGATTCCAAAGCATAATGACAGATCCTTGAAGGGCTTATATCACGGAAAGAAAATAAAAACAGGAAATAAATATTGTTTCTCAGACAAAGCGTACGAGACCTGATGTAATTCTTTATTTCTCTAGAACAAGAAGAACATGGAAGCCAAATACTACTACCAAAGAGTTTTATAGCGAAATTTTGAAGAGAAAAATCAATATCGAAGTCACAACAAAGGCCCTTAGATGCATGAGAAAATATGGTGGATTCGATAATTATATCCTCTTGACCAAGCCTCAAAAGATGGACTCATTGTATGGAGAATATCTTAGAAAGCTAATGTTGACCAAACTTAACAATCCTGAATTTGAGATTCCATACATTGTCAAATCCAAGCCCATTGAAATTGATGCTAGAAGAAAGTACTATAAATTCGCGTAAGAATAATTCATATCTAATCTCAAAATAAATAGTGAACGTCCTACAGTCTACTTACCAAAGGATCAAAGATTTGTCGATCTCTATCTCCATAAGGTTAGAGGTCGTGACGAATTGACCAAGAAAGAGTTGGCTCAATATAAAGAAATGGATGAACTCAGTCGTGAATTCCAAGATATTCAAACCAGTCATCCTATTTTGGCTCAGATGGAGAAGGAAAGAGAAGAGGAAATGAAATTGCTTGAACCCACAAGACGTGAAGCTATTGCCAACTTCGAAAGAAGAAAGAATAAGAAGGCCAAGGCTCTTATTATGGATATGGTTACTGAAGCTCAACAACAAGGATTTATGTCAGATATTGGAGGAAAGGAGAAGAAATAAATGTATTATCATTTTCTTTGGAAGATTGTATAAAGTACTCATTGTAAGAATCAATTCAGATATGAAAGAGAATAGCAATTTAGTATATATTGCGCTTCAGAAAACATGCAATGAACTATTTATTAGAGAAAAGAAATCCTTAGTAGGATAGGAGGCTTATTCTCTCTGTCAATACACCAATAATTCTCAATAAGATCCGTATTAGTTTTATTAGAAATTCAAAGATTTTATCTAACAATGTTAAATCAGTTGGAAGTCATCGAAAATGACTTAAAGTTTCTACAAACGGAGACTAAAAAGAAGAATCTAAACCTTAAGGATGTATAACTTGATTGAGAGCATAATCTTATTATTAGGGTGTAAATGAGGCACTGGAGATGTTTTTGAAATATAAAAATAGCCCAGATAAAGATAATCATGGTACTAATTCCCAACCTAGTCTGATAAAATAAGAAAAATTTCCTGCTAATGAGATTTTACAACCAATTCTTCAAATTGGATCAACAAAGAATGAAAAATTGATAATTAGAGCACTAAATCTTGTCAACAACTTGCTTAACTATGGATATTTAAAAGGAGTAATTCTGAACTATAACAAAGTAAAGAGTTATAGAAAATTCTGCTAAACGTCATGGAGTTTCTTACCAAATTATACGAAATACCCGATGATAATATTCAGATTAAAATTTTACAGACCATGCTCTTGTTTATTACCCCACAACATCTGGATTTCACTTCATTCGAACTTGTGGAGAAAGTAACAATTGAAGTATCATTCTAATGAGAATAGTTATTTTCACTGGGTCTCTTGATGTATAATTCAAAAAATGTCTTAATCCATAATACTATTTCGGCCTCCATTCTTCAGCTTGCTAATATTATTTTCGAGAACTTTGTCGATTACATCAAATCCGTTAAGCTCGAAGAAAAAATAGAAACAAGTGATAAATCCTACTTAACTACAGCATTTTTACAGTAATTAGAGATAATTTGTATAATATCCTCAGGAAATGTATAAAACTGCTAAGAGACCTGATTCTGTTAACTAATGGACAAAGACCTGAATGGGCTCCCCAAGGAATTCAGATTCCAAGAAGTTATGGATTAGATATCATGAATAGTGTGTTAAAACAAGCAGGGCCTTTAATGAGATATTCTAAAGAAGCTCACCAATTAATCAAAAAAGAGCTTATACCTATCATCACTAGCTACTTCGAATCAAAATCATATGATTTTCTTGGACGTAATCATAGCATTATTTTTATTTAAGAAGTTCAGTTGTTAGAATGCTGAGAGCAACTTCAAGAATCATAATTGGCTTACATGACGGGCTCGAGCTCCTTGATTACATGATGAGTCTTCTTAGTCATTCGCAGTCGGATTATGAGAAATACCTTTGTTTACAGTCTTTGGTTGTGACATTTGAAGATCCAGAGATTCTCAGGTTGTATAATGAAAGACATATCTCAACGATATCAGTAATTCTAAGTTATAATGTCTTATTGGTAGTACTTGACCGAAATGCTGAACCAGTTTTTGAAAATTGCAACTGGAATCTGTGATAATCCAGAACTAGCAAGCAAGAACTATACAAATTTGAGTTCAAAAATTGTTAAAATATTTACTTCAAATGTTACTGACATCGAAACTACACACATAAATCCCTGCCATGTATACAAATCTTTATGTAATCAAGAAATTTCCTAACTAATTTCTAGGCGACTGCTTCACAACTCTTACTCAATCTTTCTTGGTCTTAGCTGATAACTACAAGATTGTAATTGGTGCATCAGAAAACAATCTCAACTCGACTGATAAAAAAGCCTTCCAAGAATGGATAAGTGTAAACTGGAAGGCCATGCTTAAGACATTGAAGCTTCTGCTTTCTAAGGAAATTGACGAATCCTTAACTCAAAATATCCTCAATAATCTTCAGAATTTAATCAATCTAACAGGAAGTATTAGTTTACCACAAGCAAGAGATTCAGCTCTGATGGCTCTCTGTCAAGGATGTCTTCCCAATGGTATTCCCTTTCCATATTTTTTCTAAAATATAGAAAATATCAACCTTCAGGAATTAAATTTGAGACACATACAAGCAGCAAAGAAACTTTTCAATGTTGCTCATTGTCTTGGATGTAAAATTATATGATCCCTTCTTTAATTCGAAAGCCATTCTTGATGTTGATTCTTGGAGAATTATCCTTAGCACCTTACAAAAGACAGAAATTGTGTTCTTGAAAATCAGAACAGAACTCCAGCCTGGCTCTCCATATAAGACAAAGATCTCAGTAATCCAGTCAGAGCAAGATAAGACTGCCATTAAAAAGCTTGTTGGTCAGGAAGATGAATTTAGTATTAACATGGATCTTCAAATCCTCTCTTCAGCGCTTGACTCACTGTTCGTACAGAGCCGAACTTATCCTGTAATATTAAAATGAAATGAATGACTGTTAGAATGAATACTTCTTGAACTTTATCAATGCCCTCAACCAAATTTCACTAGATTATATGGAGAAGATGATGACATCAGACTCATTAAATACAGAAGGCATGATTGTTGATGGAAAAGTTAAGGTATTTGGCCTGTCAAGAATGCTAGAGACAATTATGGTCAACCTCCATAGAATAGAGACATTCTGGGATATAGTCAACGCTCATTATCTTTGTATTTCACATGCAAATCTTCTGTCACTCCGAACTCAAGGAGTGGAGAATCTTAATATTGTGATAGAGAAACTAATAGAATATAAGGAACAGCATCACGAGAAAGATGATTCTCATGAAGTGGATGAAAAGCAAAGGAAATTGAAAGAAAAATGGAATAGCGAAAATTGGCAGAAAACTCTATTTCAACCATGGCTTGAAATAAGCAAAACTAAATTCATTGATGTCAAAGAAAATGTGTGCTCCTCTTTGCTGAAGCTATTACAATCCCATGGCCATAAGATCAATGTCAATGGATGGGAAACTATTGCCTCTATACTATTTGAAATTTCTCTAGAAGGAGGACGGCCAACTCAATTAGGTAGCAAAATCCTTCTATCATAACCAAAATAGGTTTTAATTGTCTCGACATCATTTTCACTGATTATCTTCATGAGATCAAAATAGAGACTGTCAAGAATCTTGTCAAAGTCATCGAAAACTTCAAAAGGATATCTCGTAATTTTTCAATTATTTTAGTTACCCTATAGTTGATAATAATATAAGCTATCAAGCTATTGAAATGTTTTGGAAAATCGGAGATCACTTGGCAATTAGGCAAGCGGAACAAAAGAAAAATGAAGGTGAAGAAAGTCCTTATTTCTCAGAAATTTGGTTTTCAATTTTAAAGAAGCTGATGTTCTTCTCAAATGATGAGCACTCAGAAGTCAGGCATTCAGCTATTCACACTCTATCGAATTTGATAGTTCATCATGGAAATATTTTAGGGTATAGCTTAAAATTCTTTATCAACTAATAAAATAGACCAGTGGTTCTGAATAGAGTGATAGATTCTGTTGTGATCAAGCTAGTTGAGCAAATTTTGGAGCAATACGTTTCTCATGTCAGAATGGACAAACCGTCATTTCTGCCTACTCCAAAGTTTAGTTCTAATCAGACTGTTAACTTTGATGAGGGGGCAGCAAAAACGTAAAAGAGTTAATATAAGAATAACAAGTTAGGGATGATAAAGTTAAAATTATGAAACAATGGATTGACACTATGATTCTGCTGATTCAAAATGTTGTTAAGATCACTAAGAAGTTTATCAGCATTATTGAGAAATATGAGAATCTAACTCCTCAGAGCCAAGAAATTTCTCTCCTTAAACTTATTCTAATGAAGATCAAATCCGTGATAATGGTGTCAAAAGGAGATCTAATACCAGAATCAATCAAAACCCTTCACGAAATAATCACGGCAAAACCCGAAGTATTACGTCTAGCCTTGGATTCCATCTTTGATTCATTGGCTGTGGTGAAGTCATTCCTTGTTGAAGTCCGCCAGGATAGCAAAGAGCTGAAATTGATTATGACAAAGTTTATTCCAGAAGTCTTAGAAATATTGACTGAGCTATATGAACCTGAAAGATTCGCAATTCTTAACCCTAAGGGGCTCCCATATGCTAAGAATTTATTTGAAATTGTTGACAAGGTAAAATTCAATGCTCACATATTAATCTTCTAGGCTATTTTTTACTCCAGACAGACAGAAGCTTTCAACGCAATTTCCCCAGTTAAAGTTATTACCGATATAAAAGCTGTCTACGAGTTTTTGGAGCGTGCTCCCATCATGCTTTGCAAAAATAATGAAGATATGACCAAGGAATATTTTAGCTTCTTATTGAGAATTATAAATTCCCCTCTTGTAGACAAGTTTACAGACCTAGTCATCAGAAAGTTTATCTATATTTTACAGCACACAATCTGTGAGAATGCATTCCCCGAAGAAGCATATATGCCCTTTATTGAGGATATATTAGATGCTTTTCAAAACATTCTTTGCTTGAGATCCAACAATGATTTCTTGGCTATCATGGTCAACACTACCAAGAGCACTCTCCCAATTTGGCTATATGCTACTGACTATTTCCTTGCTCTTCTTGGATTTCTTCTTCAAAATCTAACTAATCACCGTTCAAAAGCACTACATTATAATGGTTCTACAGAGGAAACTCCAATAAACCAGGAGAAGATTTTAGGAAAAATACTTGAAACTTATGACAAAGTGTTGAGAACAGGCGAGAAAAGCTTAGGTAATTTGTTGCTAAATACTCTAAAATTAAAGAAAACGTTTCTAAAGGTATTCTGGCAGAGATCAAGAGGGATTGGTTTGAGATGGATATGAAGTTCATAAACTCCATTGCTGAAACCATTTTCCCTAATTTCATGCTCCTCAATCAAGAAATGCTCTGGAAATTGATTCAAATTCTCGATTTCGCATTCTCATTTTATTCAAAAAGTGCCTTCTTCTCTGAACAATCAGCATCTTATGGAAGAGACCCAGCTACATACTCTACAATTTCAAAAATTACCTTGGAAATCTTGTTCAAAATTAGTGAAGGAAATCAAAATATTGAAAAAATTCATGACAAGGATAGAGAGAAAAAATTGAACCTTTCAAAATTAGCGACCAAGAAGCTTTTAATAAAATGTAGGAAGGTGATAGAAAAGTACCTCTATGATGAAGAACGAAGTGGAAGCATGCCGTTGCCTAGGTAAATTGATTTTTTCAATAAAAGTTCATACATAAGGAATCGTATTCTAGAGATTTGCTATATTCTGGAAAAACTCAAAAAGCTGAGAATTCCTAAAGATAGCTTCCAGTTCTACATAGTTGACAAATCTAAAGAAAATACTGACAAAAACAGCCCTGAAGAAAAAGAAGATGAACTAGGTGATGATGTTCCTTTGCAATTAGAGGGAGAAAACTTCCAGAAACTCGTGAAAATCAAAATATATTCAACTAAAAAGGAAAATGAGCCTCTCCTTCAGGGAGAGAAGGGTCACTTAGTATACTTCATGCCCATTCTTGCAAAATGCATAACATGTAAAGACCCTGAGTTGAAAGAGCTTCTTAGGGATATCTTTACCGAAGTTTCAAAAGAGCTTGGCATCGAATATTTCTAAAATTTCTTATATGTTCTATAGAATAAAATTTTAATATTGTTGTTCTTGGTTGTTGATCTTGAATTATGATTTATTTTGAAACTATTTGATTTTCAGATCAAAATCAGTATTTGATTGTATCAAAAGAACTTAAAATTTATATAATCTATATTGAATATTACATTTAGAATGAGAAGATACAGCTATTTGGTTTTAGCTTGTCTCTTGGCCTGTATTGTTGCCCAAGACCTGTGTCCAGGACACCAGATCAGCCCTAAGTGCACTGAAGCTATGAGTCAGATATTTGCCGATGTTTACAGGGAAAAGAAGAATATCACTGCAGCTGTTGAAACAAATATAACAACTAACTTCCTAGGATTCAGTGGAAGATTCGTAAATGACTTTGGTGAATATCAGGCTTGCCAAGATAGCGCAAGAAGCCATTATCTCACTCTTTATTTCAATGCATCTGTGATGGGTACCTCTGTCGATGTTTTATTTGGATATTGCGCTCCTAAAGAATGCTCAGCTGAAGACTCTTATGCCAATGCTACAGGTGTTTTCAATATATTCTCAAGAGGAGTCTTTAATCTCAGCCTTTTGACCAATAAGCCTTGTGAAGTGAACTTTTATGATCCTAATGAACCAGAGTTGGGAAGCTCCGGAATGACAATTGGTATTGCCATCGCCCTCTCAGCTATAGCAAGTTTGACTGTTATGGGTACTTTAATGAATGCCTATTTCGATATTAAGGATAGTCTCAGAGAAAAGAGAAGTAAGATCGATGCTGAAAGACTTCTTGGTGACGTCACTCAAGCATCCAGTGATAATCAAGCCCAATCTCCTCCTAAGCCCAGGAAGAGAAACCTCAGAGGATTCCTTAGATTTATTGATTGCTTTGATGCTAGAAAGAATTTCTTAAGAATAGTTACTGTAAAATACACCGATCATTACGATTTCAATTTGGAAATTTTCAATGGATTGAGAGTCTTCTATTTCTTGTACGTTGTCTACGGACATACTTACATGATGGGAACCAACTATATTGATAACCTCGCTGACCTTCCTGATTATGCTCAAGGCTGGTGGCTCTTGATTGTCTTTGCAGCACTATACGCTGTCGATGCCTTCTTCTTTATGAGTGGATTCTTCTTCGCATTTATTGCCTTATCTAAGCTCCAAAAGATGAGACCTTCTCCCAAGAACTACATGGTTTTGGCATTCCATAGACTCTTCAGAATCTGGCCTGCCTATATTTTCGCTATTCTATTTTTCTGGAGAATTTTGCCTTTGATGGGAAGCGGCCCAGTCTGGTTCCAAATGACTGACACAACATCTCTTTGTGAAAACGGAAAGGTCTTACAAAATCTATTCTTTGTGGATGACTTCCTTGTTGAATCTCAAAACTATTGCTACGGTTGGGGCTGGTATTTGTCTAATGATTTCCAAATGTTTTTGATGACTCCTTTCTTCTTGTGGTGGTACATTAAGAACAGAAAAGCCGCCAAATTAGGAATTTGGGCTCTCATTGGCATCAGTACCGTCTTGGCCTTGATTATTGGATATAATCTTAGAGTCAGAGTCAGTCCACCTACCACAGGAGGTATTACTAATCCTAAAGGTTTCAGTCAATACTACGTTAAGCCTTACATCAGACTTCCCCCTTATTTCATTGGAGTTCTTGTTGGACTATTCTATAGAGAATACAAAGAAAAATATGGAACTGCTTATAGAATTGGTACTCTCTGCAGAAGAAGCCCTTGGAAATATGTTATCCCCGCTGTTGGATTTGCTGTCATGATGTTAATTATTTTGCTTATTAGACAAGTCCAAACTAATCCTGATAACTGGAGTGATCTCACACATGCCATCTATAAAGCTTTCCAAAGAACTATCTATGTTATTTGCATGACTATGATCATTTTACCAGGTTTGCTAGGAGAAGACACCTATGTGAAGAGATTCCTGTCTCATCCTCTCTTGGTTCCTTTGGCAAGAATTGGTTTCACAGCTTACTTGGTCCACTTGTTCTGGATCTATAGAAACTATTATGATGAAACCGCTGCTTTCCATTTCAGTACTGAGACTGTCTTGTTAAATACCTTGGCTAACTCAGTTATTGCCTTTGCTACTGCATTCATTCTCAGTTTGCTAGCTGAAGTCCCCTTAGCTAATATCGAATCAGTCTACATCTTTGCTAAGAAACCTGCCAGAGGACCTAGACCCAGTAAAGGCGCTGCTAACAACGCTGAACAACCCAAGGCTGTAAGCGGTGAAGGTAAAGAACCTGCTAAGCAAAACAATGATGAGGCTAAAGTTGAAGTTAGAAGTGAATAACTATAATTGTATCTTCTCATCTCGTTTATATATAAATTTCATGAATATGTGAGAATGCCTTATATCAAAACAAGATATTCTTCTCTTAGAATAGCACACCAGAGATATACATAGACTTTTACTCAGGTTATGAAAATACAATATTCTTATCTAGATTAATCACTACTTTCAGAGGAAGAAGAGAAAGCATTTGGGTTCTTGTTCTTCTCACTAGATTTATCTTTGGATTTATCTTTAGAATCATCTTTTGGCTTATCTTTAGAATCATTTGTTGGTTTATCTTTAGAATCGTCTTTGGGTTTATCTTTAGAGTCAGACTTAGGTTTGTCCTTAGATTTGTCCTTGGATTTGTCTCTAAGTTTGTCTTTAGGCTGTTCCTGGGGTTTATCCTGAGTAGTCTTTTCATCTTTCTTTTCGGTTTCATTTTTGGATTTCTCTTTCTTGTCTGACTTATTTTTCTTTTCTTTCTTTTCCTTGTCTTTTTTCTCTTTATCGGTGTCTTTCTTCTCTTTTTCTTTGGTTTCGCCATTAACTCCATTAACTTGTTCTTCATTCTGCTTGGCTTTTTCTTTCTCTTTTTGTTCTCCTTTTTCCTTAGCTTTATTCTTTTTCTTATCCTTTTTGTCCTTTTCTTTGCCATCTTCTTTAGTTTCAGTCTCCTTTGCTCCATTAGCAGTCTCTTCTTTTTCTTCATGCGTTTTCTTCTTAGCTTTTTTCTTGGAGCTTTCTCCATTTTCAATTGCCATTTTTCCTTCACTTTCCTTCTCGTCAGTCTTGACTTTCTTTGATTTGCTACGATAATTATGAATATTGGATAGTTGGCTACTTTTTGCTCTTATCTTCTTCTGTTGTTTGAGTTTGGTCTAAGGTGGCAACATCCACTTCAGATTTTCTCTTATCCTTCTTCTCCTTCTTGTCCTTCTTATCCTTCTTTGACTTTTCTTCATCAGACTTGTGCTTTTTATGCTTCTTTTCTGTTTCTATAATGGTTATTTTTGGGAAAAAGGGCTTGTACTGTCAACTATTTTTGCTCTAATAACTTGTTTATCTTTTAAGACATCGCCGACTTTCTTTGAAATTAATCAATAACAGCTTGGAGTTACATGATAGGCCGGGACATAGTATCCTTCAACATTAATAGATTCGACTTTGATGGAATCATTGTATTTTTTGTCATAATAACAATCATCAATATTTTCATCATCAGATTCTTCATTTTGAATGAAGGTCTTGTAATAGATGTTAGCAATATTAGAGCATAGCTTCTCTAAAGAATTATTATGAAGAACTATTTTTGTCACTGATAGAGTCTTCTTTACGAGCGATGATCAGTAATTTTTTGCCTGGGTCATCTGTTTGGACGAAGAGAGTAATAGTGGAATTTAAAGGGAAGATGGTTGTTTCTCTGTCGTTGAGATACATCTCGTCCTTTCTGAGGTTTACTAAAGGTGTATTATATTCGCTAAGCATTGAATTCTTTCTGGCTAAATGCAGCCTATCGTTATTAACAATTTAGGATTTATATTTAATCTATTAGGATCAAATGTACAGATCTTCATACAAAATGAATATGAACACAATTAATGTAGGTACAATATATTAATTATATTGGAAAGAATTTTTATTGAATTGTGCACTCAATCTAACATTTTGATTAGAATTAGAATAGTCTTTGGGAACACTTCCTGAACGATCATTGTATGTTTTTGGAGGATAGTACCTACAAAATTTAGTATCCGGAAATGAGATAAATCAAAATTAATGTATTAGAAAGTAACTTACTTTGAAGGACTTATAGGGCTATTCGAGATAGCAGTATTCTTCAAGTTTCTAAAATTATTTTGGGAGATGTTTCTGGGGTCTTGTTGAAGTGGGATGCTGTTCTTTGGGAAAGATTTCAAGGTATTATTCAAGCTTCCACTTCCCTGATTAGGTTCAACACTGCTGCTATATCTAGTGTGATTCATTTTTTGTCCATGATGTTGAGGATAGAATTGCTGTGTTGAAGCTAATTCAGCAATATTGACTTTAAAGTTCTTTCCTCCGGTGGAATACTGAGAAACATATCCTTTTTCGCTTAAGTATCCAGAGAAGGGGCTTGAATTTTGGCCAACTGTGCTGTGGAAAGCAACAGCACTATTGTTGTTGGACCCTCCTTGATTTTCGTTTCTAAGCTGTTGAAGGAAGGATTTATCTTGGGAGTAGTCGTTGCCCATATATTCTTGATTGCCTGCAAAACCGATGTCTGAGAAGTCGATATTTTCAATTTTGTTCATATCAGCTTCTTCGTCTCTTTCTCTTTGGATTTTGCTTGTTAACCCTCTTTCTGATTTTGAGTTAATTGTTACAAAGGTGCATTTTACATTAAATGGTTCTATTTTTTCTTCTTCCTTTCTAAGGGTTAAAGTGTCGTTGTAGCTGCCAGATGGTGCACGGCTAGTTAATTAGGATAATAACCTTATGATAATTTACCTTGGATTTCTATTTTCTTTATTATTGGTAGTTTGTCTCTCTTGCCAGTTCTTCATAAAGGATTGAGGGGATTGAGTGAACAATCTCTTATCGATTTTCACACCGAGTTCCTTTTGTTGAACCATTTCTTCAGTCATTGTTCCATTTCCATTAAATTGATCGCCGTTCTTTTGAGGAGGATAGATAGCATTGAAGTTGGTGTATTCTTCAGTATTTCTTTCGGAATTTAGATTGCTGACCAATACTCTCTTTTCTTCTCTGTAAGAGTTGATAGTTGACAGAGTATTAGCAATATTCTTATTAATCTTTTCAGCACTGCCTTCTCCTTCTAAAACTCTGTCGAGTTCTAAGAACTTCTTGAAAGGTGAGCTGTTTCTAACGATATCAATCTTAGCTAGATCTCTCAAATATTGTTGAAGGGCCTTTCTTCTTTCCTCAATGACGGTTGGTCTCTTAGAGTTTGACATATAATTTATGTTGTTGAAGGCACCCAAAATAGTGAAAGCAGATTCTGGGAACTTAAGGCTTGGGAAGTGAGTATTTAAGTTTTGATGGAGTTCACAGAACATCTTGTATTTTCTTGAGACAGACCATTTAATTCCATTATAACTGACCTGGATAAGGTATTCAGTATATGGCTTTGAGTCAGAATTTTCCTTGACCATGGTCTGATTAATAGAAATTTGAAGAGCTCCAGCATCAATAACAGTATTGTCTTGATAAGTATTGTGATTTGGAGTGCTGTTATTTGTGTAAGGGTTGGTGGGTGTCTGAGGAACAGTGTTAATGAGATTTGTCTTGGCCATTCCAGCATTCATGTTGACACAGTTAATAATGTGTTGAAGGAAGATGTTGCATGAGATGAATTTGGCACAGTGAAGGCATTGAAGAGCAGTTGAATTCTTAACCATTCTCTTGTATTTCTTTAACTTTTCATTCTTCTCCTCCAAGACTTTGCATCTCATCTCCATCTTGTCAACAGCGGCAGACAAGTTTCTGTTTGTTTCTACGAGATCATTGGTGCCTTCATGTTCGCCTCCAGTGTTCAAGCCCTCTAAGACAATAAGATAATTGAAATAAATCTATTACGTTCTAAAGCAAGTAAGAGAGCATCGTGCAATCTCTTATTTTCTTCCAGTTGGGATTTCAAGAAAGTAATTTGGTTTTCAAGGTAGTTCTTCTCCATCATCCATTCTCCTTGTTGCTTAGTCTCGCCCTTCCTTTTCTCAGCTTCATTTTGGAGCTAAGATTACTTACAAAATTAAACTATTTCATTACATCATTGATCTTTCTTTCGAATTCATATCTGAGATTAGCGATTTCTTGTTGCTTAGCAAGTTCAAGTTCACTGATTCTCTTTTTCTTTTCCTACACAATTATAGGTATTGTGATAATAATTTACCTCAAGGGCTTCATCCTTTTGTCTGAGGTCATTGTTAATCCTGATTCTTTCTTCTTCGTACTTGTCGCACTTTTCCTTAAGGCTCTGATTTTCTCTTTTGGTGAATTGAAGCTCTTGTTCTAGAAGAGCAACTCTCTTATCAAAATCAGAGTTCTTAGTAGATGATTCAGTTCTGATGGATTCAAGTTTCTTTTCTAACTCAGAAATTTTTTCTTTTGCTTCTCTTTCCAGCTTTTCTTCTCTTTCTTTGGACCTTTCTAAGTTTTCCAAATACATTTTTTCATATTTTTCTTTTTCAACTTTCAAAGTCGCAACCTTCTCCTGAATAGTCGATTCCTGGGCTTTGAAGTAAGCTCTTTCTCTTTCAATTTCATGAAGTTTGTCATAAAGTGATTGCTTTTCAGTTTCAAACTCCTTCTTTCTGCTGGCTAATTCATTCTCAGTCATTTCAAGTTTTTGAGCAAGACGTCTATTTTGATTAGAGTATTGTTCCTCAGCCTTCTTGGCGATGGATTGTGCAGCAGAAGCATACATCCTTTGAGCGAAATCCTTCCAGAAAGCTTCCTTTCCAATACCTTTAGGGCATTCCTTTTCATATCCTTCTCTTAACTTTTCCATGTCATTATGGAATTCATAGTAATTGTTATAAGAGTCATTCTTTAAGTTCTCTTCGACCTTGGAATTCTCAGCTATCCAGTTCGAAAATTGTTTCTAATTTTATTAATGGAGTAAAATAAACTATTACTTTCCATTCTTCCTTATTTCTCTCTTTAAATTTGTAATATCTTTCAGCGAAACTTTTCTCCATCTCTTCGTAGAGGTTCTTGAGTTCATCATCTTGTCCAATAGACTTCTTCTTAAAATAGGTGATCATTTCTTCCCTAAGAGAAGTTTTTAGCTTTTTTAAATCATCAGCTTCCATTGGACTGGTGATATTAGTTTCTCCCAGCTTTTTATCAACAAAGCTGAGAGAATCTTCTAAGGCCTTCTGAGATTCCATTTTGCAAAGGTAGGTCCATGCACTTTCGATATTTGGAACACTTCCTGAGTTAATGGCTTGAATGTATGCCTTTGTAATTTCTACGAGCATGCTACCATTAAGGAGCCTGCCATTCAGAGACTTAGGCTTGACTTTCTTGAAGATTCTCTTTCTTAAATTCTTAGCTTGTTCGACAAATTCTGGTCTTAGTTGCTCATCTGGTAATTGATCTAACATTTGGAGTTCCTTTTCATTTTCAAGAGGTCTAACCATAGTGCAACAATCTCTCTCCTTGAAGAAGTGCTTTAAGAGTCTTCTGATTCTATTCTTGGATTCAACAGCATCAGAGACACCCTTTTGTGGCATCAAGGCACTTTCAAGATATTCTTTGGCATTCATAGGATTACCAGAGGGATCAATGAGCTTGAGGGCAAAATCTCTGACAACCCAAAGGAAAGCAGGGAAATATTGAGCAAGCTCTTCAGAGTCTGCTTCGGTTCCTCTTGATTTGACCTGAATTTCTTTTGCGAGATTTACGATTAAAGAGAGGTTTTGCAATGCGTTCTCATCAATACTTCCAACGCTGTTGTAAATAAAGAAAGAGCTGAGCAGTAAAGAAAATAGGAAAATCCTGGTATCGTGATTTGAGTTTTCGTCAAGTCCTCCAAATCCTTCAGTGTCGATTAAGATCACTTTCATATTTTCAAATTCAGGATTTTCTGATTTTAAAGGTTGGTTCCATAACCAAAGTCCCTATTCAATTAATTCTTACTTGAGTTATTCATACCTTAGTGCAGGGATTAATTGTTGGGCCAACGTTGAATCCATCTTTTTTTGTGTCAAGAAGAACGCGATTGATGAAGAAGCTTTTTCCTGTTCTGTATTTTCCGACTATGCTTATTACTCCCAGCTGACAATCTTGCAAAGATTCTAGAAATTGTTCTGCCTCCTTATTTAAAACAAATCCTTGCTTTTCTGCGAAGGTAATAAACGGTAAAGCTTTTCCTTTCTCAGTCTGTTCCATGTTCAAGTCGCTATGGCAATTTGAATTTAGTTTCAATACTTGTTAATTTGGAATTTTAATTTCTTAACTACTATTTTTTAAATTTGAATTATGAAACACATCTTTTCGGCTTCTCCTATTCTCACGCTCTTATCAATGCCCTAAACCTTCCATGCTCTAACCAAACATGTAAAAAACCTCTTTATAGTTCTGAATGACGAATATTTCGATTATTTCTTATAGAATAAATTGAACGAAAAAATTGAATATTTATAATATACTGAGCTAGCTTGAAAATGTTTAAACCTTCGTTTGAATTGAAATAATTACAAATTTGTAAGAAATCGAAAGATTTATTGGTTAAGGAATATCTTAGACGGTAGAAATATTGTTTTAGACTAGCTTTTCTTACTCTTGCTTCTCCAATTCATTGACCAATTTCAACAGATAAAATTTGAGTACTTGTTGATGCCCTATGCTGCGCATGTTAATTAGCTGATCAAAGAGATTTAACTACAACATATAGAATTTGTCTCATTTCCTTACTGAATGTACATTTTTCTAAGCGAATATATCTATTAATTACATATTATTAAAATGGAAGCATATTATACATTGCCTAGTGAGAGAAACAGAAAGAAATTCCCAAACATCATCTATAAACAAAAGCTAGCCCCCATTCCATTGCTGCAGCAAAGTTTAGGATCACCAAACAGATCGTAAGATAGAATAATCTCTGAATTAAAATTGAAGGATGGAGTTTCTAACCTTCAAGGAGAGATCTTTAAGTCAAAAGGAACTCCTCAAGCATGAGCCATGTAATTTATTCTCTGATAATCAATTTTATTTTGAAGCACCCAAATTACCTAACAAAGGATTATTCAAAAACCTATCAACAATAAACAATTATGGAAGACTATGCGATCAGTAGATAATTTCAATCATTGATAATGAGTATAGACCTTTCTTAGAATTCTCCAGCCTTCACCAGAGTCAGATTATCGGTTCAGGATCCTTTGGGAAAAAATTGAAACTGCCACCTCTAAAAGAGCAGAGAAGGAGGAACAAAATTCAGAAGCTCTTTACAATGGCAGAGAGCCCTGTTCATCATCCTGTCCAAGTGCCAGAACCTATTATTAAAATTGAGGAGGCACCAGAAGAAGTGGGAGGAAGCAAGACATCAGAAGAAAGGAATAAGCAATACTTGCTTGAGCTGCCATACAAAATTAAGAAAGTCTACCAGATAGGAGACTACGAAGGAGTCATAACTTTTACTGGAATTGTAGTACATCTTACCACTGTTGACGAAGAATCTAAAACTTTTGAACTTAAATTGCCCATGGCTCAATTGAATCAAATTTATAGAGCTGATCCTGAGAGGATGGCAAATATCATTCTCGACTCTATCTATCATTCTAATGGAGAGCCTCTTATCAAGATAGATCCTAATCTAGATATCACTGACAATCTAAATCAAGACAATTATCCAGAAAAAAAGAATTTCTATGAAACTATTGTGTCTGGCAAGACCTATGATGTTGAAATCAGGTAGTGAGTCTACTCTATTTATTAATTTTAGATTCCCTTATTTGGAGCTCTCCATTTCAGAATTGCAGTATAATGAGAAATTGGCTCTCAATTCTCTATATTTGGCAAATTTGATTGAAGCGAGATTCAACAATCTCGATGAATATGTAAGAGACTTTTGAACTCCTCTAATAATAGATTAATAAATTCAACTTGCCAACAGTCTCTAAAGAGGTGCTCATTCAAGAAGAGCTTGTAAACTTACCAAATGTCATCAAAAAGGTCGTAAAAACTGAGGAATTTGGTGGAATGCTAATCCTCAAGGCCATGCAAATCATCCTTAAGAACACAGCCGATGTCGAGCCTGAAACCTCAGTGAATATGGATAAACTGAAAGATATAGATCGAAAAATTATGAGAAGGAGAAAGAAGGACTTAAATCTCGTCAACTTGTGGGTTCCCTGGAAGGATCTTGCTGTCTTGAATAAGATGTCATTGGAAGAAATGATTGAAGTTGTTAAAGAATCTATCATTGTTGAAGAAGGAAAAGGATTTACTTTCAATATTGATCCACAAGTCATCATTAAGTATTCTAATCAAAGTCAGCCTAAAGAATCTGCTTACCCCGAGCAATCAGAATCAACAAATATCAGATTTAACAAATTTATCTATGAGATGCACATTAGGTAAACTTGCTCCCTCATTCTGTTAAATTTAAGATTCCCAACCTTTGATCTCTATATTCCAGAAACAAATTATAAGGATTCTATAATTCCTACCCCACAGCTATTGGCTTCTTTGTTCAAGGAGAGATTCCAAAATATGCAAGAATATGTAGAGATTTCATTAACCATCCTAACCAGATAGCTTCACTTGTTCAAGCCTCCTCAACCTCGTAAAAGCAACCCTGATCCCAAAGCTCCTGCCCAGTAACGACTCAGTATACCAAACCTAATTGATTAGAAACACTGAAAATGTGGATGAAAATGAGAAAACCAAAACGAGAGACATTAGCAATCCTGATTCTAAATTTGATAATTATGGAGTACTGATTGGTAAAAAGTGTTTGATATATCATTAACGTTGCAGGATCAGGATCTGTCTCCAGAGAAAAATTAAATGAAGGAAGGCTCAGAACAATTTATAAAGATCAATGTCTCTGCTGCATAGTGAACTTAATGTGAGTGTTTATTGGATCAAGTATTAATAATATAGGGGATTAGCTATTACAGTTGAGAGAAAGGAAGGAGAATTCGACTATAGGACAGAGAGCACAACACTATTGAGCTTTTTGCATCTATATGAGCTTATCAAACTAGCAGAGTCCACAAATGTCAGAGATTACTTGATTGAGAAGATTGATTTGTTTAAAGTCGAAGAAACTCGCAGAGGAAGAACTTATTATAAAGTTAAAGAATTTATGGAAAGTTCATCAGAGTTGCAACCTTATGAAATTAATGATACTCATATCCAGAATGGATTACTTGAAGATTTTGCTTTTGAGAAAGAAAAAGATGGAATAGTTTTCAGAGTGAGTGTTCAGTAAGAGATCATTTACATTGTATAACCTTTAAGATATCCTGTAGTGAATCTCTACGATCCATTGGATTCAGCCGAGAAAGTAATTAAAATTGACAAAGATATCATGAACGAAATCCTAATGAAGTCATTTAACATCTCTTTGACTCTTCAACAGTATTAAATATTCATCTTTTGCAGTATTGAGTTAGAAGGTCACATATATCAATAATCAATTTCATAACTTGTACCTATGAGTTTCTTTAGTCCGAAATCAATTTCAGAGATATTTTATTAATAACAGAGATGTGTACATTAAAATACTGGGAACAGATATTATACTAACCATAAAATGTTTGCAATTCTTTTACAACACCATTATACACTTTGTTTATCTGATAGCTCAATTCTCTGGGAATTTTGGTGCCTGTTTTTTGTAACTAATATCTTAGAACAAAGGAAATATGATTTACCATTTTCAACTCATATAACTGGATTTTCTTTTTTATTAATTCCCTTTTTCTGGCTTCCTTTGAAGCGTTACTACCAAGAAGATTTATAGCATTTTTAGGAGAAGCAGTTTTATTGATTCTATGGTCTAGGGTGAAGGTTCCATTCATCAAGGCTCTCATTTCTTTTTCAGTCAGACATTCTATTTGGTCGACTTGAGCTTTGCTGTAACTTTCTAATTTTTTCTTCAATACAATAACTGGATCTTTAGGTTTCTTTTTGATGAAAGATTCAGCTTGTGTTACAGATGGAGAACTAGGTAGGCCAATACTTCCTGCAGTACTCAAGAAGGTAGATATTCTATGTGGAGAGGTATGAATTCTCTTATCTGAAGAGAACGTCTGACCTTTTCCATTCCTGTGCATTGGAGTGGAATCAGCAGAACTCCTTCTCGAAACATCATCAGGAGCAGTATCAAACCTAGCATTGTCGTCACGACTTGAGAGCATGGGATATAACTTTGTGTTTCTTTTTGAAGCCATTGCTCTGAGATCGCGAACCGTCCTAGGAGAGGTTATCTCTTGATCATCATCAAATGGGTGTGTGATTAGTGAGATTCTCTTTAGATACATCGTTCTATCATCTTCTTTCTCTTCATGATCCTTAGTTATTCCCTAGCATATTCAAAATTCAATTCTATTTTAGTACTTTTGATTGTGCTTCTCTTTGAGAAAATTGAGAAAATATTGTCAATTTCCTAGGCTTGAAACTGTTCGGTTGGAAGACTTGTGTGTGACTGTGATCTAAACAACTAAATACTGATTTAACACACTCTTACAAAAAGTTGAGAAATTCTGAGATATCTGATTAGCGGAAGGAGATTGAGGGGCAAAGGTTGCCCTTTTTGGGCTGTTTTGGGTGTTTAATCTTCGTCCTTTCAAAGGAGAGTGTCTGGGTGAAGCTGAACAGCTGCTTTCATCTAAAATATATTTAGGATTCTATAGTTTTACTGTCCTTTTTAGCACTTTTTGGTGTTAAGGGCAAAAGAGAATTTTTTCTTTCTCGATTTCTCATTTCATTTGGAGATTTCAATTTCTTTTCCATCTTTTTTATTCTGAGATTGAAGTAATTAAGTTTAGCTTTGATATTTTCAGGGTCAATTGAATCTACAATGAAAATCACTTCATACTGGCATACCATCTGATTGATCAGATCCTTCACCAAATGATGAATTGCCATCGTTTTCTAGCTTCATATCTCCTGTCTTAGTTGAATGAAAAACAACTGGCTCTTGATGCTCTATTTTAGAGCTTACCAGGTTAACCATATTTGTTTCATCTATCACTTTAGACTTTATTTATTAATTTCTACTTTGATTTCTTTCATAGAAGTCATGTAAAATTTCATGTCGCAGTTTGGCTTTATGCTCGTCATCTTTAGCATAACGATCCAAGAGGACATCATTTGCCATATAGCTATGCATCAGCAAATAGATGATGCATTGATTACCTTTTCTTAGGAATCTTGATCAGGTTTGCTTTATCAACTAAAATATATTTTTCTTTGTGTGCTTCTTTTATTTTGCTAAAAGATTTTCTCTTTTGTTTTATTATTTCTTCTTCTTTGTTTATCTATTCGTAAATTCTAAGCTATCAAAATATTACGCTCTCTATGTAGAGCTTCCTTAGTTGAGCAAGTGAATTCTTTTTTTGAGAAGACAAAGGTTGTTTCAACTTAAAATTATATGATGACAAATAGAAGTTTACTCTCTCAAGAAATTCCCTCCTAACTAATTGGAAATCTTCAATTTCTTCCCTTGTATATATCTTTTTATTGATTCTCGGAGATTTGAAACTAGAACTTTTAGGAGTCCCATCCTTTTTATTCTTTGCTGTTGAAGGAGTTTCAGCTTTAGGAGAATTCAAGTTCAAATTCAAGACTCCATTTTCTGACTTTTTTAGAGCCGATTTGAGCTTTAATGCAAATTTGTTATTAGAAGGTGGACCTGTTTCGAGCTTGAAAAGATTAAGTTTTGGTGCTTGAAGCATAGTAATAAAGTTTATTTAGAAAATCGGAAGGTTTCATAATAATTGTGTTCTAGTGCTGTTCCTATGCTAAAAACTCGACATATCATTTTCTAATGAAGCTTAGTTGTGGTTAAAACAATTCTGCACGAACTTGGATATTGAGGATAAGATTTTTATATATGTGCACCATACGTCTAATTCTTCTTGCCGAAATGTAATTCTTCGAAGTGAGGAATAGGTCTTGAGTAAGGATTGACGGCGAAGAGTTCGGGCCAGTATTTCTTTTGTATACCGTAGGCAGCATGATTCTTCAAGCACATTTCAAAGAAGGTTGAAGCGTCCTACCAGTTATGACTATATTCGGATATTTATACCATGCATTCACGTCTTTGGTGGAAGTCGGTGAACATACCATATTGGTTGTGGCAAAGGATGGTCATTCTTTCATACAAATGGCATGCGATCAAATGATTAGTCTATAGGTTTAATTGTAAAACTGCCTTCTTTACTTTATATTCAACAAAATCGAACTTGAGGGTCTTAAGCTTCATCAAGTGGTTAGCAGGAATGGACTTCAAGTTAACCATTTGTCTATGAAGATATTCTATCAATATTAATCATCAGGAAATCGAGAAATGATATAAATTCTGGGAAAGACGTTAACAATAAAATGAGGAAAGTGAAAAGGGAAACTCAGATCAAATGTTTACCGTTTTGGTCCCAGACTTCGTCGAAGATAGGCATAGCTTCTAAATTGATTAATAAATGTTAATTTATCTTAGGTAAATCAAAAAGCACAGATATGAAATACGGATTGAGATTTAAATTCAATGACTAAGAGTATAAAAGTTCTTGGAAGCAGCAACCATCATTAAAGAAGTATTCTCATCTACATCATGGTCTCCTTCCACCTAATAAATCTAAGATAATTCAAATTATAATTACAATTCCATAAATTGTTTGTTGATAATTTTCTTCTAGTCTGGATAAGTCCAAGGCTTCTTCAATGCCAACTCTACCATTCATCAAGGCTATGGCTAGTGAGGTTGATTTTAAGGTTGAAGCAGCATATTCTAGGGAAAGGAGTTTCCAGTTATTCTATTTTTTAAAGAAAATCCTTGACTTTTTACATATTGACGGAAGTATTGCAACAATTGTTCTTTTTGTTTATCAGTCAATTTATTTGAGTCAAAAGCTAACAATCTTAGAAATTTCTTTATTCATATACCTGATTTTGTTTCCATATTTGTTCCAAGTTGCTCGTTAATGTATTTCACAATAGGATCTAAGTTTTCCTTTTGTAATTTTAATAATACTCCTTCTTCTGGTTCACGATACCTTCATATTAAAAAATAGAGTATCTTGGGATTACCAGATGGTATCAGTTTCAAAGAAATTGACAAGTGCAAGCTCAAGATGCTCTCTCAAATTTTTATCATGATCCATATCAATCGCTGTTCTAGCTAAGGAAAACTATTGAATATAAGATTGCATTATTCCACATACCAAAGGCATAGTTGCAGGTTTCAGGAATTCTTTTTGTGTTAAAAATTCTGCTGCAACGGCTAAACCTAAGGGTTCAGTGGGAGCTAGCCAATTAGGAATAATATCATTATTATACTTGCTAAAATGTGCTTATTTGGGGTTTTGACTTGTTTCCCATCCAGCTTGATGACATATTTGTGCTCTTTAAAAGGAGGGTTTTCGAATTTTTCTAGTGAGACATTTTTGTAAAACTTTTTGATTTGTTGAAGGGTTTGGAAGGTCGAAATACCTCTTTTTATGATAGTACCCAAACTCATTTTTTATTTAAAACACAGCCTGAAATAAATTTATCAGAATCTGAATCCTAATAGATTTTTCTTTCTGATCTATTATAACAATACTAGGCCCTGTGACATTGACAATTCTTTAGCTTTTTCAAGAAATCATGTATATTACATTATTCACATTAATTTCATTATAGAAACCTATATTAACTAATCATTTACAATTAATCCAACGAATTAACTCAGTGTTGTTTTCCATTTCCGTTAATATTATCACTACCGTGAGGACTAGACATTAACAACAGTCAGAAATCAGTTTACATTTCTTGATAATAGACCGTAGTCAAGTTCTCCTCTCTTAAATCAATTCTATTTGGCTCGTTTCCAGTAAGTTTATTAAATAGCCCCTTCATTCCAGACCATCCCTAAGATTCAGAAAATAGTTTGAATGAATTACCTTCTTAGCAAGTTCTGCACCTTTGCTCAGATATTCCTCTTTATGTTCCTAATAATGTATAGTGCACTCCAGTTTGCTTACCCAAATCTCTTTGGATTTGTCAGCAACTTTACTTCCAATTTCTTTGATATTATTCTGGAAAGCTGGATCAGTCACGGTTTCACCAATTTTAGTGACGACATTCTTTGCTCCAGTTGCAACCTTGCTTCCTATTTCTTTGACTTGATTTTGGAACTCAGGATCTGTCACAGTTTCCCCGACTTTTACTGCAACTGATTTGGCTCCTGTGACTACTTTAGTTCCTAGTTCCTTGGCTTCTTGTTTCAAATCGAAGTTAGGGTCATTGACTTTTTCGCTAACATTTTGGACAAGCTAAATGTTTATTAATCTTCTATAAAGTCTACTTTTGTGGTCGTGCTAATTGTATTTTCAACGGCCTTTTCCATAAAATGAAAGACTTTGTCTAGTGGTTCTTCTCTAGAGAAATGAGAATTATTTATACAAAAAGATACTCTTTTGGAGTAGTTCCAAATCCAACATTCTGTCCTGGAACTAGAAATAAAATACTGTTTCTTGTTTCTTATACCATAATCAGGATTCTTATCATCGACAAGCATTAATCCATCTTCTAGAGAAGGTGGATCAGCAACAGGCTCATTTCTAGCTAAAGCTTTTAACTAGTTCGGTAACTAAACATGGCTTATTTAATACCATTTCTCTGTAATAATAAGCTGCACGAGTCTTATATTTGAATTCAAGTGGGCCATCTGAGGGAATATTATACTTTTGGAAAAACTCTTTTAGTTTGGTATTCCCTCCATGTTTCATCATTTCTAATTGCTCTAGGGACCTGCTTTGTTATTCGTGATTATAACTCGATACCAAGTGTCCATGGTGATGGATCTAACAAATGAGACATTCACTCCGAGACTTCTGTGAGCTCCAGAACAATTTAAGCAGAGAAAAATCCCATTATTTACTGATGCCCAAAAATTGGAAGGAGCGCCTGAAGATTTTATTCATAAGGACATTAGCAATTACCGCATTCAAAACAACTATTGTTCTCTTCAATCTGAAAAAGCTCATCAAAGGTGGTTTTTGTTTGACTTTCCATAATTTTAGCTGTTTAATATAGTTTTATTCTTTTTTTCTGCTTTTGAACTCTTAAATATTAGCTCCGAAATATACAGAACAAATCAGAGTACTGTATTAACTAAATCTTCTAGGATCAGAAAATTTTAGAAATGTTTTTCTACATATTTCAGCTAGACTTCCTGATTTTCGTCAAATTCTCTTTGAAGTCTTGCAAATGACTTTTGACCTTCCGAACGAAGAAATGGGAGATATATCTTGAGTGAGCAATCCAAACATGACTATACCCATACTTTTATGTATAAACTATTTTATTATGTAGATGGACTCAGTGAATATGCAGATAAATATTTAGAATATATTACAATTATCATCCTTAGGCTTGTCTCCTATTCATATTAGAAAAAAGTGAATAAGTTTGCTACCTTTCTTGCTCTTGCCTGATTTAGACTTTTCAGCTTCTTTCAATGTTTGGATCTTGGGAGTCATAGCCTTGCTCTTGTTGACAGCAGCACCAGGAGCAAAGACTGTATCTCTATATCTATTTTCGGGGTCTCCTTTCCAAACTTCAGATTCAACAAGTGCGCTCTTTCTTTTCAAGGTTTCTTCATCGTCTTCAGTATCTAAATCGAATTAATTTCAACCTTCAAAAGAATTACTGATCTGTAAGACCTTCTTCTTGGGCTTTTCTGGTGATGGGGTTTGTGTTTCGACCTAAAAACAAATTATAAAACATAATTAGGTTCATACTGGCTTTTCAACTTTTTCTTCGGGAATATCAAAGCCATATAATTGGATTTTGAGATTGTGATTTAGAATATAGTTGAGAATCTTGTCATTCACGGAATTATAAGTGTGACGATATTTGTAATTATATTCAGGGCGAGTAGTTTTTCCAAGGACCTAAAAGATAAATTTAATGCTTATAGCAATACCTGGATAGTCTTATATGTAGTAAACTTTCCATCTTCTGTGAGCAATGAGTATTCACAATAGGTATCTTGACAGAAGTTTTCTGGTAATTCAGCAGAGTCAATTTGAATGATGAATTCAAGTTTCTTTCCAATAAGCTCATTTGGATCATCAATCAAATCAGCATTTTCTCCAATAGGCTCGCCATTTTCGTCAATTGGGATGATATTAACCTAAATTTTCAGAATTTAAGATGAGAAAGTTACATTTAGTTTTCCACAAGATCCATTATCACCGACTAAAGTGATTTCAGCAGGATTATCTAACAGATATGCAAGGGATTCGAGACAGACGAATCCTTGTCCAATCAAATGTGCCTCGGGAGGGTCCCAGAAAGGATCTTCAGCATTATTCCTTGGAGGTGGATTTCCATTTTCATAGAATAATTCTAATAAGTCTTTGATCAAGAAGTATCTGTTAGAGAACTTGGACATAGGCCAAATATACTTGCTGTTGATTTCTCTATTCTGAACCAAAATTTGGACTTTTGGCTTTTGGGCTTTTTCATTTCCAAATAGATGAAGTTCTGCTCCACTGACATAATTATAGGTTAGCTTAGCTGAGAAAGTAATATCTCTCTTTAATTCCTTGGCGATAAGATTAACTTCTGTGATTTGGGAAAGGTGTTTAGCGAGCTTATGCTCCAAGTAAATTTTCTCTTGCTCCTTGAATCTCTTCAAGATGGCTTCTTCTTGAACTTCCTTTTGCATTCTTTCTCTTTCTCTTTCCTTTTGCAATTTCTCAGCTTCATATCTTGCAAGTTGCTGTTTCCATTCCCTTTCAGCTTCTTTTCTTTCCATTTCGAACTTTTGTTGTTCAGTTTCCTTTATCATTTAACTTGTAGTTCATTTTATATTTACCTTCTTCATTCTTTCCTCAAGTTCTCTGATCTTTCTCTCATATTCCTCATTTTGCTTCTTGATGAGAAGTTCTTTTTCGAGTTTTTCTTGTTGGAATTTTTCCTCGATGTCTTTAATTTTTGCTTCAACTTTTAAAGTTAACTTCAAAAACAATTCAATTACCCTCCTTTCTTCTTTCTCTTTCAGCTTCATCCAGTTTGATCTTTTTCTCTTTATTCATAGTATCGATCAATTCAGTCTGTGCATATTCCCAATCGATTTCTGCATCCTTTATCTTCTCAGCATTAGGAGACTCATTTTCTTTAGCATGATATTTGAAGATGAAAACTGTGTTTGTGCCGAAGATAATTCTGTCATTGTGGAACAATTCTCTCTCTTCAAAGACTTTGTTTCCGTTGACGTAAATATATTCTCCACATTCCTCCTAAAATGGTAAACCTTGAAAAATTGAACTCTACATCCATGGGTGAGAGAAAAACGCGGTCATCTCTGTTAATGAATTGGGCATGATTTGGCTTAATACCAATACCACCAAGGATAATATCTGGAACTGGGTCACCATTCTTTCTTCCAACAAAAACTTTCTCTATTGGAATTTAAGAGCGGTATTAAACTAAATTACCTTTTGCTAAACTATGCAAAACTTTTCCTGAAAGTAAGGGATCTTCATTAAGATTCATCAAATATGGCTTAGTTTTATCAATACGAATTTGTTCAGCCTATTTCCTTAGTATTTGAATAAAAGACAAATTACCTCATCCTTCTTCTTAGCCTCAGCAAGTTTTTCTTGGAAGGACTTTTCATATTCTTGCATTAACAAAGCATTAGCTCTCAGTTGCTCTTCCATTTCTTGGAATTTTCTCATGGTTTCCTCATCAACTAATAGTATTAGTTTTAACTAAGAAACATACTCATAGTCTTGCCAGTAAGATCTGTCTCACCAGGCTTGTAGTCCTTCAAGAGGGCCTTTAATCTTTCATTTTCTTCTCTTAGTTCTCTGATCATCTTATCCTGTTCACTTTCATTAATAACGGCATGGTTCTTGATCTTTTTGGCCTGATCAGCATATCTTAAAGTGGAAAGAGTTTCATCATAGTTATCTGTAGCAGGTGAGATAGCACAAATCATCAAAGTCTTTGAGTTACCACCCAAGGCATTTTGAAGAATTCTAGTCAGAACGGAATCTCTGTATGGAACGACAACTTTCTGTTTTCCTTGAGACTTTTCGGCAAGCTTTGAAATGACAAGACCAAGGGTAGAAAGAGATTTGTTGATAGCACATCCTTCTTTCATTCTATCACCACCTGCACCTGTCTTAGCAAGCTTTTCTGAACCGGCCAAATCGACCAAGTTAATAATTGAGAACCTCTCAGTCTTCTTTTTCTCAATAATTTCTATCCTCTTGAATTCAATTTGGATGATAGTATGAGCACGACTGCTGGAAGCATTCATTAAAGTGGATCCAATGGTTCTGTTCTTGTTACCTTCTTCCATCTTGGCTTCAATAGCTTCGTAGGAGTCAACTGGAACTTTCTTAAGTCCTTCAACATATACACCATACTTTTGATGTTCTCTGACTTTAAGACCTTCAGGTGGTCTTTCTTTGACATTGATGAGCAGATCTTGAACCTTTTCATTGTAAATTTCTAACATGGAGAAGAGGATTTCATAACTAACATCTGGATTGGTGTTTTGAGCAATTCTATCGAAAATCTCTTTCATGGAGATAGGAACTATACCCTTATTTGAGCCATAGCCAACCATGGAGTAACTCTTACCAGCACCGGTTTGTCCATAAGCAAACAAGCAGCAATGATAGCCTTCCCAGGCATTATCAAGGACTTCTTTACCCACGGTTTCGAATACCTTTTTCTGATCAGCGTATTTCTCTGAAAGTGGGTAGAAATATCCATTCTCATCTTCGGCAAATTGGTCATGGGACCAGAATGAATAATCAAAAGTAAAATCTCTGGTTTTCTTATCTTCGGGGTTGGTCAATATGGTTGTTGGGCCCACCATCTCAACACACAGTTCACAATTTAACTCCTTTTCTCTTGAATTAAAGGGTCTGACTCTAACAGCGACTTTAACACTCATTCTGAGTAACTTTTCAATATTAGAACTTATTCAGAAATAATTTATTTATTCCTTGTCCTAAGTACTGTATCATAAAATAGACAAGAGACTTAGCTTTAGGTAAGAGAATTAGTAAACTAGAGCTTAAACAAAATATAGACTATGGATAAGTATAAGAGGCCATGAATGATGTATTTAAAAGATAATATCCCATTCTCCTTTCTCAATAGAAAATCTATGAAGATTTCTATGCTTCATATAATATTCATTTCCTAGAGCGTAAACATGGTTTTTATATACAAAAGGAGCATTAACAAATACTTGAGGCTTCTTCAACTCAGATTTCTTTTCAAGACTATAGTCCTTAACATTAAATATCAAGGAATTTGTTGAATCCTTAATTTGTGCATCACTTCCTCCAAATATCAAGATCTGGTCTTCCTTTATTTGTATACAGGCACAAACTTCAACAGGATTCCAAAGAGTGATATTTCTTACATTCAAAATTGTCCAATCATTTTTAATTGAACAATATTCCTCTATTTCATGGACCATGGAGTTATTATAATCACTCCTTCCTCCAAACAAGTATATTTTATTGTTTGAGATTCCAACAGCGCTTGCGGCATATCTTCTCTTTTTCACAGGAGCTATCGAAGTCCATACATTCTCTTCAACACTATATCTTTCACATGTATCTACGACCTCGCTCGAACTATCCTTTCCACAAATGACATAAATATATCCATTGAGATGAGCCAATGTAAAATCGAATTTTTTATGGATCATTGGGGCCTTAATGTGGAGTTTTCTGTCATTTGCGACTGTATCATACATATAAACTTCCTTTCTTGAGACATATTCTGGTTCTTCTCCTCCAATTAGGAAGATCAAACCGTTAGGTAGCATAATGGACCTCGAGAAAGATGGAATTTTATAGTGTATGTCTAATTCAATGATATGAGTAGTATTTGAAACGATGTCGTATAAGTTTAATTTCTTTTTTCCCCATTCAAACCAGTGAAGATATTTAGGGACTCCTGGTGCAGTAGAATCAAAGTCATCGAAATTGAAATTAGAAGAAAGTGAATTTTGAATCTCAGTCAAAAGAGAATCTTGATTTATTATTAGAGGAGACAATAGGGATTTATTATGGTTGACTTTATTGCTATAACTCAGGTATAATTTTACGAGCTGAACATCCTCTTTAGTCAGACACTCTTCACTCTCAGTAATTATAATTGCTTTATCTCTCAGCTCTGTAAAATTTTCTACTGTTGCTATAGCTTCCTCATATTTCTTTGTTACTATTTCTGTTATTCTAGAAAAATGATTATCTATTATTTTATTGACCGCGGTGGAAGCTTCTTTAATATCTTCTTCTGCCTGGTTTCGAATTTGATTCGCCTCTTCAAGTAATTTTTCGGGGCTAGTGAGTTGCAAATCGCCTTCCTCAATATATTCTCTTACGATATCTTTTATTGAACCGATGTTCGAAATATGTTCAACATGCCTTAAAATACAATGTCCGCATAGTTCTTTCAAGCAGGTTCTGCAAATAAACTCGATAACAGAATTGTGTTCACGGCATCTCTCAATGTCAGAGTTTTGATTACTTGAAGGCCTTCCTTTTTTGTTTCTAGATGCCTTAATGACTGCTGTCTTTTCAATTTTCTTAATTTTCTTATTTGTAATCTCAGTAGTTGAGGAGAAGACTTCAGGTTCGCTTAAATTAGTGTCAAGTGATTTGTTATTGCTTTTTTGTCTTTTGGGGCTCTTATTAGTTGAAGAGTTTTTGACCATGATATCAATTCAAACTTTTTATCTAGACCTATTTTGTTTTAATTTACTTGCTGAAAGATGTTAAATCAATATGAAATCCATAGAAGATTCTGAGACACATTTATAATAACAATAAACCATGAAGTAATGTTAAAGCATTTTCTTCTGAATAAAATATTTTCTTAGACTATAGATTTGGAATACTCCTGAGACCAAAATGACAAGAGTTTGGAAGATTGTAACATAAACAACTCTTTGATTAACATCTTGATTTTGCTAGAAAGGTCATTCAAATTAACCATTTTTCATACCTCAACTTGAATAGCTTCTTGTTCTCTATTTCTTTCTTGCATTTTGATGAAATCTTCACAGTGGTCTTTGAATTTGACAATCAAGACTTGTAATTGACTCAAATGCTCTTTATTAGCCAAGTCTTCGTAGTTATGGGTCTCTCCAGAGTACAATCTAATTGAGAATCTGACCTTCTTAATAGCACCCTTGTGCCAGCTTCCATCACCTTGATTAGCAGCGAAACAAACACGATAGATTCCAGCTTCTCTAGTAGTGAAGGAAAATTTACCCTTAGCACTCAATTCCTTTTTTAATATCTCCTGATCCTTGTCATTAAGGACTCTGAGTGAGAAACTGGTAATGTTAGGGTCTAAATTCTCGTAGTTTCCAATAACAACCTATTAGATTAATAAAGTTAATTCTATAGACTACTTCTTCTTTGGGCAAATCTTCATAGAGACATTTTTCGCTAGGTTTAACAAATTGGAAATACAAGCTGTGTGAGTTTTGTATAAAAACAGCTAAAACAGCAAGCAAGAAGAGGGACTTATTCATGGAAATGTGAATTAATTTTATTGTAACAAATCCACTTGTACGAATTAAATTGAAAGATATCATATAAGTACAAAAGACAGCAAAGTCGTAAAAAGTAAAAAAAGAAAAATGAGAACCTAATTTTCATCATAACCGCTTTTCCCTACAAGTCCATTTTGATCTTCTTCATTTTGATCAATCACTTGCTCATTGTTAGGTTTAGTGTAGCGGAATTGCAAAGGCAGTCTCGGGATTTCAGATATTTCCATTATCAAATCCTGTAAAGCTTCATTGCATGTGTCTTGAAATTTCACCATTTCTGAAATAAGGTAGTCGTCAGAATTTATCTCAGGAATGTCTTTCCACAAGAACATGTTCATTTTCGATTCGTATTCAATATTAACATATAAATCCCTGTTTATATCAAAGACAATCTTACGAGCATTCTCGTAATTGTTGATATATGGTCTTATATTTTTTGGATCAATCAAAGATGTTATCACATCATGTTGTCCTGTCAAAAAGAAATGAAGCTTCAGATTTCTATGTCTCTCGCCTGGTTGAACATCATTTTCTCCTGGTTTCTTCTTTGTCGAGTCTTTATGAAGCTCCCATTTTTTATATTTATCTTTGATCATGTTCTTTGATCCGAGGAATTTATAATATGTATTTTCATCAAGGAGTTTCTATCATTTATAGAAGATAATAGAATCATTTACTTTTTTCAAGCTATTCCTCATTTCCTCTTCATCTTTGACATAAGATTTATTTACAACTAAGCAATTGGTTCCGTATTGTTCAATTTCATCCACAATAAGTTCTTGGTTTTCTGGTTTGTTCAGATATAACCAATTTTCAACAAAAGAATTCCAAGTCCTAAAGTATTATGATCTCTATTTCTTCAATACTTTTTGAGATCGAACTCGACTAATCTTCTATATCTTTTTCGAGCTTTATTAGTAATGGTTTTATCTTTATTCTGTATAGCGAGCATGCTTTCAGTGAATGTTTCGATATTCATAACTTTAACCTATTTCATTATTTCATTTGTGTTTAAGATATATTACAAATCGGCCATCAGGATCTACTTGGAATTGTATCTCTGGTGTACTCAATTCAATAGAATTGCCTGTTCTCAAATTTGTAATAGCAGTATCTTTCATAGTAAATTCAAGAACATCTTCTTCCTCATTTTTAGTCCAACTAAGAATTGTTGTTTGATAGTTATCCTTGGATTTGAGCATTTTGAAGCCTTTCATTAGGTGACTGTATTTTATTTTGAAACAGATCGTTTTTATTTCGACTATGCCTTGATTTCCCCAGTTAAATGGTGTAGTTTTTTGCCTTCTAACAACAACTTTTTTAGGACCAGGTTCTATGGCTATTGGCTCCTGTTTTTTGACCTGAGTCTGACTATTGGCATTGACAGGACTTAAAATGGGTGATAATTCTCCATCTTTAAATTGAAAATTTGGATTATCACTTCTATATGCGGGCATTTCAGACAAATCGAGAGGATTAAGTTTTTGTTTATTTTCTTTTTTTGAAGTTTTAGTTTTCTTTGGCTTTGTTTCGACCGTTTCGGTAACAATATTCAAATCTTGCATTGGTTCAGCTGTTTCTGCTACAGGATTAATCTGATCTTGAGGATTATTATCTGGTAAAGGTTCCGTTAGCTTCTCATTTCCCTCCTTTTTCTTAATATCTTGAATATCTTCTGTCATTTTCTTGGAAGCACCACAACCCATTTCTCAAAATTAATAAAAAGTAAAACTTAAAAAAAGGCATTTTTTGTTTCTTGGAAGATTTGTTAAATTCTCATAAAAATTTCAAGGATGCCAAATGTATCATATAGAGTCTCACATATTATGTAAAGTGCTCATGCTTTCAATTTGTTATTTTATGAGTTGTTGGACAGGAGAATAAAGAGTTTTGAATAATTAAGACTAAATTTAGAAGAAAGATGTCTAACAAAAATAGCTACCCTAATATCAACATTTTCGCTCCCTGTAAAAAGAAGGGGCATGATAATCAGCCCTTGAATATGATTCTCACGTTACCGAAAGCTCAAGAAAGATTGATCTGTTCCAATTGTTTGATTTTTGACTATCCTGAATTCACCAAAAATGCAGTCCCAATAAAGGAATATCTAGAAAATTACAAAAATGCTGAGGACGAATTGAACACTTTTGTAGATGAGAACTTAGAGTTCGTTAAGTTCTTTGAGAACTCTGTAAATGTAACTGCGACATTTACAGAAGAAGAAAATCTTACTGCAATTGAATTTGTTAAGAGACAGGAAATGAATGCGATTGATCAAAGTTTCGGTGACCTACTCAGATCCATGAAAATCTTGATCGAAAATGCCGCAGAAAAGCTAAAGCTCTTTGTCAAAAGACATTTTGATGAGATTGAAAGGGGTATCAGTGAACTCACAGAATTTGATATTAAACGCAAAACAGGAAAGCTTAGAGAATTACTTAATCACGCGAAACCAGGTGATACGAAATCACTTACCAAACTTTTTGATTATATGTGTCTTAATCCTATGAGAACAGACTTATCTATCCTCGATGTAAAGACAAAGCTCCAAAACTATCCTCGTTTGAATCAGGTCAAATTCGAAACCTCAAAAGAAGAGATTCTAGAATACACTATGGAAAAGCTAAAGGATTTATTGGATTGGCATGTAAATATCCAAGATATATGAATATTAATATTTCTAGGGAATAAAGAACATTGAGCTTTCATGGCATCCTCGTTCTGCAGAATTGCATCAAAGCCTTGTTGGGCATACAGATCACGTATATGCAATGACTGTGCTAAATGATGGTGTAACTCTCGTTTCTACCAGCAAGGATCGTACTTTGAAGTTCTGGGATGTCGACTCAGGAGAAACAATAAGCACGATTAACTTGTATAACAATAAGCTGCATGCAGTGGCAGGACTAGATGATGGAACAGTTGCTGTGGCCGTCGACAATGTTATCAAAATATTCCAGCCAGAAACAGGAGAATTAATAAAGGGTATTCAGGGACATACTAAAACAATACAAGCATTGATAAAGCTCCCAGATGGAAACATAGCTTCTGCAGGTATGGATCGTCAAATAAAAATCTGGAATGTAAAGACAGGACAATTGGTTAGGACCCTATATGGTCATGATGACTTTATTAGAGCTCTCGTTGTCACTCCTGCAGGCCATTTGGCTAGTGCAGGAGATGATAAATGCATTAAGATATGGGACCTAAAAACTGGAGAGCTTGTCAATAGTTTAGAGGGACACAGGGATTATATCTATAGTTTAGTCGCAATGAAGGATAACAGAATTGCAGCCGGTATAAGAGATGGAACAATTAAGATCTGGGATTATAAGAAAGCAAAAGAGCTGCTGACTATAAAGGCCCATGAAGACTATATCTATGCCCTGGCAGTTATCAAAGATGGATCTTTGATCTCAGGAAGCGCTGATAATCTTATTAAAGTTTGGGATCCAAATTCAGGGGGTATGAAGAAGATCTTAGGAGGTCACGAGTACCCTGTGCTAGGGTTTGCTACATTAAAAGATGGTACTTTGGTTAGTTGTGGTGAAGATAACATGATTAATTTGTGGTCAGCAAAGAGGCTTGAGCATATTGCAACTCTCACTGGCCACTTGGCACCTATTTGGGCATTGATTGTCATTGATAACCAGACAATTGCCAGTGGAAGTGAAGATAAAACTATCAAAATTTGGGATGTAAGAAAACAAGAGTGTATCAAAACTCTTACCAATCACAAAGATCAAGTACGAGCTCTGGTCAATTTAGGTAATGGCCAATTCGCTAGTGGAAGTGCAGATTGTACCATTAAGCTCTGGAGTTGCAAAGATTTCAAATTCATCAAAACAATCAGTGAGTTAAAGAAGCCTGTCAGATGTCTTCATGTTGATAAAGAAGGACATATGGTCAGTGGAGGTGAAGATCAAATGATCCGTATCTGGAAGATTGATGGGTGGCAATATGTGGGTACTATTGAGGGTCATGATGACTATATTCGTACTGTTCTTTGTATTTCCGGAGGAAAAGTTGCAAGTGGAAGTAGAGATAATACTCTTAAAATATGGGATATGAAAACATTTTTATTGGAGAAAACATTGATTGGCCATACATTACCAATTTGGACTCTCGCAGAGATTGAACCTGGTATTTTGGCTTCAGGAAGTGCTGATTGCACAATTAATATTTGGGATACTAATGAAGGAAGATTGTTGAGAACACTTGTTGGACACACTCTACCTGTGTGGACACTAATGATTGTAGAAGACAATTTCTTGCTTACAGGAGGAGAAGATTGCTTCTTAAGGCTCTGGGATTGGGAAACTGGAGAAGGATTGAAGTCAGTTCCTGCTCATTCTAATGCCATTTGGGCCTGCTGTACCGACTTAGGTGCCATTATTGCCACAGGTTCTTGGGACAGAACAATCAAATTATGGAAGTTTAAGAGAAAGACTAAGAAAAATCTAGTTCCTCGTAAAAAATTTGAGTCTCAGAGCCCTCAATAATTCATGTTTATTAAAGTTTTTCATGGGTGATATTGGCATTTTATGTAAAATGTATCGTTTACTTGATTGTTTCATTTGTTATTGAAGTTAATAGACTTTTTATGAATTCAATAAATTGATGTTACTTTGCGCCTTGAAAATTTTAATTTTCGAGGAAGCCAGTAGAAATATACGATGCTGGGGATGTGAAAGCCCTTTTCAAGACTTACTCGATTTGCAAAGTATCAAAACACATAATAACACAAAATATGGAATTAAGAAGAACTTATTAAATTTTTATCTTCTTTTCTTAAGACCCTTGGTGATCTTTTTAGAGTCAGCAATGGTTTGTTGCATAGTCTTTGTTCTTCTGATTTTCTTGGAAGCAGCGGGCTTTTGAACAGCAGCTTTCTTGGGCTTGCTGGCTTCCTTAGCAGCCTTCTTGGTGGCTTCACTTCTCTTTCTGCTGGCGGCAGCAGAAGATTTTCTAGTTCTTCCACTTCTGACACTCTTAACGATCTTCTTAGCATCCTTCAAGGTTTCTTGCATGGTCTTTGTTCTTCTGATGGGTGATTTCTTATTGGAAGGTGAAGCTTGAGCTTGGTCTTGAGTTTGAGCTTGGGTTTGTTGTGTGGTGGTTTGTTGTTGAGCAGTATTATCTTGGGGAGCATCCTTGGTGGTATCCTTAGCGGTGCTGGTCTTTTTATCTATAACGTATTACTCACAATATCAAGATGTGTACTTTTAGCGGGTGACTTCTTCTTAGAATTATCAGCGCTCTTATTTGCCTTTCTAATTTTCTTGCTGCTGCTAACCTTTCCTCCTTTAGCCATTTTCTATGAGACGAGAATCACTGAAAACAATTTAAATTATTGCTTGCTAAGTTTATTGCATTTATATTCCCTTTTTTATTGTTGATTCAAAAATTTGAAATCTAATTGGACAAAACACTTCATTTCTGAATTTTTGGGAGGAAAACATTAACATGCTAATTAGAGTGTCAATTAACAATCAAATAGATCCATCACCTTTAGATTTTGTGTTTATCCCTTTTAATCTGATAAAATATCCTTCCTTTTTCTCCAAGGACCAAATTGAAAGACTAGCGGATTCGAGATATTGAACCATCGTTAAATGGCAAACCGCATCATTGTCAGCCTTTAATTAGATTATAACAATGGAGTAGTCTAACTTGATTGCGGTTATTGTTAATAGGGGGATAATTTTGACGAATATAACTCTCGACCTTAAAAGTAGAAGGACTATAGATATTCAAAAGTTATAAATTCTTCCCATGGCTCTTGATGTAGTGCTTATTAGGATGGATTGACTAAGAATTGTTTTATATGTAAGACTAGTGAAAGATCTTAATACAAAAGTAAATGACTTATGAATGTAAAAAAAAATATTCAGGATAAAATGTAGTGAGGAATAAGAAAAACTTTAGTATTCTCGCAAAATGATCATGTACGATGAAGAATAGGAAAAATAGGATGTTGTAGGCCTTGAACGAGTAACTCCTATTTGGTTGACAAATGTACGCCCAAATTTGTTATTCAATTATTCAATTTCATCAGAACCGAATATTTGATAATGACATCTCTTTCTGAAAAGATTATGACAACAAACCTAAGGATCTTATCGAAAAACGATATTTTACAGATCTTTAAGAAGCCTATTAGCCCAGCAAAGACTCTGGAGTCTTTGATCTCTGCCCTTCCAGATGTTTTTTCTAAAGAAAGAATTGAACCAGAAAATTCAAAGAGACATCTTCCGCCAAATCCAGCAGAAGTGTTTGTTCAAGTATCTCCTCTTCAAAAGCCAAATAGACCTATGGAAAAAGCTCCTAGAAAAAAAGTCTTTATCCAAAAATCTCCATTCTCAAATTCTGGCTATGCTGAAGATCCCTCCTTAAGAGTTTGGTATTATATTGATGAGGCAGATAGAATCCAGGGTCCATTCACCTCGCTTGAGATGGATCATTGGTTTGACAGTGGATTTTTCTTCAATGAACTCTTGATTCGTTTTAAAGAGCAAAATGATTTCATTAAGCTTGTGGATCTTTTTGGCAAGACAGAACAGCCTCAAAATTATAGAATTATTCCACAACAAGTGAAACATGACCACACTCATCAAAAGCCTAAACTTGTTGATGTTAATATTTGGGAAAAAATAAAACCAACTGGAAACACTAAAGAAGAGGCCCAAAAGCCAGCTGAAAAGAGTAATAGTATTACTCAGGATAATGCTGCCAAAGAGCATAAGGCACATCCTGTGAAGACAGATAAGGCCCCAGCCAAGGATAAGGCCCAAGAGCCTGTCACAAAAAGCAGCAAGGAAGAAAAGAAAGAAGAGAAACCTACTCAAGGTATGGAATTTTATAAATAAGTCTTAATAAACTTAGGAAAGAAGGCTGATATTCCCGCCCCTCTGAATTGGGGAGAACCAGTGAAAACAACAAAGCAGCAACAAGAGCCTGTGAAAAAAGAAGACACACAAAAACCTAAGACTGAAGAGGCTAAAAATGTTGAGAAAGTTACTGAGCCTAAGAAAGTAGTTGAAGACCAGAAAGCTAAAGAAGAACCAAAGCCAAAAGAAGAACAGAGACCCAAAGAAGAGCAGAAAGCCAAGGAACAACCTAAGCCTGCCGCTAAGAAAGAGGTTAAGAAAGAAGAACCAGCTGGACCTACACCAGTAGACAATGGTAGTAATTAATCTCAGCCCTCTAATATGATAGTTCCTGATATAACTGAACAAGGAGAATGGACTGCTATCAAAAAGATTAATAAAAGTAAAAAAGGAGCAAATAAAAAGTCTGGATCCAGGAAAGATCTCGAGCAACCTGAAGAACGTCCTGTCAATCCTCCTGTCCAAGAACCAGTTAAAGAGGAACCTCAACCAAAGGTCGAAACTATCAAAAAACCTGAACCAGTCAAAGAAGAAAAATTGGAAGTTAAGCAAAACCCAGTACCCACAGAGACAAAGAAGACAGAAGTTCAAAATAATTTACCTCCTCAAACTCAAGAACCCGAAAAGAAGGGCAAACCAAAAAAGAAAATTATAGCATCTTGGAATGTAGAACCTGAAAATGAGACTTCAACAAATGTACCTGAACCAAAAATTGAAAATGACGCTGATTTCCCTTCACTAGGAGAGACTGTCAAGCAACCTCCTAAACAAGAAAAGAAGCCTTCAAAAGAAGTTTCCAAAACACAAGATACACAACAAGCTAAATCAAATAAACCTGGTTTCTACAAAGTTGAGGAATCTGATGAGTATCCTTCCTTAAGTCAAGCAGCTGTGAAGCGAAATCTCCCAGAAAAACCAAAGACAAATGCCTCAAGCGGAGTAAAACCTACAAATAACCAGACCAATAAGATAAAACAAAGCACAAATAAATCTGGAACTTGGGCGAGCCAAAGTGTTCAAGATAATCAAAAGACACAAGTGGGTTCTACTCCCAAATATCTGGAAGATTTTCCTTCTCTGTAAAATGTTGTATATTCTATCTGTTTATGAGCAATCTCATCAAGGGTAATGGTTCAGAAAATTGACGAACAGAAAAGTAACTTAAATAATAATTTAAATTTTTTCTTAAAGAAAATCACATTAATATGAAGAGTACTGTTAAAAAGAAAATAGGTGGTAATTCAAAATTGTAAACATCTTCTCAAACTCAATAGAGCCAATATTCAAAATTCAGGTTCCTAAATTTGACTTCACTAAAGAATCTGAAGAGAAAAAAGCTCCGTAGCTATTAATTTATATTATTTATGACCAAACAGACCTAGAAATGTGAGCCCAATGAGACCTACTCCACTAAATCAGTCCATGCTCGGAAGATCTTCTGCACAACATTCGAAAACAAGATCTCTATCACGTTCTAGAAATAATATTTCTCAAAATGGTACAAGCGGAAGAGCCACCGCTGTTCCCTTTTTAGAAGAACCAAAGATAAAAGTGGAAGAGGATCCTTCTAAACATTTCCCACCTAGAAATCCTGAAAGAGTTTTATTCAAGACTTTCACAAAGACAGAAGACGGATTTAAGAACATCTATGACTCTGATGGTGAAATTCATAGCATAAGCCCCATTTCAAATGCTACTAACACACTTCAACCGACTAAAGTATAGAAAATAAAATGCTTTTTAAGCTATTAGCAACTCGCAAAATACGATTGCTGGGATGACGACTTGACACCAGAAGAATGGGTTCAACAGTGCAAGCTTAGAGATGGTCCAAGCCATGCAAAGTCTCCGATCTACGTTAACTACAAGTAAGAATTTTCACAATTCTTTTTTCTTCCCTCATGATGAGAAACTTAAAGAAATGATCCATGTGATTACTGCCTAATCTTCTCCCTGACTACTTTCTATGAGTAAATGAGTCTAATTTTTTAGTTATGTTTGGGTTGATGTTAGAGTCCTGGACTACAACAAAGAGATGAACAAATTTTTCATTCAAATTTGTGACAGTGGAATAATGAAATACGTTGGAAGACTCAGCTTATTATTCCATGATGAAAATCCAGATCGCTTCCGTTATAGACTAGAATTAGCAAAGCAGAGACAATTCGTCGCAGAAGACGAGCTCAGATTTTTGAAGTATGTAGAGAGTTTACCAAACGATCAAGCTCCTGAACTCTCTGAGGCCACAAAGAAAGCTATTATAAACAAAGTTGTTAGAAGAAGAAAGAAAGATGATGAGGAATATAACCCCAACTCAATAGCAAATCATATTGATGAAGTTGCCCGCCTGTATAAACTTCATACTAAGAAATTCAATGTCATTATGGATATGAAAAATCCAGAAACTCATGAGAAATATAAGAGCTTAAGAATTAAGATCAGACATAGAGATGAGAGTGTTCCTTTCTATGCATTATTTGAGAAGCTTGATTATCCCTATTTAGAATACTCAAAACAAGTAAAAAAATGATTTGCTAAACTAATTTGTAGATTCAAGCTCAACATGTAAGTTCAAAGAAGAGCTGGACCGATACTGTGAATATGATAGCAAATAAGAGCTATGCCTTTCACAATTTCTGTATCTTCGTCACAAATCCAGCTCCTAAAGAATTGCCATATGATTTAGAAGCCTTTATCAATACTCAAAATCAAAATTACCTTCTAAGTGCAAATACACTTAGAAGTCAATGGAGAGATTACCTTATGGGAGAAATTCAAGACATCCTTAGAAACACTTACAACTTCTACTCTGTTGGAAAGGATCAATACATAGGCACCGAATTCCAAAAATTCATGCTTAAATTGGATTTCATTTTCAACAACTACATCAGAGAAAACGTTGTCAACTTCACTATTAGAAATTGGCTTGAATTCCTGAGAAGATTTGTCTATCCAGGTAATATTCCAATTCATTAGGATAACTTCGTAGAAAACCCAGTTGATAAATCCTCATTATGGAGCATTTCTGACAAGCCTTTATTAGTGATCCATATCAAGTTCAGAAAGAGGAGAAAGGATAAAAAGAAGGATAAAGATAAGAAGAAAAAGGAAGAAAAAGAAAAGGAAAAAGAGGAAGACAAGGACAAGGAAGAAGAAAGTGATGACGATGGAGAACTGATTTACTTCTCTCCTTCTTATGACAAAGTCATCAAGGGACTATCAAAACCAATTGAATGGCTTGTCGAACTTGTCAACACCATCAATAAGCTCGAACCTGATCTTATTCCTTTCCTCTATTTACCCAAGACCATTTCCTATCCTCTCACCATGAAAGAAGATTTCATTCAAAAGGCATTAGAGAAAATCAAAGAATATGCTGATATTGGATTTAGAGAGCCAATTGAGATTATTGAAAAATTCAGAAAGTTTGAATACCTCTTTGAAAGGCCAGCTAAAGACACTCCAAAGACTCTCTTCAGTGAAGGAAAGCCAAGTGCCCAAAAGATCAGAGAAAGTCTCAAAGTATTTGATGATGCGATGAGAGCAATTTCGGCAGTCTGTATCAACGAAAAGAATACTCATTTCTTCCAAGTGAGAACTGAACATATCAAAGAAAACCTCATGAACAAGGCTAATGAGATCTTCACAGCAATCCTCAAGAAAACCTGTGATCTCTGTATTGAAATGGTCGACACCATCCAGAAAGGCTATAATAGCATGGTTGAGAAATTATCCATTGATCCTAAAGATGAGAAAGAACTGGTCATGCTTAAGGATGAAATCCAATTCCATGAGAAAAAAATCGAAGAATATGAGGACCAAGTCAGACAAGTCACTGAATACCTTGAAATTCTTGAAGATAACAGATATGAATATAAGGACAGCGATTGGGCCAACTTCTGGAATTTGAAGCTTATGCCTCCCGAAATTCGTACTATCGTGGTTGAATCTCAGAGAAGAGCTAATACTCAAGAAGCTAGATTTATGGAACGTCTTGAACAAGAGAAAGAGAAATTCTTGAAAGAGCTTGCAATCTTCGAAGAAGAATTCATTACCATTTCCAAATTCAACGTCTATAAAAATGTTGCTAGAAACACGCAAGAAGTTCACGTTCTCAAAGAAAAACTTGGCAATGCTCAAGAACAAGTTCGCTCATTTAATGAAAGAGAAAATCTCTTCAAGTTGCCTATTAGTGAATATGAGTCTCTCACTGATTTAATTCAAAGATTTGATCCTTACAATAAAATGTGGGACCTTTGCTTTGAATTCGATAGCAATGTCAATGAATGGTATAGCGAGCCATTTAATAAGCTCAGCTACTCTGTCATTGACAAGCGCATGGATAGTGTCACAAGAGAGACTCAACGTCTTATGAAGTTCTTTGCTGATTGTTCAGAAGAGGCTACTCAAGTCCTCAAGGACCTGAAAGTTGAGATTGATAAGTTTAGAGCTCAAATGCCATTGATTGAGTTGTTAACTACTGAAGCTATCCATAAGAAGCCACAAACTTGGCAAGAAATTTATGAAAAGTGTGGCTTGAATGAAAAGGAAGTCACTGAGAACTTCAACTTGAATTACTTTGTTGAAATCAATTTACTTCAGCATCGTGAAGTTCTGGAAGAGATCAGTAAGAAGGCTGAAAAGCAATGGGCTATTGAAAAGAAACTTACTGAGATGAATGATAAGGTTAAGGGAATGGGACTCGAATTGATGCCACACAAATCAGGAACACATTTGGTCAAGACTGTTGAAGAAATTCAACAGGTCTTAGATGAATTCTTGAATGTCATTCAAATGCTTAAAGCCTCACCTCATATTAAGCAGATTTTGAAAAGAGCTACTGAAATAGAAAATAGATTTATCACCATCCAAGATTGTCTTGAAAACTGGATGAAATGTCAAAGAGGCTGGTTATATTTAGAACCAATCTTCTCAAGTGAAGATATCGTCAAGAAGTTACCTCAAGAGCAACGTAAGTTCGATGTTATTGACAAATTCTTCAGAGCAACCATGGAAATTGTCGCTAAAGAGGCTAAACCCTTTGATTCCCCAGAGCTCGATCTAGAAAAGATCAACTTAGAATTTGATACACACAATAAGACGTTAGAAGTCATTCAAAAGGCCTTGACTGATTACTTGGAGACTAAGAGAAGAGCCTTTGCTAGATTCTTTTTCCTTTCAGATGAAGAACTCCTCGAAATTCTATCTGAAACTAAAGACCCTACAAGAGTTCAGCCTCATATGAGTAAATGCTTTGAGGCTATCAATGAAGTCGAATTCAGTCCTGATTTAGAGGTCATAGCTATGATCTCTTCTGAGAAGGAAAAAGTCAAGTTCATAAGGCCGGTTAATGTCAATGAAGGAGACAAGAAGGGAAATGTTGAGAAATGGCTACTTGAAGTAGAATCAGTTATGCAAAAGACCCTCCATAGTATCTGTAAAGAATCCATTAAGGATACTGGCACCCCTAGAACACAATGGATTCGTAAGTGGCCAGGCCAAATTGTTCTGGCTGTGAACCAAATCAGATGGACAAATGGAGCTGAGCACGCTATCATGAGAAAAGATGATACTGACCTTGAAGCTTACTTAAAGCATCTTAACGCTGAACTTGACGATGTAGTTGATCTGGTTAGAGGAGATCTCACATCTCTTGAAAGAATGACATTAGGAGCTCTGGTCGTTATTGATGTCCATGCAAGAGATACCATTCAGGATATGGTTAGCAAAGGAGTTGAAAGCGTCAATGACTTTGACTGGATTAGTCAACTTCGCTATTATTGGGAAGATAATGTCCTTAAGGTCCGAATGATTAATGCTGAACTGAAATATAACTTCGAATATCTTGGTAACTCCACAAGACTGGTCATTACTCCCTTGACTGACAGATGTTACAGAACCTTATTGGGTGCCTTTTACTTGCAATACGGAGGAGCCCCTGAAGGTCCTGCAGGTACAGGTAAGACTGAATCTGTCAAAGATCTTGCTAAAGCTATTGCTATTATGTGTGTTGTCTTCAACTGCTCAGATACTCTTAACTACTTAGCTATGAGAAAATTCTTCAAAGGTCTGGCTTCATCTGGTGGTTGGTGTTGCTTCGATGAGTTCAATCGTATCGACTTGGAAGTCTTGTCTGTTATTGCTCAACAAGTCATGCAAATTCAAGAAGCTATCAAGGGCAAGAAGAGGAACTTCTTGTTCGATGGTGAAGATATCAATCTAGTGCCAACCTGTGCTATCAACATTACAATGAATCCTGGTTATGCTGGTCGTTCAGAACTTCCAGATAATCTGAAAGCCTTGTTTAGACCATGTGCTATGATGGTTCCTGATTACTCTATGATTTCAGAAATCATGTTGTACTCCTACGGATTTAAGGATGCCAGAACTCTCGCTCGTAAGATCGTCGCTTCACTCAAGTTGTCTAGTGAGCAGCTTTCAAGTCAACAGCATTACGATTTCGGTATGAGAGCTGTCAAGGCTATCTTGACTGCAGCAGGTCAATTGAAGAGAACTATGAAAGCTGATGAGGATATCATCTGTATGAGAGCTTTGTATGATGTTAACCTTCCGAAGTTCACAATGAACGATATTCCACTTTTCTTGAGTATCACAAGTGATCTTTTCCCTGGAGTCAAGATGCCAGATCCAGATTATGAATTACTAGAAAATGCGTTAATTCATGTCATTGAAGAGGCTAATTTAATTCCTGAGAAAGGTTTCCTCAAGAAATGCATTGAGCTTTATGAAACAATCATGGTTAGACATGGACTTATGTTGGTAGGTGCTGCCTTCTCTGGAAAGTCCAAAGTGTTAGATTCCTTGCAGAGAGCCATGAATTATCTCAAAGGCCAAAAGAATTTCACAGGAGCCTTCACATACAAGCTAAATCCCAAATCCATCAAGATAGAGCAGCTTTACGGTAAATTTGACCCAGACTCCAAAGCTTGGAGTGATGGTGTGCTCTGTATCTTGATGAGACTCTGTGTGAAAGATGTTGAAAATCCTGAAAGAAAATGGCTCTTATTTGATGGACCTGTCGATGCCGTCTGGATCGAAAATATGAACACTGTACTCGATGATAACAAGAAATTATGTCTTACCTCTGGAGAAATTATTAAGATGAGCCCTCAAATGACTATGATGTTCGAAGTAGAAGACCTTATTCATGCCTCACCTGCTACTGTCTCACGTTGTGGTATGGTCTATCTTGAAATGAAAAATCTTGGTTGGGAAGCTCTTCTCAAAGCTTATATCAAGAGACTTCCTGAAGTTTTTGAAAAGCTCAAAGACTTCATTTTCAGTACCATGAGATGGTTCATGGATGCATGTTTGGCATATGTCAGAAAGTATGGTAAATTCCCCATGTATATTAGCGAAATGAACATGGCTAACTCAACTATCACATTGATGGAAATTTTCCTGAAGCCATTCGAAAAAGATAAACTTCCTAAAGAAATGGAAGATATTATTAGCAATTTGGTCTTCTATGCCTGTATTTGGTCCATTGGTGCCACTTTGGAAGAAGACGCTAGACCAGGCTTCCACGAATTTACTATGAAACTTCTTGCTTGTAATGATGTGGTGGAAATGTATGGAATTGACACTAACCAACAACCATTTGAACCTCGAGCCTACAAGTTTAAGCTCAATGATGCTCCAAACATCTTTGATATCACTTATGATGCTTCCAAAGGGTTGTGGATCAACTGGATTCAAACTATCCCTGTTTATCAAGTTCCAAAGAATGCTCAATTCCATGAACTCATTATTCCAACCGTCGAATCTCTTAGAACAGGTTTCTTCATGAACTTGATGGTCAGAAATAGCAAGCATATTTTATTCACAGGACTGACAGGTACAGGAAAGACCATCTCAATCAACAATGAATTGAATCTTAACTTCTTCAATGAAGATTACTCCTACCTTTCAACCTGCTTCTCAGGTCAAACCCAAGCTAATCAGGTCCAGAGAACAATCGAAGCAAAGATGTCCACAAGAAGAAGAAAGGGTGTCTACGGTGCAGAAGATAGAAAGAAATATATGGTTATCTTTATTGATGATTTGAATATGCCCGCTAAGGAAAAATATGATGCCCAGCCTCCTATTGAGTTGCTTAGACAGTGGATGGATTATGGAGGATGGTACGATCTTGATACCAAGGAATTCAAGTATTTGGTCGATATGATCTTTGTTGGCGCCATGGGTCCTCCATCTGCTGGTAGAAACACTATCACTAACAGATACGCTAGACACTTCATGATTCAATATGTTGAACCTTTCTCATCCAATTCCTTGAAGAAGATCTTTACAAATGTTTTGGAATGGTACTTCGCAGGATTAGGAAGCCCTTCAAAAGGCATTACTTCCGCTAGAGATAATATTGTAAACTCGACTATCGAACTCTACAATAAAATCAAGGTTTCCAAAGAGTTGCTTCCAACCCCAGCTAAATCCCATTATGTTTACAATCTCAGAGATATCTCAAAAGTGTTCCAAGGTATCTCAAAAGCCTCTATGAAATCCTTCCTCGAAGATAGTGACTTTATTAAACTCTGGGCCCACGAATGTATGAGAGTCTTCCAAGATAGACTTATTTCCGAAGAAGATAGAGAATTCTTCCTCAAGATTTTGAAAGACATACTAAAGACTAACTTCAAGAGAGAATGGACCAGTTTAGTTCAAGTTGAACCTTTACTTTGGGCTTCATTCGTGCCTACGATCTATCCAGATGGTGATACTTCTAAGAAGCCATTGACTAATATTTATTGTGAATTAACTAACAGAGATGCCATGAAGAAAGCTGCAGAAGCTGCCCTGGAAGAATATAATAACTTCACAACAAACAAAATGAACCTTGTCTTGTTCACCAACGCCATCGAGCATATTATCAAGATTGTCAGAGTTATCAGTACTCCTTACGGTCATTCTCTTCTTGTCGGTGTTGGAGGTTCTGGACGTCGCTCACTAGCCACTTTGGCCACTTCTATTGCAGGCTTTGATATTTTCCAAATTGAAATCACCAAGTCCTATGATCAGAAAGCCTGGAACGAAGATTTGCAAAGAGTCCTTAAGATGTGTGGTCTTGATGACAAGCCAACTGTCTTTATCTTTACTGACACTCAAATTTGGAAGGAGTCTATCCTTGAAGATATCTCTTCTTTGCTGAACAACGGAGAAGTTCCAAACTTATTCCCAACAGAAGAAAAAGCCAAGATTATCGAAGAAATTGGCTCTCAAGTACCAAATGGTACACCCAATCAAAAGTATAACTACTTTATTTCCAAATGTAGAGAAAATCTCCATATGATTATTTGCTTATCTCCAGTTGGTGAAGCCTTCAGAAGAAGATTAAGAACTTTCCCCTCATTAGTCAATTGTACTACCATTGATTGGTTCTTGCCCTGGCCTGAAGAGGCTCTCAGAAGTGTTGCTCATCACTTCCTTAAAGAAATTGATCTTGATGAGACTGTCAAGGCAGGAATTGTTGATATTTGTGTCGATATGCAAAGAAGAGTTGTTGAATTGTCTCACAGATTCTACCAAGAACTCAGAAAGTACTACTATGTCACACCTACAAGTTACCTTGAACTGCTATCAACTTTCAAGAGATTGCTCGATGCTAGAAACCAAAAGGTCAATAGCATGATTCATCGTTATAAATCTGGTCTAGAAAAGCTGTTATCTACTGAACAGGAAGTCGCTAAAATGCAACAAGAACTTATTGTACTTACTCCTCAACTCGAGATGAAGAGCAAAGAAGCAGAGCAGATGATCTTGAAGATTAGAGATGAAACCAAGATTGCTGATGCTCAAAGAGAGATTTGTGAAAAAGAAGAAGCTGAATGTAATATACAAAAGGAAGAAGCCGAGAAACTCAGAGCAGATTGTAAGGCAGAGCTCGATAAGGTGCTTCCTATCCTGAAAGAAGCTGAATCAGCACTCGATCAAGTCGATAAAAATGAATTAAATACCCTGAAATCCTACCAAAAAGTCGTCGCACCCATTGAAGTTACAATGAAAGCTCTATGTATCATGAAAGCTATTCCTGCCCAGAAAAAGAAAGAAGGAATGGTTATGGTTGAAGATTGGTGGTCGACAGCCAAGAAAGCTTTACTCAACAATGTGGATTCATTGATGAAGGACGTGAAGAGTTATGACGTCAAAAAGATTTCTCAAATTGATGTTAAGATTATTGCCAAACTGAAAGAATTCTTTAACAATCCTGATTTTGAAGAAAAGACTGTCTCCAGAGCTTCAGCCTCAGCTGCAAGTCTCTCTAAATGGATTAGAGCTGTCGTTCAAACTTATGACGCCTACCTGGTCGTCGATCCTAAGCAAAAAGAACTGGAAAGAGCCGAAGCTTCCTTGAGACAAGCTGAGGAAATTCTGGCTCAAAAGAAAGCTCAATTGCAGCAAGTTCTTGACAAGATCGCTGCACTTCAAAGAGAATACGAAAACACAAAAAACGAAAAAGAAGCACTTGAAGCTAAATGTGAGAAATGTAAAATCCAAATCGACAGAGCAACCAAGTTGACTGAAGGATTGGCAGGAGAGAAAAAATTATGGAAAAAGAGAGCAGAAGACCTTCAAGAAGATAGCAAGCAAATCACTGGTGATGTCTTACTATCATCAGGTATCATTGCCTATATGGGCGCATTCCCACTTGCCTACAGAGAAGAATGTCAAGCTGCATGGGAAGCTCTCCTTGATCAATTCAATATTCCTAAGACTCCTGACTTTAAGTTGCAAAATATTCTATCTGATGCTGTTACTATCGGTAATTGGACAAACAAGTACAAGTTACCAAATGATTCTTTGTCTATCGATAATGCCATTATCCTCAATAACTCGACCAGATTCCCTCTGATGATTGATCCTCAAATGCAAGCAAATAGATGGATCAAGGAACTTGAGAAAGGCCCTGAGAAAGAAAAAGGACGTGACGGAGGTCAGAATAGAAGCAGACTTCTTATTATTAGACCCACACAAAATGTTAATGAATACGCCCTAAATCTGGAACTATGTATCAGTCAGGGTTTGCCTGTCCTACTCGAAAATATTGATGAAAATATCGATCCCATATTCGATTCCCTCTTGGCTCAGAAGAAAATTAAACAAGGTGGCTCCTGGAAACTGAAGTTTGGAGATAACTTTGTGGACTACTCCCCTGATTTTAGATTCTATGTTACCACCAAACTTCCTCGTCCTCACTATCCTCCTGAAGTTTGTGTTAAGGTTACCTTGCTCAACTTTACTGTCACTCCAGAGGGTCTTGAGGATAATATGTTGAACATTGTTGTCAAAGCTGAAGAGCCCAGCATGGAAGAAAAGAGACAAAATAACATCATTGAATACTTCAAGAACAAAGATAGACAAAAGCAGACTGAAGATAATATCTTGCAAATGCTTTCTGAGGCCTCAGGAAATATCCTTGATAATGAAGAACTTGTTGAGACATTGAAGAGATCTAAATTCGAAGCTCAAGAAATTGAAAATAAGCTACAAGAACAAAAGAGAGATCAAGAAAAATTCCAAGTCATCAGAAACTTCTATCAAAAGGTCGCCAGAAGAGTCAGTGCCCTTTTCTTCGTTGTTGCAGATCTGGCTAATATCGAACCTGTCTATCAATATTCTCTGGATTGGTATATTGGTCTTTACTTAGAAGCTATTAGAACCTCCACTCCAGGCAAAGAACGTAGATGTGAGAATATTATTGAGAAGTTTACTGAAATCTTGTATGATAATGTCTGCAGATCTCTCCTTGAAAAGGATAAGCTCTTATTCAGTTTCTTGATATGTATGAAAGTCATGCAGGCAGAAGATAAAGTCACCACAGCTGAGCTTCGTTTCCTCATGGTTGGTGGTACTAAGATAGAAACAGAAAAGCCTAATCCTACTGATGGATGGCTTACACAAAAGCAATGGGCAAGCATTAATGAACTGGTGGAGACATTCCCAGAACAATTCAAACACTTTGACGAGGATTTCACAATCTTCAACAAAGAGTGGAAAGAAATATTCAAAGCTGCTGAACCATTGCAAATGGAATGGCCTGGTGGCTGGTCCAAGAAGTTGACCCAAGTCCAAAAAATCATTGTTCTTAGAATTCTCAGACCTGATAAAATTGTCCCTGCTATCCAAGATTTGATTACTAAAGAATTGGGAGAACATTTCGTTGAAGGAAGTGGAGCTCTTGATTTGGCTGCTGTTTACAAAGACTCCGAAAGAAACCGCAATGAGCCAATTATCTTCATCTTATCACCTGGTGTCGATCCTATTTCCGAAATCATGAAGCTGGCTGACAAGATGGGATTCAGAGGAAATGTTCTTCCTTTGTCCTTGGGACAAGGTATGGAAAAGATCGCTCTCCAAGCCATAGATATGAGTGTACAAGAAGGAAGATGGGTCGTATTGCAAAATTGCCACTTGGCTCCTAGTTTCATGCCTTCTCTTGAAAGAAAAATAGAACTTCTCCCAGCTGATTCTCACGATAATTACAGAATGTGGCTCACAACTATGCCTTCTGATAAATTCCCTGTATCAGTCTTACAAAACGGTATTAAGTTGACAAATGAGCCACCTAAGGGTTTGAAGAATAATCTCATGAGATCTTACAGAGGTATTGACCCCAAGAAATTTGAAGAATGTGTTAAACTTCCTGAATACAAAAAGCTTCTCTTTGGTCTCTGCTTCTTCCATGCTCATGTTCAAGAAAGAAAGAAGTTCGGACCTCTTGGCTGGAATATTCCCTATGAGTTCAGTGCTGCCGATTTAGCCATCTCGATGTCTCAATTAAAGATTTTCCTTGATCAGTATCCAGAGATACCTTGGGATGCATTGAACTATATGGTCGCAGAAGCCAACTATGGTGGTAGAGTCACGGATCCTATGGATAGAAGACTAATTAAAGTTATTTTAAAAGATTTCTACACTGATGAAATTCTGGATGATAAATACAGGTTCAGTCCAAGCGGAATCTACTATGCTCCTCCCGAAGGTCCTCTTGAAAGCTATAGGGACTATATCAAGGAACTCCCCCTGAATGATACAGCAGAAGTTTTCGGACTTCATGAAAATGCAGAAATTTCAAGTGCAATCAATGAAACAAATCAGCTTCTAGGAACTGCCTTGCTATTACAACCTCGTGTCAGTAAGATCATTCTATTGTAAATATTAATTTCTTTTAGCTAGTGGTACTGGTAAAAGCTCAGACGAAGTTATCAAAGAAAAATGTGCATCAATTCTTGCTAAGATTCCTAAACCATTCGATATTGACGATGTCATCAAAAGATATCCCGTTAGATATGAAGAATCTATGAATACTGTGCTCCAACAAGAATTATTACGTTTTAACAGGCTAATCAAGACTGTTGTCTTTTCTCTTGAACAATTATCAAAAGCCATCGAAGGATTGGTCGTTATGTCAAACGAGCTTGAAGAAGTGTATAACAAGATGTTTGATAATCTCGTTCCTGACATGTGGCACAAAGTATCATATCCCTCAAGAAAACCACTTGGATCATGGGTCAATGATTTCATTGATAGACTTAACTTCATGCAAAAATGGATTAATGAAGGCCCTCCACCAAGCTTCTGGATCTCTGGATTCTATTTCACGCAATCATTCTTGACTGGAACACTCCAGAACTATGCCAGAAAAGTAAGATGAGTAATTTTTTGCTTAATTTTCTAGACCCAAATTGCCATTGATACCCTCGCATTTGACTTCTATGTTATTAGATCAACCAACGATCCTAAGTGTGATGTCACTAAACCTCCTCCAGATGGTTGTTATATTTATGGTCTCTACCTTGATGGCTGTAGATGGGATGAAAATGAGATGGTGTTGGCAGAGCCATATCCTAAAATTCTGAACTACAAAGTCCCATATATATGGTTGGTCCCCACTAGACAGGAGGATATTGACAAGAATAAACACGTAGAATAAATAGGAAATTCAATAATTTTTTAGGTTTATGAGTGCCCTGTATACAAGACATCAAGAAGAGCTGGTACTTTATCCACTACTGGCCATAGTACAAACTTTGTCTTGCATATAGCTCTTCCTATGGCTCCAGAACATGATCAAAAGCATTGGATTAAGAGGGGTGTAGCTATGCTAACCCAATTAGATGATTAAATTTTTCTTCAGACTACTTTTGTATTTCATAGTTATGTTTCATGGCATATTTTGATCTATTTCCTTTATTAATTCAATCAGAAGGATTATCAAATAATAAATAAAAAAAAATTGAAAAAATGGCCAACTCAAGATCAGGTAACTAAGACATCCAATTTCCCTCTTTTCATCCGATATCATACTGCTTCTTCTGGGGTTCATATACATTTTTGAAAAAATTCATCCAATAATAACGAGCGCCATATTTCTTTCAAATATAAATATGGATCCAAAATAAGACGGCAAAATTTTCTTTGTTCCCTTGGGCAGAAGCAGAATTTTTCTTTCTTCAATCGTTCAGAGAGGCTTATTTCTATAGGGTCAAGAGGAAAAGAAGCAGACTTGGATGAGAGTAAGGATGACAGATCTCCAGGTTTGAATGAAAAATCATTTGTAATAATTTTCTATAGTCAGAAATCGCAGCCGCTCCGGATCTCGTTCTAGAAGAAGATCTCAGGACAGAACTGAGACTGACTCAAGCGATAACATAGGTAACTAAAGTATTTTGTAGAAAAAAACTTCACAGGAAATGTTCTCTATGTTGGAAACTTGGATCGTAAAATTGACGAAGCTGACCTCAAGGAGGTATTCGAGAAATATGGAAAAATTGACAAAATTCAAGTTGTCAAAGATCCTTTCACCAAGTAATGTGTTTGTTGAAAAATCTAATTTTGATAAGAGAATGCAGAGGATTCGCTTTTGTGAAATACTTCGAAGTTGCAGATGCTACAGAAGCTGTAGAGGCTTTGGACAACAAAGAGTTAAAGGGCAGAAGAATGAAGGTCCAAAAATCTAAGAGAGGAAAAGCTCATGAGAAGACTCCTGGAGAATATTTGGGCCACTACAAATCCAGACACAGTAGAAGAAGCCCCTCACCTTATAGGTAAGAATAAAAGAGGCAAAATAACATTGAGATCTAGAAGAAGAGACAGAAGATACAGATCCAGAAGCGGAGGAAGAAGATCCAGAGACAGATATTCTAGAGATAGATACTCCAGAGATAGACGTTCTAGATCTCATTCCAGAGACAGAAGATACAGAGATCGTGACAGATATCACTCTAGATCTCGTGACAGATACAGAGATCGTAGCAGATCCGGATCTAGAAGAAGAAAGTAATGCAAGTTTCATAGTTCTGCAATCCAATTTATATTGAGTTCATTGATAAAATCATCATTTTCACTCATCAATTAAAAACAGAAAATCAAGTTGTCTCAGAATTTTTCATCCATCAAACTATTTTCAAGTCAACCAACCAACAGCAAAACTGGCAAATAATGAAAACTGTCATAAAGAAATAGAATAAGCAAATTATTTATTCAATAAATTCTTGCATATAATTCTCAATCTCATTTTTTTCTTGCTGGTTAATACCATCAAAGAATTTTCCAAAACTGTTCTCCTTCTTGTGAATAAAGTTACTCACTTTATCAGCCTTTTCTCCCATATTCTCAGTTATTTTACTCAAACGAGGACTCTTCTTCACAGAATTCGGATTTCCTTGGCCATCAACTACATATTTTAGTTATTATTTCAGAACACAATTACTTTTTGAAGCGTTCACTGTTTCATTAGTTTCAGCTATGAGATCCTTCTCAGATGTTCTAAAAACATTCTTCATATCAGGAACATTTATTTTATGGAAACTTTCATCCAGAGCTGAAATTAATCAATTTTTTCAACAACTGCTTACTTGAAATTACTCCGATCCTCCAAATTTTATTCTTCAAATTCTTAGAACAACAATAGAGAACATCCTGCAGAACATTTTTATACAAAATGTATATCCTCAGACAATTGTTCAAATCAATATAATTTTTTGTATCCTAGACTTGAGCTGACTACAACAAATTTCCTCACCTCATAAGTGCTCTTCAAAATTGACTTCTCTACTGAACTTGTATTCACAGTCCTTCTTGAAGGTGTGACAGGCGATTTGTTTGGTGTGGCTTTAGGAGATAGTTTACTGTTTAAGAAGTAAGATGCAGCACTTACTCTTCGTGTTGCTGGTGTAGAGAGACGTGAGTTCGCTTGTGAATGATCGTGAGTGAGAGAAAACTCTCCATTATGCGAGAGGGCATTTACTATCCTGTTAGGTTCGAAATAGGAAGCATGATTTAGTGTCATTATTATCTCAAAGTCCCAAGCTGGGAAACCTTTGTCCTTGAAAAAAGTGAAGAAAATTATTACCTTTATCTCCTTCTTTTTTGGGTTCATATGTAATGATGTTCACAGCAGTAGGCCCTACAACTAGCTCATCATAACGAATGTGAAATGCGGGGCAGGCAAGATTTTTTTGATTGATAATTGTGTGGTCTACTGGATCAATTATTATCTAGATGATAATTACCAGGACAGATGGCATGAAGTGCAACATTATATGTTTCCTCTGGATAAGCTGCGATTATCTCGAACTTTCCTTCAGGATCTTTGTTTTTAGGGATTAGTCTGATAAGAACCACATCCATGATAGCGGTTGTTGTGGCTAAATATTCTTGATACATATCTACAAATGGTTCTTTTTTGGTGTAAATCTTGAATGTTGAGGCCAGTTCGATCTTAGTCTCATAAATGCCATTGGCATTAGTTCTTCCTGTCTCTAGAAGATGTCCTCCTCTATCATAGATGAGAAGTTCAACTTGCTCGACAGGCTTGGAATCAAACATATTGATAGTACAAAAACTGATCTTTGCCATGATTTTTTGAGTCATCTGAAAATCAAAGACATTTTCGCCTTTCTGGACTTTGATAGTATGATATTCGGCAACATAATCAGGCAAAGATATTCTAATGTAATAAGTTCCAGGCTCTGCTAAGAAGGTATAATTTCCTGGTAATTTGTTTGTTTCTGCAAGATTATATCTCCAGGAATTTACTTTCTCTACATATAATCAAGCTAAAAGGAATCCGATCTACCATTTGCGACATCATGATCTTCATCCTCGATATCTTCGGTAATCTTTACATTTGAAATTTTAATGTCTGCTCCACTCAAGGGCCTGTACTGGTCGTAAAGATTTATACTCACTTGATGGATGTTTTTCGGGCGTAATCCTATTGCAATTCTTGTTTGGTCTTCCATAATCAGTTGTTTCAGACTTATAGTCTATTGCATTACAAAAAGATTTGCGACATCAAACTTCTGTATATCTTTGGAAAAAATTGGAGGGAGCGATTTCTACTTCATAAGTGTCAAGTTCTAGAACAAGATCTTTGAAAATAGCCACTCCACTCTTATTGGTTTTTGCCTAACACAAAATTGATTTTCCCAATTACCGAGATTTACTTTTGTCATAAAGCACTTGACAGGGTTATGCTTTGGACTCTGACGGTTATCTTGAAGACTATAGAATAACTATTTGCAAAATTAAAAGAAACGTTGTATTAAGCTCTGCTTGGCTTGCTCGTCCAAAAGTCAAACATTTAGATTCATCAATATTCGTATCTTAATTATCAATGTTATTGTCAGAATTCTATACTATTTGCTTCTTGGGTCTCGTCTGCTTTGTTGTGTTCAACAATCTTTTGCCTCAAAATAATCTCTATCCCTATTTGCTTAGTTACGTATGAGAGGAATTCTACCCTCTAAATATTTTGAATATATGTTCTTATTAGCAAGGCCTGTTGGAGTGAGTATATGTGCTGCCCTGAAGACATCATATACTTCTATTTCCAGATTTGTTTTATCAACGAAGAAGTCTTTTTGTTTAGATAAATTAACGGAGTATACATATCTCTTCCAAAATTTTATGGTAATCTGGCAATATTTTGGCAATTTTCTTTGAATATAATATCCCTGTTCTTGCACCTTGATGTGCTATGATCTGCATTTCGAAAAGACCATATGGGAAAAATTCTCCCATTTCTTCTGCTTGATCTGTAAGATCCTTTATCACAACATCAATAAATGGAAATCTTGATTGTATTTGCTCACATATTTCGTTGGCAGTGTCAACATATCGTTGTTTGGATTCATTTAACTCTGTGGCACACCTGGATTTCTCCTCAAAGCTAGAAGTTCAGTCAATCCTTTAATATATGACATACTAATATTCGATGCTAATAATGATTTGGTCAGGCCGCATATCTTTATATTCGGGCAATTGCTTGAATGGAATTTCTTCCTGGAATTTATCGAATTCTGGCTTGTAATAGTGCTTCTTATGATGAAGAATTTCTTTTGGAACTTTTAGATCCTGGACTGTGGAAAGTATTTTTTCACAGTGTTGAGTTCTTGTAATGAGTGTGTCATTATAATCATCATTTACTTAAAATTTTGAGAGAGTCGAAATTTATCTTTCTTCTTTGCAGGCGAATAGAATACTTCAGTCTCAATTTCACCAGTGGGTCTACTGAATTTTTTCTCTGCTTGACTTACACGCACAGTGTCAAATTCGCTAATTGTTGGTGAGTCCCTAATGGTATCTTTTTTCTTGTTTGATGTAATACTTTGAGGACTAAGGCCTTTCATATCTATAATGAATAAAGTAAAATTTATTGCATATATTGTTATTTTGTCAAAAGACAAAGAGGTTTAAAAGATAAGAATGTACGTTTTCTAATCAGAGTGGGGTGATTTAATGAATAAACATACAAAGCATACTACTGATTATTTAAGAAAGAAATACAAGTATTGTTTACAATTGATTTGTAATCCTAGTGGCATCAAACTACTCAATCAATGAAACTTCCGTTCAAGTTGTATTGATCTTGTTTATTATTATTATTATTATTATTGTCATTATTATTGCCATTATCGTTCTCAGCTTGAACTGGAGGGATAACATTTTTATGTTTATTGTTATTGTTGTAAGTCATAACTGGCTTAGGTTGATTGCTGGTGCTGCTCTTGTTGGTGGGGGATTGGTACTTGCTCAGCTTTTCCATGAGCATGGGATTTTTGAAAATGGGAACATTATTGACAGAAGTATGCTTTAGAGAGAAGGTGATAACAGTTCTTCCAATTTGGAGAGCAATTTTCTTTTTCTCAATTTTGTAATTCTTTCTGAGTAGAATTAGAGTACCGAATTTTGAATTATTATCAATCACTAGGAATTGGCCATTTTCATATTTTATATATGCATGCAATCTGGAGACAGAAATATCATTTTCTCTCAAATCGCATTCATGTCCTCTTCCCTAATGAATTAAAAAATAAGAAAAATCCATTACTAGCTTGATTTGTATCGATTCGTTAGGAACACTCAATAAAATCATCATTTTAGAATTATCCCCGCTTTCTTTGGCTTTATCATAGAAAACTCTTTCCAGTATGATATAAGGATTTGGTGGTCTAAGGATTGGCACGAGTTCGAGCTTTTGATTATTGACTTCAACGAGATCTGGTAGAGGAACTTTGCAAACTTCACAATTTAACTTTTTCCAGTAGAAACAAGTTGCGCTTGGGTTGACCTTCTTTTTGACTTTGCTACTGATCCAATCCTGAAGGCATTTAATGTGAACATATTCACTAGTTCCTTTGCAGTTACATGGATTTACTAACACTTCTGGACTGTTTTGGTCATCTATGAGACAGATTCTACACTCTCTCTTTAAATTGGGATCGGCGTTGCAGTCCTTAATCTCAAGGGAGAAAGGAGTTGGTTTCTAAGAAATTAAGAAAGTTTATAAGTTGAGTACTGGTTGAGGTAGGCCATTAAGAAGGCTTGTAACATTGTTGTTATGATCTTGAAATTCTATAACTCTATATTCGATTCTGCCAAGTCTCACAACATCTCCAATTTCTAGAGGATATCCCTATTCGAATTAATTAGTTATTTTAGGCTCCTACCTTTTGATTTCCATCTTCATTTTTCAAACTTCTGACAATAAGAAATAGATTGTTGTGTCTATTATTTTCTATCGATTGATTTTCATCAATCTTGAGATAGAATTTATCTAGGCCCATAAGCTTCATTTCTTAGGTCAATTTACCATTTTTTTCTCCTTCTGCACAAACGGAGAACAAATAATTTGATTCGGGATCTTCATTCTCAGGAATCATATGATCATTATCTTTTATGCTTCGAATTAAGATCTCGCTGCCAGAGCCTATACCAGCTGAGTAAAATGAGAGTGAGTTGATACTATCTTTATATACTCTGGACGATTGCTCAATTTTGTTCTTTGTGAAGCTGACGTTCTTGCTTTCATAATCAAAAAGGCCATGAGAGTCCTTTGACCATGTTACTGTCTTTATTTCGACACTAAAGGGAGTTAAAAGCCTGTAAGATAATTTAGTTTACTATGAGGATGTCTGATTCTTCATTGATTTAGAATCCCTAAGTCAGTTTAATACAAATATAATTATTTTCATTGTTTAGACAGTATAGAACAGAATTCAAAACTTCTATAGAATAAAGTTTTTCGGTAGATGGAAAATATGCGAAAAAACCCAGACCCTACACTAAAAGTATTCTATAGAGGGACCTGTATTTCCCTTGAGGGACATCTTTCACATGCCATACGCAAATTCTAAATCTGACTCTATAAATTCGAATACTTTATATAGTATTAAAACTGTTCGAAAACGGGAAAGAAGTTCTTTTATTAATCCGTCTAATAAATCTTTGAGAAGAACCGGTTTTAGATTGATTACATGACTTTCAGGGGTTTTTTCGTAGAGATTAGATAGATTACTTAAAGTTTCAAAATAACCTTATGTTCTTGATAAGAGGAATAATATTAGAAATAAGAAATCATCGACACAAGCAGTGACTACTTAATCGAGAAGAATTTTGATTATTGAACTTGTATTTTCTCTAGACTTCTTTATGAAAAATTTATCATAAAAATATTATGTTCTTATTGAGAAACAAAGAAAAATAACTGACCACTCCTATGATCAAAGATAAATGTATTGATACTTAAATCAAACTTAATAAAGCTTCAAGTTGCTCATATTCTTTAAGGCTTTAGGGCTAAATAGTTAGAAATTCATTTAACTTTTTACCCATAGAAATGCTCTGGACTAATGAGTCTTTGACGAGGCATTTTGTTAGCACTATGAATTACAACAAAATATTTCCAAGCTTACTATCTATAATTTGTCTCGCTATAATCATTGGATTTTCCTGCAAAGAATTCTTCAGTGAACTCGACAGAATCTGGTTTTCTACAAAATATCTTATGGATAATTTTTCTTACCTAGTCTGAGGTAAATTGACTTGATCTGAGGTTCCAAAGAATTGATCTACATTCTTTTCAAATTGTTTTTGTGAATATTTCTTCTTCTCTTCATTAAATAAAGCAATTGCTTCGAGTCTTCCTGGATCATGAGTAATGAAGTAACCTTTAGGAATTCTTGAATTGGTTAATAGCTGATATGGTGAGGGTTGATGAGAAATTATATTGTAGCTAGTAATTTTTTTCACTGCATTCAAGTGATCATCATATTGCTTCTGTTTTTGAACTATCTCTTGACTAATATTATTGTGAGCATTAAAACCTCCATAATTCTGTGTTCTACTATCACTAAATATTTAAACTAAGCATAATAGGTAAGAATACCTAAAAACTCTCTCATGTTTTGATGGAAGTTCAAGAGATTGGCTAACTTGTTGGTATGAGGGAGAAAAAATATTATTTTGATATAAAGGTTGGTTTTGAGCCTGGATGATTAATAATAGTACCAGAAGATTTACTTGGCTCGAAGATCCTTTTAATAATTCTTTAGATGACAATAGTGGTGAATTATTATAGGATATTCCTCCATTATTTTGGATATTAGTCTGTTGTCTTTCTTGGTACTGTCTCTGGAATAGATCAAGACTATCTTGTTGACTATTATCCTTGAATATATTTTGGAAGGGCTGATGATTTTGATTGTCCTTCTGGTTCTGATTGGCAAGTAATTTCTGAGCCAGTTCCTTATTTTTTACACCTTTGCTTGTAAGTGTTCCTGGCAAAGTACCTGGAATGTCCCTTACAGAAAGATTTCTGGGGAAGTCAGACTATTTGGTCAAAAATAAACAAGTTAAAAGATACTGCTCCAATTTCAGGATTACTAGGAGTTAAACAAAATTATTAAGACTTACTTAGCATCCAAGCCTTTAAATACTTGATATTTTGCTATCTCAGATTCATGATGGACATTAAAATGCTTTTTTTGTGAATGATATGGGTCATCTAAAGGCTTTCCATCTAGAATCAGTCAAGTTATGTCGTTAAAGATTACTGATTTGTGGAGAAACAGAATTCAATTGCGCATTGTTGGCATTTAACCGATTTGCATAATAATCAATATGTTTCGAGGTAAAGGAGTACTTCGATTGAGCCCCTTGAAATTTTATGAGAAGCAAATAGCACTACCATCTATATCGTCATTTTTCAAGGAGTTGTTTTGTCTTGTTGGACTTAGATTTCCGTTTACGAAGTAACTCATAATAACTTTTATTTCGTGATTTTGCAACTTGTAAACAAGCACATAAAGAAAAATGAAGACTTACGGGTTAGATAAATACAAAAGCTTTACTAGATGGTGAAATGTAGATGGTTTTATTGAAGTTCTAGTCAAGATATTTGATAGAGCCCATATGTTTCAGCTTGTTTGGATTTGACTGAGAAGTATTAGCATCTAATAAAGTTGGCAGTCTGCTCTTCGATCTAACAAGTTCTGCTTTATTATTCTGTTGTAGAGCATTCATCTTAGCAACATTCTCATAATCAATAATTGACTTTTCATCATCAAGATCAGCTTGAGCTAAATTATTATTACCTTGTTCTTTTAGAACAAATATTGACATGATTTTCAGCTTCTTTTTTATAGCTGTATGCACATTGCCATTTAAGCCAATAAAGTCATTTGACTTTGAGTATGCACGAGGGGTGGATTTTATTGCTGGGAAGTATGTCTTTTCTCTCTTTTGATAATTCTCTATAACTGTATTTATTTTTTGAGGTTTGTTATGTCTCCAGCCAGGAAACTTGATATTCTTTGTACTTGATGGATTGTAATGAAAATCTGGTACAAATTTGCTTTTAATCTTATTTCTCTTATGAGAAATATAGAATTCTTCCTCCTCATCTTCAACAACTTTGTCTTCGACACCCCAGTCTTCCTCATTATCCAAATCTCGAATACTTGATAAACTTTTATCATTACGATGTTCTGCAAAGATGTCAACGTCTTGATGTAAATGCCTTAGTTGCCGAAACTGCTCATATTTCTTGCTGAACTCTTTTACCATGTTCAAATCAACGTCAAAAGCCGGGTTCTTTTGTTTTGTGTAATTTCTATAATGCGTTTTCTCCATTTTTAGTTTCAATATTTTTAATTACAAGAAAGGAACACCTACTCATAGTTTTATTTAAAGAGCTTCTAACTGAGTAACATCAAATACAGATCTCAAAGATTTTAGAGGTGTCACAACGAAGAAATATAATCACAGAACATCTAGAGGAAAAAATCCTGAGCCTATTCAAAATTCGTTCTACAGCATATTGGGTCAAGTTTTTATTATTCTCTTACTGATAATTCGTTTAATACGAAAGAGATAATTATGAACTATACCAATTAGTACTTCATTGGCTTGTCGACCAAATAGTATCTCTCATATCTGATAGGATAGTCATCGTTGGATGAGGGGTTAACCAAGTGATCCCAATCAGCAATGTTGAAAACTTTTCCGGGGTCATTAAGCATAAATTGAACATAAACGATGCTATAGAAGAAGAGGAACCAAGCGAATCTGTAAGAGAAGTTGGTGAAAAGCATATGGGTTTTATATTTGAAATTGTGCTCTTCTTCAAGGGAAATGTGATCACCAGAAGATTTATAGACCAAGTTTCTCCAAAGGGATCTTTTTAAATTAGATAATGAAGGTAGAGGTTGTTACCTTTGACCAAGGAAATAGTTATCATTAAGTTGATATTTTCTGATGAAGGCTGGCTGGTACTTAGTCAAATAGGAATAATAGGAGTGAGTGGAATGAACCTTGAAAAAATTTCTCATGCCAATCTAGGTTAAAATTATTTAGAACACACTATAAATCTTGACTTTTTTGCACTGTTAAGAATTAAAAAAGTTTCAAATAAAAACAAAGAATTCACCATGGAAGAAGAAACTACGAAGGCCAGCACTACCACCAATAAATTCCCCTACTTTAAATATCATAGATATGAAACTTTGATTGCTGGTAAAGAAAATTCTGTATACACTCTTAGTAAAATAAAGGTATTCGAGATAGTATATTTTATCTAACTTCTCTAGAGAAATTCAAACCTAATCAGTAAATCCACTAGAAGGGAGCATTTACAAAGAAGGAAATTTTTCAAATCCAAAAAGAAATATATCCCCAGGACTCCTGAATTCCCTAGAATGAACAAAATTTCTCCATTGAGCTCTCCAGTTAGCGACTCCCTTGACTATCAATTAGACAGCATTGGTGATAGTTGTTCTTCAACCATTGGCTCAATGATTGGTATGATCTTACGGCCTTCACGTCTCTAACCTTATAGGTTTATTTAATATCTCATTTTCAGATACAGAAGGTTCAGTTCCAAAAAAATGGACATTCTCTCAAATTTCTAACGAAGGGCTGAATAGAGTGAGTAAGATATGTAGCCCTAAAAAAATCAATGAAGAAGAAGAAATAACCCTTCATCTAACAAAGCTAAACCTGCAGCATGAATACTAACAATTAATATTTATCATTGACTTTTTTCATAATACCCACTTTGTCTGACTTCACCATTCTTATCTAACGCGTAGTGTTATATTTTTTAGTGTCACGATTCAATTTTTCTGTTGAGAGTTTTCGGCGCAAAATTTCTTTTTTAGATTTATAAAACCAAATTAAAACTCACAAAATTAACTTGAAAGATTTCTTGGCATGGATGAGCATAATGGGAACAAGAACTCTCATAGAAATTGGAAAGTCAAAGTGTACTTATTAAATGAAATGGGTAACTGGGACGATTGTGGGACTGGAATCCTAGAACTCATAAAAGAGAATAGTTTAGGAGAAGAAATAGATTTTTTTCACGTTCAGAGAATAGAAGATGCTATTGAAGACAGCAGTCCTTTCATTCCAGAAGATAAATCACAGAAATTAAAAGGGAATACAGATAATCCAAAAATAATACTTCACACTCCCATTTCAGCAGATAGCCAATTCGAAAAACAAGGAGGTATTTCATCTTGAGCATAGATAAATATTTAGATTCTATTATTTCATGGGTTGACAAAGACTTAGAAGAAGAAATCGCAATAAGCTTCCTTGATATTACCGTTGCCAACGAAACATGGTATTAATATACTCAATTATCGCTTATTTGATAAGGAAGAGAATATGTAAAGTCTTGGGCTTTGATCCTTCCGAAGTGAAGAAGAATCATTTCGGAGGATTTGATGATTTAGTACTACCAACAGAAGAAAACCTTGAAAATATTAAATCTGAAGTAGAAATTTTCTCCTGTTATTTATAGAATAGTTCGAAAAAAGAAAAGATTGGATGATTTGTGCAATATTGCAGAGAGTAATATAATATCGATGCTTGTTGAATTATTCTTAGCCTGAATTCTTGGATGCTCTTAAAGATTTATTTGAAGAATTAGAAACAACTAAAAACACAGCAAAATTAGATGTAATGTATGATCTCGTCAAGTCAATGAGTAAGAATCAAACAATTAAAGGGTATAAAATGTTAGTTTTCTCAGATGATTTCAATTTACTCAACCTCCTCTTGTCAGACAAGTACTATTTATTTACATTTGGAGTCCTAGAGCGTATGAGAATAATTACTATTCTTCATCTTTAATAGATGATCCTCAAAATACGGGATACACAAAACCAAACCATAGAGAATTTTTGAAAAATGAGTCAAATTACATTAAAGTTATTGACTTTAATGATGATGAAATCCTGAGGAAAATCCATTTGAATTTTAGAATACAATACCTGAAGGATTCAGTGATGAGTTCATTTATAGACGACCCTCTCTTAAACCAATTCACAACAGTAAAAAATTCTTTAGGTTAATTAATTGGAAGATCATCTATCAGAATAACACTGAGATCTATGATCATATTATGTCGCATCCACAATACTTTGATCAATTATTTGATAAGTTCTTCGACGATCTGAAGGATACAATTGGATTCTTATATGAATTCATTCAAATTTTAAAGACAATTTTCCAGGTAACCGAATAAAACAACTGATCAAATCTTTTAGTATGATGCAAAAGTAGAGTTTACTGAGAGACTTATTGAGAGAAATGTCTTCACTGAAATTGGAAAAGCATTTACAAGCCTGTATAGTCTGGATGAAGGAAAAATAACAGAGGATAATTCAAATGTTAGTCTTAAGATACAGCTTGTTGAAATCTTGAATTTTATTGTTCAAGTGCAACTCAACACTTTTCTTGACTATCTGAATAATTCTCCAGAATCGAATTTACTTATCGATGGTTTACTCAGTAATCTTTTCTATGGAGATCAAGGATTACAAATCCAAATTACAGAACTATTCAAATTCCTGATTGATGTCTTCCACGATAGAAAGACTGAAATACTAGAAATCTTTTACACTAGGATTCTTCCTCAGATGTCTCAGCATTTCGCAAAATTAGAAAAGAATGAATACTTTTATTCATTTGTTCAACAATATATAGAAATCTTGACTCATTGTATCAGATTTCATGGCTATAGAATCAGACAACACATCACTCATAATAAATTGCTGCTACAGATTTATCAAGGATTTGAAATAAATGAAAAATCTGTTGAGTTAGCAATTATCAGACTTGTGAAAGCCATAATAACAAGCAAAGATACAGTTCTAATAAAGCATATAATCCATAATTCGTTATTGGATCCGATATTTGAGATATATCTCAAGAACGCAAAAAAGAATAATTTACTAGACTCTGCTTGTTTAGATCTTTTTGAGTCAATGAGAAAAGAGAATAATGAGAATATGAATATACACTTTTTAAGAAGATATAAGAGGAAGATAGAAGAATACGGGCTCCAAAAATACTTCAAAAAGCTATTGGACAGATATGAGCATCTAAATGTGTTAAGTGAGAATGAAATCCAGGACGAAAATGAAAATTTCCCAGATGTAGAGAGACATATTATTGCTCAGTAAGTCAACATCTACTTTTATAACCTATTAGTGACGAACATCTTGGAAATTTCACACAACAAGAGCTAGATTGTATTGAAGAAGAGGAATACTTTGAGCGAAGAGAAGACACTACTCAGCCTTCAACAACTACCAACCCTAGAAAGAATGGTACACGCTTCCTTGAAGAGGATCAACTCTCAAATGATTCATCAGAAAATGAAAATACAGAACCCGAATTAGAGTTGGCAAGGGACCATTTAACTAAGATAAAAAATAGCCTTACGTCCAAGAGAAAGCAAGAAGAGGATGAAGAGACAAAGAATAATTTCTCCAAAAAGGATCTGAAAAGGACTACTTCAATTGATAAAATAACAAATAAAATTGATATTCAACTGAAAATATATAGCAGTGCATCTGAGGCTGGCGATTCTGAGACAGAAAGTAAAAGCTATAATCTGAAGAGATGGGGATCTGATCTTGAAAGCGAAGAAGAAATTAAAGAAGAGAGTAAAATCGAGACTCAGAAAAAGATCAAGTCATAAGTTTTGAATATATTCCCTTTTAATTCAGAAAAAATTTTGCGGCGTAATATTTTCCTATATCCTAAAATTTAAATGCTTACTCTTTGGTAGTATTAATGTATCTACTGTTCTTTCAATATTGGCAGGCTTTTTCTTTAGAGATAGCCACGGTTATCTCATAAATTTTTCTAGATGAAATCTTGTGTTTATACCATTTGTTCCATTTTCACGTTAGAATATTCCAAGGTAATCTCGACTGATAATTGTAATTAAACCTCAGCTAGGAAATTTTTCTGTCAATCAAATTGTTGAAAACAGTTAAAAAACAAGAATGTAACAATCAATCTCTAATGAGCAGTATTGAAGCAAACAGGTAAGGTCTACTTCAATAGTGTCATGGCTTCACACTAGTTGATGACATTGTTTCCCTTCAGGATAAGCACTGACCTAAATTCCCTTTTGCAATAATTCCTTTTTCTATTGTTTAATTTCACATCACTAAAAAACGACTTAAACCCTATTACTGAAATAGAGAAGTTACACATAAGAAAATGCTGAATTGTGATTTCCTCTAAGTCGTACACTATCAGGATTAGTTTATTTCTGAATGCTTCGATATGGAAACTAGAGAGACTTTGCGTTAGTCTCGGGAAAGTCGAGCAATTTTTTATTAATAATTAAAATTTGTTATATATCTTGAGGGGTTTGAGAAAATGATGAGTAAGACACAATCGCGGGCAAAAAGTGCTGGCAAAACCTCTTCTCTTACACTCCACCTCAGTAGTCTAAAGCTAACAGATCTTACAATTCCAGGTAAATTATTTTATTCTTCAACAGATTTATTATTCAGCAACTCCTGTTGTAACAGCTGCTTCTTGGGCAATACATGATGCTAAAACTGGCGATCTTCTTTGGGAAAAGAAGGCAGATGATCAAAAGGAGATGGCAAGCCTTACAAAGATAATGACTTTACTTCTCTCTTACCACCTCCTACAAAAGTATGGAGAGTCACCTGAAATACTTACCTTCACCGTAAATAAAGTAGCAGCATGTATAAATGGTACTCATTCAGGCTTACGAGAAGGAGACCAAGTTACTGTTCTAGACTTATTCTATGGACTGATGCTTCCTAGTGGGAATGATTGTGCATTGGCGTTAGCTTACGGTTTTGGAAATTTAATCGTGAAGCGCAAAAAGAAGAAGGCAATAGATGGTACTCCCATTTCTCCCATGAAAGAATTTATTAAAGAAATGAATAAGCTCGCAATTAAACTAAGCTTAAAAAATACACATTATGTGAACCCACATGGTCTCAGTGAAAAGGGAAATAGATCAACTGCTGCTGACTTAGGAAAACTTGCTAGCGTTGCGATTCAGATCCCATTAATCGAGAAGATTGTTTCAACAAAATGCTATTCAACTTTTGTAACTGATATCAGAGGAAATCAAAGGAAATTAGAATGGCATAATACAAACAAGCTTCTTGATAAGGGATTTTCTGGAATTAAGACCGGAACTACTCCAAATGCTGGCCCTTGCCTATCTTCCTTGTTAAGGAGTGGAAATGAAGGAGTGATTGTCACTCTGCTGAACTGCAAGACTCTCGATCACAGATGGTCTGAGGCAGAAAAATTGGCCCAATGGGCACTAAATAATATCTGCTCGATGAAGGAGAAATTAGAAAGTCTTTCATCGGGTACGAACCCTCCTTTTAAGATTAGTACAAGGATTATAGCAGGGTTGTGCAAGCAGCATTAATCAAATTCTTTTCTTTCTTTAAAGATTTGATCTGGTAGATATATGACTGTATATTCATCGATCTATTAAGTATCCATCCTTGGTGTTTCATTAATACTGATTTTAATATTTCTATCTATTTAAGAGATTAGAGGTTGAGAGAAAGAGATTAGAGCTTCTTTCTGAGAGATAATGAATTGGACCCTT
>Ga0065720_1018862_pt1 | contig 83093 bp, 85 predicted proteins | sample Thericmetagenome_FD_59107 | JGI IMG/M metagenome (GOLD analysis project Ga0065720, IMG submission 59107) | Thermophilic microbial communities from the Joint Bioenergy Institute, California, USA of rice/straw/compost enrichment - eDNA_2 v2... | ecosystem: Engineered > Solid waste > Grass >...
CCAGAGACAGGATGATTGTGAGCGGCACAAACACGTGGTTGATCCGGAAGATGTCTAGAGCCGGATGACCGAAGAGAATGAGCCATATGGCCGAGGCATGATGAGGATTCTATAAAGAAAGCTGCCCGGTCATGATAGTCTCCCCTTGGTTCCTCCTCTCCCTGACACAAGGACACTGAGGACCAAGAAAGATTATTACACGTAGTAATTGAACTTCGCTGTGCACCCCACATCGTCAGTGGTCATCATCTAACCTATTTGACCTATTGTCGATCCCTTCCTGCACCAGACCAAGTCACCCGTTACACGGACACAGCAGTTCAAGGAAAGGGGTATACCCGACTGCCAACACAAGGGACACCAGAGATAGAACGATTGTGAACGACATAAACACGTGGTTGGAAGAAATATGGAGCCACACGACCGAATGAGCCAGATGGCCGAGGCAGGAGGACGAGACCTGTGAAAAGCCTGGAAGGCCGAGGCACTCACAAGGGCAAGAAAATTCCATAAAGATGCCCGAACACGATGGACTTCTCTTAGTTTTTCCCCTCCCGAACACAAGGACACTGAGGGCCAAGAAAGATTATTACACGTATTGATTACCTTCGCTGTGCATCTCACATCGTCAGTGGCTATCATCTAACTATTTGACCCATCGTCGATCCTTGTCTACACCAGACCAAGTCCCCTGTTACAATACGTGTAGAGAACTGTGGGATAATTGAACAGGTTGTTGCGAGAGTGAAGGAGGTTCCAGTGAAACGGGCTTCATATGCTTAGAAATACGAGATTCCTCCGTTTCTATGACTTTGCTGACTCTCCTGTGTGCTTATCATTCTCATCTTGCCCTTTTGGACAGGCTTGCGCCCTCGCCAGCGCCATCTCCTCCCGTATCCTAGCATCACACACCCCGGGATATGGGCAGTCACACTTGATCTGCTCCCCTCTCCTGACTTTTCTCATAGTTATGGAGTATCTCCCTTTCCTCGGTACCGCAACTCCATCCACGACATCATTCTTCCTCGGCCTTATTGCATGCGTATACCCATACCTCGATGGGCCCATCATCAGAAGCAACGACCTCGGGGGAAGCATGAGATCCCACGACGGATGCACCGTCTCATCTCCTCCCGTCTGAGATGACACTGAACTGGGAGGAGGCGGCGCTGCCCCCTCCCCTTCACTTTGCATGGCCGATCTCCTAGGCAACCTCATTTTCCTAGCATCATTCGGCCCCGCCAGACGAAACGTCATCGGTACAGCGCTCCCAAACGACAAACTATACAACGGTTCCTCAAACATAGAGTGCGTATCCACATGTGGCGGGATTCCTGTCCCGGGAGGATAGTATTGAACGGTGAACTGATCCGGAATACAGTCCTGCAGGGGCAGTCGTGGCAAAAAGGCAGTGATGTAATCGGGAATGGGGGAGTACTCTGTCTCGGATGCACCGAAGGTAGTGTAGTCGAAGTGGTATCCATAATGCTGGGAGACGCGGCGCTTGGGGTTAAGGTCGGGGTCGCGGGCGTGGAAGGCGGCGACCATGGTTGCTTCTTCGGAGGGGGAGATGAAGTCGTGGATGAGGGTGAGTCCGAGGTCAGGCCAGCGATGGATTTTTGTGTTGTCGGGGTCGATTATGGGCTCAGGAGGTAGGGTTTTGAGTGTCATTTTGGCGAGTTCTTTCACTTTTACAAGTCGAGTGTTGGGGTCGAAAATCGGATCAATGAGACGATGAGGGGTGAAATTCACTTTAGCTAAGCCAGCATTGAACCCTAACCTTAGCAACACTGGGGCCTGACGAGTTAACCCTAACCCTATAAGGGCAGAATCCTGACTTCCTAGCACCAGTTAAGAGTACTTGGCGTATGCTCCATTGAAAACAACCACCTAATGAGCAAACCTGAAATCCAACCTTTTACTCCCCTTATCTTTTGTCGTGTTCAAATAATGCTCCTTCTCGTCCGGCGTCATCCTACTCCAAGCCTTTTCCCGTTGATGGTTCCTCCACATATAATACGCCTTCACTAACAAATAAACCACTAAGTTCATGCTCGCAATTCCGACCAACACTCTATTTCCACGTCTATACTCCGGCCGGTCATCCTTCCTGTAGATGTTAGCACTAATAATACTATTCAGTTGCACAGCCATGTTATAAAGCGCCGCCGATACTGTCCTAGTACGAACGGTGTTCGAGTTGCGACTGCACCAGCCAACTTGCATCGGATGTGGCGAGGGATAGGAGAGCAGAACAGTGACCAAGGCATAGGCAGCCCAGCGATCAGTGCCGCTGGGGAGGACTGCGAGAGCAATAACGCAGGGAAGGAGCCAGATTTGCACGAAGGCCCCGAGGAGCGCGCGCTGGTTTATTTTCTCAGAGAGGTAAGTTAAGACGAGCATCTGGGGTTATTAGTAACTGGTGTCTAAGAGTGGAAACAGAATGAGCTCACGTTAACAGTTGTGGCCACTTGGCATGGGATGCTGAGCAGATTGGAGTCGAATGTGTCAAACCCCAGCTGTCTCAGGGTCAAGGTAAGGTATTGGTCGGGAGGACCGGCCGGTATAGAGAAGGTCAGGCCAATGATGTAGATCGGCCAGAGGTCATAGTCACAGAGTGACTCCCACAGCAGCTTCCAGGTGATGGCTTGCCGGTTGTGCATGTCACTCTTGGACGGGTCGTCACGCAGGATGCGGTTGACTAGGATCTTCTCTTCATGTTCTGTGAACCATCCCTTCGGTCGCCATGGAGCTTTGGTTTGTGTTGGTGAGGGAACCATGGCGAAGATGGACCAGATACCGATGGCGAGTGTGAGGAGGCCTTCGATGAGGAACATCCTGTACCCGATCAGGAAAACAGTCTCATTTGGATACAACAGCAACTACATACCATCTCCAACCCTCGTAGCCATGGTAACCACGCAGTCTCAGAAGACCATAGGCCATCAAAGGGGCAATGACGTCGGTCAGACGGTTGGCCATCCAGAAGAGAGCCAGTCGGAAGGGCAACTCCGTGCTCTTGAAAAAGTAAGACATGTACTGCACGAGTTAGCATCATGTAGTAACTCCTATCGACCTTGACTTTAGGGGCACTTACTAGGATTACATCAGGAATGAACCCTCCCTGAAGAAGGCCGATCAAGACGCGAGTCACTAAAAAGCTCGCTCGTCCATTAAGCCAGAACTGAGCAGCACTGACGATACTCCACATGATCATGCACATCGGAATCCAACGGTCACTGTTAGGTCAATTCTCAGTTCCTTCCACAAGTCAGACAAACTGGGGTAAAGGTACTCACGGTCCAATCTTCTTGCTTACCAATTGACTCGGCAGCTCAGCACACAAAAACGCCACCCTAAACACCGTCTGCCCTAGATTATAGTCATTCGTGTCTAGCCCCAAATCCTCTAAAAAGTTATCAGTGTTCGCCTGACTGATGTTACTCCGATCTAAATCGAGCGCAAAGAAGGCAATGCAACTCCACGCCGTTACCTTCCAGTCAATCCTTTTCACAAGTGGCAGCTCCTCGGCCCAGGTCCATCTGAAAGATGGATCAAACCGATGCTTATTCTCGTACTTCTCATGTGGTTGAAAGTATGGCGCCAACTTAGGATCGTCAAACACCGAAGGTTGGGTCGCGATGTCATTGAGGCTGATGCCTGACTTGAGGGGGTCGTTGCTCCACCAGGACCAGAGGGCAGAGAGATTGGTAGCGGGACGCTGCGCGGCGATTTCTTCAGCACGCTGTTCCAGGATGCGTTGGCGGATTGCTTCGGGGTCTTCGAGGGCTTCTTCGTCTTTTTTGTCTTTTTCATTGGTAGAGGTGTTGGACGAGCTGGGATTGTGAGAGGTGTGAATGTGGACGGCGATTTTTTCGTCGTTTTGGTGGGACTGGGGAGCCATAATGATGGGGGACGGTTGATGGAGTAACTCTAAGAAAAGGTAAAGCAGCTTGGGCAGGTTGTCAACGAGATGTAACTACTCTCTTCGTGTTTCTTGGATCTTCAGCAGATGATATGTCTATTTATGTAGTCAGTTACTCGTCATCTCCAAGGAGATACCCCGATATCTCCGAGGTAAAGTCCTCTCTCGATGAGAGGTTTCCCTCCTGCGCTGGAACACGGCATCTTGGCTATTACTGGTATCACCATCTTGCTGCGTGATGTCAAAATCATTGTTATTGGTGTAATGCAACATTCTCCAGCTGGTGGTTGGACCATTGCACTTGTTATCTCCCTTGGCAGATGGCATCAACGGTGATGTCGATGAGAAACAACAGTTGTCAACCTGGGGTTGACAAATCTTCGAAGTGCATCAATGTGGTAGCCAAGAGGGCTTCAATAGAACAAGATGAGGTAACATTACAATAGAGAGAAATGAACAGTATGTCGTGCTTGACGGCAGCGATGTCGATGCACCATCAGTCATGCAGTCTCGCCCATTTCGTTGGTACTGTGTAACAATGAGCATTGTGGAATATGGCATGTAGGAGATGCTCATTCTGCATGTTGTACGAGGCATTATATTGTCAGATTGGTGCTGCGGCTTGTGATAATCTCCTTGATGGATTGCGTGTTTGGCCAAGAGTCGTGCCATGTGTAAAAGAGGCAGGTTGATATCCAACACTGTTCGTATGCCAACTAGTGAAATTTACAACCAATCCTGCTTCCATCTCTCAGCCTCTAATGTCCATAAAAGGCTATTGTTCAAATAAATGACTGCATATGTGCTGTGTCGACACCAACCATTTGGTTATTGTTTGGATATGGTAAGTTAGAGCGGTGATTGGAGGGAGCAACATATGATTTTTTTTGGGTTAGGGGGGGAAGGGGGAGCTAAGGCGCATAGATTCTGATCTAGGAGGAAGCTATTACTCTGGCTTGGACAACAGTATTTTCATTCCACATAATTGAAATAACACACAAATGCCTCCCATCCTACCTCTATCCATACCAAAACATCTAATAATGTTGTCCCACATATACCTCGACACACCATCCCTTTTCCCCTTAAGCTCTGACTCCTACTCCCTAACCCTAACCCTAGCAACAACAACCGAGTTCACCACTTGCCCATAAGGATGCACAACCACACAAATCTCCAACCTCTTAAGTAATCCCTCCGTAGCGATCTGCACTTCTGGATACAAACAAGTTCTCATGCCCCACGCACTCCTGACAACCAACAGCGCGCCGGGCCTCATCCTGTCTGCAACTTGCAAGATAATCATCTCCTTCTCGGCCTGCGACATGCCGACTAGCGCGGCCATGTAGACCACATCGAACTCCACTAGGTCTTTCTCTTGCACTGGGTCTGTGACATCTGCACAGATGAACTCCATGCCTTGGCCTGGTGGGCCAAGGGCGAGGGACAGAGAAAGGGAGGAGGAAATGGCCGCGGGGGAGCAGTCAATATTGAGGACTATGGGACCAGATGAGGGTTTGGTCCCTGACAAGGGTTGAGAAACCAATGGGTCGTGCTTTAGGGCGTCTAGAAGGCAGAGGGAAGTGAGTGGCAGGGGACCGGAGCCGATGAAGGCAATGCGAGAGGGTGGTCTCTTGGTTGCGGAGAGGATGGCACAGAGCTCGAGGCGGGTGAGGTCCTCGTAGTTATGGTAGTAGGGGAAGCTTTTTAGGCGGGATTGGACTTCTTCCGGCGTGCATCCACGCAGGATGTAGTCCGTCCAGTGGTGCTCAAGACAAGCTTCCGCTTCGGCACATATCTGCCGAAGGGAGGGGAGCAGAGACTGGAGTGTGGGATTATTGAGTACCTGAGGTGGATTAGTCGGTCATGAAGAGCCTCATTGTTCTCAGTCCGCAGCTGTCATACCTGATTCACAATGTCCTGGTCGTAGATATCGGAACAAAGTGTGACAAGATCTCCCAAGAGACGGTTGATAGTCTTCCCCGGTCTCAAGTCCTTGAGTTTAAGCAATTCTGCGTGGGTCGACACAATACTTTGGACGAGTGACCTGGCTTTCTGTGACTTGGCATCAGCCAGCTCATCCTGTAACAGCTCGGCCTTCTCGACAATGGTGAGAGAATCATGGGAGTCACAGGGACAACAAGGGTGGGGCTTGGACGGGGTGCTCCCCAACCGCCACAACGAGGCAAGCAATGACATCCTCGCTTGCGATATCGACGTCAACATGATCAGATCCTGGGATCGGATGCGAACAACTGACGGTGTGGAAGTCAGTTCATGTGCTAAGTGTGGTAGCACCGGAATATAAGTAGGATGGTAGGACCAGGAGAATACAATCGATTCCAGAATCCTGGACAAGAGAGGACCAAGATATAGAACATGAAAGGCGAGCAGGGCAAACAGAAACAGACAAACGCAAGAGGGCGGACAATTGGACAATTGGCTGCTTCTATATCTGCATATTCGCTCTGTGTCCTGTGGGAAGAAAAATTGTGAGCTGCATGTAACACAGGACCGATTCATCGAATCGAGTACCCACTAGCGCTAGTAGCACCTAATCTTGCATTGTGCACCCACCGCCTGCTCAAGGCAGCGTTCCAGAGCGCTCAATCTCCCGGCTCCCGTCTCCTCCTGCCTGTCATGGCACTGCTGACGGCACGGAGAGTCCTGCGAAGGGCATTGTGCGCTGAGAGGAGACTGAGCTGTGTGGTCCGTAGATCGGCGTTGTGGACTTTTGGCCATCAAGGTTCTTGCAAATCTGGCACGCTGACATTGCTTCGCTTGGCCATTACGGTTCTCAATGTTTCATCGAAGGGCAACCGCTCGGTGAGATCTCGCCGACGAAAGAACTTCCAAGCCGTCCAACGAACCGGAAAGAAGGAGGGGAGAGAAGGGCGGTCAAACGGTCAGGGTAGCAGGAGCGTTGGACGAAAGCAAGGGAATGGGCGGGTCCTCATTTATCAGATTTATTGCCAGATCCATCGCGATCCGGAACGCTCCTGCAGCTGGAGAGGCCTAAAGCCATCAAGGTTCTCACAAACTTCCCGTGTGCTCCTAGGCTCCCAAGCAAGCAAGCGGCTGCTGCGTTTGGTGGTTTCACTCACACATCGCTCTGCTCGTTTCCCGCGGGGCTTGAGGCCTCTACTGTGCCGCCGATTATCGTCCGTTCCTCTCGCAAACATACATTAATCCGACCCTCCGGGCCCGGATGTTTGTTATCGCTCTCTAACTTTCTCCTCTGCAAGTCGCGAAGCTCAGTCAACCTGCGGTCGACGATCATCGTCGAAACAGGAAGCTTAACAAGCAAGCTACCGACTCGACCACTAGACGGCTGCGCAATGACATTGTAGGTCATCCGAAACATATCTCGCTGTCAACTCGGGTCAACTTTCGTGCTCCTTCAACCCATCAGGTTCGTGGCATCCCTTTCCTTTCTCCCCTCGGTTCCATCACTGCAATATATCCGCTCCATAGTTTCTGTTATGGTACTTTGCCGGCCAACATATTCAGCATCCTTCGAGTTTTAAGCTATTATAGCAAATGCTAACTTTTTGACTTAACGAAGTATCGTACAGGCAGCAAAACAAAAGGTTAGGCACTCTCTCCATCACTCGAGCCTAACTTCAACTATGGGAACCGACACCATACCGTGTTCTGAGAAACTACACGAGATGCCCCACTCCACGGCTTTCGAGCAGCCCACTGCCATGGACAAGGGCCATACTTTGCCAAACGGTCAGCCTCTCAAGCGCTCCTTCGAAGAGTTCCAGTCCTCAAAAAGTGCATTGACTTCCAACAATAATGGCCGTCGAAAGAAATGTAAGTTATGCTACACACCGTGAAGTCTACTTATAAACTCATTATTGACAATTTCTGTCCAGCAACTGTGTCTCTCTGTCCACCGATTTTGGTCGATGTTGTTCCCCTTTGCGACCTTTACTCTGTCATCAACATCGTCATCTTTCCATCATCCAATTACAGCACCATAAACGGAACAAGTAATCAGAATGGGCTTCACAGAGTCAATGGCTCTAATGGCATCAATGGTACCGATCATCGAGCTTCTAATTCTGAGGCCTTTAGCCCTCTTGCAGCTGCTTTGACAGCCATTAGTTTGGGGCCTGCCAACTGGAGCCCCAGTTCCCTCACTGTTTTTACTGCCATCCTGCCCTTACAGGATGGTTACATCTACCGATCTGACTTCCTTCAACTCCGTCTCCAAGACTGCCCTATTCCGATAGTCAAGATTTACGAAAATGTCAAGCCTCTCGAAAAATACAAAGCTTGGACTTTGCCACTCACGACACTGAGGACAGAGGAGGCCCTTGCAAGTGCTATCGAGCAGGGCTATGTAGCAGGTGTCATCCAGTGGGCTTCACTTGAAGCAACCCTATCCGTCGTCGATATGTACGACCATCTGAAGCGTTTGGTGACAGAGCTGCGTTGCCGTCTGCACAACGCTCCTTGGTTAACGTCCAAGCCAATCCCCCGCAAGCGCGTCGCCCTTATACGCGGCCGGCCGAACCTCACAGCTGGTGGCCCTATCTATCGGACAGCAAGAGCTCTTGGCTTAGAGCTTGTGATTGTGGATGAGCCGGGCCACTGGCTACAGCCTGATACGGAAGAAAACAAAATGTATCGAGAAGCTTTCTTAGCAACAGACATGACCGAAGACGAGGGAGTCGTTGACCGGATTGTCAAGTCACTTCGGTCCTACCCTCTTCCAATTCATGGGGTATTTACCCTGTCGGACAACTTCTTCGTCACTGTTGCTCGTGTTGCGGAACTGCTTGGGCTTCCGTGCAACCCGTCCTCGGCGTTTGAGATCTCAGTCGACAAATATCGGTCACGTCTGCTTCAAGAGATGCCTGGCCGAATTCGCCGAGTCAAAACGATGAAAGATTGCAAGGAGTATCTTGAATCTCCAGAAAGGTGGCAAGGGACGTTAATTGTGAAGCCAACCAAGGGCTGGAGCTCTGAGTGCGTTTCTAAAGTCACAAGGGTAGGCGACCTGTGGCCAGCTATCAGCAAGGCCATAGCGCGCCATGGAACAGATGCCGTTATCGAGCCCTTCTACGATGGTCCCGAGATCGACGCTAACTTTATTCTCCAAGACGGCGAAATTCTCTTCAGCGAGATTGCTGATGAGCCGCCCTTCGAAGCTGATTCTCCGGAAGCTAGTCCTGACTCTACATTCTCTCCCGAAGCGCTGACCATGCCCTCAGCTCTTCCAACCATTGAGCAGGAGATAGCGAAATCCACACTTCGTGACCTCCTTCTCAAGGCAGGCTTCCACACTGGGGTTTTCCACGTTGAGGCCCGCATCGTCTGCTCTTCAGCAGTGTATAAAGATGTCGACGGCAGTGGTGTCGTTGATTTGATCCCCAAACATAAGGCAGGACCTGCCAGGTTGCAAGTCTCTGACTCATGCTACAAAATGACCCCAGCTGATCGGCTTTCTGATACAAATGGGGATATCGAAAATCCCGAATGCAAACTGCTCGAGATCAATGCTCGCCCTCCCGGTTACCGTGTGACGGTTCCTGCCCGCCACACCTACGGCGTCGACTACTTTGCTGCCCACATGCTGGCCTGCATCGGCGATACAGATCGTTTGCGCCTGGCAGCCTGCCCGTTCGCCTTCCAAGACTACCCCGAACACATGGCTCTTCCTGCCGCTCAGTACCATTCTCGGATTGTTTATATACCTGCCCCCGCTGCGGGTATTGTTCGCTGGCCTGTTACAGGCGTCCCTCCGTGCGAAGAGCTGAAGCAGCGCAGGCCAGATCTGGCGAACTACATTGTGCTCGGTGTGGATTACTGCGTTCCTGGCGACAAGATTGAGTTGCAGACAGATGGTGCAAGGACGTATGTCGCTCATTTGCTTGTTGTCAGTCGCGAGAGTAGGAGGAAGGCCATTGAGATTGGGAATGAGGTTGCTAGGGAGTACAGAATCATCGTCGAGGGCGGTCAGCAGGCGAAGCAGCCTTAGGGGATGGGATAGCCTCTGGGTACAGATCTCGTGGCGTAATACTGACGACGCACATGAAACCCAATGAGTCTTCCAGGCTCGGCTCAGCGGCGTATCAATATCCGAATTGAAGGACAGGCAAACAATCTGTCCTCAAGCACTAGCCAAAGGTACATGCTAGTGCTGAAAAATCTGGCAATGATCAAGGTTTTGTAGTTGGGTTCTGGCTGGGGTATTGGTTGGCTTTCTGAGTTTCCTTGGTATGATCATTTTATTTTTGGCTCCTCTAGATGTTGTATAACACAGATATATTAGATTGTCATGTAGAGTCGTCAAATTTCTGCCAGATTTCTCTTTTTACCCCTTTTTCCCCTCATACGGGCATCATCCCCCACTACACTCCCTCACCTCCCCAACCCATCCTGAATCATAGCATCCACGATTAAGCAATGCCGATCCGCATTCGTCTCGCTGAACTCATTATCATAATTCAACCCATACGGCCAGAAATGCCCACCACCGCAGTTGATCTTAGCATTCTGTCCATCCCAGCTCCTCAGCAGTCTCAATGCATTAGGCCAGTCCTGCGCAGCACACTTCCTATCGAAGGATGCGTGTGTGCCGACACCCAGGGTATGACTGATCTCGTGCAGCGCAGTTCGCTCGTTCATGTAGGCACGATTCGAGCCGAAGCGGATGTTGCCGTTGATGTTGCCATCGGCGGTTTGCACGCTGGGCATGTATTGCACGGTGATGTATTTGTTTGCTCGCGGGGCGAGACGGTTGTAGCGTGCCACGGCCTTGTCCATGGCTGCGGTGATGCGGTTGTAGGCGTCTTGTTGGTCGGGTGTGGGATTGGAGACGCGTTGGAGTGAGTAGGTGAGCCAGGCGGAGGTGGGGGCTGTGAAGGCCAGGGCGGCCGCCAAGAGAGTTGGGAGGTGCATGTTGGCTGTTTACTGAACGTGTTGAAGTGTAAGTGAGGTCAATGATAAATGCGCAGACGTTGTTGAACCTCAAGAATTCGTAGTAAATGATGTTTTTGACTCGATTCCTTCACATCTTTTAAATACCCCTGAACTCATCGCCAACGGAGGACAACATCCGAAAACACAACTTCCCCCTCCCTCTCTCTTCATGCCTGCAAACCAGGATTCGTGGAAATTCACCATTGTCCCAGAACCGATACCGCTTTCCGTGCTACCACGAACTAGCATTTCCCCCAGATTAGGGTTCACTGGCAACCCCTGGCGCCGTTACGCCGTTTCGTTTCAGCCGTCTGGGGTGCAGCATAAGGTACCATCCGAAAGGTTGACAAGGAAGATCGGCAGATGTGCTCCGGCTGGGCAGGTGATGTCGATATTAAAGTGCCGTGCGTTTATGCTCTGTATAAAGGAGGCACAGAAGCTTAACAGATCACTTTATACAGGATGTCGCTATTGCTAGCAGCCGATCCAACGCTGGGATATTATTACCAGCCTTGATGGCCCCCATTAACACAACGATCTTGCCCAATGGCGTGGCCGAAAACATTGAATGTATGCCAAATAGCTTTGTTCACAAACCAAAACATATCCCCTTGCCCTCGCCCATCAAGATCTTGCCATCCTCCACGCCGAAACCGAATTCTCAAACTCATGGCCCCTTCCCCTACCAACACTTTTCCAATCCACAACCCTACCCTTCATATCCATAGGTACTCTCCCAAGCTCACAACTTCTCCTTCACCAACACAAAACACGCCTCCCCTCTAGCACACACCACCCGTCCCTCATCAGCCCTAACCTCGCCCTCCAAAAAGAACTTCCTCCCATCGCGCTTCACCAATCTCGCACTCACAAGCACAACCTTCACCTCATCCCCTTCTTTCCCACTCCCCGTCTTCACGGGCCGCTCAAACCTCGTGTTCAACCACCCCGTCACAGGCATCACATCATCCCCTCCCTTGAGCCTCCCAGAATTCCTGTTCACAGCAAATACCTGCCCCATTACCTCATCAATGAGTGTGACTACCAACCCCCCATGGCAAATACCCTCCCACCCATTCACATCATGCCCCAGCGCCAGGAGGGAATGCACTTCCCCGATCAGATCCTCTGCTGTCTCCGGGAGAACATAAAAAGTCACGTACGCCGGGATGGTACTCAACGTGTTGAGAGTCTTAGACAGAAGCGTATCCAGCCCCGAGGTCGGGGGCTTCAATTGGCGGGAGACTGACTGGTCGATGACAATGCGCGGACGGGACAAGAGTGCATTGCACCAGGGGATGGCGCGGAAGAAGGCAATTTGGGCGGCGGCGGCGCGGGCGTTTTCTTGGGGGAGGTTGGCGGTTGTGAGGTTCGCAGGTGGTGGGGGGATGAATTGGGCTGGGGAGGGGGTTGATGGTTGAATTGATGGGAGTTGTTGTGTTTCTGACATTGTGAGAGCGAGAACTTGCAGTGAAGTAGTGAGCTGACTGAACCCCTGATCCTAATGATGGCGTGGTACGTGTGACTTTATAAGGGGGTATGTATCTATGTATGAGGCTGCAGTGTAGCTTCTAGAACTGGTAATGGAAAAAAAAGTTGCGATGAACTCAATTCGATTTGAGTATTGAGATCGACGGAAATCCGATTCAAGGCATGTGAAAGGGAATCCCCGTGGTTTAGTACGGCCAGGCCAGGCCCCCGGGTCGGTGGACACCAGAGACGGACAAGGCCCACAGCTGCCGTGGGCGCCGACGCACCAAAGCCGGCCGTGTGCCGAGGTTGGAGATCAGTCAACACTCGATATGTGCATAGATACATCTAACGAATGTTCTATATATAACCGTTGGGTTTTCAAAAGACTAAAAGGACAGATTCTATGATCACTAATCGACCATTGCATGTCTAAGTCTATGAGTCTAGTATTATGGGCAAAATAGGTAATTCAAAAATACCTCAGGCTATCACTTGACAAGCCCCTTGGGGCTTCACAGGCCTAGCGGACCAGGGAAGCTTCCAACCACACCATCCTCACCACCATCAAACAGCGCGTTGATGCCATCCAACGCAGCAAAGTGCTGCGCGAACTCCATGCCTTTCCTGCGCTCATACTCGACCCTCCTCCAATCCCACTCACCATTCTCATCAATCTCTCCCAGGTCATCAGGGGTACCAACCCCCTCAGGACCGCCCCTCCATCCTTCACCAGGCCTTTCCGGCAAGAAACCGCCCGCTTCAATCACCAGCGCCGGGTGAACCGTGAACCTGCCCAGCTTAAAGACATACTTCGAGATGGCCGTCGCAAAAATGTACTTGCTCCAGTCCTCGTCCTTGACCTCCTTCCCGTCCTCGCTACGGACGATTTTTGGCCTGGTTGGACCCACCTTCTTGCCGTCCCAGCTCGTCGGCTTGACCTTGCCCTTCACCACGAAGTGCGTGATAATGTACAACCACTTGCGATCCCACGCCAGAATGCGGCTCCACATCTCGTATCCCTGCAGCGGGGCAATTTCGCGACGGAAGGAGCAGAAAACTGCGCCCAAGCCAATGCCGAAGCTACCTTTGACCACCTTGCCCTCCTTATCGAGAACGAGCTTGTTTTTCTCATTGTTGGCAATGATGGGGATCGCGGGACCAAGCAAGTGAGTGACGTGATGGGAACGGCCAACGTCTAGGTCCGCGAAGTAGGTGCTGTTGGACTTGTGAATGTTATAGTCTGTTTCGAGCAGGGATGTGCGCGAGGAAGCGATACTGTAGTGGAAGAGGGCACGTTGCGGGAGGGACTTGGGACGACGGAAGAGGTGGTAAAGGAAAGTGTGGAAAACGCGGACCTATTGACGTTAGTAACTATGACGTGAAGGCATCGTAATAAGGCAACGTACCGTCCAGGCCAGCGGTAAACTCTTCCAGTTAAGGATGATGAAGATCAACAGCAGGATACGACTCGTACGGCCAGGGCCAGTGAGGAACTGATGCACCACTATCGACCAGTCGACCTGCATGGCGCGGTGGCCAGCGTAGGCCACAGCCGCCGCGCTCATGGGCAGGAATACGGGGTAGAAGAGGGAGAGCGTGCCGACACCCATCTTGACAACAGTCCCGTTGGGACTCAGGGGCGGGCTTTGGGGAGGGACGGTATGATGTCAAGGACGTCGAGATGCTGCCCGAAGGTCAAGGAGTGTGATACCAAATAGCAGGAAACGGACGACAACGACAAGGTCAACGACAGAACCGCGACGACAACCAAAAAGAAGAAAAAAACAGAGGTTGCTCAAAAACAAGTAAGGAGCATCACCTCACGCCGGAAGGATCGGGCCGTGTTTTAAACCACCATTTTTCTCTGAAGCCACTTTCGCTGTCGCGGGGGAGTGGAGATTCCCGGCTCTTAAAAGTGGGCTCCCGCGATCCAAATCACTGGCGCCAGTTGGTCCGAACCTGCTCGCACCGCCAGCCTGTCGTATTGCTGCGTTCCTAGGTCGTGGAGCCTGTATCGCCGTCGATTGCGTCGCTGTGACAGGTCTGACCCTGCGGCGGCTGTGTGGACACGGAAGTTGCGGTAAGATGCGCTTATGTTCGCGCCGACGGGGTCGCGCGTGGGGTACAGGTCACCCAACAAGATCTGGCCAATCTTGAAAGAGTAAGAGCCGAGGTTCGGAAATCGCTGCGCTTCCTCCTCCGATTCCCGCTACCCTCGCGCTCGGTGCTGACTAGCCCGAGCAGCGATCTCGAGATGGTGTTCCTTTGAACCATTGGATTGGTTTTCGGGCTGCTGGCCAAAATTAGTTTTTGAGAATGCGGTTCGGTTGCGAAATCTGATGTTGGGCACTTTTTTGCAACATGGGGCCGGAATCGTTCATCTCGGCAGCCAGGGTTAGGGTTATAGCTAGCTGGTGCCTAAGTCGCACGTAAGCAGCCCCTGAACATTCGACTAACATAGCAATGAGCTTCAACTATCCGTTTAACCAGGAAGGTGTTTCTTCGAAGTTTTCAAATTACCTGAAAGCCATCCAAGCACTTTTCTTCAGTCCACAGAGACCAAATCTCCCGTTGATAGTTGCTTAATGTTGGCATATCCGCTCCAAGCTCCAAGGAAAACCAGGACCCAAAACGCAATCCAATCATATCCATATCTGAGACGACAAACCTCCAAAGATACGGTTCAGGAAGAGGTTCAAGTGGGACTCCAAAAACAAGGGCAATTGTGCTTTCGTGGTATGACCGTGTACCTCAATTCGATGAGGGCCATTCCGAGAGAGGTATGACAATCCAGTTTCGACTATGCTTGGACAAGTGCGCACTGAGAAAAGTCCGATAATGACAAGGAAAAGCGAATGGAGCCGTAATTTTATGTTGTGCTTAGACATACACCCAGTACCGAAATCTTGCTGTAGGCGCAGGACATACATCTTGAATGAGGGAGAAACCAGAAGGGATGGACGAGTTGGCGTTCCATATTCTCAAATGACAACTTCATATCTTCGTCCTTCGATCTTATTAACGTTGGTCTGAATACCAAAGGCTTTATGACTACTGGCCTTACCATAGGGTTGTTCAAAATAGAATCACACAGTGCAGGTTATACTTGACAGTGTCTATCCGGCACAGGCAAGTCAAGTTTTCTTGATAGGAGGAAGGTAAGGAGGAAGGCAAGGCTCAATTCTTCTGATAGAGCCTAAGACATACAGCCTTGTTCAGATCTTAATCCAACGTCGGAACTGGGATGGCGAAGACCATTCTTTCTTGTAAACCATCGTTTCGAAATGATGTCTGGGTCTAAGGGAGGCCTGGCTTTAAAGATAATTCGTTTGGATCATGTATGTGAAAAAAAACGTCACTAGGTTTTATATATCAAGATCCAATTCGCGAGTATGCTTCCCAACAAGTGTAACTATCGGAAGTCTTCCAGGTTGGAGCCCAAATTGACATAGCAAAACGATTGTGTAATTATCGTCATCTTGAACCGTGAACGGTGTTGACTTTCCATACTGCACTGTTTGCTTGGAATACCCCAAAACTCCACAGAGTTACCATTACGCTCTATGCTCCTTAGTCTCTCGCTATCAAGACACAAAAGAGGGAGGTCGCTGGTCAGATATCTTCAGAGGTTTGAAGTAATGGAGATGGTGCAGGAACAGTCGAAAAATCTCTCTGCCGTCCAAGGCCATCGTGCGTATATATCATCCGGGCCAGCGCAGTACCATGCCAGATTGGATGGATCATGCGTAGAATTGATAATCTCCCATTGAAGTCTAAGGAAGGCTTTACCGCCCTCGCCATATAACAAGGGCATAGGTAACAGTGGACACCTCTTTTCCTTGGACTGCCGTGTCCGTGTGACAGCATATCAACGTCAAAGAGACCGAGCAAACAATAAGCCTGGTCTTTCTTGTTTGATGTGCTGACACCCAATTCATGTTTGGAGCACTGATTTGGCTCAATGGTACCTCTCCGGAAAGAACGCACTTATCGACTAGGCTGGCTTCAGATATCAGTGGAATCAGAGCACTGTCTGTTTTTCCACCTAGGTATCGCCAGCTTGCTGTATAGAAACCAACTTGTTTGGGAGCAATAAGCTCCTACAACTTCCACCCAAACGTAAACTAACGGCTGGTCCTGAAGCCCTTATCATAATCCACATCAACAAGATAGACATAGCACCACACTGACTCGGCGCATCAACGGTACATCAAATTAGTGGCCTCCGATAACTCAGCACTGCTTGACTTTGTTGATGCATGCTGCATCAATTCAGATGTGGTGAAAATCTTGCTGTCTCACAAGATTACAGCTTTTTTCAAGCTTAGCCCAATCTAATTTCTCCTGGCTTGGGAGAGATTGGACATATCGGTGAAGAGAATCTCTTGATTGCCCCATGTGTGTGACAAAATGGCATGAGGACATCAAGGTCGATACATTCTTCGAGCTGAACTATGTTGCATTGACGAGCCTCATGCTTGCTTTTCATTTACGATTCGCTTAGACGTAGTGCAGAAGAGGTTTGGCAAGATAAGGTTGGTTTCATCCAACACGACTGAGTTAAAGATTAAGAAAACTAACTTGATGGTATCAATGAAACCTAGTCATCACCAGGTACATTGTTGTTAGCTGCAAGTGACCACGGTGTGGTCACCGCTGACCAGCTTGGGTCAGCCTGTGCTCCACTGAGGTCAGGTGCACACTTGACCTTATATAAGAACCATGCTCATTCGCCCTCACGCGTGTGTAGTTTAGAAGGCAGAGTGTTGTTATTCTGCGGCATTCATAGTGCTTGACAGATTCCCTCAGGGCCGCGTGTCCTGCAGGGCAACGCCCAAGTAAATACTCCCATCCACATCACCATCTTTTTTTGCATCCAACAATTGTTATTGGGTTAAAGTTACCGGCGTGTTCAATATTCCCTGAGGTGATATTGATTGACTTTGATGTAATGACTGATGGGCAGGATATCGCGCTCAAGTGGCACGATGGTATGGACCTGTACGGGTTCAAGAAAAGTGAAAGAATCGAATTGAGTTGAAATGCATTTTCGACTCGTATCACCCATAACGGTGCTCAGTCGTGCCCACGACACCAGCGGCCAAAAGGTAAATATGCACTGACTAGTTTAACCTGTGTACACGCGAGGAAAACCCAAGAAGGATAACCGGAGTATATCCGTGAGATAAAAGGGGTGGTGTTAGAGAAGGGAAGAGATGTAGGGGAAAAAAAAGATGGGCTAGGAGGGAGAGAGTAAGGTATGTAGATGTCCATACAGAGGTTTCTTATTTTCATTCTTCGTCATCAGGGGTGCGCATCGTTCGAGATTGTAGAGTTATGCGTGAGAGAGAGCGGGGAGGACGTTAGAATGGGGATGGTTTGTCCTGTCTGATGGTCCCTGGTTGAGCCGGAAAGTCCGAGTTGGGATTTTCTATTTTTCAAGTAGCTGGTATGAGTGCAAAAAGCTCTAGGGCCTAGGCGGCCAGCAAGTGGGTTGTTAAAGGAGGAGAGGGGGCACTGGAGGAAGTGGTTTCGGGAAACTGTCGCGCCGCAAGAGCAAGTGAAAGTGTGTAAGATCCTTGCAGAAATGCAAGCCTCATGCGAGCACAGAAGGCTCTATGCCAGCGCTGTGACAGCTCCCTCCTCCTCATCTCTCGATGTACGTGGCTATGAAATCTTTGGCCAGAAGACCTATCATTCACAGCGTGAGATATCGTTGGCGCATGATTGGGATAGAGATAACTCTTCGAAGCGGAAGAATGAACACCACTCCACCAGTCGCAATCGGCACCGCTAGCAAAACACGCCTGGCACCTCAACCGCGCTCGGCCTCATTACCCAAATATCTGTTGGTTTCGTTGTCAGCAAGCAAGCAGTCTCGTTGGCCTCGTGAAGAAGGATCATGTTATTGAACGCCCTTCACGCTGACAGCCCGTCGCCAAAGCGCGGCTATCGCGTCTCTAGCGTTTAAGAGCCCCACAGCGGAAAGTATCCCGGTTGCTACAGTCGGCCAACATCCACGCGGCTTGGTTCTTAACTATCAAACAGGCAACAAAGAATCCCATCGGTTCAATGCCAAAAGCCTAGAGCTGATCGCCACACCCATCGCACTGGTCCCAAATGCAAGTTGCTGCGTGTAATTGGCGATGGTGGTGGTCAGACTGCCCAGAGCCCATCAATTAAGCGCCGAGTGTTGCGCTGCCGCCTCTACGATTGGCTCATCTTACGCCAGACCTCAGCAAAGGATATTTAGGAAAGCAGTGGCGGTGCAAACACCGATTGCTCGCATAAACGTTCGATCATCGATGTTTTTGTTATGATATTCAGGGTGACATCATGATGCAAGTTGCCGGGATGTTGATGACCACGTGGGTGAGGTGACTGGTCCTGGATGTGGGCGTTATTCGCATTTTTTTCAGAGAAAGAAAGCTTGGAGATTCCTCTCCTAGGCGACATCCTGCTTAACGGAGCCGAAAGCACTTCGTTAGGAAATTGGAAGTGTTCAAAATGCCATGAAGCATGGAGCATAGTCAGACTAACGTAAAGAAATTTCAAGGCAGCATGTATACTATTCAAGCCTCATTCCTCTGCCGACAAGGCCAAGAGAAAGATCTGAAGAACCCAATTTATCCCAGTAAACGCACGTTAGCAGCACTACACCCAAACCCGGGTAAAAAGACCTCGAAACGAACACTTGCGGGCGATCGAAATCGCAGATGATGTCAGTGCATACATGTTCCAGAGCCTTACCCGGGGCCGGCAGTGTACCCCACGCTGGACCGCGGAGATTGCGAACCGGTCCGAATGTAAGAGCTGGAGTCAAAAAGTCATATCCGACCGGCACAGGAAAGAAAGCTGAATGCAAGGCTGCTTAATGGTGATGTTTCGAAACACCGTGTCTGTGCGGATAGGCTTCCTTACAAGCGGTCTTGAAACGGATATTTTCGGTTTTGAAAATGTTTCGAGAAACTTGTGTTTGGATCTGCGATGGGGAGTCGGGAAAGCTACCAATGCTTCCAGTTTCCCGAAGTCTCGGGACAATGGAAGACTAGCCACTCGAGTCTGCGTTGTCTTGCCACGTGCGGAAGACACATATATGCTCGCATTTAGGATCACCATCTTGAAATCCTCAGCTGCTGTTCTAAAAGATTGTGTACTGCCTTTCATTGATCTTAAGGCTAAATTGGAGCGTGATCGGTTTCAACATCGGTAATTGTTAGCATAGTGATGTAGATCCTTGCTTGTTTTTGTCATCATCCCAAATCTAGAAGGTCACAACTGTTCCCTTACACCTACAGGCGAAAGGAAGGATAGAAGGTGTTGGGGAGAATCAAGCCATTTCCATGAAACACGGACATGACTCCATGCCATGGAGGACGGAGCTATCCGGTCGCTCATGAACTTTCCTTTACTGCTTCCAGATCCAAGAATCTATAGCGTCAACGAGCAAGTATGCATGGAATGCTGTCGGGCTCGTGGTGAAGAGAGGTGGAGGTCGGATGAAGCAAGTCAGGAACGTTCGTTGCAGCGGACAGGTGGTGCGGACGCCCCTGTCACCGATGTCCTATAAATCACAGGCCACAAAGCGGGCTGATAAGAAATCTCAATGTACGCTGAAGTGCTCCAATTGTACATGCAGAGCCCAGCGAGACGACTACGAGAAAGGTATCCACGGCGAAGATCTCAAAGCATCAAGATCGGATGTCGTAACCGAGCCAAAGCGACGGACATACAAAAAAATTTTAAGGTTTGGCCGCAACAAGTGCGATAACACACAGACTATGCCAAAACAAGAACAAGCTTCTTTGATCTGTTGAGTTTAACAGCTCACCAGCCAAGAAGCCAAGCCAGATCTGTTAGCCGCCCTATACTTTGTGGAGTCCACAACAGTTGCAACGCTCGCGTGTTTGGTGCTTTCATTCCCGCGCACCGAACTATTGAGGAGCGCACAGCTCGATGTTAATTCAGAAGGCTGTTGGGAGAAAGACTGTTGCTTTCATCATTCTACTACAGTCACAGCTGAAGCCTCGTTGCCTGGTTCTTCTCTGTGTGGCGTTCTCGGGATCCCACGCCGTGGCTGCGGACCAAACCCAGAAACCAGCAATCTGTTCTGTTCTCTAGCGCTGGGCGAACCCTCATTTTACAGCCCAGGTCAGGCGGCCTATCGTCAAGGCCAGGCGGTTACTGTGTTGCGTCTGGGAGCGGGGGCTTGGAAGAACTGTTTAGAAATCGTGATAGCGCGTTGCCAAAATTCATCTTCAATTCGCCAATTTTACATCAGCATAATATTAGTAGCCCACATGAAAAGCGGCGGAGTCATGTAAGACGTGCACCAGCCCGTCCCGGCCAGAAAGACGTTGGACAGGGCTAGCCCCGGACCGCGGACCGAAGGGGTTTGCGCTACCCACATCCAGCGCCTAAAGCAAAGGTCCTTGGAGTCGGCGATGTTATCAACTAGCACAACAGACTGTCACAAGGAACGCAGAGATCCCGCACTTGTCTGCGCAAACCCTTCATCTCGAACTGACCTTCGCATATGCGATGCTTCGCAGGCGATGGAACGTTCTGGGGGCATCGTGCAGCTTTCGAGACGTGGCATGCTGGGTACGTACGGCCGTGCCGCCTTAGCGCCTGCATCTTCCCGTCCCCCTGTCTGGCCGCCGTCGTCTTTCCCCACAGAGCTTCCAGAGATTCGCTGACGGAAGCGCCGTTTTGCTCGCTCGCCGCGCCGACGGGTCTCGTTTGTCTCCTTGTCTCCGTCCTTCCAGATTACGAAGCCTTCCTTGAGTGAGGCCTGTACTTCCTGAGCGCTCGCATCACAAGGACAGACGAACCCGGGCCACTGCAGGTTTGTGGATTCGCTTTTCGTGCATGTACAAGTGTACTCCCACAGTCCGTTCTTTAAGATCCAGTATATGTCCCCGTTTGCTTCCTCGCTCCGTTTGCACATTCCCTTTCTACTAACCCTTATTCATCCCACATCTTCGGAGTTTAGTTCTGACTTCTGATCTCGGAGTGGCATTGGCAGAGCTGTAGGAGCTATCCTCTTACGGATTCCCAGACCACAGCCCTGCTCACTACTCCAAGCCATTTTTATTGTGGTGCAAGGAGATATAAGGCCTGGAGTCTTCCCATCTTCAACTTCTCAGTCCATCGGCAGGCTTGGTCACCACAACTCTTAGCATTTTCCTTTCTTTGGGTTGAGTTCATTTGCTTCCATCCACTTCTACATATCTCTTCAAGTCACGTAGTTTAGAAGAAAACTGCTCTGGAAGCAGTCTAACTTACATCGGATACGCCTTCTGGTTTTTTCCTTGAAGTACTGTTTTCATACATCACAATGGTTTCCGTGTGGAAGCTCTTTGCTTCATTTGCGGTTGCAGGCTTTGCTGCTCCAAGCTGCAGACCACCCGCAACTCTTACACTTCCTAAAGTTGGTGGTGGTAAGTCTCACCGGCACTACGACTATCTGGTCTTCAACAGCTAACATCTATCAGGCACAGAACTCCCTCCGCCGCCCCCGACATTAACACTAAAAAAGATCGCCCTTGGCCACGGCATCCAAAACTACACCTGCGAGTCGACAACCGGCGAAGCCAAAGCGACCGGCGCCTTGGCAGTCCTCTACGACGTCACATCTCTCCATCCCTCCGCCACTGGTCGTAACACCCTTTCCCCCATCGTCTGGAATAAGCTCCCATCCACTCTGCTGTGGACAAACCCTCTCCCTCTGAACCCTCTGCCAACAGTGCACTTCGGTGCCGACCCAGCTAATCCGTTCCCGGAGCCCTCTTCTCTGCGTCTCCACAGTCTCCCAGAGATCAAATTTCTAGGCCATCACTTCTTCGATGCCCAGTCCACACCGACATTCGACCTGAAGATAGCCAACCTCAAGGCTAGCGTCGCCAAGACCGGCGCTGTTGATGCCCCGAGGAATGCGGACAAGGGAATCCTCGGTACTGGGGCGGTCTCGTGGCTGGAGCTGGGGGATAACGGCAAGGGCTTGTCACAAGGTGTGAGCAAAGTCTACCGGGTTATTACGGCCGGAGGGGTAGCACAAAAGTGCGAGGTTGCCGGAGCTGGTGCGCAGAGTGTGCCGTATACGACTTACTATTGGTTCTATGGGTGAGGTGTGGACCTTGGAGTCTTGCATTCAAGGAATTGCCATCTTGGAAGATGCTTAACCCAGGGTTTAGGGCATCACACAGGATGAAAATGGGAAATGAATCCTGTTGGCAGGGTGGGAGTGGTTATTTATATCTCCCCCCTCCGTTGGTCAGAGGGATCTGACATCATCCCATCCACGACACACGTTTTGCATTAGCCTCTTGGTTTTCGTTTCGTGTTTTCTTATTTTCGCTCCGATATGGCGTTTGCATGTCACACATTTTATTTCTGCGGTTTTGTTTTGCTTTTTGGCCTTAAGGTCCGGTTTGGGATCTTCGTCTTTTGGATGCATCCATATCGTTCCACGAATATTGGGATATCAAAATAGTTATGACAAACGAGTTGGACGAGTCTACCGATGGGAAGAATAGAACGGCATGCAATGAGGAAGCGTATGAACTGCAGTCTGTACCTCTCGATGTTCTTGGCTCCAAGCATGTTGGCCTCATGATTTCGCTTCATAACTCAGGGACTTGGTTTTCAGGTGAAATGGCATCCATGCTAAGAATAACACCGCAATAATATTATGGAAGGATATTTCACCGATCTGACTGTCCAAATCTTAAACAAGGCCTTTGCGATCGAACTTTGCCCAAAAATCTCTCAGTCCTTTAGAACCTCATTGAGTCCAATAATAGCATCACCGCCTTGCTATCATCTCCTGCAATACTAGTATGAACGCTGATGTCCTTTCCACTCTTCCTTTATCCGTTGGAAGCACCACCCATCTTCGCTCACTCTTTCGTTGATGCCCGAGTGGTGACGTGACCCCTTCTGTTTCTCTTTGCCCTTGTGTTCCTTGATCCATCATTTTGAATATCAAAGAGGAAGTCCTCGATATACCTTGGCCAATTTCGGCTCATCTTAAGTAACATATCAGTAGCAGTCTATCCATCCGGGTGATGTTGCAAGTAACTCGGCAGGCCCTCAAACCTGATGAAGAGAGCACAAGACAAATGCCAAGAGGCGATCTTGGCAGGGGTAAGTAAATAAACAGTAGCTACAAGACAGAGTCCATACCCAAGCCCATACTCATAATTTTCGTAGATCAGGCAACATACTTCAGACATACATACTTCTGTTAAGGCATTTAAAAACAAAAATGTGTCACGCCTTCGGAGACTTTATCGTTGAGATGAGTCATCAAGGCATCTCACTATTGTCCCAGCAACCTTCGGGGTGAGCCGACAGTTCAGACGGTATGCCACCATCCTCTCGACACACATGCAACAATGAGCGCACGATGATGACCTCTCCCAAAAAGTTTATAGCATCATTAATCGTTATCTGATAGGCAACGACCTAGCAAGAAGCCCTGTTGTTGGCCAAAAGTAATTCTATCTCACTAGAACTCATCATGATCAGCCATATATCCGTCGGCCCAGCAAATAAATTGCAAACCATGTATCATGCATCCTCCAGGAAACCGTTTTGTATCATTTACCACCTAATCTTCACTGCTCGGAATCTCATAAAACATCATCTTTCTTCGCTCGACAGTCTGCGGCGAGAACCGAAACTCCTTGTGCGCCTCAGTTACCGAATTTTCTTCCTCCTCTGCCTCAGATGTGGTTTCAATGATCCTTTCATCATCGTCACTCAGCGCAATACCGATCAGATTGTCTTGCTGACGAGCCTGCGACTCCAGCAGACTATCCGGACGGAAAAGCTGTGACGCAGGAATGCAACGAGGGTTGAGACACATCTCTGACACATCATCTTGAATTTGGCCGAACATGCTTTCCTGGGATTCGAGCTGTGATTGAGGGAGAATGTTCCGTTCTTCGAGGATCATGCCTTCGGGAGACAACTGTACGCCGTCCAGCAGGGGAAAGGTCTCAGGGGTTGGAGAACAGATGGTATTAGTGAGCCTCTTACGGGGCTTTTTCAGCATGGGTTGTGATTGATTTTGGCTAAGCGTTTGAGTTAACAGACCAAGAGATTGACTGTCCCCAATAACTTGTGTTGCTGGCAAACTGGACAGCATGTCATCTAGTTGCTGTAATCTATCAGTTACTGGATTCGGCAGTGGTAAGGATCGCTTAAAACGTAAACACACCACAGGTTTCTTCGGCTTCCGTTTGGGAGCTCCAATTCTTGAACCCCTGTTTTGTGTTTGTTTCTTTGGTGCAGCCGGCTCTGCAGAAGTTCTCTGCATACTGGCTGGCTGCTTGGCTGATCTGAGGGATTGGGAGCGTTGAGTCTTTTGAGCTAGCTTTGATGATTGGTTGCGCTTTGCTCTTTTTTTGTAAATTTCGGCTGTACGTTTGGACGGCTTTCGTTTTTGGCGCTTTGGTTGAAGCTGCTGCTGAAGTTCACATTCATGTTTAAGAGGGTGTTCAACTTCAGGGTGTGGATCAGGCTCAGCTGGAACTCCACATTCGGATTCAGGCATGGATGCATTTGCAAAATTAGGCTCATTCTCACACCCAAACAAAGGCCTGAGCTCGATGTCTGCCTCTGATTGCTGCATTGCTTGTGGCTGTGGGATTGGAATTGAATCAGCTGCCATGTGATGCTGTAATTCACCTTCTGGTTGAAGGACCGTCTCGTCCACCGGGTCGGGAAGTTTGGAAATCACATGCTCCTGAATGGCTGGGCGCTCCGGAATGGCAAAAGACGGTGGTATGATGCTGATGAAGTTAGCCCAATGATTTAACGTGCGAGAGAGTTTGGCTCACTCGAACTTGATAATTCTGTCATACGTATACTCGCTTTGTTGCTGAAGTATCAAGTTGGCATCATTGAACTCTGTTTGACCAAACTTCCAGACTCCTATCAAAGGATCATCTGGACGTTCTTTGACGTGGAAAGCTAATGTCCAGCTCTTGTTGTCTGTATTATTTAGCACTCCATCACGGATAATAAATGAGATTGCAGGCGGCTTACCCTTCCACGATGGAAGACGACTCAGATAATCTCCCAGAATCCACAGTTCAGAATTACCTGTTGAGGTGGAGATCTTTCCAATCCCAGCCCTCCAGACATCGATCACACACCTTCCATCGGACTCATACTTCAAATTGATTGTGTAATGTTCAGAAAGGCTGTCCTGTACCCATGTTTTTTCTTTAAGATATATGATACGGAAGCTGACAAGCTGCTCACTCTCTAGAAGGGGAAAAATGTCGTCGATCTTTCGGAATCAATGTTAGCCAGGTACTCAAGCTTCAAGGTTTTTCTTACCAAAATTCCCAAGAAACGGCTAACTCCGTAGTCGGCGCCATGCCGTAGAAACACCGAAAAGCCTTCGTCTCGTAGGAGCTCTTTCTCATAAACCTGAAGAGGCGAACCCCCGGTAACCATGTCTGTAAAAGAACGAGAAGTGAAGTTGTCGATCGGGATGACCTGGAAACAGTGAGGCGGAAAGGAGTGTCTAGATTTGCAGGCCATCATTAGAGTATAGCAGACAAGAAAGCAGAGGCCTCTTCGGGCGGAAGTAATATACCTGGCATATAATATTTGGCTGATCTTATTCGTATGTCAGTCAATTTGCCAGCCATCTCCTGGTGCCAGTTTGCCTTACAGTAGCGCCAAACAGAACTTTGCGGAGCTCAAAATCTCGCTGTGGTCTAACCGCTGTGGTGAACCAGCCGTTTTCTAGTTGGATATCCATGACTGAAAATTTGAAGAGCATTCGATTCCCCAAGAGAGACTGCCTAGAAGTCGTGCATAAAAGCTCTCGACGATGTAAAATGTGTATTAAAGAACTATAGCTGTCTCCCAGCAGATTCTATTCATCACCTCTCGCGTCGCATCTCAATTGACAGCCTGAAGCCAATGTCCCCCAGTGAAATGGCTGCCTGCAGATTTGACATCTGTCCGGGAAGGAGCAAACAGCCGGCGCGAGAGAAGACGAAAGCAGGAGCAGTCATCGTTGCTCCCACCTACAGTTGTGATCGACTTTCGCATGCGCCACTTTACTGAGATTCAATGGTGGGAAAACACCATCTTACTTGGCAGATGGTGATTTCGTCCTTAGTTTTGGCCTAAGCGACGCATGCTTTGAGCAGACTGGGTTTGATCAGGGCTTGGCCAAGGGCTGCTCGGGACGATCTGGAAGAACTCGAAACAAGTGCTTCAGCAGCTAAGCATTGGATCAAACGGCAACCTTGATCACCAGTACGAAGTCGTCAATATGGGCTAGCCACCGTAGAAACCGACATCATGGAGATCGGAGTACAAGAGACCCGGACGAGTCAGGACCCTACGGTGTTCCCGAGCCATGACCCCACAAGCCCTGGGTTACCTACAGAACGGCAGATGCCTCGGTCTCCGTCATCAGATCGTCGATCGGATCTCGACAGCTCGCAAACCGTCACACTCGGCCGTGCAAACCCTTGTTTACGTTTGCGCCTTCCGATCGCGATCATGCCTTTTCCCAAGAGAACACTTCATCGGCGGATGTAACCAGCGCAATCTCGAGATCCACAAGGCTGGTTGGGAGATCCGTGGCCCCGCCTCCGCGTGGCTTGGCGTGCTGTGACCCCACCCGAACCTTGAACTAAAAGCAAACGTAGACGTCATGAAAAAATTGAAGGACAGAGAGATATTGGCGAAAAACTGTTAGGGATGTCTTTGTGTACGTAGGAAAGGCCCTTGAAAAGTGACTGTGCAGATGTTTCCCGCTCTACCATGGGGTTTGAGGTTCCAAGCGTTGGGTTGATGTGGGCTGTGCAGGCTCCAGGTGGCTGGTGCGCCCCCACTCAGGGGTCGCGGCGCGACGTGGAGCAACGGGGTACGGCGGACGGGAAAGGCAATTTCCCTGACAAAGACGTGGCCAAGCAAACTTTTGCTTCTAGCGAATGGGTCCTCGATGGGCAACCACAAAAGAGCCTCGGGAGGACCGTTCAGTCAAAATGCCAATTAAATCCGTCAATACATGGATAGACTCGAGTGAATGGCCGTTGTGGCCGACGTGCTATGTCACGCCGCCTGCAGCTGAATTTTTTCTGTCCGAAAAGGCGACTTGGAAGCACGGGATGACGGTGGCACGGTAGGCGCGGTGGGCACGGGCTTCGCGAATCGCAGCGAGTTGGCGGCTGCCAAGTTAGGTCTTGGCCTGAGTGGGCCGCCCTGAGGGAAGCAGTGGATCTGTGGGCCATGGCCTTCCTGCGTCCTCCTGCGCTGCTTCCTGCGTCCTGCCTCTCGGTTGACTCCTGGTTCACAACCGTCACCTCACTTCAGCGAAAGGGCAGGAGCCATCCGCTCTCACCATCTCTATCTCCATCCCTCACCTACAACGCCGGACAGACCTGGCCCTTTCCAGCCACTTCTTGCCCACTATTCTTGCATCTTATCTATCAATCTCTTGTACGCCATCCCTTCTCTCGACTCGTGGATGGGCCAGCCTGAAACCGACTTTTAGAAACCCGGATCGCCTCCCAGATCACTGCCGCTGTCCCCAGAGTCCTGCTTCCGACCGACGCCCCAGGGCAAAAGCGTGCACTCAGCGACCCCACTGGCCTCATCTTCCGTGAATTTGAGACTTTCGACGTCTGCCCCTGATCGGCCACATCACCCATCGCTGTTTTTTATCGTGACGTGCAGTGGGGGGATACGTACCATGATACACCGGCCTTGACTTGCTGGACGCGCGGTAACTGGCGGAGGACTCCTTTTGGGTGTGACACGCTCTGGAAGACGGTCGGCCGCTCCGTGTCTGGGACGCGTTGAACCGACCCAGAACAGCCCTAACTCATTTTTTTTCTCGGCCCTAGCGACGCCAGCAGTCAGTTTGACCGACGTTGAACAGGCCTTGGCTGCAACATATTCGGAGTACAAGCCTCTAATTTTCCCCTTCTCGGCAGCCTCAGCCTTCCCAACCACCCACTACACTCTCCACAACCCCCTCAGCTCCCGCGACTCGGCCTTATACCCCTTCCTCGCCAAAATAAACATGGAGGCCCGCCGGTCACGGTCAAGTCATAAGGTCTCGATGACCATCGAAGAAGACGAGGCCACCGTCACACATCGCATGATGCAGTTTGCCGACGAGTGCATCGAGACAAAAACAGTCACTACCACAACCACAACAAAGCGGTCCTACCCGCCTATTTTTCTCCGCGAACCTCGCGACGTCCGCTCGCTCGATTCCAAAGAGTATCCCCTTGCCTCGAAGCCCACCCCGCCCGAACTGCAACGATTGACGTTCGAGATCGACGATTTTCAGACAGTGGGCTGGGATGAAGACGAAGAAGAGGACGACATTCTGGATTCTCAGGTGAGCACTGCGGGTGGCATCATTGGTTTTGTGCACTCTCCTGCTCACACGACGGCCCAACTTCAGGCTCGGCGGTCACAGAGTACCGACTACGTTCGTGACATAAAAGTCGAGCCCGGTATAGAGAGCCCCATGCCGGCTGCCTCGCAAACTCCCGTCCCTCCTCCAGAGCTCCTACAGCCGCGTAGGTCGCGCAGATCAATAATCCGGGCAGTTTCGCCTATCCACACCCCCATGCTTACTAGGAGTTCGCGCCTTGCTGCCGCTAAGCCCGCACTCATCGCGTATGCCCAGCCAGACAAGCTCCGTCGTGCTGCTACGCGTGGGTCTCGTCGAGAGGCCGAAAAGGCCATACGCAGGCCCTCTGGACTTTTTACAACTCCAGATAACTCCGAATTAGCCATTAGCCGATCCACGAATATGCGTCCCTTTCCTACGGACAGTTTTGATACGGGTGTTAGCCAATCTACAGCCGTTTATGACGCAGCAAGTCCGACTGGGGATGACTCCCAAGCAGCATTCAGCAATGTTGCCACTCCACCCATTACAGATACCGATCTTCGGCCGTTCGAAGCGACCGATGACCCGCTGAGCATTGGTCGCAGCCCAGCTTCTAGGCGAAGCATTAACGCGGTAGCAGCACAGGATGTCAGTTTGCCAAGTCCGCGACTTTCACCTACGTTAGCAGCCGCTCAATTGCAAAGCCACGCCGATGACGATGCCGACGACTACGAGACATCCTTTTCGACTCAACTAGTGCGTTCTCGGCAAAACTGGGCAGATGAGACTCAGATCACCGAAGATAGTCACGACGGTGCAGGGCCTATGGATCTTTCTCCCGTCCACTACGAAAATTCGATATCGCGATCACGATCTGGCCGTCCCCGTTACGTGGATCCCGCAACCATGCTTAATACCTTCGATGCTATGCCAGATAAGCTGAAAACATGGATGATGTTTCAGTTTCTCCGGCGTTGCTCGAGGAATACTCTTCATGTCGTCGCTGACGTGGTCAACCCAGCTTTGAAAACGGATTTCCTCAAGCAGCTCCCGCTTGAGCTCAGCTGGCACGTTCTCTCCTATCTCGATCATCGCGACCTGTGCCGCGCTGCACAGGTGTCGAAACATTGGCGTAGAATTGTGGACGGCAACGAAAGGGGTTGGAAAGAGCTTTTTGACCGCGATGGGTTTGTCCTCGCTCCGGGGGAACTTGAGCGGGCCATTAAGGAAGGCTGGGGTTGGCAGGATCCTTATGGGCCTTATGAATACGAGAGGGATCTGACCAAGCCCGACCGGATGACGGCTAGCGAGTCGGAGCTCATGCAATCCGTTGTTAAGAGCGAGAAGATTGAGCCGGCTCCCAAGACTAGGGCAGCTAAGCGAAAGCGTGCCCTCACCAGTCTTAACGAGCGGGCGGCCAAGCGTCGCGCTGGTGTCGACGGGAAAGTTGACGGCAAGAACTCGCAGACTGCCAAGATGCTCAAGTTTGAAGGCCCTATTTCGGCTGCTAATGCCGCCGCGCTTGCTGTCCCTGATCCCGGCATTGGTCTTCCGAGCTTACGGCAGCTTCACTTGTTCAAGTCACTCTATCGTCGCCACTACCTCATTCGCAGAAGCTGGATGAGCGGAGACGCCAAGCCCAGGCATATCGCTCTTGCTGCTCATCCTCGCCATGTCATTACCTGTCTCCAGTTTGACGACGACAAGATTATTACAGGCAGTGACGACACGCTCATTCATGTCTACGACACTAAGACAGGCCAGCTACGGAAACGGCTCGAGGGTCACGAGGGCGGTGTGTGGGCGCTGCAGTATGAGGGCAACACCCTGGTGTCTGCAGGCACGGACCGGTCAGTTCGTGTGTGGGACATCCAGAAGGGCCAATGCACGCACACTTTCTACGGCCACACTAGTACTGTGCGCTGTCTTCAGATCCTCATGCCCTCTGATACCGGCAAGGTTGACGCTGATGGTAAGCCCATCATGATGCCGCCAAAGCCGCTGATCATCACGGGTTCTCGCGACAGCCAACTGCGCATTTGGCGCCTACCCGAGCCGGGCTCGCGGCGCTATATCCAGACCGGGCCGCCCCCTAATGACGAGCAGTGCCCGTACTTTATCCGGATCCTGTCCGGACACAACCACTCCGTTCGCGCTATCGCCGCTCATGGAGACACCCTCGTGTCAGGCAGCTATGACACCACAGTCCGCGTCTGGCGTATCAGCACAGGCGAGCTGCTGCACACACTTGTGGGTCACAACCAGAAGGTGTATTCGGTTGTCTTGGATCACAGACGCAACCGGTGCATTTCCGGCTCCATGGATTCGACCGTCAAGATCTGGGATCTCAACAAGGGCGAGATGCTCTACAACCTTGAAGGCCACTCTATGTTGGTGGGCCTTCTGGATCTTCGCGAGGGCAGGCTCGTCTCGGCCGCCGCGGATAGTAGCCTGCGGATTTGGGATCCCGAGACGGGCAAGTGTAAGAAGGTCCTCGACGCCCATACCGGCGCCATCACATGTTTCCAGCATGACGGAAGCAAGGTCATTTCCGGCAGCGAGAAAACGGTCAAGCTGTGGGATATCGAGACAGGCGACTGCGTCCAGGATCTTCTTACCGATCTCAACAGCGTCTGGCAGGTTAAGTTTGACTGGCGCCGGTGTGTGGCGGCTGTTCAGAGGGGGAACCTTACTTATCTTGAGGTATGTCATCCAATGAGTTTTGTTTGACGAACGATTTGCTAACGAAGTCTTTGCAGATCCTCGACTTTGGCGCAGCCCGCGATGGCTACAAGCCTGACGAGCTTGGACATCGCATCCTGCTCAACCAGGACGAAGTCCAGCGTTTGGTTGAAGAGGAATCCTGAGTCAGCATCCCCACATCTTTGAGAGATAATCGTTGTCTCTTCACGTCAAGTAAACAAGATCAGAGTACGAATACAGCATCATTTCGGGCTTTACATCCTTCGCCCTCAGCAGTATTGGGTTCCGGGAGCAATTTGGTCTGTTGTTCGACGGGCCCAAGTATATGCTTTCCTCAATCGAGTGTGTACACAGAGTCATCAGCACGCTGGGCGCTTGGGAGATGGCTGCTTCCAGATTTTCTTACTTTGTTGTACGGTATGGCCGTGATTGCGGTTATCACTATAGGGCATGGCATCATGCGTGTGAAACGGATGGATGGTTGGTTCGTTGACATGATGGATGGACAAGGAAGTAATGGATGGGATTGTACTTGCAATGGCGGGTTCTTTTTACACGTACAAAGTATTATCTGGTTGGTTGGCCTTTTATTTCCCAAGGTTTCACGGTCATCAAGTCTGGCGGGAATGGCATAGCAATGCAGAGCAGAGCAGGCGGCTGTATCAACGTACATTTTTTTACTCCTGACGTGTGTTTGCTATGACTGACTGACTGGGTTGATTTGGCTTGATTGAGTTGATTCATTGAGTGAGTGGTTGGCTGTGGATTATTGATACCTAAACAATGAATGAGATGGGCATTTCTTTACGAGCGAGCATGTGGGTTGGTGACGAGGACGAGGGTAATGGTGTTTAGTGCATCGTGCATGAAGTTATTGGGGGACTTGTCCAAGTGCAAAGTGACGGGTATGGAAGCTGCATACTTGATAAGTATGTTATCATGATAAAGGGACGAATGAATAAATATTTCCTGCTTTTTTGGCTTTATCATGATCGCTTCCCACAATCCATTGTGCCGTCGTTGTGATGTGAGCTTGATGTTTGAAGGCTACGAGTGGGTGGAGACGAACACCTAGCCCCAGCCGCCAAGCCCACCGTTCCCGAAGCCAAGTCTTATCGCGGGATGATCCCAACAACCCGGCAGGGGCAGCAGGGCCTTTCCCCAGGGTCAGGCGGACCCTTGAAACCAGCCTGACAAGTTCATTTTCTCCAGCCTTGCTCTCGCCTCAAGTTGTTGGGCCGCCCTGTGTTGGATGGTCTGCCTAGACCTTAGCAGTTCCCCTACTTTCTTCCGCAGCATCTCTTGGGATTTCCTAACATCGTTTGCTTCCTCCAATGATTCGTCCCTACGGAATTTTGGGCATTGGATTTGTGACTTTTGCTCGCCGTCTTTTTAGCTTGCCGCTGCTCCGATTTTTTTTTCTCTGAGTAGGGAGAGATGGCGTCTACAAGAGGTGGGAATGGAGAGGTAATGGGGGCTATTGGGCGGTTCTGGAGGGCAGGTTCCAAACTCAAGGAAATGACTTGCAAGAACCGGATGGGGCTGACATGATATTACAGAGGAGCTATGCGTCTGATTATATTGGATTTATCTCTTTGTTTTTGGGATATACCTATGTAGGTTCTCACCCGATCTATCCGACGACTGAACTTATACACCTTCAGAACAACATCCAACTAACCTGTGACCTTCAGCTCGTCTTCACAGCCCGCCCCTTCCACCGCCTTTTCACCCTCCACGACACACGCATCTCCTTCCCGCACGCCGAACATGAACGTGTCCCCCTCGGCCAAGCCCTCCTCTACTCCCTCGCCACGCCCATGATCGTCATGACCATCGTCAACCTCCTCCGCCGCGCCCCCGCCCGCAACCACCACCTTAGCTTGATGCCCTTCCTGCTCGCCATGATCTTGACGCCCTTCGTCACGGAGGTGATTAAGAATGCTGTGGGCAGGCCCAGGCCGGATTTACTGGCAAGGTGTATCCCCGCCAAGGGGACACCTACTGACAAGTTGGTGGGAATTGAGGTGTGCACGCAGGATGATGATTTTATCCTACAGGACGGGTGGCGCAGCTTCCCTAGTGGACACAGCAGTTTTGCGTTTTGTGGACTGGGGTATCTCAGTTTGTGGTTGTGTGGGCAAGCGAAGGTGTTTGTGCTTAGACAGAAGGGGGAGGAGAGGTCAGCTGTTGTGGTGAGAGGTGATTTTATCAAGGCGATGGTGTGCGGCTCACCGTTGATTGGGGCGATTTTGATTGCAGTCAGTCGGACGCAGGATTATCGGCATGATGTGTGGGACGTTTCGGTGGGTGCTCTATTAGGGTTTGCGATCGGGTGGTGGAGTTACAGGAGATATTGGTATGTATACCGTGTTTTTGATTATGACCTTGGAGATGCTAATGTTTCACAGGCCCCGGCTTACCAGCCCCTACTGCAACGAGCCCTATGCTGCTCCGCTGCCAATCGAGGAAGCGGCGGCGGCGGCGAGGTATGGACGGGTTAGGGACGAGGAGGAGGCTGTGAGCTTGGGAAGGGGAGAGGACAGAAATGTAGGCTTTGAGCTGAACGAAATAAGATCGTAATTCAGGCGTGCTGACGCAGATCCTTCCAGGCAATCTTCCTGCTCGATCCGTAAGAAGTATTGTTACCCCCCGAAAAATTATTACTCCCAGTATTCATAAGGCATAGCATAAGCTATAGTAAGCAGGTTTAGATCAGATACACGGTTGGAATCGGAATACCCTGGGACATTGGCATAGCAGGAACGGTAAGGCATATTGGCAGGAGTCCACATCAGACAGCACTAAAAGCAGTCCTATTACCGCGCGGTCAATATGACGCAGGACTCTATCCTACTTCTCTTCCGTCGTCTCGTCCTTGGCCAGGTCATGCTTCTTCAACAGCGCCGTGATCTCTTCGGCGCTCCATAGCTTGTGGTAGATTTTGCCGTCTTTGGTCTTGCCCACCGTAGCAAACTCGACTGTCCAAAGTTAGCGGACGTCCGGCGTCGATGGAGAGTCTGGTACTCACTCTTGTCACTGCTCAACTTCGTCGCGTCCATGGTTTTGCTCAGCACTTTGACAGCCAAGTCGCACGCCTCCTCGAGCGTGCAGTCCTCCTTGTAGTCCTGCTTGAGCAAGCTTTGGGCGCTCGCGTGGTTGGCGCCCGAACTAGTCGCCTTCCACCCGCCATAGTTTCCCGAGGGGTTGCTCAGATACAACTGGAACTCACGCTGCGGGTCCCAACCGGCGTAGATGAAAGAGACGCCAAAGGGCCGCAGACCACCGTGTTGTGTGTAGCCCTGCTTCAGATCGCACAGCCGCCGCACCAGCTGCTCACACGGAATGTCTTCGTTGTAGGTCAGCAGGTACCGTTGGGCAACTTGCCGTGCGAAGTTGATCAGGATGTTGGCATCGGCTGTCATGCCGGCCACAGCGCAGATCATGTTGCTGGGGAGAGCGTCAGCCTAAGTGAAAGAGAGATGACTGGGGAGAGGGATACCGACTCATTGATCACGTAGAGCTTCTCTGCTGATGTGTCCTGCTCGAGCAGCTTTGAGGTGACCTTGCGCTCGGCAGCCAGGACAATCCCATCCTTAGCCAGAATGCCAATAGCAGTGCCGGCGTGGGAAATGGCCTCTAGGGCATACTCGACCTGGTAGAGACGGCCATCGGGAGAGAAGATGGTTGTCTAGACGGTTGGGTAAGCTTCCGTTCGCCCCCGACAAGGCCAGTATTTTGCGCGCTCGACAGACACAGGACAAAGTCGGCGTCGCCAACAGGGAGCCGACTTACGCGGGAATCGTATCTTCTCGCCATGGCGACTGGTTACTGGGGCAGGAGCAGGAGGGGAGGGTGAAATAGACGAGGATGACGATGGCGGGGTAGATTGGGCCTTCGGGGAAGCGTTTCTCGAGGTTGCTGCGGGAACAGAAGTTGGATGGGTTCAAGGAAAGGGTCCACCCAAGGGTCGCGGTACCGTGGTGAGCAATGCTGAGGTCGGGCGTTGGTTTGGTGTTGATGTAGGACCTCCAACTCCAGACTCTGGACTCCAGTGCACTACAGCGTAGCTCGCCTGTTCTGCCGCCAGGCTAAGGCTGGAGCTCCAGGCAAGCGCTAACACGCGTAACCTGCCACAAAGCTTGGCATCTTGGCTTGCCTTGCCGTTTGGTGGGGTCATGGTACAGTGTGAATCATGACACATTCTGAACTGTGTGAGTATCCCCGCAGAAGCCCCTCCCAAAAAGGTGGACCCTCCTGATGATTAGATAAGCACCTTCGTCATGTTTCTGAGCCTGTTTTCCCGGCATCCCGCAAACTCTCCTCCTGCATCCTGCGACTTCTTACTGCCCGCCTTCAGTCCCATCAATCCGTCCCAAAAAGACGGCCAAATAGCACGGCTAACCACACAAAGACTTCCATAGCGCCCCGGCACCCATCGTCGCATGTGTGCGGCGATCAACTGGCGTTGAGTTTCAGTCGTGCCCAGGACAAAGCCACGCATTTGCCAACGATCAACTGCGAAGCAGTGCCAATTTGTTCTAACAATTGCGGCACGCGCTCCATTGAGGCCGGACTTTTGTTTTTGGAGCTGGAGCTGCGCGCCACCCATACTCGGCGCGTTGGAGCTTGGGCCATCAGCCGCAACTCCCGCTTCGCTGCACTTCACTTACACTTGCTCAACTCCAGTTGACAAGAACAGCACACGCACAGCACAAATTCGCATTCCCCTTCCATCCAAACCCTTACTCCGTCTGTCCCAACCCACCAATATCAATCATTACAACCCAAAACCACAGACACGCCTCTAAGAGGGAAGCACAACTGTCAAGATCCAACTGCTTGCAGTCGGAGTGCTACGGGTGCTTGGTGCGATAGAATCGGGGATAATTTCTGTCTCTGTTTCACAGTCTCGGTCTGCTCTGAAGATTGCCGTCGTTAGTTCCATGCAAGCGTAAAATTCCTGACTGGATCTGGCCAAACGTGATCTCTACCATCCACATCCTATCCTCATTCCCTTCATCTACTCTACTGAGTTCTGCTGCGTGCAACCTTCCACCGGCGTGTGCTTTGAGCAATCAGCCATCTGCAGCGTTGCCGCTTGCAAAGTGCCCGCTTGGTTGCCAGTAGAGACACGCGCAGTTCCAGGTTCGCTTACAGAACACAAAGAGGAGGCACCTGTTGACGGCAGTTGGCAGCCGGTCGATTGTCCATCCTGCCACAGATTGCGGATTGCGCATCACAGACGGGGTTGCTTGAAGTGAGCATTGCTTCGATCCCAGATCCCAGATCCCGCAGCGCGACCATGTCTGGTAAGCATCTTCGCCGAAAACATCCCTCATGCTCCTTCTTTCCACTCCCACATCCCACTCTGCAAGTTGCTGTTCCCTGAAAAAAGCTTTCCCTCTTCCGATACGCCGAGACGAGGAGAGGACCGTCGTGTCATCCTGGCGCGCAACTATTCCGAGGATGGCGCTTCGTCGCAGCACTCGCATCATCAACCAGCAGCATCTACAGAAGCAGCAGCTAGCGGATCAGCAGCAGCAACAGTCGCTAACCTCCCATCAAACAGCAGCGCCAGACCCGGAACCGCGCCGGTCGGTCCGAGCAACCAAGGGTCAACACAAGGCCCTCGAGCAGCTCGACCTCCTCAGCGAGCCCCCGAAGCGCCGCGGCGGCGGCGGTAAGAAGAAGAAGGCCGCGCCCGAGCCAGAAGAGCAGCCCGAGGAAGAGATCATCCGCTGCGTCTGCGGCGCTACTGAACAAGATGAGGACTCGGGTGAGCCCTGGATCGCCTGCGACCAGTGCGGCGCTTGGCAACATAACATCTGCATGGGCATGAGCCAGTACACGGAAGACTTGCCTAAGGAGTACTTCTGTGAGCTGTGCAGGCCCGAGAACCATAAGGAACTGCTGGCGGGCATTCAGGCTGGCGAACGGCCGTGGGAAGCTCGTCGCAAGGCATATGAGGAGGAGAAGGCTGAGAAGAGGAAGAGAGGCCCCAAGAAGGGCAAGAAGCGCGCTAGCGATCAAAAGGAAGAGGCTTTGCAAAAGGCAAAACAATCTCCCCCGCCGCCGCCTGAGCCGAAAAAAGAGGTTAAGGCCGCTGGCCAGAAGCGCAAAACTACAGATGGGGTCCAGGAGAAGGAAGCGAAGGTGAGTTGTGTGTCTGTTTTGTCTCATTAGTTCTTGACTGACGTATCGACAGCAGAAGATTCGCAAGGTTACGGAGACCCAAGCGGTACCCGTGCAGCCGCCGGCAGCCCCGTCAGCTTCGTCAGCCCCGGCAGCCCCGCCAGCGCCGTCGGCACCATCAGCACCATCTACGACTCCTGCAAGCGAAGCGAGTCCCAAGATTTCGGAGCTCCCAGACACTCGCCAGGGTCCTGCGAAACTCCTATGCAAGTCGCTTAACTTTTCTCTCGGCATCGCTGACAAGAATGGGCAAGTTCCAAACGATGGCATGTCCATTGCGGAGCGTGCTGAGCGCTTCGCACTTGAGATCGAGCGTGCAGTGCATGACAGCCACCCGACGACCAGCTCCTATGCCAGCCAAATCCGTACACTGGCCTTCAATCTCAAGGGTAATCCCGAGCTTACTACCCGGCTACTGGAAAAAAACCTAACCCCGGCCATGTTGGCATCCATGACGACGGAGGAGCTTGCGTCTAAGGAGCTGCAGAGGGAAACGGCTGAAATGAGAGCAAGGGCTGAGAAGCAGTCGATCAAGATTACGGATGATTTCCCAAGGATCAGGAAAACACATAAAGGTGAAGAGTTCATCAGTGATGATGGGTTTGCTGAGATTAGCGAAGAAATCCCATCAGCTCCGGTACGCCGGCCAACAGCCCCTAAGCAGGAACCGAAGGAGACTACCGAGATGCTCCAGGATGCTTCGCGAAGATCCAGCTCAGCACAGACGTCTCCTACAAGGGCAGATTTTGACCTCAACAAGGTCTTTTCAAGCGTCAAGGCCCCTAGTGTACCACAAACTCAGGTGCCGGCCCCGTTACCGACAGCACCAGCTGCTGGCCCAGGCGTCGATCCCGATGTCGACCGCCTGCTTGATGATGGCACCCAGTCACCGCCATACTCCCCTAAGGAGGAACTTGATCCGGATGTCGTCTGGCGCGGGAATCTCGTCATGAACACACTGGCCAACGTCTCGGTGATAGCCAAGTACGCTGGAGGTGCCAACCTTAGCGAGACCATTGGGTTGCCGTGGAACAAATTGATTCCCAAGACTCTGACGGTCTGCGGCCGCATCGACGAGCAGCAGGCCATCGTCTACCTGTGCAGTCTCAGGTACAGCCTGCCGACTGACGTGGTGGTCGTCAACCTCGAGCCAACGACGCCTGCTGCCAGGGAAGGTATGCAGAAGCTAATCGATTACTTTGTGTCGAAGAAGCGGTATGGTGTGATTGGGGATAAGGGAGTTGCCAATGTTCGTGATACCTACCTTGTGCCTGTCCTGCCCGGAGCGCCGCAGCCCGAGTTCATGCTCAACCTTGCGGACAACTACATCCCCGAGCAAAGGACCGAGCCCATGATGCTCGCCGTGTTCGTTTATAGGAATGATCCCGAAACCATCCAGCGCATTCACGGCACCACCGACCCGAACCACGTCATTAAGATGCACCAAGCCGCTGCCCAGGCCCAAGCCCAAGTCCAAGCACACGGCGCGGGGGCCCCCAATTCCGGAGTTCAGGGCTCCCCAGGAAACCCGACGCCCATGCAAACAGGCTTCCAGGCTCCTCCTGTCCGGCAGCAGTCCATCTCAGCCCCCGCCTTCTCCCCTACTTCTCCGCAAGGTCCCTTCCCCCAGTACCCCTCCCCCCGCAACGGCACCCCCGTCCAGCATCCGCCTGCTTCCCATCCCCCTCAACAACACCACCCTGCGGCCGCGGCCTCGCCTCCTCAGCCTCCGAAACCCCCCGCCCCGTTCATCCCCCCGAACCCGGACGAGCGACAACGGCAAGGGGAAGCCATCGCCCGTGAGGTCTTGGGGCCGTTGATTACGTCTCCGACGGTTGCGTTCTTGTTGCCGCAGGCTCATAATATGCATCGGAAGGAGTGGGAGGTGATTAAGCGGATCTTTGAGGCTGATCCACGCGCGAGGGAGGATCTGCCTTACTTGAGTAATGTGTTGGAGAAGCAGAGCCAGGCCCAGCAGGCGCAGCAACAGCAGTTGCAACAGCAGCAAAGGGAGCGGGAGAGATTGGCGCAGCAGATGGCTGCTGGGGGGCATCAGCAGGTTCATCCAGTGTATCAGCAACAGCAGCAGCATCACCCTGCCCAAGGTCAGCCGCATCCACAGGTTCATCCGCAGTATCATCACCATCAAGCTCAGCAACAGCAGCATCCCGGTGTTGCACCGCATCCCCCTCCTCCGCAACCGCAACCTCATACCCATCAAGTTCAGCCTGCTCAACACCAGCATCAACCTCAATCGCAGGTGCAACATGCTCCCCCTCAACAGCAACAACCGCATCCTCATCCGGCTCCAATCCGCCAAACCCCTATCCCTCCTCCTCCAATCCCTCCCATGCCTGCTGCCCCAACGACGACTGCTGGCGGTCCCCCAAGGCAGACACCTATTCCTCCGCCGCAGATCCCGCCTCCTCCTCCACACCCACAGCCAACTCAAGCTCCGATTCCAACGGCGATCCCGGCGCCAGTTAATAAGGGGACTATGGCTCCTGCTTCTGTTGTTGGCGTACCACAGGGCCAGGGCCAAGGACAATCTCAGCAGCAGGGTTAGGAGACTCAGACTTAGACTGGCAAGTCGCTCAAGAGGGGTAAGGATGGGTTGGTAAAAGGGAAAAGGGAAAGGACCAGGGCGTGAGGGTTTGAGGGTGGTGTGCATGGGATCGACGAGTGGGAGGGATATTTGGAGTCTTAGCCATTCTTTACATTGGCTGTTGTGTTTGATCAGACAAGACTGAGGGCTGGAGGTTGAGTTTTCATGGTGAGGATAGTTGCTTTTGTGTTGTTTCTACATGTTCGCCCTATTCGTTTGGTCTCTTTACTTGGCTGTTGTCCAGTTTCTCTTTCTTCTGGTCAGGGTTGGGGATAGGCGGGTTAGGAGCCAACAAAAAAAGTTAAAATTTGTGATGGGAAAGGTGGGGGAGAATGTGCTGGCAACCAACCAATCAACCAACCACTGCATGGTATTGGTGAGCATTGCAGGAGGTGTGTCTGGCTAATTTAATCGCGGAGTGTTTGTTCATGTACGTATGAGGGCTATGGATGAGTGGTCGCTGTATTTTGGTTCAGCGGTCCCTTTTCTTCCCCTAAAGAACTTGAAAGCAGGAGTTCCTGAGGAACATGGCCAGCTGTAAGGTACCTAGCTAAGGGCAGAACGAGGGAGAGATGCAGATGCCTAATGTAACCGTGTAGCTACGAGGTGGACAGCTAGGTTCACTGTTAGGTCTTAACCTAATGCTAGTCTTGATTGACGGCCTTTTTTTTTTTTTTACACCTGTTTGTGCTCTGTTTTCGTCCATCCAACAATCTAAGTACTGCCAGACTTCAGTCCTCTCTCTTTTGCCATCATTCTGCTTCAAAATACAGTTGTCCAGCTGCTTACTGCTTCCTTCTTGATTTCGTCATCACCAGGCTGCCATAATGGAAAACTCCCTCTCGCTCACTCTTAAATATTTCACTTCAACCATGGTTACTCTCACAAAGCGGATTATTGCCATCCAGAACACCGTGGTCCCAATGGAAATCGTTCGTCACATCCTGATGTTCAAATGCAAATATTCTTGCCCGAATCTGGAACACTAAGAAGCTGCTCCGGGAATTGTTTGAACGATCGACTAAGGTTCTGGATGAAAACAAACAATGGATTCCCTAACCTCTGAGTCGAAGGATGATAGATCAGTTGTGATTTCTTATTGCAGGAACCATTGTATGATTTGGATCCCTCTCTCTCTCCTTCATCCAAATTGAATAACTCTTGCGCTTAGGTTATCTTCAAGAAGTTTGTTGTCAAGGACTGTGAGAGCGATCCAGTCGCACTTGAAAACTGAAATATTCTTTCCAGCTATTTTTCCAGAGCCGACGACCAAATCCTTTAACGTATCGCGATCAAGACAGAGGAGATAAGACGCCTAAGAGATGTAGTAAGTCTATTGTTCAATCATCCTAGGCACCTTGAATGATTTTTGAATATTATTAGTATTGTTGGCTTTTTAGCGTAACATCACTACACGAAGCATGTCTATCAATAATACTGAACCACTGAAAAAGATTAGAACGTTCCTCCAGCCTTTCCGTGAGTTTTGTGATGGGATCGCTCAAAATGATAACCCGAAAAAAATCTGGGTCTCCAGCTTTTGCTGGAGAACGTGGCCACATACAAAAACCGAAACTCGACGTTCAGCAAAAAAATTTTATAGAGTGAGAGAGTGATGGAAAACACCCCCCCATCAATCCCGGACTGGCTCTAAACAAGGCAGTTGACAGTCCTCTGGATCTAGAGACCGCACCATCTAACATTGGTAGACATCAGATCTCCAAGAAAACCAGCGATGGTATAGAGCAATGGCAGAAACCAGCTCCTTGGCGGCGCGGCTGCCCTCACGGATTAGCAAGAAGAGCTCGTGCTGACTGGTTCCCGGGCGACGTTTGGGCAGGAAGACCGTCGACGACGTCGATGGCGGCTGCTGCAGGTCTGGGAGCTGGAGACGCGCTAGAGCCTCGGAGATCTCGAGGGCTGCAGGCCCATACTTGTCCACAAGCAGTTATCACTGACAGCTACTTAGCTGGGTTCAGAAGAGATGAGGGATAAGCAAGGCCAGAGTGAAAAGGTTTAATTAGTCTCGTAAGGTTCTCCATCTGCTCTCGAAAGAGCTTGAGATCTAGAGCTGAAAATAAGAGATCATCATGTAAATGGGGGAAAAAGAAATTGAAAGTAAAATTAAATGAGGGATTGAGGAACTGATGGGGGAGGAGCGAGGAAAGTTACAGCCTGCTCGAGATCACCATAAAGATAAGCAGCTAGGCTCCATCAGAACATTTCAGTCACCGATTTGACGGTAGCCGAGGCCAAGGGGCTTCATTGGCTCCATGAGCGTGAATACTTTCAATTCATGAACTAGAGCGCCGTTCCCTTGCACGGACGCTCGATCTCTGACTGGACGACTCTTCCAAGCATTGGCCGCCTTATTTATTCCTCAGGTACACGATCAGGGTTGCATAAGTTGAAGGCATCTTAATGTCCGAAGCCCTCGAAAACTGTGTCGACGTTTGGTGATGCTGAAGTTGGCGAAGGCTGGACAGCGAAGTGCACCCGCAAATGTCGCCAGATATTATGAATATGGAGGGGACTCCTTGGCTGAAGATATGGGCGAAGCCGACTTCAAGTGGCCTGCTGGATACCGGACCCGTTTCTGGTAGAGAAACCTGGCAATGTCCCATTGGTTGGCCACCCATTTGAGAATGACTGCAAGCGCATAGGTGATACCAGAGGCTATATCGGTAGCAATAATAAGCTGGTAAAGCGTTGTGACTGTAGATTCCTCTCCCTCAAACATTGGAGCATTGGAGTGAAGAGTGCCCGGCAGGGATAGCAGTGTTAGCGCTAGCGAAGATCGTATGGATAAAAATAATGCTCAGCTTAACATAGGGGATGACTGACGCGTGCTGCACCGTTGTAAAATTCGGAGGTAGATAAAGCACCATCATGATTGTAAGCGCAACGACATAGCGGTTGAGAATCTCATGGGTTTGATATCGAGGGAGCAAACACTGCTTGGCATTGACGCAGTGGATAAACTAATTGCGTGTTGGCTGCGTGTGAGAATGGTTGGTCGAAACTCTCGGACTGCATGGAGAGAGTAACCAGTACTAATGTGGGTGCACAGAGCTTTGAAGTCCTTATGGTAAGGCTGAAAATTATTGGATTGACAAGGAGACAGTAACGCTTCCACAGATTGAAGTATTTTGGACAAGCCAAAAGCCGGAATCTGATCTTCGAAACGTCGTTTGAACGATCTCAGGCATGCGTCCAGGAGCTCGAATTGTTTCGTGTTTTTAAAAATTTAAAATTTGATCCAAGCGATAAATAGGGAGTTACAAGAGTTGATCTCAACGCGCCTGAATACTATAACGGACGCTACTGGCAAATAATACAGACTATTGGGGTATGGCAGCTGTGTGTTGGTTTGTTGTTGAGAACCCCAAAGAGGACAGTGTTCTTTGGCAAAATGGGCAGATAGTTTGCGAGCATCACTCTCAGGCAAGAAAGGCTTTTACGACGAATTGCAGAGAAGTCCGAAGAAATCAGGGGTCTCAGAGATGGGGCAAGTGTTTAACCAGCAATTGTACTCCCCTTGACCTTGGGACATAACCGGCAGGTGTCAGGATAACTAACTCATTATCTCACATTAGCTCTTTGGTGCGACATCTTTGCGCGAAGCATCTAGGTCTACCGTGATGAACCGATATTCATTGTTTTCCATTGTCATCGTTTTGTTTGTCCCTCCAAATTATACGGCAGTATGTCTAGATGCCACTTCCCATTACTTCCAGGTTTTTGTGGCTACAAACGCAACATTGAAGTAATATCTCGCATGTATTGGACTCTCTTCAGTACTCCTTTATTCGAGGATTACGCCCGAAACACCAACATCAAAAAGTTCACAATTGCCACAGCAATTGTAAGCATTGCTACCTATGCAATTTCGTTTTTACTTCTTTGAGTAGCAGATTGGTGAGAAGTGACTCGGTCATTACAGGCGAAATTGAAGCAGGTTGCACAAGATTGGTGGACTCAACCGGTTGTGGTTTGGAAATTTTACTCGTCATGTCTACACCAGAACATCATCAGGACCTCTTGGCGGAGAGGATGTAGAGCTATCCAGCTAGCTGGCCCAGGTCAAAGCCAACATGAACCTGTTTCAGCACCAGCTCAAAATCCACCACCACCACCACCCACCCGCAACAGCAGCAAAAAACCTGGTGGGAGCATCAAGCAGGGACGTCTCAGACCCCGAATATCACCCATACCTCACTACACAACCGCCCCCTTATCAGCCTTATCAGCAACCGTCATCCTAACCCAGTGGACGTGCCAGAACCTAGAACCCGAATAACAATCCCACTTGTTCCTGTAAGCGACTCGACAACCATACGGCGAAAAATACGGTGGATAAAGTGCTGCACAGCAACCAAGCACTCAGTGACCGCCATCAAGCTTCTTCCACACCTCTGCATTGTACCCGTCCATCCACTCAACATACTCGGGTCCTGCATTTACCCATCCCTTGATCCCGCCTTCTAAGATGAGACCCTCCATGGTGGTGTCGCCCACACGGGAGATGTGGTCGGCAAGCCAAGCAGCTGATCTGGGGCCACGACCGCTGGAGGAGCCTGGGGGTTGTTAGGAAAAATCGGGATTGGCAATGGGCAAGGAGTAGGATAGTTGAAGAAATAAGAGGACGAACCGCAATAGAAGATAGCTTTCTTAACGCCCGCTGCCTTGAAGACAGTGTACACGCTTGCAATAGTGGGGTAGAGGCTTTGAGCGGGGAGATTGATTGAGCCTTGGACAGTCCCTCCCTGAGATTTGGATCAGAATAATTTTTGCGTTTGGAAAGCTGTTATATTCTTGTTTTGTAACAATTCCATGCTAAATTGTTCTTGCAAGACAGTCCAGGTAATTGATTCCAACACCGGGATGGCACATTGCGGGACAAGTTGTAGCCTATCTAGTAACATCTACAGATGTATACATACCTCGAAGTCGTTCCTTCTCACATCAACCAGAATGAAGTCTCGCTCTCCCAAAGATTTCGTCTTTAGCATTTGCAATACTTCTTCGCGCGAAATTCTCGCAGGCTTGGACTGGGGCTCTGGGTAGGCTGCCCACCATGGTGTTGCGGAGGGAGCTGCCTCCTGCGGCTGGGCTGGAGCTGGTTGGCGGTCGCACATTGTTCAATAGGACTATGTTTGATGTATTCTGAGACTTCAACTATAATTCGGCCAGTTCTTCGATGTATTATTTCTCAAAGTTGTGGTTGAAGTGCTGATCTTCAACTGCTGAGGTTCAAAGTGGGGTGTATACGACCCCACCGTAAAGCGGGGCTTTTGATGCCAAGATCCAAGGTCGTTGTCGGATCGCATTTTTGTCCTGCATCGTGGGTCCCGACCCACTTACTTAGGCTTGGCAAGTCTCCCCAAACAGTCGAACCGTCTCCCGTGTCTCCCATGTGGAAAAGGGTTGAACTTTAGCAGACCTCTCATCTCTGCTTAAACCTGATCACCTCGTCGACAATGCCTCTCGGTTTACATATACGGTGTGATTACGCTCACATCTTTTTGCTGCGAAATCTGTGGCTGTCCGTTTTCTCTCCCTCGAGGCTCTCGAGTGGGACAAGTCATACCGATGATTAATCCCGATTACGATGGCCGCAGAAGAAACATGATCAGGTTTGTTGCGAACTACTTTTAAACAAGTGTAGGATCATGCCTCAGAATGCTCTTGGAAAGCTTTCTCGGTGCTTCCAGGGATACTTCTAGTCAATGGGCTGAATTACTGATATCAAGACTTGATATCAGACTTCACCTATATGCTCTCCCGATAACCAGATCAAAAGATCCAGGCACAAAATGTTGGCAGAAGATGAGGCTCTGACTCCAGCTATTTTGGTTCCAGGGCCACTTAGTTTTGAAACTCTTCCCACTTTCTGGTTTATGAATACTGGCATTTGGGCCCGACCAAGATTGAGACCCCTGTTGTGATGAGACGCCAGCACCGCGCAGAGGTTAGCCGACTGTAACGGGGGACTTGGTCTGGTGCAGGCAGGGATTGACAATGGGTCAAATGAATTAGATGATAGCGACTGATGATGTGGGGTGCACGACGAAGTCAATTAATACGTGTAATAATCTTTCTTGGTTCTCGTGTCCTTGTGTTAGGAAGAGGAAGAACCAAGAGAAGTCCCTTCATCGTGTCCGGGCAGCTTCTTTTATGGAATCCCCTTGTTCTTGTGAGTGCCGCGGCCTACCAGGCTTTTCAGTGGTCTCGTCCTCCTGCCTCGGCCATCTGGCTCATTCGGTCGTGTGGCTCCATATATCTTCAGAAATCAACCACGTGTTTGCCGTTAACAATCATTCTATCTCTTGTATCCCTTGTATTGGCAGTTGGGATACCCCTTTCCTTGGACTGCCGTGTCCGTGTGACACCGATTCCTTGTCTAGCTACCCTTTTGCCAGCTAAATAGAAGGCGGCAAGCTTGTACCTTCAAGATATAATATGTGTCACAGCATATGCATTCACAGGCACACTGAAACATTGAAAAGACATGCTATTTACATATAGGGTCGGTGGTGGGAGAGTGACTATGAGGTTATGGTGTTTCTGTTTCGCCAATCTGCTACAATATCCTCTTCATTTTTGAAATCTAGCCCTTTCATTATCCTTCAAATCAGTAATAATGGCTATCTCGACCAGTAAACTGCCTGGAATACCTTCCGTCCGGCTGGTTATGGAAGCATTCATGCAGATGCTTGTACGACATTTTCTGCACCCTGCGTGAAAGCTTTCGGCTGTGACTAAACTATGAAAATATCATAGGCATCAAGCAGGACGGCGGATTACCGTGAGCAACAGGGGAAAAAAAATAAGCGCTGATATCACAAACGTGCTTTCCATTAGCAATTTTTCAGCTAACCTTTGTTCCAATATTCTATTACGAATCCAAGTTCCGACACACACAGCAAAAGCACTGTCCTCGGGGACATCCTCTTACTGGAAAATAGATTGAAACAACCATCACTGAAGGAATCTTTACGACCTCTCAAAAGTTGTATGGGACCCATTTGCCCTGTTACCATGTAAGGTTCTATCGCTTATCTTGTCCTATTTCCCAAGAGACTCCATCATAGCACTTAGAATTGCCTCGCTGTGCGTGTTTTCTGAGACGCAGGGTTGGAGCCTCTTCTGGAAGATACAGATTGAACAGGGACATGCCATGGTTATTTAAACTCCATCAAGCTCTCAAAAGAGCATGGTCCGTTACCAGAGGCTTTTAGCTTCAGGTTCCTCTATTTTGGATCACAACCTACACGACACCTCGTTACGGGATGAAAGGAGTACTTTGCAGTTACAAACAGAAGGCGTATATGGGTAACTTGTGAACCATTTGTAATTCCATACTAACAGAAAACGAAACAAGGTGCTTTCAATAGCTGCGATTTCGATGCGGTCTACTTTAGCGACGGTATATTCATGCCGCCTGTTTAGGACCAAGCAGGCCAGGCGATCACGGCGATGGTACAGTGATCAAACAACAACTCATGTCGTCTCATGAGGACGTACAAGGCCGATCATCAATACTCACTCTCTGCTGGGATACGCAAACCGAGGCGCTGGTAAAATATTCATCCGCGTCCCAGGTGAACTGCGCTCCGTACGAGCCCCGTGGAACGGGTTCCTTTCTACGAACCTTACTCGAGAGTGCACGCTCACCCCTCCTGCTAATTGAATCACCTGTTTCGGGTTTATCATATGCTCTTCCAGACACAATTCCGGAGCTCCGCCGGTTCCTACTGATGTGCAGGCATGCAATGCTGACTTCCATATCAGCAAAGGACATTCTTGATTTGACTAATCTGGCTTCGTAAGCAGGTAGCACTTAATTCAGTGAAATACCTGTTCCTACCCAGATTTTTGCATTTCTAATAACACGATCAAGAAGTATCATCAACATTTGAGTTCTGTGCAGAAAGCAACTTCCTTCGGGGCCTGCAAACACATTTCCGCAACCAGGGCTCCCAGCGTCCGTGGCGTTACCTGTAGGCTTGACTAAATTCTTATTAGGAGGGCATCATCGATCGTATTGGGCTTCTAGTAAAGCTTATTGATTCGTTCGCTCAACTCGCAGAGTCTCAGTATCACTTTGCTATTACATCCTCTAGTCAAGCACCGCTAACCGGCTGCTCCTACTCGAGCCTCAAAAGCTTCAAACTTGGTCCCCGCTACAGACCTTTGCGCAACTAGAGACATACCCAAGCGTTGCATCGACCCTCACAAATCAGCGATACAGATCAGAGTTCATAGGGCACAGGGTCTGGCGTTGGGCCACGACCACCTGGGACCTTACCCGCCTAGCAGAGCTTCGTGCACTGACTACGACGGAAATAGTAACACCTTCCGATAGTGTCAATGGGGTACAATGTTCACGTCATTAGCTTCTCTACGATGTTGACAAAGCCGTTTCAAGACAAGGACGTCGACTCGCACACCATGAACCTAGATAACAACCAAATGTCTGGGAAAGATAAAGTGCGAAGAGGTGCGGTTCGAGATCGATTGCAAGGAGGGTGAGAGCGTTGTGAAAATTTACATATCGCAGGCTAAGCTAGGATTTGATACAGGTCGCTGAAGGTGAGTTTTGGGGCGACGGTAGATAAGTATGATAATGGTGAGCTAGACCTAATGGATAACCTCATGAACAGATTCGTACGAACGGGGACCGAGAGGTTACATTCGGCAAACCGGCGCCAAGTCCGTCAGTTGCCTGATATTCTATGGCCGCGCTGGAGGGCACAGTAATCGCAGGCATTGTGGCCGCTTTCTGGCCGGTACAAATCTGGAAAAGGGGATTTCCCGTAAGTCCATATCTCTTGTCTGAGGTAACTATGCTGATGAAAGGCAATGCTGATCCATGTCTGTTTCAGAGCTTTGCGCTCGTACTTATCCCAGACAATACCGAACAGATGATGCTGTGAGGATGATGGGATTATAGGATATGGCTCGACCTACAAAATTTTCATTCGTACTCGTCGTTGTTCAACACACAGCCAGCATTTAGATATACTCGGCAAAAGTCATGCTGACCGGCCTAAATTGTCCGATGACGCGGCAGACGCAGCCGGCTCACGGAAGAGTGGAGGGTGTGTGATACTTTCTGTATCCAGCAAATCACGTTTGGGGGTAAACTAATCGCCTCTTACCGTGAGGAGTTGGAATTCCTATGGATGAGAAGAATTCTGGATGTTTGCTTACCTGCTTGTTCTCGAGAGTTCCTTAGGGGCACGTGGATACAACGTCGGCTAACGATGCCGTGAGAGATCTCGCCTGTTTTAGTCGCGCTGCTATTTGCCCAGCAAGGTGTCAATGGCAGGGAAGAAAGTCTTGTTGCAACAATCGCATTTTCAAGTTGGTCACCGCTGCGACGTTGCTCGGTTGCTGTGACCGGGAAGGTAGATCTGACCCCCCAGGGTTCACCAACGCTTAGGACCTTTGCTAGAAGACCTGTCTTGACTGGGCTGTAGAGAATTAACAAAGCCACATCAGTGAGTTCTCCTGGATCTCAAGGCCAACAGAAGCGTTGGGCTTGTTTATTTGGGCAGAGGGGTGATAAAATTAAACCGTAGTATGACGAGCCCTGCCACGGCAGCGAAACTGCCGAGAAGCTAGATCGGAGAGGACCACTTGGGTAAAAGCTTGACAGGGGTGACACTCCGTCATGCACACCCCCTACCCTCCCAAACTCAGCAACTGCTGAAGCAGGAAACCCAAGCAGAGAAAAAGCCTAATCAAGCAAGCGTCAAATAAACAAGCTCGCCAGACAAAATGAAATAGCGGGGCACACTTTATAGCGTTTTACCCGGCCATGCTAAACTCCCCAAACGAAACATTTCCATCCCTCTCCGAACAACCCGATTCGCTGCTGAAACCTCCGACAAGAACTTTCCTGCCCACTCCGGCAACTGACCGGCATCCTGCAACTTTTCTTGCTGCTGTTGCCGCCGCCGCCTCCGCCGCCGTAGACCTACCTACCGAAGGAACGAAAACCTCAACGAAGCGGAGATGAAAAATCCGGGGAAGTGCTCCGCTTGGCAGAATCGTTCGTCTTTTGCGAGCCAATGGGGATGCTGCCGTTCTCAGCATCCGACTCCCTGGGGTCCTTGGTGCTGTCACTGGTTGCAAGCTTGCCTGCCTTTTCGCTGTGGGATGTGGGTTGTCTCCCTTGTCCGAGGCCCGGTTCCGGACGGGAGGAAGGTTTGGGTGATATCGAGGGTCCATATGGATGTTGAATGTGATGCGGATGTTGAAATCTGCTTGGTTGGGGAGACTGGGGTAGTGAGCAGGGTGAGTTCAGGTGATGTGTCGCCGATATTGAGGTGGTCTTGTGTGTTCACTTCCGTGAGCTTCTCGGAGACGGTTGCCGAGAACTTTCGTGGTTTTGGGTAACTTGCGACGTCGACGACGAGGCAGCAGAAACCGAGCAACGGGGTATCGGAGACCTTTACCGGGGCCAATGGTGATCCTGGTGATATTGCATGGATGACGACAGTAATTTCCTCCGCATGAAACGTCGTTTCTTCGCCCGCTCTTTCCTGTGATGGCACGGAAGCCCATGGAGAAACGATATCCCCCACTTCCCGGGAGCCAGTGCAGGTGTTAATAAGAAGGGTGTGGAAGCCAACACCGGGCCATCTTGGCCTTGAAGGTTTCTTCTCGTCCTTCCTCGCCTCTCCACAAGTTGGGCACTGCTGGGCCGCAGACGAAGCATCACCTAACGATCATGGCTCTAAAGACTTTCTTGACCAGCCTCTTGCTGGCGTCGCCTTTGGCGCTGGCCCATCCAGGGCACAGGGAGAAGGTGTATGCGCACTCCGCGCAACCTCTTGAGCGCAAGTCCCTTCGTCACTGCGAAAGGGAGTTCAACGATCCCGAGTTCATCAAGAGGACAGCTGAGGGCTATGGCCGGGAGCTCGCCAGAGTGCGGAGGTCATTGGGCTATCACATGGACGAGTAAGAGTGGTTGCTGTTGCGAACGTCGAATTCAGATGTGGCTGACAAGCTCAGGTCCAAGCTTGGCCCCCGGGACTACCTCTCGGTCTCACGGATTGACCACAAGAGCAATAAGCCGGTGTCGAAGGATATGGATCTCAGCACACTCTTCTCTGACTATGGGTCGTGCATGCTGACTCCTGTTGTCGATCTGGGCCCGCTGTGTAAGTGGTTAGGTTATGGCAGACGTATGGAGAAATGTCACTGACACTTCGCAGATGTCCAGGGCGAGGAGGTCAGGAAGAACATTACCAACGGCGAGCGCGGTATTCCCTTGACACTCGTCATCCAAGTGGTCGATTACTCGACCTGCCAGGTCGTGCCGAACGCTTATGTCGACATCTGGAGCGCGAACTCGACTGTGAGTGCTGGATGATTTGGCAAACAGCCCTAGCCCTGAATTCCAGACTAACGCCTCACTTCAGGGTATCTACGTCGGTGTTCAAGGCTATCCGGGCATGGGTGACCCGAACGATGCGTCCATCCTGCAGGGAACAACACTTCGTGGTGTCCAGCCGACTGACTCCCACGGCATTGCTTCCTTCGACTCCCTCTTCCCTGGTCACTACGAGGGACGCGCAACTCACATCCACAGTGAGTAGCCCTGGTGTCCTTTTGTATCTTTGATCCAGCTGACTGACGTCCACTCAGCCCTCGTCTACCTCGGTGCCCAGAAGCTCCCGAACAACACCATTACCGGCGGTCGCGCGGCGCACATCGGCCAGATCTACTTCGACCAGTCCCTAATCTCTCAGGTGGAGTCTCGGGCGCCGTACAACACGAACCGCATGCCCATTACACCAAACACGGCCGATTTCCTCTTTATGCAGGGGGCGAACGGTGACGACCCGATCGTGCGGTACGCGCTTGTCGGCAATGACCTGTCTGAGGGTCTCTTCGCATGGATCCGCTTTGGCATCAACCAGAACGCCAACCACCCCATCAACCCGGCCGCTTTCTGGACTGAGAAGGGCGGCGTTATGAACCCTACTGGCCCGATCTCGCAGATCGGTGGCGGTGGCGGCTTCTTCCCTGGCTTCCCCGGCTTCCCCGGCTTCCCTGGCGGTGGCGGCAGCGGCTGGCCTTGGGGCTGGTTCAAGAAGCGCGGCGCGAAGGCTGAGAAGAAGAACTAAATGGCGTATTACTATTGAATGATGGCAGAGGTCACGTAGAGATGCGATTCAGGAGTAGTTTCATTGGATCATGCAATAGGGATACTGGACAATCCATTATCAATTAGCGTCTGGTGCGACCTATCATGTATTGGCCAGCATTGCTTCCTTGTATAACATGTCGATGCAAATGAAATATGGCGGCCCGCGTCGTGTAGTCCTCCATTGCTGTGAGTCGGGTTGCAAATGCAGAACTTTTGTCAATCGAGATCATTTCTGGCACAAATGGATTCGAAGTTGCGGGACAGCATAGGTTTGGTAAACTTACGGTCCATAGGTCAGTAGCTATCCAATAGGATCAGTTCCATGGCGTTTCCGTGATGCATACACACCTGCACGATACAGACCTTTGTTGCGTAAATTACGCATGGTGCACAAAGGAAGACACCTTGTCACGTCCGCTCTACTTTTGAAGCTCTCGCACTCTAACACCACCGACTTTACAGTGTCGAAATATTCCCCAAACCATGATCAATTAATTGATGCACAAAGGTCTACTTATAATAATGCTTGACTGCATCTCCATCTTCTCCATAGGGCGTCATGCTACAAACGTGGTAGCCATCCGTGGATCTCCTTCCTTTGCTTCCATCATCAATCACACTTTCAACTTGTCCAACAGAGCTCCCAACTGCCGATTCTCAAATAGACCCATCCTCTTCCCCAGTATTTTGAGCTCCATTTGCAGAGCATGCAATGCCCTGCGCGTATACTCGAGGCTTCCTCCCGCTCTCATCTGCTCTAGGATCAAATTCTTTTGCTCTTTCGACAGACGACCATCCGAATGCCGCTGAGACAACAAGTTGCAGATCAAATTTGTGCGCATTGTTCCGTCAGGCTTTTCTCGGCACCGTCCTAGGGCATGGATCAATGGAAGGGAAAACTTGCCCTCATCCAGGTCTTCACAGAACCCCTTCTGCTTGGTGTACTTTTGTTTTTGTTGCATGTTAGCTGGGAACAAGTCGAGTGAAATGCACTGACTTACGTCTGATGAGGTTAAATTCATGTAGTCATCGCGAATCTGGAAGAGACGCCCCAAAAGTGACATGAACCGAATCAAGACCTTGACATCTGGCTTTCGAGGAGAGTTTGACAGGGCATCAAGCATTCTTGCCAGCATGCGAAACAGCCCAGCTGTTTCTTTGAACATGTCAGCAAGCAGATACACTTTAACATGAAATCTTTTAAACAACAGGATCTTACTTCCGTCTACCATGGCAAGGTACTCGGCTTCTGAAGGACACTTCATCATCCTTGTCCATGACAGATCATTGCTTTGGCCGACATACAAGTCATGAAGTTCATCTGGCAATAGATTCCGTCAGCTGTGATCAAGTGATCGTGGGAATGGACAAGAACTGGGTCACTTACCACAGAATACATCTAGACATTTCTCGTTCTCCAGACGCCTCACCTCTCTCAGCGCTTCCAAGAAACGGTATCCAGCTGCATTGATGGCCAAACCTTGCCCAAACACCAAGTGGACAGCGGGTTGGCCACGTCTCAAAACTGAGGAGTCTTGGATGTCGTCCATCAATAAGGATGCACCATGGAGTAAGTTAACGATCTTTTTTACTCTAGTGACTTGCTCTATCGGAATCTCAAACCAGAAGTTCAAGGAGTCAATAGCCGTATCTCGGATGCCCTTCGATGGAAGGGAGTCGAGATAATCGGACGGAGCTTTCAAAAGCTGTATGTACGTTAACTCATTCCGCTCAAGTACAAGAACAGGAGAGTGGAGAATCATCTGACCTCTGTGCCCAGCTCAGGGGCATCTTGCACCGCAGCATTTGCGACAAGTTGACCAGCATATGTTGTCGGATCAGTCTCCTACTTATGACCATCGGCTCTCCTCTTGTCCTCCACCACTGTTTGCCGGGTGTCGATTGGCTTGGCCATTTCATCACTTGTCAGCGGGTCTGTTGTATCTCTCGTCTGGTTCCTCTCCATCGTTTTGAGTTTCCAATCTTGTTCTTGCTCTGGGCGGAAACGGGGGCACTCTGCGGACCAAAACACATGCCCGCCAGCAAAAAGACGAAGGTTGTCTAGAAGCCTCAGTCCGTCCTTGCTGATATCAGGTCTTGAATTCTTATCCTCCGCAATCTTGAGATACTCGTCACGAAGCTCCTTGGCTCTCTCGATGCATGTTGATTTTGCTTGGTCAAGGGTCATTCCATGTTTCTCCATCAGAACACGAATTGCATTCATGGGACCTTGAGTCGCCCCTGATTTTTGAGTCCCACCATACTCCTTTTCCCACGAAAAGAGGTCGTTCACCAAGACCATATGGAGCCAAAGGGGTCTGGAAATTTTGAAACACTCTTTTCGTTCATATTCTGGCATTTTCAAGGCCAATGCGAAGATAACGAAGTGAAATCCCGGTCTAGATGGCACGTTAGACAAACCCTCACTGGCCATAGCTTCTTCACATGTCATAAGTGGGGTACGTACAGCAAACCACCATCAATGATTCGAGAGTCAAGGTATTCGTCCAAATCAGGAGCTTCAGAGCGAGTTTTGTCTTTCATCAAAGCTAGCATCCAGTTCTCTATCTCGCGCAATATCATCTCCGCGCCATCGGGGTCGAGGTCGATCACTGCTCTCACAAAGTTGCAGAGGATCTCTTCGAAGGTAAGGCCATGTTCCTGTCCATTTCTAACCAAGTCTTTGTTCGACTTGATGCATTCCAGGGTTCTCCAAGCATCAGCTGCAAATGGGGCTATTACTTGCACAGGGGACTCGGCATGGTCGATGGCGTCATCAACCAAGTTGAAGAGTTCGAAAAAGTACGCAACATGTTCAATCCGATCCGGCAATGCCTCTGGAACACAAAGCGCCACACTGTTGAACTTGAGACCCATTCCGCCGCCAGTGAAGCCCGGAGGAAAGTCGCCGAAAAGCTGCTTCCAGTCTCTTTGCGCTCGAAGGCATCCACGATCCGCAAGTTCATTGTCGCGATGTGCTCGTACCGGCAACTTGCCGATCAGATCGCAGACCCAGGGACTCGATGGATCAAAATTAACAGGATCCGAGTAGCGGTACTCCATTTTAGACCTTAGTTCGTTCAAGGCGTGATGATGATGCAGACACTGATAGCAGCTAAAAGTGTGAAAGGCTAAGAAAAAGCAAAGCAAGCAGTTAAGGACGCTTCACCCTACGAAGATCGTGATGAAGAAACTAGCAGGTTGCTAAGGAGCATTTGGTTGTGGGTATTAACACAGTTGGTGAACAAGATAAAATTGCCTGATCCTGAGATCATTGTCCGGCAAACAGCTTCACTTCAGGCAGGAACTACCTCTACGGCTTAGGTAGGCACAAGACTCATTCAGAGAAGGAATATCTCCCTTTGCAGGCTCATAGCATATTGAATTCGCAAGCTAATCTGCTACTTTATACCCTCCTCGGGTCACACAACTAACATTTGTGCCACGATCGACGACCGTCTCCCCCTCGGAAGTTATGAATCCGAGAGGATAGGTTATCGCCTTCTCACAAGAGCCCGGGTGTTTTTGGCCCTCCTAATTGATCAGTCCGTTCGCAGCCCTCCTCTGTCATACCTGCACTGAGTCCAGAATTTTGAATCTCTAGGATTCCAAACCATCCGAGGGCCCCCGCTTCTTCCAAGGTCCTGGTTCACTTCTGGCGAGAGAGTCTGCTATCTCCAGGCCCAACCCCCCCTCCTCCAGCTTGACCACCTCATCGTTTCTGTCTACCGATGCTAATAATCTCTCATGCGATAACCTGAATGATCGTTGTCGACACGATCTTCCGACATCGTGGAATCGACTAGGTTTCTGCTGTTCTCAGGAGTTCAGCACGTAGAGACGGACGAATCTGGGTCGTGGGTCAGCTCCTTGAACGGTTTCCGCTAGCCCATTTCCAATGGCGGGCCGCGCCGTATGGCGCGCGGGAGGGCTAGCTGGGGTGGGTAAGGCCCGCAAAGGACGATTAAGAGAGCAATTCCATCTGCAGGATTACATGATCAAGCTTCGCCACCTGATCTGGAACAACCTGTCGAGATAAACATCAGAACATCACCCTTGCAAAAGTGGACCACGATCGCAAACGAGGATGCAAAATGCCTCAAATGGTAAAAGAACACGTGAAAGCCGGGGGCCTCGAGATAGCAACATCTCAACTTTTGTGTTTCTATCATCATCGAGGGTCAGGCGTGCAGCTCGCTGCTGCCACCTGAGTAGGTGTGAATATGCCCGCGCAATGTCAGCTTTTGCCCACGTCGCCTACAGCCTTCCCAAAATGATTTTCAATTTTGGGCAAATGCAGCACGACAATGATAGAGATGAAGTTCTGGGAGATGGAAGTGGCTTTTGTGAGTAGCGAGCATATGTCCACAAGACCCCTTACTAATCTCGGCCTTTAGGGCCAGAGACACCCCACCTCAGCGTTGCAGCAGCCTCAAAACTCCTGCCTAAATGACGACTTGGCTGCGCTTGGCAAAAGCCGTTGGACAGCGTTATCTAGTGCCCCGCAACGGGCCCAACTGCCCTATCAGGGAGGTCACTGTTAGATTGCCGTAGCGCTGCTCCCACTCCGCAGCCGCGCCCGTGGAGCGCCCCTAGCCTTCTGCATTATTTCCAATACGACCGCAGGGGTCTGCTATCTGGGGCATTCTCTTGGCGGGGCCCAAGTGCCGGGCAAACAACGACATTGGGCGAAAGCTAAGCTCATGATATCGGCCATCTCGGGACATGTCATGCATCAGACCCCGGCCATGATCCCGATACCGCAGTGCCCCCTGAGGCGACATGCTGTGGCCGGGCACACAACGTGGGATCAGCCAGGGGTTTCCCGCTTGGAGCCTTGGACCAGGCTTGCCCTCGATAACTATGTGCTTGTGTGATACAACCGTCAACATAGTGGTCAATCTGGTGGAAAACAGACCATGTCCCCGAGTTACGGGCCATATCTCGCACAACCACACCTCAAAGACGGGACAAACGGTTCACTGAAGTTGATCCTTCGAGCCGCAGGCTGCAACTGGTATCGCAAAGCGCTCGCTCCTGCATATCTCCCTCTCCGATGAGGAAGGCAGTCAGCAAACCAGCCTAAGGCAGCCATCTAAAGGATTAGGTCACATCGTCAGTGGACATAGCCGTGATCAGGTCCGCTATGGCCTGTTTGCACTCGACCTTCCAGAATGCGACAAGAGCACCGGCCATTCTGGGTATAGGCTACCGGCCACCACGCGTAGGCGTCCGCGGGGGCGACGATCATAGTTCACGACGGGCCAAGCACCATCAAACCACCCAAATATAGTCTGCACGGCGCAATGCTCTATATAAGCCTTTGTCAACTCCCGGCTATGGCTGGCAAAGGTCTTCTTTACCACTGCCCTTGACATCTAATCCTCAAAGGTAGACGAGCACCCCAAACCAAGCCTTCCGGTCATCAATCAAAATGCGTTTCGCTCCGGTCTTCCTTGCCGCTGTCGCGGCCCAGGGCGCCATGGCTGCCCCCCGCCGCCCCGGCGATGCTGTCGCGACTAAGGGCAAGGTCTTCTCTTGCGGTGCGCCCGAGCCCAGCCCCGAGCATATCAAGATCTCGCAGGCCTTCGCCACCCAGGAGCTTCAGGCTCTTGCCTCGGGCAACTACTCCATCAAGGCTGTCACCACCATTGACGCCTACTTCCATGTTGTCGCCAAGAACACCTCCCTCAGCGGTGGCTACCTGACCGTATGTACACTCTCACACTTACTCAGGACGTTGCTTGGGATAACGCTAACACCTCACATAGGATGCCATGCTCAACAACCAGCTCAACGTTCTCAACGCCGCCTATGCTCCTCACGGCTTCCAGTTCAACCTCAAGGGTATCACCCGTACCGTCAATGCCAACTGGGCTGATGACACCAAGGGCTACGAGATGACCATGAAGAGGTCCCTCCGCAAGGGCACCTACCGTACCCTGAATGTCTACTACCTGTACGAGATGGGTAGTAACCTCGGCTACTGCTACTTCCCTCAGTCCGTCACCTCGGGCTCGACTGCGTTCTACCGCGACGGTTGCACCGTCCTCTACAGCACCGTCCCCGGTGGCTCTCTCACCAACTACAACCTCGGCCACACCACCACCCACGAGGTTGGCCACTGGATGGGTCTCTACCATACCTTCCAGGGCGGCTGCACTGGCAGCGGTGACTACGTCTCCGATACCCCCGCTCAGGCCTCCGCCTCCAGCGGCTGCCCGATTGGCCGTGACTCTTGCCCGTCTCAGCCTGGTCTTGACCCCATCCACAACTACATGGACTACTCTTATGAGTGAGTATCCCTAAGACTCAAACTCGCATCCGATCAAAAACTAACAGGATAACAGCTCGTGCTACGAGGAGTTCACCGCCGGTCAGCAGGCTCGCATGGTCAGCTACTGGAACAACTACCGCGCTGGCAAGTAAATGGAGATTAAGACAAGTCTCTCTGACATGAAGCCAGCTGCTGTCTGACTCATGACATTTTGCCCCTGATGAGTAACGAGTGAGAGCTGAATATATGGGAAGTGGAGGATCTGTTGGGATTTTGTACTCAACTCCCCTATTTTCTTCGTGCACATAGTTTGTATCGCCAGTACATAGCCGCTCTAGACATTTGTCCAGCAAGAAATCTACTTGTTTATACCGCCAGCTGCTGTGCCATCCTGCAATGATGTTATTGCCTTTACCCCTGCATTTGCTGCAGCGTTAGGGTTAGGGTTGATGTGAAGCTTCTCGCCCCCTGAGCCCCTTTTTTCCAAAATTACACAAATCAGGGGTTTTAGAAGTAAACAAACATCAATCCACTTCGAAGAAAAACTATTCATCGCTTCGAACATGCTCAATTATGCCAAGCTTGATAGCGCTGTGACGAGTGATGATGCTGTCTGGAATACTGTTACAGCCAGATGCCCTATGAAGCGTATCCAACAATTTGCCTACCGCACCACATCCAAGACTCTCCAAGACTGCGTGCGTAGTTCGTTATGTTTTCCCAGCGGTCAAGCAAAGTCTTTGTCCTCAACTTGGATGCGATCCTTGAGTCTAACCGATTGAGAAACCTCACTATCCTTCCGCAAACCAGTCGTTCGGGTCCTACTCCTCACCCTGCTGATTACCTTGTCCTCCCACCCCATTCCGCTCCGCACTCACGGCCTCCTGACCTGCATCACTGGGTTTTCTGTACCGATCCGAATCGTCCACGGGACCAAGGTAGTACCAGTGCAATGCGCCAGGCGAATTGTCCCGGAAATATCGCTCCATCTGGCGCCAACCGCACTTAACTTCGATCTCGACGAATGGTGACGTGTAACCGTGTGCTTCATAACAGACTTCCATCATGACGAGTTTTATCTCCGCGCGGGTTGCTGTGCGAAGATCAATCGTCATCGTCGGGATGGGTACGCGCAGGGCCTTGGTCACGCTGGGATGCACAAGGTAAAGCTTCTCGGTCTTCAACAGCCTTACCGCAGCCATGATATCCCGGTCGGGTTCCCAATCCAGGCTGTCATTCACCGCATGATCGATCCCCGACCCCAGCTCTACCCCCAACACAGGCAGCGTCAACCCTTCCGGCAACCCCACAATCTTCTTGGCGCTCTCCATAAACGTTGACACATGCTCCAAACACAATAGGTCCCTCTTCCGATTGTACCGTATCGTAAAATACCTCCCCGACTTGCCAGACAGAATATCCTCCCGGACCGACAAGGTGTCTGGCAAGCAGCGGAGCACCTCGTGGTACGCCTCACGACAAGTCAGCAACAGGTTGAAGATAGGCGCCGAGTAGTGGTCAACCAGGCCGAACTGCACGTCCGTGATGCCGGTGCTGGAGACGAGTAGGGGGTTGGCGCGCAGGGTTAGGGTGATGATGCGCGGGGGGATGGCGAGTTCCTAGATCTGGGAGCGAATTTCGAAGGGAAGGAGGGGGAAGAGCTCGAAGTGGGCGAGGGGCATTGGGCTGGTTGGAGAGAAGGGTTTGGTTGATGTGGTGGGGCGAGGAGTTGGGGCGTTCGTGCCAGGTTTACGGCAGGTTAGGAGCTGCGTAAAATTATCCCAAACATGGCTTATAAGAAAGGATAAAGGCATGATTTGAGGACTGAAAATAACAATGCTGAATGTTAATGTCGGTCTTGATGACGGTGTTGTCTCGTCGACGGCCAGAAGTCCGCTTGATTGGCCTGATAAGGGTTCCTGCTCTGAACATGAAGCATTAGCACATGGCTCTTTCCCTTTCGAAACAATTGAAGTTGCAAATGCAAGCAAGTCTTCACCACGTCAATGGAGATTGAACTGTATCCTTGTTTTGTGTGATTTATCCGTGCCAAGAGATAGATCTCGCTTTCAGGTGCACTCTATTAAGGGCTTCAGATAGCTGAAAAATATGCATAATCCGTCGATCATGGATGGCTCCCTGCACTAACAAATTGATCAGAGAAAAGCGTTTACACCTCCTTCTCTGCGGCTGCCTATAAAAAAACAACACCATGAACTGCACCTAGGCACCCAATTCGTCATCTAGACCAATTTATCTTAGGAAGGAACTCATGGAGTTATTCTCTTAACTCGAAGCTTTGCCGTCCCCCTTCTCAGATATGACTTTCCACCTTTGATGTAGGCGTATCAAACATATTTGCCGATCTTCTAGCAGTGCATTTCGTCCCAACTTCTACGACCCTCTCTGATTAAGTTTGTAATGTGAATATCACTTGTTTCAAGACCGCGATTACCAATGTCAGAACAAGACCACTTAGACGTTGTTTATTATTATAATCAGTCGGTGCCATAGGGAGCTGTACCATTACATTTTACGATTTGAAGCTGCGATTTCGTCCAGCTATGATACAGGCAGTCAATCAAGAACGCAGCGCTGGCAAAGAAACTCCAGCAGTCTACTGGTGATAATCAGTTAACTGTGAATACCGCGATATTTGGCCCTACGACTCGCAAGGTCCCGAGAGAACTGAGACCAATAGAACCACCTTTAACAGTTTCCAGTCAGCACAAAATCGATGAAAAACTAGAAGAGAATTCTCAAGAGACTATAGCTAGCTAATCCCATTTACATTTAGCAAGAGAAAGTCTCTTCGCACCGTATAACGTGGATCCCAAGTACTGTAAACAAATCATGATCAACGATATCATACCTTGCTAACCGAATAGAATAAATAGCAACCGAGAAGTGAAAAATGAATGAAAGAATAAAAAAGGAATAGATGCAAAAGGAGAAGCACAGGCATCGTAGTTTCTCGCTCTGCGATAAACTGAGATCAGTGAGAGAAAGCCATCATTAAGGCCCAAATAAGCAATGGTAACAGTGGCAGGCAAACCAATGACTTCGACTATCAATATGTATATGGAATCATCCATCCCCCAGAGCCATGCTGAGGATCCCTCGGTCAGCAATAGAAACAGTTGTCAACCTACGACTGGTGACGACGTTAACCACATACTCCACTGTGTGAGGACCCCAGTCCCTCAGGTTCTGCAACTCGGCCACTGCCTTCGAACCCATCTCAGGGGACTGTGGAATTGTCACACTCCCCGAAAACGAAAAAAAAAAAGCCTATCAATAACCTCTAGCTAATCAGAGTTCTGGATTGAGGTAGACCTATAAAACCAATGCAGCAGCCTTGATATTGAGACAATGTATTCTTGCGCAATACTTCAAATGTGATTTGAAAAGAGATTATGGCTCCCGTGAGAAATCAACTCTAAAAATGCTAATTATTATTAGTTGTATGTTGAAGGTGCATCAGATATACTAACTTGTACGGTTATCATTGAAATAGCTATAGGTTGAGCCTACTGATAGGCTTCTTTTTTTTTACCTTTAAGGGAATGGGCCAAAGTTGCAGCAAAGGAGATGTCGACGGCTTCGGAGAGATGCGGTAAAAGGCAGTATTCTCACTCTATCTTTTATCTTGTCTCGTTATCTGTACTCGCTTCGAGGAGCATACTTGTTGTCCTTCATCACGCGATATCCATTCTCCATTTCGTGGACCTAAACTTCAGCTAACCATACAGTACATGGTCGAATTCCATCACTTACCATGTCAACGCCATCACATGAGACATTCACTTTAGCGCAATTGTGGCGCCGATGCATAGCTAGCGTGGCAGCGCAAATACGAGAGTTGCTGCAGCAGGTAGAGCTCCGACGGATATTTTTCGGCCAATAAGGGCGAGGTATGGACACTGTCACGCTTACAGGGCGGACCACCTCTCACCTATTTTGACCTCGTGGACTGCGATCCACTTCCGAGCTCGTGTTCAAGACTTCAAGTCTTAACCTCACTCCCGGTGGGCCTTGAATTGTTATATGGTTGTGTATTTGGGACCTTCGAAGGCGTATAAGATGTAGATGTCTGCCGAAAATCTTGTTCTGCTGTTGTACGACAAAGGTTAGACAGTTCCAAACACCATTGAGAAACTTGGACCCGAATTTTGGGTTTCTTTCCGGTGTGGAAAGCGCTCAAAACCAACGAAACGTCCCAAGTCTCTGCACCCATCTGCATCTCCAAATGAGCCAGAAAAGAGTTTCCATCTTTTCTTTCCTCTTACATTCTTTTTTATATGTCTCCCTGGCAAGCGCCGCAGTCACCCCTACCTTCAAGGACTACTTCTTCCGTTTCACGCACAGTAACCCGCCCAGAGAGGTGCTTACCTACCAACGTCTGCGTGGCAACTTCACCAACACCCCGGGCGTCACCCCCGCACCCCACAACCCGCAAGATCACTTCAACCGTATCAGCCTGTACAACGCCGAGCCGGAGCCACACGGTCCCCTGTACGTCGTTCCGACGAACCCGCATCCCCCTCCGGTCCCGGGTTACTACGGACTGAGTGCACGTGCCGGTATTCCCGATGCATGGCAGCTCATCTACACGTACCGTCTCGAGGAGGAGCAATCGTTTGGCTTCCGGTATGAGGATTGGAGGCTGAAGAGATCGAAGTGCAAGCCTACGCTGAAAATCTGGTATGGGCCGGAGCAGGATGTGGAGGATGGATGGAGGTGGTATGCTGTTAAAGGGGTTTCGCCGATGACGGGGTTTGAGCAGTGGACTGCATGGTGGGTGAAGCTATCTGATGCGAACGAGGGGGCGTTTGCGGACACAGAGATTGTGCCAGTTGGGTTAGAATTGGTTGAGGCCGGACCAGTGAACTCGAATGCTCCAGGTGGTGTCGAGGAGTAATGTAGAGCTGGACAACTTGAGAACTGTTTTTGTGAAGACAAAGAGAAAATTGGGTTAATGAAGTCGAAAGGATCGTGCTCGCCTGTGACCTACCCGCTAGTACTTGACAGCATCTTGCGTTTGGCGGGGAGATTGAGCTCTTGATCCCAAAAATGCCACATGGACTTATCAGATTCAGTGCTATTAGACTTGATATTGACGCAAAAAGAGGAGTGGAGAACTATACTTGGTTTCCGGGCAAAGACAAGTAGTGGTGCCCTAAAAAAAAGTTCATTGGAAAGAAAGGCCTCAGAGTATGGTGTGAGGTCAAAGAAACTTCACGCACTGCAAGAGATGGAACGACAGACTCAGCAGTGCACAGTCGCTAGGTGCGACCAATGCTCGATTTCGAATTAACTTTGGATCAGCTCAGTGGAATTGATGTCTATAGCAGGATCTAAGCTATCCGAACCAAGCTTCAGGACTAAGTAGAGCAAGTGACGAACATTCCGACTATCCCTATCTCTCTCATTCAGTGCTTTAAGGCATAATATCATTATAAGTTACAAGTTTGTTTAATCCCATCTTTGACATCTGACATTTGACTTATCGGCAATACTCTGATTCCCAGCACTAGATGGGGCTCCCAAATCTTTTTACCCCTATTTAAAATCGCAAGTTCATAGTAAAGTGGGAAATATTCAACGAAGAGAATAGAATATGTTATGGCTGGTAATGGGGTCGGCGGCTGCCCCACAAACGGCGTAGAAGGCGGCCGATATAAAAATACAACGCCCGACAAAGTAAACTGGGACCTGCTGGCATAGCTGAGCGAGAATCATGTCACTGTCACACAGAAACCCACGGCTGCGACCATTGCTGTCGCTTAAGTTAATGTCAACTAAATGATTGTAGTAGAAGGTCCAGGATCTCCAAGAATTTTTAATTTTCAATTTCTGGCTTCCAGTATTTATTACGTTTGCCAGTTTCCCACCCCCCTTTCTTCCGTTTTTATTCCTTTCCATCTTGCCATTCTTTCTATCTCTCTGTTTTATTTGTTGAACCAGGTCACACAAACTTTTCTTTGGTTTCTCTCCATGGATGGTACATTGTTTCTTGTAAAAAGAGGCTGCTGTTTCATGATTGTCAATGTGTTCGATGGAAAGAATATGCCTTGATCACTTTGCGTCACCTGCTTCGGAACTTAACTATGTTTCCTACCATTTTCGACTCACTTTCCTTGAAAGAACACATCTGATTGGTTAATTCAATACTGTGGGCTTTTTAAGTGGACTATTGGCTAGTGGTTGCGCTATCATCAGAGTTACTTGGACAAGTTCCTGCATGCAAAGCACGTGACTGCCAACTCATCCACGCTGCAACATATCATGTCCCTGATGCCAAACAGAACCCAACAAAAGAACCAAGTTCTTTATCCTATCTTAATCAAATCACCTCGCTTATTTTCCTCCCACAGTCCGGGTGTTTCTTGTTGGAAATCGTTTAGTGTCAGACGCTGCCCTAATCACAGCAGGTGTGGAATCCTTCATTCACATTCACCGCCAGACCATCATCCTGCAGTATGGAGCCTATCGGTGTCGCTAGCCTCACACGGCTCTTCAGCAACTGCATAGAATGCTTCCATCTTGCGCAGCAAGGCCGCTATCTCGGCCGGGATTACCATATTCTTGAAACCAAGTTCATGAACCAGCGCCTACGCCTTTTGGCATGGGGTCGTGCATGTGGCTTGGCCCCTCAGAATATCACCCCTCCCAAGGTGGCTAACATCACTTGGACCGAAGATGCACGCATTGCAGTCTCAGATACTTTAACTCGGATTTCCTGCCTCTTTGAGGACCGTCGCAAGCTCCACGAAGTGTATGGCTTGAGAGTAATGGGGGACTGTATTCGGGGGAGGAGGAGATCCTCTGCGTCTAAAGCCTTGGAACCAATAGTCAATCTTGCCCTAAAGCTGCAGAGTCATGCCGCACACTCAGGGGTCGGAAACTTCGCAGCAAACTTCTTATCCTCGGGCAAACATCCTGGGACAGATGTGAAAACGCCAATGCGCTGGGTGATCTCCGACAAGGCCAAGTTTGCCGAACTGATACAACATCTAAAGGATTTCATCGACGATCTGGAAAACCTTACCAGCCCTTTCAACGTTTCTCAACTCCAGAGAGAGCTCATCCGTGCCGAAATGGATAGCATCAATGACACTGACGAGCTCGCAATCATCGAGGAAGCTCACATCGGCACCTCTGACCCCGTGGCAGACGCCGCAACCCTCAGATTGGCCCAGATCCAAGCCAGCGCAAAAGTAGGCCCCACACCAGAGCTCACCATAACCGACTACGACGTCAAGGACCCCCAACCCCCTCCATATGACCCTCCAAGTCCCCAAGATGACGAACCAGACTGGTACCTTATCACACCCCCCTCGTCAGCCAAGTCCTCCAGTGTCCAAACCTGGTTCAGTCACCAAGAACTTCACCGTGTCATTTGTGAGACCAGGTCAGCCCGTATCTTCCTTGACCCGCCAACTTATTACTCTGTCGGGCCCCGTGAATCAACTCAATGGCTCTTCATCGACCAGGACTCGCCTCTCAAGAACCCCGAGGCGTTGCACCTCTCGGGTTGTAGGCCCCTGAAGAACTTGAAGGGATACCTCGCGCAGAATTCGCAGCTCTTCTTCCTAGTGTTTAGGGAATACACGTGCTCACATGAATTCGGCACGTTCAGGGAGGTTGTCCCTTCTGAGCCGAAGATCTACATTGCTTCGGAGGCGTTGGCGAAGGAGTTGAAGAAGTTGATGGGAGAGTTCTGGAAACGAGACGCGGGTATGTGGCCTGATTTTGCGGTGGGGATGGAGTTGAGCTGGCCATATGAGTGGTACTTGTATAATTGGGAAAGAATTCGAGCGCACTTGGCCAATATGACGAGACCGGTTACCGAAGTCGAGGCTGCGACTGAGACTCTGCTCAAGATTGTGGAGAAGCATAGTCGGGGGTTGTTCCAGAGTCTGGAGAGTTTGAAGAGCACGATCACTTGGTCATTGCTTCCTTTCATATTTGTGAGTCGCCCTGCAGGCTCTGAATGCCCTGTTAACTCACCACCTGTCAGGCCCCTGGCGAGCTAGTTGTCCAATTATCTCCAAATAACGACAATGATATCGCTGTCTTCCAGCAAAGTGGCATTCCTCGGGTCATCCAAACAACGGATGAACCTTCTGAAGAAGTCCTCGAGATTCCGGTGAAACGCCACAAGCACGATTGGTACTGTGGGGATCAGTCCACGTCCGAGTTCCATCTCCGCATCCCGCGGTCCCTGTTCGGAGACAAGTCAAGAGAGAAAGGCGGCATTCCCGTCGCTATTTCTTCCCTACAAGTTGTGCCGCTATCGCTGGCCAAGGACTGTGACCCGGAGTACCTCATCCAACGTGGTAAGAAGGTTGAAGAGCTGACCCGCGGGCTAGGCTTAGTGGTCTATACCGACCCACATCAGGACAGTGTAAGCCCCCTTCCTTCCCCTCCCCCAAACCCGGCTAACAAACCCAGCTCAACGGCGAGTACATCCTCGATCTCAACCTGTATACCCAACAAACCTCCCTCTCCCCTCAAACCCCCAAATGGACACCCCCATCCAAGCCTCAACACCTCTCCCCCAACTCCTCATCCTCCTCTCTCTCTCAACAATCCGACGCCCTCCGCAAGCGCATCCGCGCCCTCTACCGCATACCCCCCTCTGTCGACAAAGACCGACAGCTAGACAACAAAACCCTGCAATGTATGCCCTACGCCCTACCGGGCTTCTCCCTGCGCGACCACGTCTGGCGGAAGCTCCTTGTGCGCAACATGCAACCCAAACAATGGCCGGACGCAGAGATTGAGGAGTTATTAGTGGGAAATGAAGCGGTGGGGTCGCTGAAGAGATTGCTTACGCCGTGGGAGAAAGAGAGTGTGAGGAGTTGGTGTCAAGGGACGAATGAAAGCGAGGAGGGTTGTCAGACAAGGGTGGTGATCGGGTTGGATGGGGGGAATATCGAGGCTGCGTTGAGCATCGCATCGAGGGTGACAAAGAGGGGAATGTATCGGATTCAGTTATCGCGTTGGGCTGGGGAGCTGGAGGCGGTGTTTAGCAAGGCGAAGGTGCACAACCTAAGATGGGGGTGCATCTTCGTTATTGAGGACATCCTCGAGGCGTTAGTCGCACAGCCAGATGTCACTGCGCGCGAGAAGCAAGTCATCAAGCCAGTGGTCCAGTTCCTCGATACTTTCAGTGGCATTGCTATTTTGAAAATGCCTGGGGCGTCGCGGCTGAAGTCAGAACCGAGACATAAGGTCCTGGCGCAGCAGCTGATAGAGATTGAGAGCAGGTTGTGCAGTTTTCTCTCCCTCCTGCAAACTGAATCGCTCCCAGCCGTCCGGTACGAGCTGTGGGCATGTGGCATACAGCAGCGACTCAATCCGCAATGTGGGTTCACAGCGAACCAGGCTCCGGCACGGCTGAAGACGCTTTCACAGTATGATTTGCGGTGGAAGACAATCCAGTCTATCATCCAGGCGGTCGTGCCGATGGGTTCCGAACCAGAGAAGATTAAGTGGGCGCAGTTGGAGGAGTTGTGCAAGCAGCATACCGCTCTTTCTATGCGAGGCCCTTAAAGTCGTAAGAGGGAACGCGTGTCTGAAAGGACTGATGGGTAGTTGGCTTCATGTGTTCTGGGTATATGATGGTTTGGGGGTTCGTCCACTTGTCTCTGAATAGATTGCTTTACAGATTCATTCTGTAATCACTTTCTACGGAAGGAAATATCTTAGTATGTCATACCATGCATTCTGACCTTCCAATATACTATCTCTTGAAGATCTCGGTCCTAACGACACCGATTGTTCTTGAGGCTTGGGGGACGATGACTGAGGTGGGGCGCCCAGGGGCGTTGTCCGTTGCCCATGGGCAACGGACAACACCAACTTTGTCCCTGGGTCTGCTCTTCGGGGTGAAATATCAAGGTGACTAAGAGAGTATTTTTTTTTCTTTCCGAGAGAGGTGCCAACAAGGCGCAATCTTAGAGACAATATGTCCGCAGTCGAGTCCGCGAGACACTTTGCTTCTGGCATATCGTCCCCGTCGTAGGCGACAAGGAGAAATGTTAGCACTTTGCGGCAGATGATATCTGGCCAGCTGAACTCCAACAGCGCCGACTCTGGCGTTTAGACTGAAGTCGATATGTATCCATAGTTTTGCATGACGTCCCATACCCAACTTGCCAAATGAGTCGACTGACGAGCTTGGCCTGCATCTGTTTCTGTTGCTATGTGTCAACCACAGTATGCCACCCAGCGCCGATCTGACCCATCCCTTTACCCCCTCCCTCGCTCCCGTGGCCTGTAAGACTAAACAAGGAACGCCAAGACTGGTACGAAGCCTAAGGTGGCCGTCCAAGAAGTTCGGTCACGTGGGCGGCTTCTTGGAGTACGCCGCTGAGGAGCTGTGGTCACCCCAGGGGCGCGCCGTCACCGTGCAAGGTGTGTGGACTCCATTCTTTGCCCAGATCGGCGAGGCGTGGGCGCTCGTAGCGTCTGCTGCTTCGTCTGTTCGCTCGACGAAGCAGGTCTTCGACACGCGCCCAGCGCGGCGCCGGCTCGGAATCTCACTCCTGCTGCGACTTGTTGAGCGCAACGGCATCCTCGGACTGTAGGTCGCCTTGTTCTCGCCCCGGGACGCGAGCTCACGGATCCGGTAATATTGAGGACTCGCGAGTGGCAACTGCTTTCTGGATGGAGGAGCTAGTGACCCGTGTCGAGAATTTGGTGAGGAGGATAAAGCTGCCGGTTCATGCTATCTTTACTGGCGGTCGTTTTGCAACTATTCGGGACCGCGAGCTTGATTCCGTGGAGACGGCAGCCGATGGCTGCTGAGGGTCGTTATCGACATGGACAGGAGGGTCTCTGGTCAGGAAGAGGATGATGACTGGGAGTGGGAAAGGATTTGTGAGCTTATGAGGTCGGAGGAGTGAGTGGAGGGTATTATATGATATGGGGAAGGGGCAATGGGATCGGGAAGTTTTCTTTGGGGCTCTTCGGGTTAGCATTTCGGTTTACGTTGGTCTCTTTCTCTGGCGTGGAGACCGCAGGCCATTGTTGTGGGAGGGGTCATGCAATGGATTTCATGGCTTTAAATTGTGATGGTTGGCGACAAAGCTCAAGTTATCGTGTATATCTTGAGCTCTTTTTGGAACAATGACAGAATTATCTGGAATATTTCAATGTTATACAAAGTCAGCTGCCTGTTCTTAAGTGACCTATCTAATGACTTGTCACATCTTGACAGCAACTTGTCTCCCCCCTTGAACTGCATCGCATCTTCTCTTGCAAACACCTTTCTCCCAACAGGATCAACCCTCACATTAGGTCGATCATTGCTCGACGCCCCTTCATTGCCGCCGTCCTGTTGACATCCTCCTTTCCTTCTTCATGGCCTGGGACTCAGCCTTCCTACGTAGTATCGCTTCGTCCTCTTCCTGCAGCTCCTTATCGATGATGGCACCTTTGTGCGGTTTGTTGCCGTGCAATGTCGCCTGGCAAAAGAATTAACACCTAGCCTTAGGAAACAAATGGATAGGGCTCTTGCTCAGATGCTCAAATCATTCGGATGGATGGAAGAAGGAGAGCGGTATTAATGCTTACGGCGAAGGTAGGATCTTTCTGGAGTCTTTCTTGGCGTTTCTTTTCGATCTGTTGGGGACATGATGAGATCTCTCGTTATATGGGCGAAGCATGAAAGAGTTGGTGAAGTATTAAGACGAACCTCTTTCTCCCTGAGGCGGTTTACTTCATCCATTTGGCTTTCTGTGCCACAATGTCAAGTCTTAGTAAGGCATTCGGTCGGATTCTCTCAAAACTTGAGATTCTGTATGGAGTTCAGGACATACTGTTTAGGAATGCCTTGACATTTTCTCCAGAACGCCGCGTCAGCTCCTCGACTTCCTCCTGCCTGGTGTTTTTTTGGTTGGAGGACTCGTATAGACTGGGGAAGCCGACGTTGGAGTGGCCTTGGAAGGACATTTTGCTGACAATTGCTAGGCTATACTTGTAGAGTATGGGGGTTCAGCTGTTTAGTAGAGAAACCAAAGTTTGGAAGCTATGTTCAGAGCTTCTGAAGAGTGAATAGATGAGGAATCTGATAGGATGTTGTTGGAAATGGTCATGTGGTGTTGGAAGCGTGGTGCAAGTGGCGCTCCCCGCATCGACGTCATGGCGTTGTATATTGCCGCTTACTGCTCGTCATTGACTGGAGCACACGGCAGCTTATGGGTGTAGGATGGATTATCCTTGGTTTCATTGAAGACGGTTATCAGTACGTTGGTACTGGGATTGAACTGCCGAACAGTCCAGACTTTTGTTTCAATCAGGTGCATCAGTCAAGCATATTGCTTTTACGAACTTGCCGTTAAAGGTTGAGTCATTGATACCCACTATGCATGTCTTGCTTTTTTTTGTTTTGCTTTTTTTTCTATTTCACTAATTGCTGCTTCTCCCGCAAATGTTGGAAGGAAGGCCAGATTTGGAGAGTGACGCCGACAAGGGTTGTGATAAATCTTGGCGGTAAACTGGGGTCAATCACCTCGTAATTGACAATTGACCACAACCGGACCTTTGTTTCACCAAAGATAGCACTCCCGGCGTAGGGCTGAAGTGTGTAACATCTCAGCCGCAGCCTCGCCCTCAGCCTTAGGTCTGGTCAAGTCTCAGACAAAGACGATCATCAGGAGCAGCAGATAATAACCATGTTTCACCTTTTTTGATGGCAGGATCCGAGGGAACGGGAAATGCCGACATGCTGTGACACAATATTGTGACTCGAGAAGCTGGGCATTTTCTTTGGCATCGTTCGCAAGCAAGATGGCTTGCGATGTGGGCAGTGGTTTTAGAGCAGACGGGTACGGTCTTGATGCAAGGGACACAAATATGTTTGAGCTGCTGTCATTGTCGGCCATCGTTGTCGCCTCGTCCGTTAACTCAATCTCTCGCCACCAACCTCAATTTTCCTCGACCTCGACTTCCTCGGTCCTCGGGATCTTTGTTCGTCTTGTAGAAAACATCTAGCCCCTCATTTTCAGAAACTATCGATGCATCACCACTCACCGACACAATCCCTCTGATCCCATGATGATATTGAGGAGGAGGAGTCATGCCTAGCGTAAGCACAACGCTCGCAAGCACACCCGATTTAGGCCAAGCTCACGATCCCCTCATCCAGCCTTCCCAATCTTGTCGACGCCCCTCGGTGTCCTTTGCTCCGTTTTGTAGATCATTGGGCATTGTTTCGATCATGCCTCGGCACTTGGGCCAGGCATTGTAGAATTTGGAAGAAACGGAAAATAAGAAAAACGTGTTCGTGTTAGACCCGATCTGAAACAGGAGCCCGATGTTACAGCACTGCGCTAGTACCCTGCAAACGCCACACCCAAGATCAGGGAACCGGGTCATCCGCGATGCGGAGAAGAGACAGGCGCTTCCCACTTCCCGAGCGCTCGTGAACAGAACCAGGGTCGGATCGCGATCCCAGTGACGGGATCACTCGGAATCTCCTCATCAAATTGATCTAATCACATCACTTCCCCAGATTTTGCAAGCTCGGTCCGCGGCTACTCAGTGCTCCAACTCTTCTGCTCTGCATTGTAACGCTGCAGTCACCAAAATGCGGGGTGCGTCTTGTCCGCATGGCTTGGGTGTAAGCAAGCAGGGGCGGAGGTGTAAAGGTGGCCTTCACTGGGCGACTGGCGAAAGCCTCGCGGTGATGGTGGAGCTTCGATCGCAGTTTTCTGCAACGGCGCGTGGCCCCGGTCGCGCCGCCCAGCCGGGCGCCAAACCCGAAAGGGGAATGTTTGCGGCAGCCGCGGCAGTCAGTGTTGGGGACGCGCTGCAAGGTCGGAGCTCAGGGGCGTAAAACACACTGTCTGGTGGTTGACTAGAGGGAGCAGTAGGAACAGTATGGGAGGGGGAATGAGATCGGATGAGTGTAAGACGATTTTGGAATTCAAACGCTCGGCGTGAGGAGGCACGATGGGGATGAGTATAAAGAGAGGATCGATTCCGGCGTTGAGAATGGTGTTCTTCGCTCAACAGCTCGGGCTTCTCTGCTCTGGATAGCTAGAGATCTGAAAAGAAACGAAACTCTCCATCTGACCAACTTCTTGAAACTCCAACACCTTCACCATGAAGTTCCTCTCCCTCCTTGCTGCCGCCGGCCTGGTCGCCGCCCTTCCCACTGTTCCCGTTGAGGAGACTGCTTCTCATCTCGAAGCTCGCCAGTCCACGACGCGCAATGATCTTGAGAATGGCAGCTCCAACAACTGCCCGGGTGTTATCTTCATCTTTGCCCGTGCCTCGACCGAGCCGGGCAACATGGTATGTCTCTCTCAGCCCCCAATTCCTAACAGAGCAAGAATGCTAATACCAACAAGGGCATCAGCGCCGGCCCGAACGTCGCCAACGGCCTAGCCGTACGCTACGGCTCCAACCTCTGGGTCCAGGGCGTCGGCGGTCCCTACACTGCCTCTCTGGCCGACAACTTCCTCCCCGCAGGCACCTCTCGCGCGGCCATCGAGGAAGCCAAGCGCCTGTTCAACCTTGCCAGCACCAAGTGCCCGAACGCAGCGATCGTCGCAGGCGGGTATAGCCAGGGCACGGCGGTGATGAGCAACGCGATCAGCGAGCTGTCGTCGAGCGTGCGCGACAAGATCAAGGGCGTTGTGCTGTTTGGTTACACCAAGAACTTGCAGAATGGCGGGAAGATCCCGAATTATCCGGATGATCGCCTCGAAGTGTACTGCAATGTGTCGGATGCGGTGTGCTGGGGCACGTTGTTCATTACGCCGGCGCATTTCTTGTATACGATCGAGTCGACTGTTAGTGCACCACAGTTTTTGATTAGGAGGATTGGACTCTGAAGAGGTGGGTCAGGGGTCGAAGAAGATGGATTGGAGGGAGAGCTGGCGCCAGAAGGAGAGAAGGAGGAGGGAAGGGAGATGATGCTGATCATGGTGATCCTGATGTGATGACTTATCGATTCTGTTTCTATTGTTAACTCTGTGCACATACACTTCCACAATATACTCACCCATGGGTCAACATTGGTCCAAACATGAGTGATATCCATGATTCCTGGTACTTCCCATGCAAACCATCTAATCACCACCATTGCCGTCGCAAACGGCCAAGCTCACTTCTGCCTGATATTCTTAGCCTTCCTCTTCTTAAACACCACAGCCGGCTCCCCCGCACCCTCTTTCTGCTCCTCGACCTCCTTCAACGCAGCATCAACCCCTACTGTCTCGCTAATCTCCTTCTTGACCTTAGGTGACCCCTCCGCCTTCACTTCCCCTTTGTCCTTCCCGTCCTCGACGTCTTCCTCCTTCTTAACTTCCGTCTCTTCCTCCTTCACCTTCTTCTCCTCCTTCTTCGTCTTCAAAAGAGGCCCCTTCAACAACTCCTCCAATTCCGCATCTTCCTGCGTCGGCATAGCCTTCGAGTCGACCCCCCACTTTCTAGGCTTCTTAAACAGCCCCTTAATCGCCTCTTCTTGTTCCTTCTCCTCCTCCGTTTGTTCCCTCTCTCTCTTCACTCCCACTGCGCGGCCTTCCGCAGACGCAGCTTCCTCACTGCTGTGGGTCTTCTCCCCTTCAGGGGTGTGCTCGATGATTTTTGTAGACGTAACAGTCCATTCCCCTGCCATCGCCATGTTCCCTCGTAGCTCAGTCGGGATGTTGACACCCAGCTCAGCAAGTTGCTCCAGCTGTCTTTGTCTCTCGGCCTCAGAAATCGTCGCCGGCGGCACACCGTATATACCCCCACTCGGTTTTGTTCCCCCAGCACTTGTCTTCTGCCCGAGCCCTGTCGACAAACTGCTCGGCTTGCCCGAAACAACGCCATTTAACCTCTCGATCTCCTTCCGCGCCCTCTCCTTCTCCTTCTCCTGCTGCTCGGCGGCGCGGTGTAGGTCACGCAGGGCGCGCTTGACGGCGGCCTGATGCTTGGCGGTGGCCTCGTGGTTGGTGCGCTCGAGCTTGGTGTCGCGGACGTAGGTCTGGCAGTGCTTGCACCAGTATTTGGGCGTTGATTTCCAGTAGTCGGCCATTTTGATTCGATGTACAGGTTAGGTTGTGTGAGCGAATCTCCGATGGAAGATATTGGACGAGGTAGTGGGTGAGGAATTGAATTCTGGATGCCGTCCTTGAGAATATTGGAGGTTGACGTTGATGGAAAGTTGGTTGCGCAGCGTCATGCCGCCGTTGTCGCGACAGCCACAAAACGGGATGGTAACTTTACATCACAATACACCTCACGCCATACGTACAGTAACTTACATACACATTTCCTGTCTTGGCGCTACGCGAGAACCTTGACGGCCACACCCCACCATCACAACTGACCTCACATCACCACCATCAAGAAGAGAACCACATCAGATTGGCGTAAACCATTATACTTAGCTGCATAATTAAGCCCCGGAACGCTAGAAGGCTCCTCATCCTTCTCTGTGTGTTCATTTTTGAGCAAATCTTATCATACAAGCGACAGAGCCGACCATCAGAAACCCCCAATGTCTCACCACGTGGAGAATCCCCGTGTCCCTCCATCCATTTCCATTCTCCACGATCAGTGCGAAAGTTAACGCAAAGCCAGATTAGAATGTTGCGGCCATGCTGCGTCCCTTCCAGCTGTAGTGCAAGACTACGTGTTCTCGAGGCAAGTCTGATGAGGAGTGTCGAGATGAGCTCAGGCCAGGAGAACCAAAGCGACACCGATGATTGCCGCTACAAGAGCGCCCACGAGGATACCGCCTACGAGAGGAGCGGCTCCGTTCTCATTGGCCGGGGGGGCTTCAGTGGGCTGGAATGGGCCAACTGGAGTCGTGGTCGCAGGCGGAGCCTGAATCTGCCCGTCGCTAATCTGTGTCACAAGGGGAACGGTAACTGTTGCGGGGATTCCGGTGACCTGGATCTGCCCATCAGAAATTTGGGTGATCAAGGGTGTGGCAGTGATGGTGGCCACGGGGCCGGTGCAGGGGGCTGTGTGGCCCTGGATCTGCCCTGTCGGAGAGTTAGCGAAGAGTTCTCAGAGCAGAGCAGAAGTTGGGTGACAGAGGAAGAAAAAACGGACTTACCATCATCGATTTGGCAAATTGGGATTACCTTGTCGGTAGTGATCACTTGCGGTTGACCATCCGAGAGAGGAATCACGATGGTGGTCAGAATTGTGGCAGAACCAATAACAGTCTGAGTAGGGGCTCCGGATTTCTCAGTCGCATCATTGCATGGGATAACAATGATGTCAACGGGATCGCATTGCGGAGCCCAGTACCGGTCGTAGAGATTGTAAAAGTCTCCGGAACGGCATTGATAGAAGGTCGTGGTCGCACCAAGAGCAAGGGTCGAATTTTCGGGGCAGAACGAGAAACCAGCCGTGTAGATTGCGCCAGCCTGGGGCGGATTATCGAACTGGAATTGAAAGTTCGACGCGATGTAGCCTGTACGATTGAAAGCATCCTTGATGACAGTGTCGCGAAGGGTTGAGACCAAGACACCGTCACCTGAGCAAGTGGCCCGCTTCTGAGCCGAGTCAGCTTCGAATTCACGATGCCAGTAATGACCATTGTTGAGAAGCGTAGGCAAAATTCTTCAAGACAAACACAAGCAAGCATGAAGCTCTGGTGGCTGGGAAAGAGGGGAGTTCAAAATTTGAGATCTTGGGTCGACCTGTGAGAAGTTGGAAAAAGCTCAAAAAGGGAGGAGGGAGTGGGGGGACTGATCGGGAGACAACATAACATGACAAAGTCATGTTGTGGGAGGCTCGAAAGCTGAGAAAGGAAGAACTGAAGAATGATTGGATGGATGGATGGATAAAAAGAGGGGGGAAAATGACAAAAGTCAAAAACATGATCGTTGGAAGACTTACCATGAGGGCGGCGGAACGGGATTCGGCATCAGTGATCTGGACAACGGTGATCTCAAACTTGCCATCAATGGATGGAATGCAACCAACAGGAACAGAGCCAGGAGGAGAAATAGGCTCGGTGACACCCTGGGCAGCAACCGAAGCCACCGCACAGGCAGCCAGAGTAAAAGCCCGGATCTTCATGGTACCAGCCTGCTCCAAGTGCGAGAAGAAGAGGAGAAGATGTTCTATTTCTGTGTGGCTGCTGCGAAGGCGGTAGCAGAATAAAGCAGGCAGGGAAGTATGTGTCTGGATCGGGGAAAAGTGAAAGCCGGGGAAGCACTGGAGGAGGATTTTATAGTTTCGGGGCTGGGCCGGCGGGGTCGCGCATCGCGCATCCGGCTCCGGGCGGGTCTAGCTTCGGGGATCCTAACCTCGGGCACCAGATGTCTGTGCCAGCAAAGGAGAAAGGGTTCACCAGCTTGCACGAGACGTCGGCACAAGAAACGGGTGGAGGGAGGTACGTGCTGCTCTCGACGGGTCCTGCTTCGTCCACCGGATGTTGGCACCAGCAGTGAGCAGAGAAGTGAGCAGCGAGCTGGCGCAGCGGGCTGAAACGGCACAAGTTACACGGGGTTGCGGTACCTGCCCGTCAAGTCAAGGTCGGCGATAGCTGTTAGGAGTGACAGCAGGCAGCTGACAACGGCTGAGTACTGCACACCACAACCAACCTGGGGGTCATATAGGACAGTTATAACGGGCAGATCGTTTTGGCGTGTTCGCCTGCTGCTGGCAGCTCGAACAGGTCACAATGAGCCCAATAGCAAAGCCGTGTCCGTGGGCACAACCTGGGCAGCACAGTCAGCAAAAGAGCTGTGGACAGATGTGAAATCTTCACTCGATACTCGGCGTGACAGCCAGAAAGAGCGGAAGACAGGTAAGCACTAGTCCTGTTCTCGGGAGTCACTCGATAGCGGACCAAATGTTGTAAAAGATTCCTTCGGAACTGGACCAAGCAAGCTGTACCAAGTACTAACACTTGGTAGTCCAAGCCCTGTGATGACAGCGTCCAAAGCAGTTTGAGCTGTTTTCAAACTCCTGGTGTCTATTGACAACAAGTCAGCAACCATGGACAAATTCTGTCTAGTAAACTTCATCTGATGAGGTAGAGGAGTATAATCGAGGTCACGTCCACCAACGATAATCGGTTGCGAAAATTCTATCAGTGTCGGTACTAACAATCAATTGTCCCAGGCAACCGCGAGTCACTATTACAGTTGGGTGTGAAAAGTCAGTTGTGATCCTTAGATGGAATGGCTAGCAACAGCACCAGTCTTCTCAGTCACAGTCAGCAGCGACTCAGGACGGACGGAATGCACGTAAGCTCCTCTGCAACAATCGGTACTCAGCGAGTGACGATAAACACTAACACGTTTGCGATAACAGTCGGTCGTGTTAATAATGCAATGATCTCTCAATCCTTGGGATTACTATCAGTACCAGCTACGACAGGCTAAGCCAAGTTTATCACAATTAAATGGACTCACAAACTTGGATGAACACATACACTCGGTTCTGAAATCAAGAGCAAAATTGGGCGTGAAAGTCGATTGTATTAGTCACGTAAGTCGATTTTTTTTGTTGGCTGCCCAGTAGATCGAATAGCGTTAAGCGATTTGAGATGTATACAACAATGGTGAGGACTCTGGTTGGCCGAGCTGTCGACAGTGAGGTCCAGCCAACTCTATCGCAACGAACGGGATGCGACGGCTGACAGTGTGCCTGGCTGGCAGCAGGATGTCAAAAGTGAGCAAAAGAGGCTCAAGTGACAGCTTCCATCGGGTATGCACTCGATGGAGCACCAAATGTTCTTATTGACGCTGGCTCCTGTCCATGTGTTGGAACAAGAGACATGGATAGGATGAGAGACAACAGACTGGTCAGGTGTCCATCCGGACTTATTCATGGACAAACCCATCATCTGGCGTGTCGCCCGGACTGATGTGCAGGTCCCAAGCTATGCAGATGCAGGGAACCGCCTGCTGTCCTTGGGAGACAGTTTGCCTGTTGGACACAGGTGTCATGTTTCACAGCCTTGGTGGTGTCACCATTGGATTGGAGAGTCCATCTTTGGCAGGTCAATGTGTTGCTGATGTGAATGGAGATCACGTCTAAGTTGAGTTCCTACAAAATATCTGCTAGGCAGTCTGAAGTTCCATGAATGATGCGAAATGTGAAATGCTTGCTGATCAGGACTGTTAAACACATGGCATGTAACACGCAACCACAGTCAGCCCACTAGGGAGCATCCAACGCACTGGTGCAGGAACGGACCCAAATGCAATTGGATGCCGGTATGCTAACGCCCCCGTCCGACAGGGAATGTCTTCTCCGAACCAGTCCCAACTACCCGACGAATGCTCACTTGTGCACTTGTCTGCTGCTTTCATCATCCCGCACGCTGAGAAGAATCAGCCCTGATGCATTGGGCGGGCATATAGCCTGGTGTTTTGAGAACTGTTTCTTTCGTCAGGTTTCTGGGCGATCAAATTTGTAGCAAGTCCTTGGCCGATGTCTCAGGTCACGGACTGAAAACAGATGATGTCCGGCTGTCGCAAAACTTGCTGGACCTTGTGTAATATAGAGAGAACTGCATCCCCAGCGGAGCATCCACTTACTGGGCTACATACATGAGGCCCCACCCGATAGAGGATCAAAGGATCAAGGGTCTATTAGTATACTGTTCCCTGACCAGGGGCAAACATAAAAAAACAAGCTCGATCTGTGTGTTCATCCAAGCAACACCGGCTGTCCTGGTGGTGAATGGTTAATAATATCAAGCATCAAAGCTTGTGATGTCTGTACCTGTTTGCCGTGACCGCAGTGACTTCGGTGCAAGTCTGTGTGCTTATCGCCAACCCAATCTCCCTGTCTGACACGGGAAGCAATGGCAAACATTGAAACTGAAAACCAATTGCTTGGTGTGAGCATCTTTCCCAGAGCAGCGGTTACTTGCAGCTTAGGAGGTAAACAGTAGGCGCCTTGCACTGAAGATGTGGACAATGTTGGGGGCTTGTGTCAAGCAGTTTCCAACGGCCGGGTCGGCTATATGGTTCTGGGTATTCTCGAACATGTTTACGAGTAGAAGGTCAAAAGCGGACAACCTGCGAAGTATGAGCTCTCAGAACTCAAAATCAGGTTTCCAAATAGATTAGAGCCTTCATTGAGTCCATGCGCTGGAGAAAACAGGAAAAGACAATCATTGACAAGACGACTGAACACCCACATAGGTCAGTTTGACTTTCCACCGTCAAATCTTTCTCCTCAAACTCCACTTCAGTGGATCATTCATGGTGGGGTTCATGGCAAAGGACCCCACACCAACTTCTGGCTTGGCATGCTAGGCAGGCTTGGTTGAAGAAGCTTCCCCACCTCCGTCACCGACGACCGCCATCGGCTGAGGGCTTCAAAGGTCGAAACTCTCATATATCAGAGTAAAAGATGGCATGGCAATCTAAATTTGGAGTTCTAGCTGTCATAGAATCAAAATATATTCATGTGTCTCTTACATTTCTCGCCCGCCAGGCCACTGCAGGCCAGAGCTAGAAAAAGCAGTGTGCGGTTTCCCTGGTACAAAACCGGGAGGAAGACACGATGCCGACTGAATGAGATGGGCGGAAATTTTGACTTCAAAAATTCAGGCAAACTATTGGGGATACTTGTAACTGCCTTCACAATTCAATCTTCTCGTTAGCGCTCTCACAGCCCTCTCAAACACTTCGGTTCCTCGGGGCTGGAGCCCTAGACAGGCAAGGACCTCTCACATCGACTTTGAACCAGCCCGACCTCACTCTGTATGATTTTGCCGATGTGATTTATCACAAGCTACTAGCCTCTACTGTCGCAGCGTGTACCGCCATCACGGGCGTTGCACCCTCGGTTGAACGGTGGAGATACTACCGAGAGGACACCCCAGGCACGGATGTCACAATGTCGTGACCAGTCGTCATGCCCGGCATTGCATCCGGCTGGGTGGGAGTTTTAGCCTAACGGGAGTAACAAGCCAGATCTGGCATCAGTTTCTGTAAAAATGGGAGTTGTCAACATGCTCAAACCATCAAGTTTTCATTCTCCGAAGTCGCTGTGAACACAAGTCTGGGAGATAGACGGCATAAGCTGCGAAATCGACAATACATATGCTAGCCTGTCTCAGATCACTTTAAGCGCAAACAACGGGCGACGGCGAGGCTCATAACACAAGCATGAACGCTCTTGGAGTTGAATTGTATCCATCATTACCCTTACCATGATACCCAAACTGACGTAATACATCGTGGACAAGTATTTTTAAACACCCAGATCATCACAAACCAAACCCATCATCCAACAGGTATTGCGTTTACTGAGGGGGATAATAAGCCGGCTGGGTAGGCGCTGGTGATCCAACAAGGCTGATCGGGCTAACATAAGACGACTAAGGTCCCTGATACCGCGAATAAGTCTGGTACTGCTGCGGCTGCTGGTGCTAGACTTCGCCAGGCAACTCCGGGAAAGCCCTAGGAGGCCGCGTACACTGTGGTGGCTGCTGCTGATAGACCGCAGCCTGAGGAGCCTGAACCGGAGCTTCCACCGGATACTAAGCCTTATATTGCCGCTGAGCGGGGTATTGAACTGCGGGAGCGACAGACTGAGCAGCTTGCTGCGGTGATGACTGGGCTTGCATCTCGGTGCCAGCGTTGTAGGTCGTAGACTTCTTGCCAGCTTAGTACCACAAGCGGTACACGTGAACAACGTAGATCAAGGTGGCGAGAAACAAGAGCCTGCGGTCACAATCAGTCTCCCGTCTCTGTAAGTTCAAAGCTGATCCTACGACAGACAACACATACGAGATCAGAGCGCTTACACCAGCGACGGCGCTGAGCTCAGCCAGACAGCATCCGTAGCATCAGCGACGCGCTTGACGATACAATGGCCGGAATTTACAGCTCTGTCATCATTCCAGTAATAGTGCGGTGTGACCTTGACCATGAACGTTGCTCACTAAACGGCCACCGAACCGCAGGCAGGAAGCTAGAAAATGACCATCATGAAGTCGATAAACAGAGTTGCCCAAACGTGGTACAACTGTTTGGCTGACTCTGACTCGACTTTTCCAAATTGATATATATGACAGCCAACCATGTAAGAACGGCCTGGTTGCCCAATGTTAGCAGGTTTACCGCCGGTCTGATAATGTTCCAGGAAACTTAGACAAAGGATGACCTAACCAAGGCAGTGCTCATAGTATCCGTGAATGATATGGCTGGAGAGACCGATGATGAGGAGATCGAGCACGCAGGTCGCGATCCCGATTACGAGAACCCATATCGGTGACTCAAGAAAAAAGAAGACTTGTCATTTTGTTTGTGTGGGCTTCTCGCTATAGGTCGAAGGTTGGCTTGGAGCGGCATACTGCTGAGGCAGTACTGGCGCAGCCATTGTTGTCAAAAGGGAACCAGCAGTCTGGATGGTGACAAAGAGATGGTCGGACGTCCTTCTATGGGATAAAAAATACCAAAGTCTTCTTCCCACCACACCTGACCCAGGGAGCTCTCCTCCTTTTAGGGGGTGCCTCTTGCCGCCGAGCGCGCTCTCCTAATTGATTTACATGTCAACCATACTCGGCACTTGTCGCCGTTCTTAAGGTTAAAGGAGCATTACACTGTCATCTCAACTGCAAGATCTCGCAGGCGTGGAGCCCAACCCTAATGATTCACTCAACTGTGTTCCTCCAAGATAAATTATAAGCTACCGCAATCTGTATACTGGATATAGTCGACTTCTATCTGTGAAAGAATGTTGATATTGAGAGTCTCTGAATGTCGTGACTAGATGGACCTTTCTTGAGCAACCAGGTGAGATCGTCTGACACTGATGATCTATCATCTTAACCAACCCAATGGAGAAGCAGTGATAAGAGATGAGGCACGAGATTCTTACTGTTTCTTAGGATCTACGCTGATATTTGGGAAACTCGACTCAATCTCATCATACATCACTTCACTCTTCACTCTGAAATCAAATCTTGCCAGGGCCCAAGGCATTTCTCATTCTCACTCTCCTAACTCATCTCATCCAAGTTACACATCCCCCGACCATGGTCATTCCCCTCCAAAACTTCCCTCCTCTTATTAAACATGAAGACATTCCAATGATAAAGTCACAACCCCTCACTTAGTCCTCTGTCCCGAAGCATTGGCATTCTTATCCCCCGCGCTCTGAGCACGGGCTGCGAACCCTTTAGAGGACATGTCACCGCCAGATCTGGCCTGGAAGTCGTTCAGTAGTATGTCAGCGAGTGTTGATGCCCTTTTTGATCATCTTATCGATGTCAGAGGCGGATGGTGGACGTACCTGAGTGGACTGGATGCGTGAAGCCGCATCCTTGGTCATGGGGGTCTTGTCCGACATGATTGCTTTTTTTTTGTTTTGATTTGTTGGTTAGTTTGAGGAAGTTGAGTTCAGTGAATTCTTGTGGATGTGGTTGTGGGTGTGAGCGGTGGTTAGCAGAGATCTGAAGAGGAGAAGGTCTGAAGTGGCAGAGTA
>Ga0065720_1002726_pt1 | contig 82782 bp, 111 predicted proteins | sample Thericmetagenome_FD_59107 | JGI IMG/M metagenome (GOLD analysis project Ga0065720, IMG submission 59107) | Thermophilic microbial communities from the Joint Bioenergy Institute, California, USA of rice/straw/compost enrichment - eDNA_2 v2... | ecosystem: Engineered > Solid waste > Grass >...
CGGCGGCACGTACTTGGTCCCGATGGGCACCTTCGGGGTCAGGCCGCGCCGGGCGTATGCGGGGGATTCGAGAGCGCCGGCTTCGGCGGCACGCAGGCTCAGATGGATAGGCGTGGGTTTCGTCATGGTCGGCTCCTAGGGTCAGTCGTTGGGTAGGCGGGCGCGTCCGGCCCGCGGGTCGTACCAGGCGTAGTCTGGCTTGCCGCTGCACGGCAGCCAGCGCCCGAAGCGTCCGCGCTGGTCGGTGACGCGGTAGAACCACTGGCCATCGGCGCGGCGGGCGAACTGCTTGCTGTAGGTGTGGTCACCGCATCGGTAGATCGGCGAGCTGGATCGGGATGGCATGGTGTCGTCAGTAGATGCGATGGCCGTTACTATACGCGAAAACGAACCCATGCAGTCATGATCGTATTCCCTAAGTGACGAAAAGCAACAGTCGGGCCGGCCAAAGCATTGCTCAAATATTGGTACACACTTTTACATCTCGGCGCTTGCCTTACTATTCGCACGTAGGCACACTAACGCTACAACATCACCGCAGGAGGACAGCAACATGACGACCATCACCGAACGCGACATCGAGGCCCTGCGCGACGAAGCTGGCGCCCACGGCGACCTGGAGCAGGTCAAGATTTGCGAGCGCGCCCTGGCCGGGAGCAAGCGGGCTTGGCGCGAATGCGAGCGCGTCATCGCCGACGCCCGCGCGATGGCCGACAGTGACAAGCCATTCATTCCAGACCTGACCATCGGATACTAATCCAGGAGCAAACGCCATGATCTCCATCCAAATTCGCTCCCGCAAGCTGGGCCGCACCATCCGCTTCGTCGCGCGCGACCAATCCGGGTACGTCTATCGCGACCCTGACGCCCTGAGCTGTGGCAAGCAGATCTTCGATGCGCAGGGCAGCGCGTGCATCGCTCACACCGAGGACGATCTACGGAAGATTGCCCGCCGCTGGATCAGCAACCAAATCCCTTACTGAGGAGGACACTATGACGAACCGCCCGCCAATCTACAGTGACCCATGGATCGGGAAAGACGGCAACGAATGGCGCCAGGTCAAATATTGGGTCGGCGTCGGCTACGTGTCTTTCTTGCAAGTCAAGCGAAACGGCCAGTGGCACGGCTGGTAATAGACAACCCGCCCGGCGAAAGCCGGGCCGACTAACCGGAGCGACGAACATGAACCGCTATCTGATCGAATCCCGCGCTGGCGTTATTTTCGGCGTCTACGAAGGTGAAACCCGGCGCGATGCTTTCCTGGCGATGCTGGCCGAGACCGGCGGCGAATACGGCGCGCCGCACGTCGGCACGGAAGCCGACTGGATCATCACGCAAGCCGACTAAGACCGACACGCCCCGGCCTGGTGCCGGGCACCTTTGGGAGACCGACCATGAAGATCCAGCTGCGCGGGCACTGCCAGATGTGCGGACGAGAACAAGCGGTGCGCAATGGGCGCGTCGCCAAGCATGGCTACACGGTAGCCAACCGCGGGCGGTTCGGCTGGCTACGCGGCACCTGCTCCGGTCACCTATTCGGACCGATCGAGACCGACCGATCGATGCTAGACAAATGTGCCGCCGAGCTGCGCGAGCAGGCCGCAAAGCTGCGTGAGAGGGCGGGCCTCTACGAGTCCGGCGCCGAGCCGCTGCCCGAGGGCGAATACAGCCCTTTCCCGGTCGCAAGAAAGCTGCGCGACGAGGCCTCGGACGCAGAGTGGGCAGCGAAGAAGCTGGTCACCGCCGCCGACGAGCTGCACGGCAAGCCCCTGCGCGAGGTGGTGATTAACTGATAACCGATACCGCCCGGCCCTGGCCGGGCTTTCCTAGGAGAAAGGAGTGAAGCCACACAAACTTATCGCTGCGCTCGCCGCGGCCATCGCTACCGGCACCGCGGTCGCCGGGCCGGAAATGGAAATCAACGCCGATGAGTGTGAGATCTGGAGCAGATTCGCGCGCACCATAACGCAGCTGCGCGACAAAGGGTTCGACGACACCACTGTGCAGATGGTGCTCGCCAGGCAGAGCCAGATGGACGCAAGCAAGCGGGCGCTGGCGATCCGCACCATCGAGCTGATCTACAACGACAGGAACTTCCGCGTTCTCGATCCTGAAGCCGTGAAAAGCATCGTATTCGTCAGCTGCGTAACGGCGGGGAGGTGAGCGACGCCCAACAGCGTTGAGCCAGTGTCCGTGCATATCGACTGGTGGATGCGCGTCGAGGCGGCATATCGCTACCGCATGGCCGACGCCATGCTTAAAGCAAGGGGGAACACATGAACATCGAACAACTACGCGCCGAGTTTGAGGCGTGGGCAAATGGAAGATGTGAGCTACATCTCGTCAACCCAGCCGGAAGGTATTCGTCCGCAACTACCCAATTCGCATGGGAAGCCTACCAAGCAGGCCGAGCCGCCCTGCAATCGCAGGATCGGGGAGCAGTTATCGAGGAAGGTTTTCGTTGGCGCAGCATCAACCCGCCCTACAAGATATGGAACTACGTGTGGGATCGTGCCCCAGATTCTTGGGAGTTACGCGAAGCGGAGATACAGAACGTGGTTGTATACGCCCGCCGCGTTGAGGGGGAACGGGAATGAGCATACCTGCCGCCCTACTTCTCGCGCTAATTTCCGTGCTGTTTGGTTACCGATGGGGATGGGTGCGCGCACACGTAGTAATCGCAAAAGAATGCAAGCAGCTGGGCGGCTTCTACGTCGCAGGCGAAACTTTCAAATGCTCGCTGATCGAGCCAGAGGAAAAGAAATGAACACTCACGACATTGACCGATTGATCGACAAGATCGAGTCGTCAGCGGCTATGGATATAGCTGGGCGCAGCAAGTATATCCATGATCTGCGAGCCGCCATCGAAGCCGACCACAAGCGCAGGGGCGAGCCGGTGGCGTGGGTCGCCGCCGATACGCTCACCTCTCCGCATCCGGCGTGCGTTTCGTCGCTCGCCTATATGTCGCAGCTCGACAAAGACCTGGGCCGTGAATACGTGCCTCTCTACGCCGCACCAGTGGCCGCGCAGACGGCGGACGAACTCGCGGAATGCCGCTCCGCCGTGGCCGAGGTGCTGGCGCTCTTGGAACGCTCTCTCGCTGTCATACAACATGACATCGATGAAATAGGCGGCTGTGACCACAGCGTCGGCATCTGCTGCTGCGAATTGATCCATCTGGCCGATGATATCCGCGCCGCCATGCAGCGCGACGGCGGAGGTGATCATGAGTGACGCCTATCAACAGTACGAAGATGCGGTGGTCAGCATCGCCAAGGCAGACTTGTCCGCCGCGCTCCAACTGGCGACTGGCACCGGAATACGTCATCGCACGTGCTCGAATAACGAACGACAATCCCGGAGGACATATTTTCGTGAACCGTATTGAATTCGGCGACTGCCGCGAGATCATGCGGCGTTGGTCGGAGCAGGGTATCAAGGCGCAGATGTGCGTGACCAGCCCGCCATATTTCGGCCTGCGTGACTATGGCGTTGATGGCCAGCTCGGCTTGGAGCAGACCCCGGACGAATACGTCGCCAACATGGTCGATGTGTTCCGCGCCGTGCGCGACGTGCTGGCCGACGATGGCACGCTGTGGCTGAACCTGGGCGACAGCTACGCGAGGACTGGTGGCACAGATCGAAAAGTTAGCGAGACGGCCAAGGTCGGCAGCACTCGCAATACGCTGGAACAGATGAGCGACCGCACCAGTAAGGCGGCATCGCTTGGGCTGAAAGACAAAGACCTGATCGGCATCCCCTGGCGCGTAGCCTTCGCGCTGCAAGCCGATGGGTGGATTCTGCGCCAGGATATTATCTGGCACAAGCCAAACCCGATGCCGGAGAGTGTGCGCGACCGCTGCACCAAGGCGCATGAGTACATCTTCCTGCTAAGCAAGTCGCCGCGATATTACTTCGACAGCGAGGCGATGAAAGAGCCTGCGATTCAGGCGGGCAGGGTTCGCGCGGATTCGTTCGCCGGGCGGCAGGGGACGGCCAAATATCAAGTCGCTTCGGGCGGGATCGGGTCAGTGTTCACCGGGGCGCAGACCCGCAACCGCCGCAGCGTGTGGACCGTGGCCACCAAGCCGTACAAAGGCGCGCACTTCGCCGTGTTCCCGCCCGCGTTGATCGAGCCGTGCATCCTGGCCGGTTCGCGCCCTGGTGACGTTGTGCTGGACCCATTCATGGGCAGCGGCACGACCGCCGAAGTCGCCATTTCGCACGGACGCCAGTATCTAGGCTGCGAACTAAATGAAGAATACCGGCACCTTCAGGATGCCCGCATTCATGAAGCGACGGCAGCGCGCAAATTAGCGCTGGCGCAATCGTCTCTCTTTGACTCGGTGTCGGATAGCACCGCACTGGAGAATGCGGCATGAAATGCGCACTTTGCGGTCGCGCGCTGCGCAAGCGTGGTGTCACCGCCGACTACGTGACCGACGAATGCGCGGACCGCGATGAGAAAATCCGGCGGTTCAAATGAAGCGGCGACAAAAGAGGAGATGAGCAATGACTGACCGCTACGCACGAATCCGCCAGGCGCTGGCGCATGGAGGTGAAGGAGGCATGAACGAGCGCCCCATCATCATGCGCGATTGGGAGGTGCGAGCGATCCTGGCCGGTCAGAAAACGATGATACGCCGCGTTCTGCGCATACCGCCGCGAAAACTGTGTCCGGTTTCGGCTCAATTTAGCAGCGTGAAGAACGGGGTGGCGATGTTCATTTGTGGGACAGATGGTGCGCTTGTGCGCTGCCAACTCGGCCAGCCCGGCGACAGGTTGTGGGTGCGTGAGAATTTTTATCAGGACGGACAGTGGAGCCTCCGTCTCGGCTGCGAACCTGACGATCCGCGTGGCAGATTTTGGTCTGGGACAAGCCGTGTGATTTTTGCGGCAGACGGCACCCCATTGCCTGATCCTATTCCGGGAAACCAGTGGAGATTTCGCCCATCCATCCACATGCCTCGCCTGCTCAGCAGGATCACGCTGGAGGTCACCGGGGTGCGCGTGGAGCGGCTGCAGGACATAAGCGGAATGGACGCAAAGAGAGAGGGCGTCTCCGTGCCTGCGCACCTCCCGCATGACGGAGCAGACCTCGACTACGCGCGACGCGAGTACCGTCGCATATGGCAATCCATCAACGGCCCAGGCTCCTGGGATGCTAACCCGTGGGTGTGGGTCGTGGAGTTTGAACGGATGAAGGAGAACAAAGCATGAACAAGTTAAGCGAATTGAAGAAGCGCGGCTGCCCGACTTGTGAGGGCGTAGATGCGCGGTCCTGTTGTCGCTGCCGGGGGAAAACGCGCATGTGCGACTGGTACAACACGGAGACTGGATGGGCTCACTATACAGAGCTGGACAACGTTGAGCGCCAGATGGCCGACGCCATGCTGCGCGCCAGGGAGGGCGAGTGATGGGAGTTAAGGCCACCACTACCGTTGAGTACACCTGCGACATGTGCCGCAAGCCGACGCAGCAGCCGTTCGAAGCTGAGCAGCGCATCCTGTGGCAAGACCGGGATGTGTCGGCCAGAACAAAGGTGTCGGCGTCTATCGAAATCGACTACTGCCCCGGAGCTGTAGTTTTGTGCCGACCTTGCGCGGCGAACCTGATGCGCAGGGAAGCGGACTTGATCGACCCTCCGGCGCGGGAGGGCAAGCAATGACTGACGACATCAAACTGCCGCCGCTGCCACCCGGCGACGTCGTCTCGTATTCGCGAAATCTGCAGGACGAAACCCGCGCATACAGCAGCAGGGCAATGATCGAGTACGGTCGCGCCTGCTACAAGCAAGCGCTCGATGACGTCATGCAGCGTCTGCTGCAGTTGGACGGCGGCACCCCAAAAAGGAGCAACAGTGGCAATCCTTAACCGCATCCCCAAAGACAGGATCCGCGAGGAATTCACGCACTACGGCCTGTTCTGTGGCTTCGTGCCCGTCTACGTCAAATACCCGCACGGGATCTGCACGATCGCGGTGCGCAACTGGTGGCCGGAGTGGCTCATGAGCGTCGCACTCTTCCTGGTTCGCCTGCACGCCGACATGCTGCCACCCGGAGAGCGGGCGCCCTTTCCTGTCTTCCTAACCGGCAGGATCGACGGCAGCAAGGAGCCAAGATGATCCTCACCGGCATCGGATCCCGAAACAACCTCGCCTCCACGGAGGTCTAACACATGACTGACATCCACACCCTGCTGCGGTTGCAAGGCGACCGCTACAGCAAGAACCTGCAACGATACCTGCGCTCCTGGAACAAGAAATACCGGAGCACACCTTTCGAGACGCCCGAGGTCTACATGGGAACCGACGGCACCCGCTACATCGGTCGGCTCAGCGAAGGGTCGCTGTACGGCTCCAAGCTGATGGCCGCGCTGGTACTTGGCGGGCGCGCCATCATCGGCTGCTACTTGCGCGCACCCGAGGTGACGCCGATCGAGAACTTCTGGCGCGACTACGTCGCCATCGGCGGGTGCGCCATCGACCCCGACCACAGCGTGGTGTTCCTCGACGAGGACACGCGCTGGCAAGTCGAGGGCGACGTGCGGCGCTGCATCTGGTGCGGAAAGGCCACGCAAGTGCTGCGGCGCTGGACGGAGACCGTCGAGCGCGAAGCCTGGGTCAACGAAGCAGCAGAGGTGTAAGCGTGGCGAAGAAGAAACTGATCAGCGTCCGCACCGCGGCAGAGGTGGTAAACGTCACGCCGCGCCGGATCCAGCAGCTCATCCGTGACGGGCGCGTCCCGGGCGCCCAATTCATCGCCGGGGTTTGGCTGCTGCCGGAGGACTTCATCGTCCTCCCGGCGCAGCGCCGCCGCCCCGGAAAAATCCCCCTCGCAGACTAGAACGAGACCGTATCCTCGGGGTCGTACCCATCATAGGGCGACCCCGAGGGCGCTGGCTGGGCATCGTCCATGTTCAGCGGCAGGCTGATGCACTTGGACGTCTGCCCGTTGAACCGCTGCGTCCGGTCGCCATACCGGTCGGCGCCAGGGTAGCGCAGCAGCACACCGCGCAGGTCAGCAGAGAATGGTGTGCCCTGCATCAGGTGCTTGGGCTGGTCCGAAGTGTTCGAGACCAGCAGTCGGCCATCTCTGACGCGCATGCCGTACCGCTGTAGCACCGCGTCCGCAGACGACGCCTGCATCTGCACGCCCTCTACCTCGTAGCCCAGCGCCATCCGGCACAACTCGTAGACGGTGACGATCACGCCGCCCTGCAGCTTGACGTGCGCCTCCATGAGCGACGCGTAGGCACGCACGGAATCGTCGAGGTCGGCATTTTCGAGGTGCTCCGACCAGTCGTACTGGTCGATCATCTGCTCGACTTCCTCACGGGTGGCGAGCTGGGTGCTGATCAACGACCAGGCGCCGGCCAGCAGCGTGCCGTACTGGTCGCCGTCGCGCTGGCTGCCGAACCGCTGCGCTGCCACCTCGGCGAACAGGTCGATGTTGGCGCGCGTGACCGGCAGCAGGTCGAGCGACCGGCGCAGCAGACGCCGACCGATCTCTGGGTCGCGCTTGATCGCGTACAGCGCATCCTTGATCCGCTTCCAGGTCTCGGCTGCGTCCTTGTCCTCGCGCTTCGGGCGGAGATTGAGCACCGCCATGCGCTCGATGTCGGCCTGGTGCTTCATGCCGACCTGGACCGACGCCAGGCAGAACATGGAGCGGATATGGAACGACAGCGCGTCGCCGCCAGCGGTGCCCTTGAACGTTTTGGCCTCGGACTCGGTCGACGCCTGCCGGATGAGCGCGAGCACCGCCTGCACGCGGGCGGTCTCCCTCTCATCGTTCTGCTCGGACTCGTCGAACAGCACCGGCAGCGCGTCGGCCTTCAGATGCTGCCGGATCCCGGCCTCGGAGCTGTTGCCCTGGGCGAACATATCGGTGCCCGCCATGAGCGGGTGCACGTACTCGTTCAGGATCGTCGACTTGCCCGACCCCGGCCCGCCGCCGAGCCAGATGTGCGGGCGCCAGCGCAGCGCGCCGCACAGCGGTGCCAGCGCCACCCAGCCGGCCAGCAGCGCCGCGCTCGCCGGCTTCGTCCAGCGGAACATCTTGGCGATCTCGAGCAGCCGGGCTCCTTCCTCGTCGGAAAGCGGCGACTTCGCAGGCTCTGGCAGCGAACGATCCAGCTCGTACACGTAGCGGGACTTGATCTTGGTGATGGCCGTCGGCACGCCGTCGACGGACAGATAGCCGCCGTGGTGGTAGACCACCCGGCCATCGTCGATCCAGGCGCCGCGACCGCGCAGCCGCGACGGGTCATAGATCCCGGCCTTGTGGCAGCAGCGCACGATCCAGTCCATCGCTGACTTCCGGTCGATCCCGTTCTTTTCTTTTGCGGAGGGGAATTCGCGCTCCCACCAGTTAAGCGGCGCCAGGGCGATCAGGCCGGCCTCGGTGAAATCGCCCTTCGTGTAGACCAGCACCTGCTTCTTCTCGTGCTGGAACAGGTAGTAGCGCTCGTGGTCGTAGCCGAGCATCGAGAAGTAGCCGCCGGTGTCATCCGGCCCATCTGGCTCGTCATGCTTGGACACGCCGTCCTCGGGCTGGGGAACCTGCGCAGGCGCCGGATCCGGCGGCAGCGGCACGTTGGTCTTGATCGGCGGGGTCTCCGGGCGCAGCGCGAGGTTGATCGTCTCGCGCACGGCATCGTGGCCGCGCAGCAGCGCTAGGTCGTTGAAGTCGGTCGGGCCTTTGACCTTTCCGGTCTCTGGGTCGGTCTTGCCATCCTTGGGCGAAAACGGCGGGATGGCGACGAAGGCTCGGATCTCCTTGGCCGCGGTCCGTGCGTAGTAGACGCCGGGGTTGTCGATGGGCGTCGTCGTCCACTGGTCGTTGTCGGCGCACAGGACGATCGACATCTCAGGGAACGACTCGCGGATCGAGCGAGCGACCGGCGCCAGGTTGCCGGCGTCGAACGCCACGACGACAGCGTGGCCAGTGGCCTCATGCAAGCTGGCGCCAGTGGCGAAGCCCTCGCAGATCAGGATGACGCCTGAAACCGGCTTCCCGATCGTGAAAAACAGGCCCTCCTTGGCGCCGCCCCGCAGGAAGTCCTTGTCCCGATGCAGCGGGTTGTTCGCGTTCGGGAAGATCGCCTGCAGAGAATGGATGCGCTTCTTCTTGTCGCGCAGCGGCACCAACAGCGCGTTTTTGGTCACCAGCGTGACAGCGCCGGTTTCCTCGTTGACCACCTCCCAGCGCCCGACACGCAAGCCGTGGGCGCTGATTTTCTTGCGGGCGAGGTAGGGGTGCTCGCTGGCCGGCTGCGCGGCCTCCCACAAATCGTTTGCGCGCTTGGCAGCAGCTGCCCGGCGGGCCTTCTCTTCCGCCTCTTTCGCGGCCTTGCGCTCTGCCATCTTCTGAGAAAAGGCCTGACGCTCTTCCCGCGTGAGCGGACGGGTCTCCTTCAGCGACCACCTTATCTTTCCGTTTGGCCCGAGCCGCTTGTTGCAGCCGAATGCGCCCGCCGGGTGCTCGTCGGCGTGCAGGATGTACCAGGCGTTCTTTGATCCCTTGGCATCGCCGGCGACGTGGACTCGGTGGATCTTCCCGTCCGGCACGATATCCGCGATATCGACCGAGATCCCGGCAGACATCATCGCAGCGTGGAACTGCGACACGACATCAAATTCTGTCATTACTTCCCCTGCAAAGAAGTGTCCCGCTGAAAAAAAAGGCGGGCAGGCGGCAGCAGGGTCCGCCGTTCGGCCACGGGAGCTACCCGGTGCCTAGCCCATAAATCGAGGAGTACAGCGACAAGCAGCGCGCCAGCGAGACCGAAAGCCGGGCAATCGCGGGACGCGCAGGGTCGATCATGCCATCAATCCGACTGCTTGTGTCGGGTCTTCCACTCGTGCAACAGCCCGCGCACATCGGTCGGCGTGCGCACCACGCCAGCGATGCCGCCGTCGGCGCGCACCTGATCGATGAACCGACGCTGATCTTCAGTGGGCTGGCCCTTGGGCGCCTTGGCCTCGCCGGCGGTGAACACCGCCACCCGCTGGCCGACCATCTCGGGTGTGATGACCACCGACGTCCAGCCGATGAGGTCGGACGCACCGACCACCGGTTTGTTGTCCGGGTAGCCGAGCCCCAGGTTGACTAGCTGCGGGTATTCGATTCGCACGGAGCCGTCCGGCATGCGCTCGGCACGACCGGCCCAAGCCCGGCCAGTGTTCAGGCGGAACACCTTCGCGCCCTGCTTGCCGAACTCGAGCCAGCACTCGCGCTGCGCGGCGTTCTCACGGCTGCCCATTGCCGCCCCGGTGGTGGCGCTCGATCCAGATCACGGCGCCGGCGATGTAGACGATCGAGCCGAGCAGCTCGCGGATGGCCGCGTCGACCTGGCCGCGGTCGAGCATGCCTTGCGCCTCCTCCGACTTCTTGTCGGCCTGCCCGAGGAGAAAGCCGATTCCGCGCCGGTCGGCGATCTGCTGCATGGGCTGGCGATCGAAGGGAAGGTCGTTTGCATGGCGCTCCTTGCCCTTGCCGACGGCAGCCTGCTCGTAGGCGCGCCGCAGGACGTCGGCGAGGGACTCGTAGCCGAGAGCGATGGGTGCAGCGGTTGATCCGATCATGGCCACCTCAGAAAGGGATGTCATCGTCGTCAACCGTACTCAAGGTGCCGCTGTCGATAGCCCGGGCAGGAGCCGCCTGCTGCTGGCGCGCCGCCGGAGCTGCCTGGCGCTGGCCACCGTCCTCGCTGCCACTGCTGCCGCCAAGCATCTGCAGCTGCTCGCCGATGATCTCGGTCGTGTACCGCTCGATGCCGTCCTTGTCCTGCCATTTGCGAGTCTTGAGACGGCCCTCGATGTAGACCGAGCGGCCCTTGCGCAGGTATTCACCGGCGACCTCGGCCAGGCGGCGATACAGGACGACCCGGTGCCACTCGGTGTCCTCCTTCTTCTCGCCGGTGCTCTTGTCCTTCCACGACGAGGTCGTGGCGACCGACATGTTGCAGACGGCGTCGCCGTTCTGCATGTACTTCAGCTCGGGGTCTCGGCCTAAGTTGCCGACGATGATCACTTTGTTGACGGATGCCATAGCAGTCCTTGTCTGGGAAAGGCCCAACCGGGCCGGGTTAGAAACGGAGTGCGGCCTGCTCCTGCTGCGGAGCGACGGCACGCCAGACGGCGAAATGATCGTCGACCTTGGCGCGCAGCTCGCGCAGCTTGGCCGGCTTCAGGGACGGGACGCCGCTCAGGACGACGCCGAAGGTTTCCAGCACGGACTGGCCGGTCTCTTCCTTCCAGCGTCTCAGGTCGGCGACGAGCCCGTCGACAAGCTCTTGTTTTTCGCGGCGCGCCTTGAGACGGTAGAAGGCCTCGCCACGCGAGGCGCCAGCAGCCATCATTTCCTCAATGGTCTCGGCCCTGCGCAGCGCGACCGACTTCGCCCGCCGGCGCGCCTCGCGCTCTTCGCGGGTGATCTCGCGCAGGTCGCCCTCGCGCTGCTCTACCTTGCGAGTCGCGGTCTCGTAGACGTGCCCGCACGGAGTCCCGTCGGGCAGGATGCCCGGGCAGACGGGCGCCACCTCGTGGATGGTGAAGCACTTAGGGCACTGCGCGAACCGAAGGCGCTGGTCTTGCTGCTCGCGCTTGGCTCCCTTGCGCTTCTTCTTGCCTTCGAGCGACCACTCCCGCGGGTCGTCGATCAGGCCATGCACCCAGGTCAAGCCAGCGTGGTCGAGCAGGATGGCGCGCGGCTTTGGCGACGCGGCGATCGCAGCCAGCCGGCCCTCGCGGGTCGACAGGTCGTAGCCGTCGGCGTAGACGGTGCGCAGCGCCCGGCCAGCCTGCTGGATGAACAGACCGAGCGACCTCGTCGGGCGCAGGAAGATCGCGCAGGTGATGGCCGGGATATCCGTGCCCTCGGAAATCACGTCGCAGGATACCAGGCCAGTCACGCGGCCATTGCCCAGGCCATCGATGAGGGACTTGCGCCGCTCGGCGGACATGGATCCGTCGATGACCTGGAAGTTAAACCCCGCAGCCTGAAACTCCGCGGCGACGTGCTGGCAGTGCTCGATCGAGACGCAGAACACAACCGTCGGCACGCCCGGGCAGATGCGCGAGTATTCGCGCACGGCATTGCCGGTGACCTTCGGGCGGTCGACGCGCTCGGCGAGCGACTTCTTCTCGTAGTCGCCGGCCATCACCTTGACGCCGCTCAAGTCGATCTCTTCCTGCGGCGCGTAAATGGAGTAGTCAGACAGGAAGCCCTCGCGGATCAGCTCGGCGACGTCCGTGACCTCGATCAGGGTCTGGAACAGCCCGCCCGCCTCTTCGCCCAGGCCCTTCCCGTCGCCGCGCTGCGGCGTGGCGGTCACGCCGAGCATGCGCGGCTGGCCGAGCATGTCGTAGACCTTCCCGAAGGTGTTCGTCGCCAGCAGGTGGTGCGCTTCGTCGAGGATCATGAGCGAGAAGCGCTGGTAGTCCGGCGGGATCCTGCTCTTCTTCAGGCGCGAGAGCAGCGTGCCGATCGACGCAACCTGCACTGGCTTTCGGTAGGCTGGCGAGAACCGCGGGTCGATGATGCCGTGGTCGACATCGAACCACGACAGCGTGCGCGAGATCTGGTCGATCAGCTCCTGCCGGTGCGCGACGATGATCACCCGGCGCCCGAGCCGGGTCGCGGACTCGGCGATGTATGAGAAGGTGACCGTTTTGCCGAACGCAGTCGGCGCGACCAGCAGCACCCGACGGAACTGGCCGAACGCTTCCCGCACCCGCTCGACGGCGAGCTGCTGCTTCGGGCGTAGCTGGATCTGGGACATGGACGGCGCCCGTCGCTACTCGGCAGCCGTCCCACTGTTTTCGCCATCGCCCTGCTGCTCGCCGGCGGCATCGGCGGTGGCCTTGGCCGCTGCGTGCGCGGCCACGGTGTCCTGCATCTTCGCCAGGACGCGGATGGTCTTAGGCGGGCTCTGGCGCCAGCGATCAGGCGTGGCGCGGGCGACGCCAGCGGCGCGGCAGACACTGGTCAGGCTCATGCCAGCGGCCTTTGCGTCCTGCTGCAGCTCGTCGAGGGTAGCGCGGAAAACCTGCTCGAAATTCTTCTTCATGGCAGTTGAGACAAGTAGACGTGGGGCCGATTTTCACAAAAATTGAGTAAAACCGCAAACCGAGAACGGTGAACAATGGTGAACACACGGGAATTTACATGACGTTACAATAAACCCCGAGAAAAAGCGGGCGCATTTATTGATGCTTGCTCAAAATCGAGGAACAATCCCGGTCGTCACTTCCACCCAACAACCAAGGACGACCATGGAACAGCCGCTCCAAGGGCTGGTCGACGTCAGCAATGACGCCTATCACTCCGGCCCAGGCATCAGCAAAAGCCATCTCGACTGGATCGCGCCCGAGATGGGCCGCACCCCCCTCCACTACTGGAACCGCTACATCAACCCCGACCGCGAGCCGGACAAGCAGACGCCGGCAAAGGTGCTCGGCACGGCCATCCATACGGCCATCCTGGAGCCTGATCTGCTCTCCGATCGGGTCGTGCCGGGCCTCGACATCGACCGGCGCAGCAACGCCAACAGGCAGGCCTGGGCAGATTTCGAGAAGGCCAACGCCGGCAAGATCATCCTGCCGGGCGACGCCTACCAGACCGTCCTGGCGATCCGCGACGCGGTACACCGGCACCCGGTCGCTGGGCCACTGCTGCAGGGAATCAAAACCGAGCAGAGCTTCTACGCGACGGACAAGGAGACCGGTGAACTGATCAAGTGCCGGTTCGACGCGCTGGCCGACTCCGGCGAGTACGCGCTCGACCTGAAGTCCACCGAGAACGCAGGGCCGGCGGCGTTCGGGCGGTCTGCGGCCAACTACCGCTACCACCTGCAGCCGCCCTGGTACTTCGACATCCTGCGCGACCTGTACGGCGAGACGCCGAAGTACTGGATGTTCCTCGCGGTCGAGAAAGAGCCGCCCCACGCCATCGGCATCTATTACGCGCAGGACGAGGACATCGAATTCGGTCGCAAGATCGCCCGGCGCGACCTGCGCCGCATCGTCGAGTGCAAGCAGCAAGACTACTGGCCGGACTACGCAGCGCAGGCCATGCCGCTGCAGCTGCCCGCTTGGTACACGCACCAGGCCGAAAACGCGGAGATGGCGTGATGGACGCACGGGCAGAATGGGTCGAGCGCCACATCGGGCGCACACTGACGGACTTCCAGCGCAGAGCTGTCGTGCTGCTCTGCCGGGCGATGCGCTGCGGGCCGTATGACTTTGCGAGGACGTTCGAGCGCGCGGACTGGGCATTCGGCAGCGGCGTGCGATTTGTCGTCGACCACCCTCGCCTCGCTACCTTCGACAGCCCAGGACTGACCACGCTGGTGATCGGCGCTCACGACGAGTGCATCCGCGTCGAGATCAGCCCGGCCAATTTCCGCTGCCTGACGATCTGCATGTGGCCGCGCCAGCGCGAGGGCGAAATCCACCAGCGCCACCCGACCATGGAGCAGGCCATCAATACTTACCGCTGGACACCCCCAACCAAGGAGCAATCGTGAAAATCAGCCACATCCGCATATCGAAGATCCTGGGGATCGACGAACTCGAATTTTCCCCGGGCGCCGGCTTCACAGAGATCCGAGGGCCGAACGGCGCCGGCAAGACGTCGATCATGGAAGCCATCAAGTCGGCGCTGGCCGGCGGGCACGACGCCACGCTGCTGCGCAAGGGCGCCGACAAGGGCGAGATCGTCCTCGTGCTCGATGACGGCAGCGAGATCCACCGCAAGGTGACCGCCAAGGGCACCACGACAGAACTGGTGCGCGACGGAAGGAAGCAGGCCAAGCCGGTCGAGACGATCAAGGCGCTGACCGACATGCTCTCGGTCAATCCGGTCGACTTCCTGCGCGCGCCAGCGAAAGACCGGGTGCGCGTCCTGCTGGAATCGATGCCGCTGCAAGCCGATCCCCAGAAGCTGGCGGAGATCGTCGGGCAGCCGGTCAACATCGCGCCGGGCACCCACGCGCTGTACGCGATCGAGACGGTGCACAAGCAGATCTACGACGAGCGCACCGGACTGAACCGCGCCGTGCGCGAGAAGGACGCCACGATCAACCAGCTGACCGCGGCCATGCCTGAAGCGCCAGGCGGCGTTGAGGGCGACGAGGGCGAGATGCAGGCGCAGCTCGACACCGCCCGCAACGCACGCGATGACATGATGCGCCGCATCGACGCGCAACTGGCTAAGATGGTGTCCGTCATCCAGGAGCGCAAGGACTCACTGAAGGCAGAAGCGCAGCGCAAGATCGACGAGATCAAGGCGCAGCTCGCCGCAGACCTCGAAGCCGCAGACGCGGAGAGGGCCGATATCGAGCGCCGGGCGCAGGCCAAGCGCGACGAAACCGAGACAAACTTCCAGGCGGTCAGTGGCCCGCTGCGCGAAGCTCTCGCGGCCATCCGCGCCAACCGCGACGCGGCAGCCAAGCGCCAGCAGCAGGCCAAGATCATCGAGCAGATGAAGGACGAACTGGCCGAGCTGCGCGAGCAGGCCGAAGCCAAGACGCAAGCCCTGCAGGCGCTCGAGCAGTACAAGCGCGACCTGCTGGCCAGCCTGCCTATTGCCGGACTCGAAGTCACCGAGGGCGAGATCCTGCGCAACGGCGTGCCTTTCGACAGACTCAACACTGCGCAGCAGGTCGAGGTCGCGGTCGAGATCGCAAAGCTGCGCGCAGGCGAGCTGGGCGTGGTGTGCGTGGACAACATCGAGCTGCTCGACAATTCGACTTTTGTCGCATTCCGCGACCGGATCACAGAATCGGGTCTTCAACTTTTCGTTAGCCGCGTGCTGCCCGAGGGCGACTTCGCCATCGATACCGATGGTGACTGAACAATGCAAAAACGCCCGGAAAGTTACCCGGGCATCTCAGAGTTTCGCTGTAACTCCCGCTTTTCCGGTAAGATCATCCCGCGATTTCGATTACTCATTTTTTAACCGCTAATTCCCAGGAATACCTATGAACAACATTGTCACCCAGGAGCAAAAGCCGTCCACGTCTCCGGTCGTTCGCAACCCGAACACCCCTCCCGCCCCATACAATCCCTTCGCAAGGATGCATGCCAGCCACGTGAACGCGGGCACGATCGCCATCGAGTCCGAGCGCGCCATCGCCGACTCGCAGGTGAAGATGCTCATGGCGCAGCGCTTCCCCAGGGACGAAGCCGCGGCATTCGCGCGCGCCATGGAAGCCTGCCAGCGCCCGAGCCTCGCGGCGGTGGCGTTTTACTCTTATCCGCGCGGCGGAGAGTCGATCAGCGGTCCGTCCATCAGGCTGGCCGAGGAACTGGCCCGCTGCTGGGGCCGCATCGAGTACGGCATCCGCGAGCTGGCGCGCAACGAGGAATCCTCGGAGATGCAGGCCTACGCCATCGACCTGGAGAACCTCGTCTACGTGACGAAAAATTTCACGGTCCGGCACGTGCGCGACCGGAAAAGTGGCAAGGTCTCGCTCACCGACGAGCGCGACATCTACGAGCTGACGGCCAACCAGGGCAGCCGACGCGTCCGCGCATGCATCATGGCCGTGCTCCCGCCCGACCTGAAAGACGCAGCCGTCGAGCAGTGCCGCAAGACGATCGCCGAGGGAAGTGGCAACGTGCCGATCGGCGACCGGATCAAGCGCATGGTGCTGGCCTTCGGCAAGCTCGGCGTCTCCGACGAGCTGCTCGTCAAGCGCCTGGGCCACAGGCTCGACCAGACCACCCCGGACGAGCTGGCCGACCTGCACGGCATCTACAGCAGCATCAAGGACGGCGTGACCAAGATCGACGACTGGTTCGGGGACAGCCACGGCACCAGCGACGATGACGATGGCGATGCGAAATCCGGCATCGCCAGCGTGATCCAGAAGCAAGCTGCCAAGGCAGCGGCCAAGCAACCTCCTGCGGCAACCGCGGCGGAATCCGCAGCACCCGCTGCAGCGAATGCCGCGGCTCAGGCCAAAACCAAGGCGGCACAACAAGAGAAAGGCAAAAAAGATGAAGCGCATGACGCGCCCCAAAAAGCAGATCCTCCTGCAAGCGAACCCGCTGACCAGCAGGAGGAAGTAAATGTTCCTGCCGACGGTGATGATGATGGCCCGGTGTTCTGAGATGGATACGACCACCCCCCAGCTCCTGAGACCCGCCGAAGCGTCCGCGTATCTCCGTGTGGCAGAACGCACACTGGCGAACTGGCGAACGAAAGGTGAAGGGCCTCGGTTCCTGAAGCTGGGCGGTCGGGTGTTCTACTCGACCGAGGAACTCGACCGGTGGAAGCAGGCACGCACATACTCGTCGACCAGCAGCTACCGGGCAGTCTAACTACCTTCGCGGGGTGGGGCTAATAACCCTGCCCCCCTCTTCCATGCAATTCGAAGGACAGCAAGCAGCCGCCCTGCGGGAGGTGCAGCGGTGGCTAAGGGATCCTCGCGCCCCGCAAGTGTTCCGACTCTTCGGTTTCGCGGGATCCGGCAAGACGACGCTGGCGAAAGAAATCGCCAACATGGTGAGCGGCCCAGTCCTCTACTGTACCTTCACGGGCAAGGCCGCGCTCGTGCTGGCGCAGAAAGGATGCCACCCGGCCAGCACCATCCACAGCCTGATATACCGGGCCATCGAGGATCCAGAAACTGGTCACGTCACCTTCGTCCTCAATGACGAGAGCGACGCATTGACCGCCGGCCTGATCATCGTCGACGAGGTGTCAATGGTCGGGCCGGACATCGGCAACGACCTGCTCTCGTTTGGCACCCGGATCCTGGTGCTCGGCGACCCGGCGCAGCTGCCGCCGATCAATGGCGCCGGCTTCTTCACGTCCGACGCGCCGGACTTCATGCTGACCGAGATCCACCGCCAGGCGGCGGACAACCCGATCATCCGCATGTCGATGGACGTGCGCCAGGGAAAGAAGCTGGCGATCGGCACCTACGGCGACAGCAAGGTCATCCGGCGCGCCGACGTCGAGCGCAGCGAGATCCTGCAGGCCGACCAGATACTGGTCGGGCTCAACCGCACCCGGCGCACATTCAATGCCCGCATGCGCGAGCTGCTCGGACACGACAGCCCCTACCCGGTCTCGGGCGACCGGCTTGTCTGCCTGCGCAACAACAGGGCCAAGGGCCTGCTCAACGGCGGGTTGTGGACGGCGCGGCGCGCCTACATCACCGGCGCCAAGCACAAGCGGGTCGCCATGGAGGTCACGTCCCTGGACGACCCGACCGGGGCCGGCGCGCCCATCGAGGTCGAGGTGCCGGTGCAATTCTTCGCCGGCCAGGAGGACGACCTCGAGTGGCAAGTACGCAAGCAGCACGACGAATTCACATATGGCTACGCCCTCACGGTGCACAAGGCCCAGGGCAGCCAGTGGGATCACGTCGTGCTGTTCGACGAGTCTGCCACCTTCCGGGATTCCCGAATCAACCACCTCTACACAGGCATCACCCGCGCAGCGGAGCGGGTCACCGTGGTCGTGTAACAGGAGAACACATGCCTCACCCCACCCATGTCGCCGCCCCGCCGGGCGAGATCTTCTGGCGCTACGAGGTGCCCGAGAACCGGTCGGCCAAGATGCTGCTGCTGACCATCGGCGGCATCTGCGTCCTCGGCCAGTGGCAGGGCCGGCTGGGCGAACAATTCATGGCATGGAGTCCCATGCCCAAACGCAACCGCGACGCCGAGCGTCGCCTGTTTCCGAAGGAGAAAAAGTGAGCATCGAGATCAACGAGGAACAAGTCGCCAAGGCCGCGCAGGATCTGCAGGCGCAGTGCTTCGGGCTGGCCAGCGCCAGCGGCTGGTGGACTGACCCCGAGACCGGCAAGGACGTCCGGACGTGGCCGGACGGTACCCTCAAGCTGTGGATCGCGGCCAAGCTGGCGCTGGTGCATTCCGAGGTCAGCGAGGCCCTCGAGGGTCTGCGCAAGGGCCAGATGGACGACAAGCTGCCCCACCGCTCCATGCTCGAGGTGGAGCTGGCCGATACCGTGATTCGGATCTTCGACCTGGCTGGCGGGCTGGGCTTGGACATGGGCGGCGCGATCGCCGAGAAGCTGCGCTACAACGCCAGCCGGGCCGACCATAGGATGGAATCACGGCGCGCCGCCGGCGGCAAGGCGTTCTAGGCAAATCCCGGTCGTTACCGCCCGGTCCTGCATTTTTGTGCGCCCGACCTGCGCCCGAACTTTTCCACTGCCCGCCGAGCACCAGTTGACTGGCGGGCCGACTTGCTCCTAAGTGATTGGGAACCCGTGATGTTTTGGTGACGAAGTGGCGCGCCCGAAAGGATTCGAACCTCTGACCCCCAGATTCGTAGGAAGTTACTCGGGGTCTGCCACGACATCCTTCCGCATCACCAGAGTGAGCAAAACGTAACGGGTTTCAACGGTTTTCAGCCTGCACAACAGCACGGCGATGACCGAACCTAACCCACGGATCCCGGATTTGTGCGCCCGACCTGCGCCCGAAATCCGGGGCCGGACGCAAGCACCAGACTCAGGACTCACACAATGGAGCGCACCAGAATAACCAAGAGCCTCATCGACGCTATCGAACCGGGACAGACAGATGTCTGGATCTGGGATAGGGAGCTGCCCGGCTTCGGCATCCGCGTCCAGCCGAGCGGGCGAAAGACCTATGTCGTCAGGTACCGGACACGACGGGGCATGACCCACCAGCGCAAGATGACCATCGCTCGCTGCTGCGACCTGACCCCGGACAAGGCCCGGGAGCAGGCTAGGAAGGTGTTCGCCGCCGTGGCCGACGGCAGAGACCCGGTGGGCGATATGCGGCAGGCTGCCGCTGACGCCAAGACCATGCAGGATCTCAAGGTCCACTACATGCGACTGCACGCGAAGCCATTCAAGAAGCCGCGCAGCATCGAGCTGGACGAGAAAAACTGGCGCCTGCATGTCCTTCCGGCCATCGGCAACAAGCAGGTGCGGGAGGTCACCAAAACCGACATCCTGTCCATCCACGGCAGCCTGAGCAGCCACCCGGCCACCGCCAACCAGGTGCTGGCGATGCTGTCCAAGGCGTTCAACCTGGCCGAGGATTGGGAATGGCGCGAGCGAAACACTAACCCGACCGACGGTGTCAAGAAATTCAGCATACCCATCCGGGAGACGATCCTCTCGACCGCGCAGCTCCAGCGGCTGCATCTGGCGCTGGCCGCCATGGTGGAGGACAGGAGCGTCCCGAAGGAATTCGGCGACCTCGTCCGTCTGCTCATCCTGACCGGCTGCCGGCTGCGGGAGATCATGCACGCCAAGAGGGAATGGGTCGACGATGAACGCCGCGTCCTCGTCCTGCCCAACACCAAGGTCGGCAGGAGGATCATCGCCCTCTCGCAGCCCTGCATGGACATCATCCGCGGCATTCCACGCAGCAACGAGTGGTTGATCCCGGGCCGTGTGGCTAACAAGCCGATGATCACGCCCTACTCCATGTGGCGGCGCCTGAAGAAGCGGGCCGGGCTGCCAGACGAGCTGCGGATCCACGACTTGCGGCACACTGCCGGGTCGATGGCTCACGCCGCCGGCCTGACCCAGAAGCAGGTCGCCATCATGCTCGGCCACAGACAGCTATCGACCACCGAGCGGTACATCCACGGCCTGCACGGCGAAGGCGCCCGCGTCATGGACACGCTGGCCAGCGTGATCACGCAAAGCTGGTCACCGGCCCAAGCGACCTAACTTCTCGGCTGCCGTCGCGCAGGCCACGCACAGGCGGTAGCCGTAGGCGCGACGGCACTCTGGCATATCATCCTCGCACTCTGCGCAGACCTCGGGGCCGTACTCGGGGTCTTGCGGCGTAAAGACCCGCTTCTTCGTGCGCGGGCCGTTGTTCATTTCCCAGATCCACGCTTCGTGGTCTTGGGCGCGATCTTCCAGGGACATCAGTGTTCCGTAAGCTGTCGGATATAAGTCGCCTTTGCCGCGTTCGCGGCGGCGCACTCGGAGTACAGGCCGATCAGCGCGTCATCGTGCTCGAGCAGGTCGCCCATGGTGGCAGGCTTCGGCAGCGACGGGATCGGCGGGCATTCGGACAGTAGGCTGGCGTCCGGCACCGGGCGGCTGGTTTCCACATAGACCGTGGGCTTCGTCGTGCAGCCGGCCAACGCCAGGACGGACAGGACCACGGACAGGCGCATCATTTCTTTGCCCCCAGAAACCGCAGATTCGCGGCATCGATGTGCCGGTTCAGCAAATCCACGCCGGAATCGGGGAGCTGGCAGTCGGTGTAAACGAGCTTCTCGCGCTCGACGCGAACCTCGTGGTTGAACGTCTTGTTCTCGATGCGGATGTTCTGCAGGGCGGTCAGGAATTGAGTGGCGATCTCCTGCCCGCGGCGCTGCTCGGCCAGCAGCTGGTCGTTCGTTGCCTTGAGCGCGTCGGCTTGAGCCTGCAGGAGCGCCTCACGGTCGGCTGCAAAGCGACCGGCAGCGATCTCATACCCCAGGTACATGCCAGACAGCAGAAGCGCGCATCCGCCAATGATGTACCAGGGAGTCGCGCTACTGGTGAGCCAACGCAGGATCTTGATCATCGGAGGAAATACCACCACACAGCAGCGAACGAGGACGCGAACGGCGCGAGGTACGCGCACGCCATGCGAACCCGACTGTTCTGCTGATAGGCCCGTCTCATGGGACGATCACCTTCGAGATGACGGCCATCACAACGGCGCTCATGGCGCCCGTGGCCAGCCCGTAGGCAATCAGCTTGACCGGAGCAAACTCGGCCTTTGTCACCAAGTCCTCGACGAGCTTCTCGAGATTTTCCACCTGCACCTGCAGACGGACTACGCTCTTCGAGAGCTGCATCAGGTCGCCGTGATTGTTGATGCCGTCGCTCATTGCTACTCCAGGAAGTAGGGCTCGTACTTCGCCCTACGCACATAGATGATCTCGCGGACGTACCCGCGGTTGATGTCGAAAAAGGACTGCCCATAGCCGGGCGATGGCTTCCTCGATTTCAGGCTGGTGCGCTCGACGTTGGAGAACCAGCGCGACGGGTCGCAGCCGGTCGTGTTCGAGCACAGGCGCCGATCCTGCAGCACACCGCTCTCGCCGCCATTGTAGGCGGACAGGGTGAAGGCAAGCCGGTCGATCGGCGTGGCGGCGTCGCGCACGCGACCGAAGATCGAGCGATCCATCTCCACCAGCGCCAGGAGCTGGTAGTGTGGGTCGTAGCGGTTATCCCACGACCAGTCGCGCAGGCTGGCAAACTCCCGCTTCAGCTCCGAGAACTTGTCGAAGCGGATCGAGCCGTCGGCGCGGTAGGCGCGGGTGATCTGGCCGAAGCCGAAGCCGTACTCGCGGCTGGTCTTAAGCTCTGCGCGCGGATTCCAGCACCGGCTGTGCCTGAGCGTGATGCAGGACTCCTTCTCGACCTGAGCGGCCAGGAAGGACGGTATCGGCGCGTCCGGCCACTTCTCGACCTGGATCCCGCGCAGGATCGGCAGGTACTGCTTGGCATTGGCGGGCACGTCTTGAGCGTGCCCGGCCACCGGAACCATCAGCGCGAACAGAACAGCAAGCGCGCGCAGCATGGCCGTCAAGCTCTCGCCCAGACCACCAGAGCGAAGAACAGGATGCCGACGAAGAAAACGATCGACGACGCAATCAGCGCGGCAGGAAGGCTGCGCTCATTGATCGCCTGCTCGACGGCCTCCGTCAGGTGAATTTGCGGGAAGATGATGCGGCTGATAAAGATCGCCACGCCGGCCAGGATCGGCGCAAAGATCACCCACTCGATAAGGGTCGCCAACATAGGCCGGTCAATCCAGTACATAGCGACGAGCGCCGGCAGGATCAGGATCCACGCCGACCGGTCGAACAGGGCTTTTACACGGCGAAAACTCATGATCGCGCTCCATACAAACTGCGGGCTTGATGCCCGCAGAGTACGATCACGACCGACTGTTGCACGACCTAGACGCCATACCGCCTGAAAGGGCTGACCCGGAACGCCAGCATGCACCGGCCCTTGTCCTCGACCTGTGTTCGGTAGAGCTTCCAACCGAACTGCAACTCCAGGCAGCGATGATCCGTGTAGTAGATCTGCCGCTCCCACAAAAACGCCGTCTGGCCGCGGGCATTGACCGCCGTCCAGTAGCTCATGGACGGCTGCCCGGTGTCCCAGGTGTCGGAACCGTCCACGTGCTTGGTGATCTGCACGCCGGTCATGTCGTAGCCCAGAAGCCATTGAACGTAGTAGGCCGGATTGCGCCAGATCCACGCGGCCCTGGCGTACCAGCGCAGCACAGGCGACGACAGCACGCGCTCGCGCCCGAAACGGCCCAGGAGCCAGTGCTCCTGGATCGCCGTCGGATGGCGCAGGATCAGGTCGATCTCCTGATCGTGCGTTGTGATCCATTGCCAGTACCAGACCAGTCGCTCGCGGCCATCGTCGCCGACGCGAACGAACACTGGCAGAGCCGCGATGGGCGCCAGCACGAACGCCAACACGTCGGCGATGGTGGCGATGATCGCGCTCGGCACATAGCGCACGAGCGCACGAGCGAGTCCGGCGGTCATTTGCTTGCGGCAAGGGCGAACAGATCGTCCAGACCCTGCTCTGTGCCGCCGAGCGCGGCCCACATCGACTTCAAGAACTCGTTGTCGCGCTCCCAGGTGTCGGCCTCGTACTCGATCTGTGCGGCGCGGCGCTGCACAGGGTCGGTGATGGCCTCGATGGCTGCCTCCACGTCGTCCAGCTTGCCCACTTCCAGCAGCGCCAGACGGCCCTGGCGGCGGGTCACTTGCTGCGGCACGTATGGCGGCGCTGGCGGGAATGGATGCTTGGAAATCGCGCCGGTATCAGGATCGATCTTCCAAACTCCGTCGGTTTCGTTGATGGTCTGCCAGAACAGTTCGTCGGAAATCTCGGCGGCATCCTCTGGTATCTCGCTATGGAGTTCAGAATCATAGCGGGCGACTAGTTCGTGCTGGCCATTAAATTGTGCAAATTTCATAATTACCACCCTATAGCAATATAGGCAAACACATCCGTTGGCCCGCCACCGTATCCCATGAACCCGGTATTAGTCAGGTTGTTGTAACTTTGAACATACCTGCTGCCCGGAAGCCCAAAATCCATAGCTGCCAACGCAAACGCTGCATTAGGAAAAGCAATGGGAAATATGACTTGCGTACCGGTTTCCGTTATTTGCGCTTGTCCCCATTGAATAATCAGCCCGCTAGGCAATTTCTGGTAGCCATTGACATTCATAAAATTCCCAAACGCAGCCGCCTTCCCCATCTGCAGGCTACCGCTAACCGCGTACCAATTGACGCCGTTGGTCACGAAAGTGATGCTGTCTCCGTTCGCGCCGGACACCGACGTGTGCGTTCCCGCGCCGCCCAGATAGATGATATCGGAGCCTTGACGCTGAATCGTCTGCGTCCCCGCCGTGCTCGAAAAGAAGAATTCGATCCGCGCGCCAGGCGTCATGGTGCTGGCCAGCGGCAGGGTCACGGTGTAGTTGGTGGTGCCGCTCAAAAATACCGATGCGCCCGCGTGCTGCGCGGTCAGCGTGGTCGCGCCACTGAGCGAAACGAAGGAACTCGACTGCAGCCCTTGGCGCCGCACGAACTCGGTGGTGGCGATGTTCGTGCTGTTATCGAACCGCGGCGGCGTCGGCGCTGTGGAGTTGTTCGCCAACGCCAGCGGGCCGATCATCGTGCCGCCGAGCGCCGTGATCGCGTTCGCAACCGCGAACCAGGAAAAGTTGATGCCCTGCAGGATCTCGCCGCCGATGGCCGGCGTTGCGAGCGTCAGGGTGAGCCCATCGGTCGCCGTGTACTCGCTCGAGTCCATCAGGCGACCGTCCAAGAAGAACAAGCAGACACCAGGCGTGTAGACGAGCGACACCACGGTCTGCCCCGGCGTCAGCGTGACCGCCGGAGTGGCGTACATCCGGTGGATTGGGGAGTTTCCGAGATAGGCCATAGTTACGCCTGCTTCCCAAGTGTTTGTGACATAATCATTTCGTCTCTGTGCCGATCCGAATACTCATGCAGACGAAAGAAATTTGGCGTCCGGTGCCGATACAGCCGTTTGATCAATGCTACGAAGTCAGCAACCTTGGTCGCGTTCGCAGCCTTCCAAGAAGCGTACCGTCCCGACCGGGAGTGACGAAGATCGTGCGCGGCGGCATCATGACCGCCACGAGAACCGGAGACGGGTACCTGCAGGTTTTCCTGCGCCGAGACGGACAAAAGAAGTTTGCTCTGCTGCATAGGCTGGTGGCCGGTGCGTTCTTGCCAGCACCAGCGTCCGCGAACGACAACAACCTTCTTCAGGTAAACCACAAGAGCGGCGACAAGGCGGACTGCCGAGCAAGCAACCTCGAATGGACGACTTCCGCCGAGAACCATGCCCATGCTGCCAGTCTCGGACTCCGAGCGGTTGGCGAGCGATCGAACCTCAATAAGCTCACGAGCGATCAGATTCCAGAAATCCTGGCAGCGCGAGAAAACGGAGAATCCTACGCCAGCATTGGGCGCAGGTATGGAGTCACGGCGCCCGCTATTCGAAACGTCTGCATAGGAAAGTCGTGGAGACATATCACTGGCTTTTGATGATGTAGTTAAGTGCGACGTTGCGCGGGCGGGCTTCGGAGCCGCCTTCAGAGCTGACGAGGCTCTCCGAGCTTAAGTCGCTGTTGTAAACCGTCGAGGCGCCGTTGGCGTTGAACGGCAAATTGTTGTTGCCGCCATTCACCAAAGGCATGGCACTGCTGGCCGCGCCTTTCGACCGCTGCATCAGGAATTGGTGCCGGTGCGCCTTGTTCTCGTCGCCCTGCGAACTCCCCAGCGTCCGCCCCGCATCCACCCCGCGCCCGTTGTCCAGACCGCGGATGAACTCGCCACGCAGATCCGGTAGCCCGAACGTCGTCGAGCCGTCGCCCGCCCCGTATGTCGTGCCGATGACCGCAAACAGACGAGCGTAGGTCGTGCGGCTTACATTCGACCCATCGCATAGCAGCCACCCGGTCGGCGGCACTGCGCCAGCGAACGGCAGGACGGTGCCGGGCGGCAGGAGGTTCTGCACGAACTCCGTCGACGCAGGCTGGGACGAGACATCATTCGCCGCCTGCGTCGGCACGTTGCGGTACGGAGCAATATCGTAGTTGAGTTGTCCCATTTACAGCTCCGTCGCGGAAATCACGTAATCGACGGCACCGGACTGGTCTGCTTGAACGTTAAGCGAGTTTCCCGCTTCGAGGATGATCTGAGCTTCAGGCTTGAGGGTCAGCGTGCCGCCCGGCGGAATGCTCGCCTGGTACAGAACATGCTTCGTGTTGCCCCCCTTGGTCACGGACACCGAGACCTGGGCAACATCACCGTTTGTGATGTTGCAGAAAACCGCCGAGGTGATGATGGCCGGGCCGGTTCCGGGCGCGGTATAAGCCGCAGCAGCCACGGTGCCGCAAGTGCCGATCGAACTCTTGAAAGTTGCCATGGGTTAACCCCCGAAAATGATCGCGTAAATCAGCGCCGTGTCGTTGACCTCCTGCTGCACGAAGGCCGTCGTGGCGACCTGCGTGGTGCTGGTGCCTGGTGAAGCCGTCGGCGCAGTCGGAACACCGGTCAGCGCGGCGTTGGTCAAGTCGCTGGTGGACTCGCGCACATCGGTGCCGTCGCACCAGATCTCGCGGTCTTTGCCCTGCGCGACGGCCACGCCAGTGCCCGCGGCGGTCTTGACGGTGAGCGTGAACGCGCCGCTGGTACGGTTCGAAACGATCCAGCTCTTGCTGACGTCCGGCACGATCACATTGATGTTGGCCGTCAGCGTGCCGGTAAACACCAGGATGCCGGCGCCGGCTTCGGTAGCCGACAGGGTGACATTCGTGCCGCCGGCGACGTTCTTGGTGGTGATGCCGTTAACCGTGCCCTGCACGAACGCGGTCGTGGCGATCTTGGTCGAGTTGTCGCCAAGCGGCGGGGTTGGTGCCGTCGGCGTGCCGGTCAGGGCCGGCGAATTTTTCGGCGCGACAGTCGGCGGGATGGTGGCGCCGCTTTCCAGGTCGTCGACGTGCTTCTTCAAGTAGGCGGTTCGGTTCGCCAAGTTGAGTAGCGGCGCGTTTGCGACCCCGCCCACGCCGCCCGCGACCGGGTCGGTGACCTCGAGCTGGTAGACGCCAGTGTCGTACTGGATGATCTCCGGTTGATTCGCCACGGCAACCTCAGAAGTTGATGGTCCAAGTGCCCGCGAGTGTTATGTCGCTCTCCTTGTGGAGCGGAGCGCTGCGCGTCTTGCGGGCGTACAGGGTGTTACCGGCGGTCAGCAGGCCGAATTCGGAAATCGCCTTCCCGTTGGCCTCGCCCGTGCCGAGCGAGAAGGCGAAGCGCACCTGGTTGTTCGCGGGATAGGACACCGTGTCGATGGGCTTGACGTAGGCGTCCGTCAGGGACGTATTGCCCGCGGTCGGCGCGGTCGGGTTGGTGCCGAAGCCGATCTGGGTGATGCTGCGGTTGGTCACGTCGCCGCCCAGCAGGCGAGCGTGGATCTGCTTGGAGTTGTTGACGATGAGGTTTCGCTCTTCGAAAACCTCGATCAGCTCCCCGCGGCGGTAGACCTCGAGAACAAAAAAGCCGCAGGGCATCTGGGCATAATCGGTAATGGAGAAGCTCACGCAGACCTCCGGTAGTTTGGGATGATTGTCCCGTCACGACCCCATCAGACCGACTCGGTCACCACCTGGCCGCCCAAGAAGAAAACCTGCCCGTTGAAGTAGCGGATCCCGTTGTACTGGTAGTTGTAGGAGACGGTCAGCTCGCCCTCGTCGTCCGGCGCCGCCAGGGTGTCGTCGATCCCGGCCATCGTGCTGGACATGCCGAAATCGGGGTCGTCCGGATCCGGCAGGGTATCGTCGAGGTCGGCGCCCACCTGCCACTCGACAGGCCCGCCATCAGTGGGCGGGGTCAGGGAGTCGGACATATCCGAGCCGCGCAGCAGCAGCGACCGCAGGTGCGTGCCGGCGTCGCGCAGCCGGTCGATGACCTCGCGGACGATCGACTGGAACTGAGTGATATCCCCGCCATTGATGAAATCGTAGTCGTACTCGACGTCGAACAGGCCGTAGTACGGGAAGGCGTCGGCGTCGTAGTTGTAGGCGCCGTTGTAGAAGATCGTCGCGTCGTGCAGCGGGAAAACCGGCCCGTACAGGGTCACGTCCGTGACCTTGGCGTCCTGACCGGTGTAGACCTTGATCGCCGCCTCCATGGCGACGTTGTTCCCGCGGGGACGGAGCACCTCGGCGATGATGCGCGGCCCGTAGGACACATCCGGCTCCCCCTGGATCCTGGGGACGCCATAGTAGCCGCCCAGCTCGTCGAGCCACTCGCCCTCGGCGGTGCGGGTGGACATCTGCTTGAGCGCCTCGGGGATTTGGGCAGCGGCCAGCTTCAGCTCGCTGGCCACGGCCTCCATGTAGGCCCAGAGCAGGCTGGTGTAGGCATACAGGTGGTCACCGTTTGACCTGGAGATATCCCCCTCGCCGTCCATCAGGGCGAGCGCCGAGACCTGCGCCGCGCTTCCCTGTACGCCGTAGGCGATCTCGTAGCCGGGCTGGGACGCCAGATAGAACATCAGGTCGGCCAGCCGGTACTGCGACAGGTCGACGACCAGGTCGCTCCCCGGCCCGCCGGTGACGGTCGTGTAGAGGACGCCGTCCTCAATGCGCCAGGTCATCCCCCCTCCCTCGTACTGCAGGCGCAGCGCGAGGAACTTCCCCGGGTCTTTGTCGAAAACCCGGTTCAGGTAGGACAGGAGCTTCTGGGTCAGGCGCATGGTTTAGGCGATCGTGATGTTGCCCGGCATGATCTTGGTCGTCTTGTCGACGGCCACGTCCGCGGTCGGGGTGCTGGGCACGAAGTTGTAGACGCCCTCGATCTCCATGACGCGGGCGATGATCTCCGACAGGATGGCCGGGTCGCCGATTTCCAGCCCCTGCAGGTACGCGAAGATGGACTCGGTGGCGAGGTTCACCAGGGTGGCATGGTCGTACCCCGGCAGAGCGGTCAGCACGCCATCGACGTCCAGATCCTGCTCGTTGGCGGGGTGGACGTCGACCTTCACCCCCGCGGCCTTCCAGCCAGGGACGGCATTGCCGTGCTCGTCGTAGTAGCCGTACACGACATCCCGCGCCCGATTGACCAGGGCGCTGGTGGTGTTGCCTACGCCGTTGTGGACATAGCACTGCACCCAGGCGATCGGCATGTTCGGGTCGATATCCTTGTAGGGCTCGACGATCGACACCGAGACGACCCGCTCGATGAGGTTCCCACCCGGATCCAGGAGCTGGGTGGTCTTCAGGCCGTACTCGAGCGCGGCCACTGTGCCCCGGCTCAGGGACTGGATGTAGGCGTTGAAGCGCAGCTTCCGGTCCTCGTCCGTCTCCTGGTTGATGCCGTTCATGAACGGGCTGAGGTTCGTCGCGCTGACGAAACCCTCGGGCGGCGGGCTCAGGGTGAAGGACAGGCCGGCGCCGATGTTGCCGATCGTCCCGGGCTGCGTGGCAGCCACCAGAACGTCGACGAAGCTGTCGCCAGGATTGATGATCGCGTCATCGGTGCTGACGTAGGTGGTCGAGCCGCCAGACGCGGTGAAGATGGTGCCAGACTGGATCAAGATGGGGTTTGCACCGGGCGTGACCGTCACGCGCACCAGGCCGCTGGCCGCGACCGCCTCGATGCGGGCGAAGTCGAACGAGTGGTAGACGGAGACCGGGATCGCCTCTTTGATCCCGAAGAACATCTGCTGGTAATACTCGTCCAGCTCCACCGCCGGCGCTTCCACCAGCGTGCGGGCCACGCTGCCAACGTTGAAGTCGGTGATCTTGGTCTGCGTCGACCGCATCCAGTTGATCATCGACGCGACGATGGAGCGAAAATCCTTTATCTGAAACATTTCCTGTCCTTACGGATTCGCGGCGATTTCAAGCGACTCGCCGGCCACCGGCTCCACGTACACAGTGACCCGCACGGCATCGCCGGTAACCTCGGCCTCGGCCCGCAGGATCCGGCGCACCCGAGGGTCGCCCGCCACGGCAGCCCTGGCGTACTCGGCCACGATCTGGCCGGCAGCCGGGCCGTTGATGGCGCCCAGCATCCGGCGGACTTGCGAGCCGTAGTCGAGGTGGAACATCAGCTCCCCGCGCTCGGTGTCGATCCGATGCTTGAGCGCCTGCCGGAAATTCGCCCGCCCAGAGATGACCGCGAAGTCGCCATTCTCGGCGGTGAGCTGCCCGCCGGTCAGGTCAATGTCCGAGCCAAAGACGCTCTCCGGATCCGGGCGCGACGCGGCGGGCGCAGGCGCCGGGACAATGATCAGGTCGCCCGGCACCAGCACGCCAGGCCGCGGCGGCGCGGACGGGCTGCCGACGATGAACGGCGGGACGAGGGTGTTGTAGGAGATCAGGTCGTACCAGCGGCCAGCGTCACCCAGCTCGCGAGCGGCGATCTGCTGCAGCGTGTCTCCGATCCGCACCTCGACGAACCGGAAGCCGAACATCTGGCGCGAGAACTCGGTCATGCGGACACCACCATGCCGGAAGCAATGTCCGTGACCGCCGACCGGATGGAAGCCGTCGGCAGCGGCGACAGGACGGGGTCAGTCAGCGCCAGGGTGCGCAGCGCGGACTGCGCCGAGCCGTTAATCGAGACGGGCAGCGGGCGCTGGGTCGGCACCACGGCGTAGAACGGGTTCTGGCCGGCCAGCACGCTGATCGGGCGACCACCGCTCGTGCTCGAGCAGTTGGACGCGCCGAACAGCGGGTCGTAGTCCTCGTAGAACAGCTGCTGGCGGAGCGCGTTGCGCAGCACGCAGAAGATGTTCGAATAGGCCCCGGCGATCTGCATCAGGCGGCTGCGAATCTGGTTCGGGATATTGGCGACCGCTGCCACCGTCCGGAACAGATTCACGCCGGCCTGCGCCGTCATCTGCGCCACCCGGATCAGCGACCCGGCCACGCCGTCGACTGCCGCCACGGCGCCGCGCACTGCCCCGTAGAGCCGGGCGGTCTGGTTCATGAAGGCCTGCACCGGCGACGCGATCGTCCGGTCGACCCAATGCTGCACCTGGTTGATTGCGCCGGTGATCTCGTTAATGGACGCCGTCAGGCTGTCCAGCCCGAGCGACTCTAGGACGTCGGTGTTCAGGAGACCGCCGCCGCCGAACTGCAAGAAGCTGGCCTGGCCAACGTTCTGGTCGAGCACCGTCAAGTTGATCTGGTACTGGAACAGCAGCGGGCGGGACTTCGACCGCCGCAGGGTGAAGCTGACCGGCGCCACGACGACCGTGATGCGGTCGAGCGCGTCGGCGAAGATGAGCTGCACCAGATCCGGGTCGCGTCCGGCCTGCACCGCGTCCCGGCGCCGGGCGTGCCACTGGTCGAAAACCTGATCCTTCAGGGCGTGAAACCGGGCCTCCCCGTCGTCTGCGCTGCCCATCGTCCGGCGCCAGCCGGTGTGGCCGCTGATCGTGATCGTGGGGATGCCCGGGCCGAAGGCGTCGGCCCACGCGCCGCCTAGCGTCTGCTGCACGTTCAGGCGCGACGAGTCGCTCCGGACGAGATCCTCCGGGCGGATGGCCAGGTTCAGGCTGACCGGCGGCAGGCCGGACGCCTGATCGTCCAGCAGGAAGCTGATCGGGCGGACGTCGGCCTTCTGGCTGGTGGGCGGATTTAGGAGCATGGCCGCAGTTTCCCGTCACGACAGCCGGGCGGGTTGCTTTACTCTTTTTCGAGCATACGGTACTGTCTAGCTGTCTTAACTTTCTGATACGTCCCCAAAATGAAACGCGTCCTTCTTGCCGCCATGATCGGCGGCGCAATGATGGCCGCGACCACCGTCGCGGAAGCCATAGAGCAATCTCAACCCCAACCCGAGCCATGGCTGGTAATGGCAGACCGCGGCGCGTGCACGCCGCTCCTAGAAGTCATGCCAGCCACCAAGCCCGAGGACGTGCTCAATCTGATGCGCAGCACGGGGATGAAGGTCGGTCTGCGCTACTACGGCCCGAGCTATGCCGAGGTGTACGATCTGGCCGGCATCTCCACGTCGTTCCCGATGACAAATGACCCGAAGAACTGCGCCGTAATCCTGCCTGCGCACATGGTAGTCCCGCGGCGCTGACCAGCGCCGCGCCCGTTACGGCACCGAGTCGCTCGTGCGACCGCCGACGTCGCCTTCCATGTGGCCGTGACCTTTGAGCTTGATGAGGTCGGCTTCCACGTCGCCGTTGTTGACCCTGATGGTGCCCTCGAAGGTCGACACCGCGCCGGACGCGCCGGCGCCCAGCACGTTCATCGCGCCCTGAACGGTCAGGTTTCCGGTGCACGTCGTCTGCGGCGTATCGAGCGTGACACTCGGCGCCGTGACCGTTGCTGCACCGCCGGAAGTGACGTCGGTAGTGCCGACCACGTTGACGGTGGCGGATCCGCCGACATCCACGCTCAGATTCCCGACATGGGTCAGGGTCACGTTGCCGCTCGGGTCGATGTTCAGGGACGCCACGGTGCCGCCGGCGTTCGCCACGGTCACCTGCAGGTGGACGGACTTGCCGACGTTGCGGGCGATCTTCCAGCGCCCATCGGCGTCCTTGCCGGTCAAGTCCTCGTGGGCCGGGCTGGTGCCAATGCGCAGGAAGGTGCCGCTCGGGTGGTACAGCTCCGCATTTCCCTCGGCGTCGATCGTCGAGTAGACGTCGGATGCGTGGCGGCTCACCCGCCGCTCAAGCTCCTTGAACAGCATCTGACAGACCTGCGGGTAGCGGAAGCCGATGACCACCGGCAGGTGGTCAAAGAACGCTACTGCCGCGATCACGTCGCGGCTGGTTTCCTCCCGCAAATCCCAGACTTCACCGCTGGATGGAGTCGCGGGCTGCGCCAGATCGTTGAAGCCGGCATTCGAGCTGGCAAACGGCGCAAGCACCTGCACGCCAGCCAGGCGCGAGCCGTCGTCGGTCATGACTAGATCGACCGAATAATCCTCCGGGTGGATCGCGGCCACCCGCCCCCAGCGCAGACTAGACACCCCTCGTCTCCTGCAATTCGGCCATGTACGGGCTGGCCGCGCCGCCGCCGCGCTTGGCGCGCTCGACGAAGCCCATGCCGCGCTCGACCGCCAGCGTCGAAAAGAAGCCGCTAAACGGCACGTAATCGTGCTCTACCTGGGTCACGTAATACTCGGCGGAGAAGCCGCCGCGCTTGAGCCTAACGAACTTTCCGGGCCGGATCCGCTCGTTGCCGCGCACTCGTATCGTGCCGCGCTCGAGCAGCACGTTGTCCTTGTTCTGCTCGACAAGGAACCGACGACGGGAGTCGATCCAGTCCACCATGTCGGCGTCGCGCTTGCGCTTTTCCGACTCGGGCTGCCCCGAGTTGAAGGTGTCGACCTTGTCGCCGCCCTGCTCGGTTTGGCCGTACATCACCCGGGTGCCGTACAGAGCCGTGGCACTGTTCGGATAGTCCTCGAGCAGCACGGACTCCTTGTCGGCCCCCTGGATGGCGAACAGCTGCCGGTAGATATCGCTCACCAGCTCGAAGCGCGGCGACCGCACCCAATAGAAGTTTGCCACATGGGCATCCGTCCGGGACAGGTTCAGCGACAGGACGTCGGTGTCCGGGATCTCGATGGTTTCCGGCGCGGCATAGTCCTCGTCGTCGTAGATCTGCGGGTAGATCGATTTGCCGTCGATGCCCTTCGACGGGTTCGGGCGATACACGCAGTAGACGCCATCCTCCCGATCCTCGAGGAACAGCTCGTTCCAGATGCCGATATCGCTGTAGGTGCGCAGCAGGTCGTAGATCGACCCCTCCTGGTTCTGTGGCCCGGAAACGCTCGACGTGCCGTGCTTGACCTGCACGTCGAGCTTCACCTCTGTGGGGTTCGGCGAGTTTTCCGGCATCAGGCGCTTGATGTACGGGTTCAGGATCTTCTGCACGACCTCGGTGACGAACTCCCCCGCCGTCATCGTGGTCTTGAAGCCCACGCCGAACCGCTCGAACAGCTTGAAATTCGACAAGATATCCTGGCCGATGACGTAGCCAGGCAGGTACAGGATCTGCAGCTGCTGCCAGAGCTTGCCGTAGTCCTGGCCGCTGATCACCACCGACCGCTGCGGGCGACCGTCCGCCCCCATGGCCTCCGTGCGCACGACCTCGGAGACGAAGCCGCGCATGATGATGGGCGGGCGCGTCGGATCGTCGGTCGGGTCGTTGATGAGGTTGCCGATCAGATCCGGCGGGTCGTGGCGCATCCGGATCTCGACGAAGTCCATCGGCTCGATCAGGCCGTACAGAGTCTCGAACGAGAACACCTGCTTGTGCGGCTTGTCGGCCAGCGTGATCGAGAAGCCACCCGCCGGGGAGTTGATCGCCTTGGACGTGCGCACGCCGCGCTGATCCGCCAGGAACGGCGAGAGGTCGATCTTCTGGTCGATCCCCTTGTACCGCTCCGAGACCGGCATCTGGCCGTTCAGCGTCGACCGCTTGATCGTCTTGTAGAGGATGACCCGAATGTCGGGCTGGTAAACCTTGACCTTGGGGGACATCAGCGTGCTCCGTAGGGCACCGGAACGCCAACCCGGGTGCTCACGTTCACGGGCGGCGCCAGCGGCGTGCCGGTCGGACTATTCAAGGTGAACTGGCCATGGATGGCGACGTGCTGGGTCTGACCGGGTACGTCCACCTGGCGCACGCCGCCGGGCACCGGCGCATCGTGCATGCCTGCCCGGGACAGGATGGCCGGAACATAGGCCTGCGTCTCCTGCGGCGCATGCGCCAGCCAGTCGTCACCGTACTGCTGCACGGCGCGGTCGACGTTCCCCGGCCCCCAATTGTAGGCGGCGAGCGCCTTCCGCCAGTCGCCGCCATACCGGCGCAGCATCGCGTTCAGGTATTCCCGCCCGACCCGCAGGTATTCCTCGCGGGAGTTGTTGCGAATGCCGACGACGCCAAAGCCAGGATCCCTGGCCGTTCCCGGCATGAGCTGGGAGATCCCGGCGGCGCCAGAGCGCGGGTTGGTGACCAGGTTCCCGGTCTCGTCCGTATGTCGGCCACCGGACTCCTGCATGATCAGCGCGTCGAACACCCGGGCGAACTCGGTGCCCGGGGTGCCGGTGAACTGCTGGCGAATCTGGTCCTGTTGCCGGCGCAGGGCTTCGTCCTCCGCAGAGAGGGCCGCGGCTTTTTCCTCTTCCAGGCTCCGATTCGTCTCCCCGACGCGACGCCGGGCATCGGCCAGCTCGCGCAGGCGCGCCCGAGCTGCCGCCTGCTCTTCCGGCGTCATGGTCGAGCCGTTGCGGCGGAATTCCTCGTAGGCGGTCAGGTAGGCGCTGTTCGCCTCGTCGTAACTGAGCTTGTACGAGTCGTAGCGCGCCCGAATGGCCTCCTTGCGCTCCTCGGCCTCAGCTTCCGCCACCGCGAGCTGGATGCCCATCGGGCCGCGCTTGCCGCCGCCAGCCATGTAGATGATGCCAGCCCGCATGTCGTTGAGCAGCGGGACGGTAAGGCTGGCGAGCCGCTGCACCTCGTTCTGCACACCGACGATCGTGCGACGGGTCTCGCTGCCCTCGGTACGCTCCTGCTCACGGGTGGCCGTCAGCTCGGTCAGGACGTCGCGCAGGGTTTCCTCGTTGCCACCCTGCAGCGCCGCCGTCAGGCGGTCGCGTTCCGCCGGGCTCAGTGCGTCCACCCCGGTGCGCGCGAACAGGCTGCGCGCCTGCGCTTCGAGCACGTCGCGCCCGCCAGTCTGGATCCTGGCCAGTGCCTCGATGCCGGTATAGGACAGGCGGCTCAGATCCAGCCCGGTGCCAGACCGGCCAAGCCTGTCCATGATGCCCGTGAGCGCCTCCGGCTTGGTCAGCGCCAGCGCCATCGCCTGCGACGTGTTGATGCCGAAGAAATTCGACATCGCATTCGCCATCAGCTCAGGGCGCCCCGCGTAGATCTTGCGGAAGTGCTCCATGATCATCTGCAGGTTGGTCGACGCCGAGCCAGCCGCCGCGCCGGGCGTCGACAGGCCGAATTCCTCGGCGAACCGGGCATAGAGCGAGCCCGACCCGAACGCCGCCGACCCGGTGCCGAAGGCCCCCTGCTCGCGCAGGATAGCCGTCTGGATAGGGTTCAGGCCGAGCCGGCTGCCGAGCGCCGCATAGATGAAGTGCTGGCCGGCCTCCCCGGCTGCGCTGCCCCCGGCAATGGCCGAATTGACCCGCCCGAGCAGCGCGCCGGCGCCTTCGACGTCCAGGCCTGGGATGCCGGATCCGGTCATCGCGGCCAGCATGCCCGCGTAGCCGCCGACGTTGGCCGTCACCAGGCCCAGGCGGGTCTGCTGCGCCGCGAAGTTGCCGATCGCCGCCAGCACTTCCTCGGCCTTGGCAAACGCGCCGCCCCGGGCGATGCCCTCTCCGATCATCAGCGCCAGCCGCCGGCTGTCGTTCTCGTTGCGGGTGACCCCGAACAGACGCATCTGGGCGAAGAACGCGCTGCTGCGGCCCGGATCCATACCGAAGGCCCGCCCGAAGCCGCCGCCGATGGCGACCTCACTGGCCAGCGTCCGGTAGGCCTCCGGCGCCAGATTCGCCATGCGGGCGAACTGCTCGCCGAGCTTCTGGCCTTCCTGGAACGTGATATCCAGCGCAGACGAGGAAGCCCGCAGGGACTCCTTCAGAGTCTCAAATCCGACATTGACGTCGCCCAGCGACCGCTTGAGCACGTCGTAGGAGATGAACTCCTGCTCGGCGGCGCCGATCTTCTCGCGCACAGCGCCTATGGCCTTGCCAATGCCGAGCGCCAGCAGCCCACCTGCCAGCCCGACCAGGCCCGCCATGGCGCCGCCGGCCAGTCCTGCCGTCAAGGCGTTGTTCGCCACGCCGCCGGCAGGCCCGAGGGCGCTCAGGCCAGCGCCGAGGATCTGCCGGCCAGCACCGGCGACGCCGGCAGCAGCAGGCGTGGGCGGTGGAGCAGGCGGCGGTGGTGGCGCTGCCGGGCGCGCAGGCGACGCGGAGCTTCCAGCCGTCGCCGGGAACGAGTAACCGGTGACGTACTCGAACGCCTCGCGCATCCGGCGTGCCCGGATGGACGGGTCGGAGTAGACCCGCGCCCAATCGACATCGAAAAACCCGGCGCCAGACTGCCCGGTGGCGCTCAGGCGCTGGCGAAGCGCCGTGGAGACCTTGAGCAGGCTCTCGAACTGCTGCGTGACCTTCTTCAGGTCGTCGACGGATGCCTTGTCGATCGGCGTGAACTTGACCTTGTTCGCCTGCGCGATCATCTGGCCCAGCTTGTTGAACTGCTGGACGAACTGATCAGTCGCCTGCTTCAGGTCGGCAGCGTTGAACTGCGCTTCAACCGGGATCTTGATGCCGCTCATTCGCTCTTCATGTCGATGATGGTTTCAAAGTCGTCATCCGGCGGAAGCTCGCCGCCACCGGCATGCGCAGCCTGCTCCTCGGCCCACTGCCGCTCGATTTCAGCCGGGTCGAATTCGTCGTCCTCGATCTCTTCGACCACTCGGTTGTCGGCATAGTGGTGCGCCCAAAAATCGGTCTCGATTTCCTCGAGCGTCGCCTCCAAAAACCGAGGGTCCGTCGGCGGCAGGTTGTATTTTCGCCTAAACCAGAACTGCAGGGTCTTAGCCCACTGCTTCCCCCTTGCCTTCGCCCGCTTGCTTCTTTCCGCTGCGAAAGGAGTCCTCCTTTGCGCGCAGGGCGCTGTAGACCTTCGCCAGCTTGGCGTAGTCCTCATCCGACAGCGGATCCAGCTCATCCAGATCCCAACCTTCCGGCCCCCTGACGGTCAGCACGCGCAGCGTGGCAATCCAGTTGCCGACCAGTTGCAGGAACTCGTTCGGCTTGTCGACGCCCTCGCAGATCCGCGAGAACTCGGCGGCGATCTTCAGCTCGTCGGGCATCTTGCGATACCCGAACACAAACGAGCCGACGCCCTCGACGTGGAGGGTGAAGTCCGTAGGGCTGGGCGGACGGGTTGGACTGGCCATATGCTCTCCTAGTTGACGTGGAAAAAGCCGCCACGAGGGCGGCTACCTTTGATCGACGCGGCGTCAGGCCGCCACACCGACCACGTCCAGAGCGTTGAATACCCCGGACTGGATCAGGATGGCGTGCTTGCTGATTTCGATATCACCGGACGCATAGGAGCAGCCGACGTACTTCCGCAGCTGCTGGCCGGTGTCCTTGTCGTAGACCTCGATATCGAACACCAAGCCCTGCAGCATCGCGTCGCCGTTCTCGGCGGCAATCCCGGCTTCCAGCAGGGCGCCGCGGTTCAGCATCATGGCGCTCACGTTCAGGGTGTGGCGCGCCATCGTGGGCACGTACTCCTGCACATGGATATCGCCGATGCCGGACGCGGCGTCCGGCGCGTAGTCGTCGTTCATTCGGACGGACTGCAGCAGGCCGATCTGCTTGCCGTCGAAGGTGATGACTATCCGGTTACCAGACCGGGTTTTCAGGTTCTGTTGAGCCATATCGCGCTATCTCCGCAATTACGCCGTCGCCGTCCCGCTGTAGGGCACAGCGTAGATCGTGATCGGGATGTAGTTGATGGGCAGCACCGGCGAGCACTGGAACTCGACCCGCAGGACGTCGCCCTCGATCGTGGCGCGGATGTTCCGGTAGGGCGGGTTTTCCGCATCGCCGACGATCACGCCAGGACCGGACGGCTCCGGACGGGCAAGCTCGCGCAGGGTCGACTCGGTGATGCTGACCGCGCGAGACAGCGAGATCGGCGAGGCCTTCTCGCCGCGCAGGATATCCAGCGCGTTCCGCACGTTGCGGGCAACGAAGTCGCAGGCGAAGCCGACCGAGACCTCGACGCGGTTGTAGTTGTCGTTGACCAGCCAGGTGGTGATCGACTTGACGACCTTGTAACCGCTCGGGGTGTTCTCGACGCACAGCACACCGCCCTCGATCAGGACGTCCGTGTCGGTCGGGTTGCGCAGGTCGCGTTCCAGTCCGCGCACCTTTATCGTCTTGTTGGTCAACGGGGTGCCCGGGTTCACGCCGGAGAATGCACCGGCGATCATCGCTGCCAGCAGGTACGGCGGGAACAGGGACAGCTTGCCGTTCTCGTCGTAGTCGTAGTAGCCGATGTGCACCAGCGAGGTGCGGTCGCTGTTGAGCGCCTTCGCAGCGGCCAGCGCATCCTCATCCGACGTGCCGATGCCCGTGCCGACGATGCCGCGGCGCTCCATGCGCGCGACGTTCGACATAAACGCGCAGTGCGAGTCGTTCATGGCATGAATGGCCGGATCCGAGCTGACCGGCACCACCCACTGCACATCCACCGTCTGCAGCGTCGTGTAGGCATCGCTCCATTCGCTGTTCGTGACGATGCCGTCCGAGCCGCCGGACAGGTAGGTGAACGGGATGTTCGCCGGCACAGCGCCAGCGTTGGCCGCACGGGTGGCGGTCACGAAGCCCTCGGTGGTGCTGTTGAACCAGTCGACGATCGCCTGCAGGTTGGCCGTGGCCACGTAGTCCGCCGTCTTGACGTCCTGGACCGTGACGCTGTCCAAGCCGTTCAGGGCGGGTTTCTGGCCGTTGCCGTCCAGCACGGTCGCCGTGAAGCCGGTCGTGGTGTTGATGCGGTCGACCAGCTCCTGGATCGTCCTGAACGTGTTCAAATCGATCACCGCCACGTCGGTGCCCGAGGGCGCCTGCAGATTCACCTGCGTGTTGGTGATCGTCATGACAGCCGTGGCCGCGGCACCGTTGTACCGGATGGAGAAAGCGTTCCGCGCCAGATTGTCCTGCGAGTAGTAGTCGTTGCCCAGCTGCGTGGTGACGCGCTTGCCGGCATTCGTGCCGTTCTCGATCTTCACCTTGATCTGGTTGGTGTACAGGCCGTAGTCGGTCGACACCAGATCGATCACCGGGTTGTTGCTGGAGTCCAGCAGGGTCAGGCTGGCCTGCGTGGCCGGGTTGACGCGGATCGCCACGACGGTCGACGGCCCATTGGTCTGGGCGCTGGGGTCGAACGCCTTCAGGACAGCCGTCAGCAGCTCGCCACTGCGCAGCACGGCCTGCGCCTCCGACGGGCTGCCGAAGCGCAAGGGAGTGTTCGGCTTACCGCCGCTCGAACGACCCATCAGAGCAACGACGTTGCCGACCGACAAATTCTGGTTCGCCATTGCGGAGTCGTCCACCACCGACATGGTGGCGGGCGAGATCCACAGGCGACCGTTGAAGAACACAGCCATGATCTCTCACCTCAAACAGGTTTTTTCATGAAGGCCTGATACCGGGCGCGGTAAGCGGACTCGGCATCCTTGAGTCGGCCAGCTTGCCGTTCGGAGAAGTGGAACGCTCCGATCAGCTCGACCCGTCGGTCGCTCTCCGAAAGACGCTCGCAGAACTCGTCCAGCGTCAGATCGAAGGTGGCCGGTTCTTTCGGCGTGGGGTTTTCGCTTTTTGCCATGGGGAATCCCTCTCAAGGCTGGGTAATGGGAATTGACACATCGACGTTGACGTCCACGTCCTCGATCGCTCCGACCTGAGAGCGGACAATCACGGGCGCGAGACAGGTGAAGGTGTTCACGCACGCGAACAGCGGCACGTCGAATTCGCCATCCGTGAAATTCGCGTCCTGCGAGGACAGGTCGATCCTGACCATCCCGGCATCGTCGAACACCGGCAGGTTGCCGACGATCACGCGCCGGATCGCATGCCGCAGATTGATGCGCTCGTCCGGATTGAGCGACCAGCCGGTGATCTTCAGGGACACCTCGGCCAGCCAGCCCTCGCTCTCACGCCAAAAGCCGCCGATGACCTGGAAGTCGTCGCCCTGCATATCCTCGCCCAGGCCGCGGTCGGGCGGGCTTTCGGATTCCAGCTCGATCGTCACCAGCGGAAACAGCAAGTCGTCGGTGATCTGCGGAGGCCCCCAGACCACGCGGATCTGGTTGTGCTTGTTGCGCAGCGGGCCGCGCGCGACCTCGACCGCCAGGCCTTCCGCGAGCCGGCGCCGGACGATGTTCTGCACGTCCGTGCTGGCGTCCTCGTAGGTGGCAGACGGAGTGCCGGATGCCGACGGGCCAGCCTGCCACGTGCCGCCCACCAGATAATAGGGACGGTAGTAGTAGAGAACGTCGTTCTTGAGCGCCTTCGTGTCCAGCACGACAGGCTCGTCACCCTCGTAGATCCGCACCGACGCCGCGTCATCCGGGCCGGTGAAAGAGTCGTCCCCCTTGCGCAGGATCCGCCACTGCACGGCGCCAGCCGGCGGCGTCAGGAACAGCCGCATGGCGTTGCCGATCGGGAGAGGATAGACGGTGTGGATCATGCAGAAATCATGCCGTCACGACCCACCGTGGACCGGGCGTGACGGTATCTTGCAGGCATGGCCGACTATCGCATCTCCGTAGACCTGGGTGGGCTCGCCTCCATCCGGCAAGTGATCAACCGGGACGTCTTCCCCCTGTTGAACCAGGCCGTGCGCGCCGTCGCCTTCCAGACCGCCAAGAACTGGAAGCAGGCTGTCATGGAAGCGAAGCTGTGGAGCGGGGAAAAGGACGCCTACGTCAAGTCGATCACCTGGACGATGACCGGCGACCTGAGCGCCGTCGTCCAGGCGGACTATCGGCACGCCGAGGAAATCGAAAAGGGCCGACCGCAGCGCGACCTCAAGAAGATGCTCGACACCAGTCTGAAGGTCAGGGCATCGAAGCAGGGCGTCCGCTACCTCTACATCCCGTTCCGGCACAACACGCCCGGGCACGGCGCCTGGGCGAAGGCCATGCCGCCCAACATCTACGAGATGGCGAAGGAGATGGCGCCGTCCACGGTGGTCGGCAAGAAGCAGCGCCGCTCCGGCACCGGCGCCTACGACATCAAGACCAAAAAATTCTTGACCGTCAACCAGAACACATACCAGTGGGGTGGCCGGCTGCCCGCCGGGCTGGCACCGAAGCTAAACCCGACCCACAAGACCGACCCCTACGCCGGCATGGTGCGGTTCAACACCTCCACCCCGAACGCCAAGTCCAGCGCATACCTGACCTTCCGCACAATGAGCGAGAAGTCCAAGGGCTGGATCGTGCCGGCCAAGCCCGGCCTGTTCATCGCCAAGCAGGTGGTCGACAACATGAAGCCGCTGGCGGGCGCCGCCTTCACCGAGGCAATCAAGCGGTCGCTCGACTAGCGGCCCATCAAGTCCCACTTCCGCAGCACGACCCGCCGCGGCAGCTTGGCGCCGCGGTGCTCGTTGCGGTCGGCGGCAAATGGCCCGAAGCAGTAATACTCGCTGTAGCGCGTCCCGTTGATGGTGTACGGCTTCTCAAGCGGCGGCTCGCCGCCGTTCGGCCAGGACAGGTCGCCGTCCGGCGACACCACCGGGATGCCTCCCTCGACGATGTTCCCGTCGTCGTCCAGCCAAAATACACGGCTCACGGACTCCACCGGCACCAGTAGGCGCTCGTTGGGCTCGCCATGGACGAGCACCCGCGAGAACGGGTCGGTCGCGTTCAACATGACCACGCGGTCGAACTGGCCCATGTGGTAGGCCGGGGAATTGCTGGGCAGCACTGCCACCGAGTCGCCGGACTCCCACAGACCGAACTCGGCCCACTTCAGCTGCACGTCCTGATTGGCAACACCGATCGTTGTCCGCACCGGCGGCGACTCCCAGAATCGGCCCTTGCCGAAGCAGCGCGGGCAATTCGGCGTTGCCGACCCGGACGCCGGGTTGATGCACGGGCAGGTATGCGCCCGCGACCACAGGCAGTCCTGCCCGATGTGACGCAGGAACGAGTTAAACGCTGCGGGACTCAGTCGCGGCACGTTTCACCCCCCACAAGAGGCCCCTCGTCATTTCCCAGGAAACGCTTCGCCAGCGGTTCCCCGCCAGGCGGGGTATCCTGCGGGCCGGGCTCGTGCGGGACAAACCGCCCGCCCCCGATGTGGCGCATGACGCGCCCGCCGTAGTTGACGAGCGCGCCGACCGGCAATTCGGATCCGTCCATCAGATACCTCCCATCGCGCCAAAGCGCACGCCGTGAATCGCGGCCATCAGGCCGCCGTTGGTGCCCTTGTCGCCATAGAGGACGTGGTCAATCACGTCCTGATAGCCGTCCATCTGGACGGAGACCGACTGCGACAGGCCATCGGCGCTGATCGAGCCGGACTGCGGCAGGTAGCGGTCCTGAACGACCTTCAGCACCGCCTTCTTCTTGATCGCGTCCAGCAGATCGGGGAAGTCCCGGGCGACGTTCTCAAGCCCAGCCACGTAGGTGAGCTGGATCATGAGCGGGATGGTGCGGCCACCGCCCAGCGCCTGCATCAAGAACGCCGACAGCGGCGCAGCGAAGGTGCTCGTCGCCGGCACGAAGCGGATGTGGCCGTACTTCGCGTCCATCCGGATCCAGTCCAGCGGCAGGTCGAACATGCCCTGCACCTGGTCGGGATAGACGAACCGCACCCGAGTCACCCGGTGCACCGGCTTAAAGCGGGTGACCAGGAAGCCCCACTTCTCGCCCTGGAAGAAGCCTGGGTCGTAGTCGTAGCCGGGATCGATCGCCCAGGGCATGCCAGGCGGCAGTGCCGCCAGCTCCGCCGGGGTCGGCTCGATCGGGAAATACTGAGTCGGCACCAGCGGTACGCGCAGCTCCCGCGCAATTTCCGCCTCTGCGGCGAGCACCTTGCTCCACAGGTAGCCGTCCGTCAGGACGATGTCCGGATCCAGCAGGGACGCCGCCGCGGTCAGGCGGTCGTTGCGGATCTCGTCGACGACGACGTCGCGCACGAACAGCTGTGACGCGACCGGCTCCGTGACCGATTCCACCTGCATGCTGAACCGGCGCACGCCAAAAGCGTCGCTGGCCAGCAGCAGGATCAGATTGCCCGGCTGCAGGCCGGACGAGACGGCGGACGGCACGTCGACAGCAACGACGCCGCTCGACCAGTCCGCGCCGGCGGCAGCCGGATCCGGCGCCGGCAGGTCGTCGACGTGCGTGCGGCCATCAGACGTGTACAGAGCCGCCGTGATGCTGGCCGACGTGCCGATCGGTACGCCGGCACCGTCCTGGCGCACCGTCACAGTGAGGTGGGCGTCCTGCCCAATGACGATCGTGCTCATGCAATCCCCGAGACAGAAAGGCCGCAGGGCGGGTCACACCCCACCGCTGCGGCCTGTGACCCGCAAGCCAGCCGGTTAGTTGGCGTCTTCCAGCGCCTTGATGCGAGCAGCCAAGGCCGAGATGGTCGCCTGCAGGTTGCCGGCGGACACGCCGTTGGTGGCATCCGCGGAAACCGTGACATTCGTCGCGTCCACGGTGTCGCCGCCACCAGCGGCCTGTTCCAGAGCAGCGATGCGGTCGCCCAGCTTGGCGCGCTTGGAGCCGGGCGTCATGTTGTTCAGAACTCGGGTGATATCCATGATCGATCCTTTGCGGTGGGGTTACTCGGCAGCCTTGTCCGCCTTGCTGCGGCGCGAGCGGGTGCCGCTTTGGGGCTCCGCGGGTTCGGCGGGTTTTTCCCCTTCCGGCTCCTTGCCGCCTGCTGCAGCCTTCTCGCCAGCGCCGGATTTGTCTCCACCGGCAGCAGGCTCCAGCAGGGCGTAGCCGGGCACCAGCAGGAATGCCTTGGCGGCAGCCTCGTCGATTTCCTCGGACACCATCCCGCCGTCGGGATGAGGGTCAAACTTGACGCCGTTTATCAGCGTCGACGTATTCGGTAGTTTGCAGATGACTCGCGGCATGGCTCTCTCCAAAAACCCGGGGCCGCACCAGCAGCCCCGGGTTATTCACCCTCGGATCAGGCGAAGGGCTTCCACTTCGCGCCATCGGGGAGGATGTTCTCGATGATGGCGTGGTGACGCCGCTTGGAGATCCGCAGGTAGCCGAACAGCAGCTGCGCCCAGGGCACGACAGCCGACACGGTCGGGTACAGCGGGAACTTCAGCATCGGCAGAAGCTGGCGCCAGGTGATGGCGTTAGCGCCGGGCGTCATGTTCAGGATGTACGCCTTGGTCGTGCCGGGGATCTTGCGGTTCTTGTCGACCCAGGTGGTGGTGCCACCGGCAGCCTTCGGGATCCGCGTGACCAGACGGAAGTCGTCCGGGTTGTTCGTGCCGTTCTTGCGGGAACGGTAGATGGCATACCCGGTTTCTTGTCCGCCGCTCGACGCCGTGATCGACAGAGTCACTTCCTGGCCTTGCGACACCGCCACTTGCGTGGTGATCACGCCGGTGGATTGGCCGGCGGCGCTCACACCGGTGACCAGGTAGTAGTAGTTGCCGCCATGGCTGGCGCCCCACTTGCTGTCGGCACCGCCGGCACCAGCCGAAGCGGAAACCGACTGCGGCTTGAACGCGTTGTTCGCGGCAGCCACGACGGGGAAGTCGACCTCGAAGGGCTTCAGCTGGCCTTCGTCGCGCACGAAAACGTCCGGCTTGGCGGCAATGTCACCCCACGAGGTGCGGATGCCCTTCACCGGAGCGCCCAGCATGATATCTTGGCCGGTACCGGACAGCGACACGCGGAAGGCCGGGTCGAGGTTGGTGTCGAAGTCGGCCTGGGTCAGCTGGCTCATGAAGATGTGCGTCGGGCGCCCGAAGTTGCCGTAGGCGCTCACCGTCGCGGCGGCCTTGTTCACCAGATCGATCGAGGCCAGCGACTGACCCTCGGCGTCCAGCAGGTTGTCGGAGCTGACCTGACCGGCGCTGATACCCTCGACGATCTGGGCGTACACGCCAGGGAACTCAGTCGGCACGACCATGTCGTCGCCCTCGAAGCAGAGGAACTCCGCATCGGTCAGCAGCTGCAGGGCACCGTTCTGCTGCTCGGTGGCTTCCGAGTCAGCGATGGTGTTCTGCAGGGTCTGCACGAAGGACACCTCACGGCGGGTCATGAGGTACTTCACCAGACCCACGCGGCGGGCATAGCTGCCGGTGGCCTGAGCGATCGAGCCGGTTTCGGTGTTGGTCGAGCCACCGAGGAAACCGCCCACGCTCGACTGTTCAGTCCACTCGTCGACCGTCGCGGTCGCGTTGGTCTTCTGCAGCTCGTTGAACAGCGCAAAGTGCTGGTTTTCCTGGATGGTGGCCATCATGGTCTTGTCCAGGGACTGGATGCGCAGGGCGCCGCCACCGGTCAAGGCCGCAACGTCCGTGCCGTAGCCGGCTTCGAGGGCTTTGCGCAGCTCGGTCACGTCGTTGAACGACATCGCGCCGGTCATGCTGGCCCCGGCCGCAATTTGGGGGAGCTGAATATTCATTTTCGGTTCCTTACTTCCTTACGGTGAAGGGGCTGGTTACTTAGCGGCGACACGCGCCTTGATGTCTGCCGGGACATCCATGCCCCGGTTCAGATACGACTCGGCCCGAGCGACGTCGTGGCCGGTCAGACGGCCAGCGCGCATGGCATCAATAGCCTTTGCCATGAACTCGTCGGGCGTGATGCCCTCGGGCTCGGATTTCTTGAGAACGCTGGGACGTTCGGTGACAGAAACAACGGCCTTGCGACCGCGGCCCTCGCCGGCCAGCGCCTTGACCTGTTCCTGCAGGGACTTGATCAGATCGGATTGCTCCTTCAGCTGCTCACCCTGCGACTTGATCAAATCGACAGCAATGCCGAGCGCCTTCGTCATGTCAGCCTCGGTGATCTCGACGCGATGGATGAGGGACTTCACCAGCTCGGTACCGTCGATGGCCTCGACCGTGGTGCCGTCCTCAAGCGTGAACGACAGGCTCTTACCCATCGGCTCGCCTTCGTCGTCATCGCCGTCGACATCTAGGCCGGCGTCATCCTCGCCCAGATCGGCGTCGTCGCCACCTTCACCGCCAGAAGCGGCGGCAGCTTCGGCAGCCGCATCTTCGCCGGCAGCGGCGGCGATCTTCGCATCACCGTCCTCGTCAGCGTCGGCGTCGGGTTGAGCCTTCGCCAGCAATTCGAGGTCTTCCATGAGTTTATCGAAGCTCATGATTATCTCCGTTTCAAAACGTGGTTCAGATCGCGCGCAAAGCGCTTCACGAGGTCAGCCGCCTGATCTGGCGAAAGGCCGAACTTGAAGGAGCAATACTCCGCGATTTCTTTGAGGCCCGGATCATCGCCAACGAGTCCGCGGCGCAGATCATCCGAAAGCACGTCTCGGATTTCGTAGTAGTTGGCCGGCACGCCGTGCAGGGACTGCTTGCGCAGCGAGCCGCCACCTTCCAGCGTCGCCGAATCCGTCCCGTAGCCCGCCTCGAGCGCCTTCGTGAGGTTCAGGCCGTCCGGCGTCCAGGATTTCGCCAGCGCGCCGAACGGGACGGTGGCGACCATCCCCACGTGCTGGTTGACGGGCTGGCGACTAATGGCAAGGTTTGTCCACCTCACCTTCGTGACGACCGCGACCTTTTCTTTCGTCTCGGGGTCGATCTTGGCAGACTTTGCCAACACGGTGCCGCCCACGCTCGGATACCACCGGGCGGGCGGGTTCAGCTTAGTCATGCTGTCCCAAACCATGTTGGCGCGCGCAGCCAGCTGCGTATCACCGGAATACAGGCGCGCCTTAACGAAGGTCACGCCGTCCTTAAACTTGACGTCGACAGGCTGCCCAATCTCCCACGCCTCGGGATCGGTGATGCCGTACTGGCGCGCCACCGAGGGCATAGACTTGTGGTCGATGTCGAGATTCCCGAACTTCAGGAAGTGCTCAGCGGAGTCTTGGAGCGCTTTGCACAGCACGACCTCGTTCTGCTGGTCTCTCCCTTCCTGCGACGCTTCCAAATAGATGAAGCGGTCCCCTGCTTCCTCGGCGGGAGTCGCCTTCAGCATGGACTCGATGGAGATGAAGTCGGGGACTTTCCCGAGCAGTTGCTCGTCGGTTTCCATGACGCAATGATCACGTCACGACCGGGCGCATCACAAAAAAGACCGCCCCGAAGGCGGCCAAGATCCCAAGGTAGGATGGCCGGTCAGATGCCGAGCGACTCCCGCGCCCGAGCGATGATCAGGTTCAGCTTGCCGCGCTCGAGCACCAGATGCTGGTAGCGATCCTCGTACTCCGGCATACCCATCTTCGCCTTCGGCGCGACGAACTCCAGCTCGGTGTTGCACGCATCCAGCAGCCGCTCGGCGTGCGCCAGTATCTGCCGCTCGGCGGATTCCGTGCGCTGCGACAGAGCCTGCAGCTGCGCGAGCGAAGCTATGGTCGAGTCCTTCACCGCCGCACCTCCGCAAAGCACTGCGAGCGCAGGCCCGAGTCCTGGATCGAGTAGCAGCGCGACGGATCCCCGTGCGCCTTCGCCAGGCAGTAGGCCCGGGCGTCGGCGTCCGGGACGGCGTAGCAGGAGCTGGCATCCGCGGCCAGCGCCGGCGGCGCGACGACATAAAGGATGGCGAGCAGCCAGGGTATGAGTCGTTTCATGCGGCCCATGTTACTCAATTCTCAGGCAAGTGTCCGCTTTCGGCAGCCTGCCGCTTCTTCAGGAACCATGCAAACCCGGTGTCGTCCAGCCCATCCATCGGGGACGTCATCAGGTCGCGCAGCTCGTACTTCTTCTGCAGCCGGTCGCGCGCCCGGAACTCCTCCCGGTGGTTCGCCACCAGATCGATCAGCTCGACGTCGTGCTTCTGGCCGATCCGGTCGATTCGGGCGTTACGCTGGCCGTGGGTCTTGGCCGTATCCGGGATGTCGTGCTGGATCAGGTACCGGCCCGACTGCAGGTTCATGCCCACCGCGCCGGCGTCGGACGCCAGCAGGATATCCGCCTGCGCCTCGCCCTGCTCGGGGTTAAACATCTTGCGCTTGCGGTCTTTCTCGGCGGCGCTGTCGGCCCCCGTGATCGTGACGACCCGCTTGCCCGCCGCCTCGAGCCGCTTCCGGATGGCTTCAATGTCGGCCCGAGCGTGGGCGAAGATCACCCCCTGTTTGCCAGGGCGCGCCTCCACCTCCTTCAGCATGGCGTCGATCTTGGCGTTGTCCGGGTGGGAGTTGATCACCCGCCGGATGGCGCTCGAGCGCATGATACCCAGCGACTTCTGCAGCCGATCGGCGATCGCCATGTGCTCGCTCTCGGGCACCCCCTCGAACGACCCGGGCGAGATAGCCCTCATCGCCTCGAGGTTCACCTCCCCGCGCTTGCGCGCCAGCCGGGCCGCGGCGAAGTGCGCGTCCAGCTCCCGCAGGGCCTGTTTCTGGCCCTCGGTCAGGTCGACCGTTACGGTCTTGCGCTCGGCGTTGACCCCGGAACTGATCCGGTTCGGGAACACGTAGCGCGACAGCTCCCGGCGCAGGGCCTCCTTGGACGCCAAGGTGTCGGCGCCGTACTTGCGCATGAACGCATCCCGGTCGCCGTACCGCTTGCGGTCGAGCTTCGCCAAGACGGAATGAATCTCGGACGCGTCGTTCTTCACCGGGTCGCCCGAGAAGTAGCCGTAGTAGGGCGTGTTATCGGACAGGGCGTCGACGACGTTGGACAGGGTCGAGTTTTCCTTGCCGGCCCGGTTCACGGTCTCGTGGGCCTCATCGACCATGGTCATGTCGAAGTTGATGCCCTCCTTTTCCATGACCGAGCGCATCCACTCCTGCCGCTCGTCAGGGGTCATGGCATTGACCCGCTTGGTCATCTCGCCCTCGTCCACCCCGGCGTGCTTGGCGCCCAAGTGGATCATGTCGTCCCGGAACGACTGGTGGGTCATGACGCAGAAGTGGTTCGACGGATCCTTGTAGGCCGCGATCCGTTCCTCCCGGGACGCGCCAGGCTCGATGTGCCACTTGTACTTGCCCGGCTGCAGATAGCGCAGCGCCTCGCCGGCGAACTGCCCCTGCACGACCGACGGCACCAGCATGATCGCCCGCTTGACCTTGCCCTTCGAGTGCAGGTGAGAAAAGCCGCCCAGCATGATCGCCGTCTTGCCCGAGCCGGCGCCCAGCGCGCCGCCCAGCCGCTTGTTTGCCTCCAGCAGCTTGATCGCCCGCTGCTGCGGCGCGTACTTGCCCGACATCGACGGGTTCCACAGCTTGACCGGCTGCCCGGGTTTGAAGTTTTGGCCGACCACCGACATCATCTTGGCGACCTGCCGCCCGGCCACGTGCCCGACCGTGTGCCGCTCGTCCGCGGCCAGCTGGCGCGCCGGCGGCTCACCGGGTTGCTCGTCGCCACCGCCGAACAGGTCGCCGTCGGACGAGAAGAACCCCATCTGGGCCTGCTCGAAGGCCTGCTTCTGCTCCCGGAACGCATCCAGCTTGTCCAGCACGCTGCCGGCGGCGTACTTGCCCGACACCCGCTCGCGCAGGGCATCGCGCAGCGCCGCCTCCTTGGCCGCACGCTCGGCCCGTGCCTGCGGGTCGATGGTATCCAGGTGGGTCAAGTTGTTGCGGACGGTCGCCACCCCGACCTTGAGCGGCTTGTCCGGGTTGAGCCGGTTGTAGTGCTCGGCAAACTTCGACTCGACGTGCGACCGGATCAGGTCTTGCACGGTCTCATACGCCTTGGCCGTGCTCTTCATGGCAGCAACGTACTTCGGCCAATTCAGGGACGCCGAGTTGTACTCCGCCGCGGCCTTGTCGCGCTCGGCCTTCCACTCCTGCCAGGCCGGGTTGACCGAGGTCTCCCCGAACATATCGGTCGTCATGCGTTCCGGCTCGGACGCGTCCAGGGCTTCTAGCCGCTGGCGCAGCTTCGCCTCGTCCGGGGACTCCTTGGCGATGTTCCGCGCAAAGAAGTCCCGCAGCGCGCGCTGATCCTGCGGTGTCAGCTCGCCGACCTGCTTGTATGCCGCCACGCCCTCGGGGTGATCGGACAGCGCACGGTGCAGGGCCTCGACCGCCTTGTGGTCGACGTCGAAGGTCTGCTTGTTCAGGGTCGACCGGGCACCGCCGTACTCCCGCTCGACGTACTCGTCGGCGTACTGGTCGAAGATCGGCGCCAGGGCGTCCGCCGTCATGAGCTTGCCGTCGGCGCCCTTGGTCGGCGCGATGGTATCCAGCACCGCCCGGTACTCCGCCGGCGCGCGGCCCGACTTCTGGATGAAGTCGGCGGACTGGATGTCGGCCAGGATATCCGCCGGCGCGTCGCCGTCGGCCATCCGCCCGCCGATGTAGTCCTTCAGCGACCGCTCGAGATCAGGCCCTGCCTCGAACGGGCGCGCCAACCGCGGCGCCACGCCGGGCTTGACGTCCGTGGCCAGATCCGGGCGGCTGGCAAACCCCAGCGGCAGCCAGCCCTCCTCGTCCATGTCGCCACGGATGATGGCCTGGCTGCGCTTGAGCTGCGCCAGATCCTCCCGGTTCACCGGCTCAGCCAGCCGCTCCATGCCCTGGGCGTTGACCGTCAGGAACAGCTCCGACCCGACCCGGTCGAGCTGGTAGTCGCCAGGCTGCAGCCCCAGCGCCCGAGCCTGGGTAATGGCAGCCGCCTCGGTCGTGGCCCCCAGGGGCACCTCGAGCGACTCCGGATCCTGCCCCTGCATGGCCGCGACCAGGGCGGCGTTTGCCTCGGTCTCGCCCAGCACCGTGCCGAGAACCCGCCGGGCCTCCCCGATCGCCTCCCGGCGCTTGGCGTTCAAGTCCTGGGCCAGCTGCAGGTCATCGGCAGACGCCACCTTGTCCGGCAGCTCGATGGACTCGGCAGCGGCTTGGAACTCCTTCGCCTTCGCCAGCGCATCGGCGGTCACCTGGGCGTACTGGCTGGCATGGTAGTCCTCGAGCGCCAGCCGGGTCTGCTCGAACTCCTCGGGCGACAGGGCCGAGCGCAGACGGCGGGCGACCACCTGCGCTGCGCCGGCCACGCCGAGCACGTCGACCACCGACCGGTCGATCAGGCCGTGACCGGCCACGGTCAGGGCCAGGGCATTCAGCGCGTTGTAAGCCCCGACCCCGATATGCCGCCCGAGCGCGCCGCGGTCGTGCTGGTCGACCTGGGACAGGAAATTCCGGGCCGCGATCGTGCGCAGGTCGTTCTCGACGTCCTCCCGCACCTTGGCCTCGAGGGCGGCGTCGTCATCGGTAACGGCCAGCGAGAACGCCTTCGGCTCGGCGATCGACTGGTCGATCTCCTTCGACACCTCCGCGGCCTGCTTCCGGATGAGCTGCAGCTTCTTCCGGGCCTTCAGGATTTCCAGATCCGACTTTAGGTCGGTGAGCTTCTTCTCGTCCTTCGGGGAGAACAAAGGCAAGTCGCGCACCGCCTCAAGCTCCTGGTGCAGCACCTTGGTGGCCTCGCCGCGGGCGAGCGCCGCCTTGCGCTCGTCCTCGGTCATTGCCGCCAGCTTCGCCTCGCGGTGCGCCTGCACCTCGGCGGCGATTTCCTCCGGCGTAGCACCGGCGGCAGCCGCCCGACCCTTGTAGTCGGCATTGAACCCCAGCCCCCCGCCGGTGTCGGCCTTCATCGGGTCGATATCCGCCACGGAGAGGACGTCGGGGTCTTGGGTTTCCAGCGGGATCTCCCCGACCGCCTCCATCCGGGCGGCGTGATCCATCCGGGCTCGGTCGGCGGCTTCCTGGGCGGCGGCGTGCGCGGCCTTCAGGACGGCGGCGTGGTGGCGCTGCCGCATCTTGGCCTGGGCCTTTTCCGACAGGTGGGCGAATTTTTCCTCGGGGAACTCCAGCTGGGACAGATCCCAGCCCTTCGCCTTGGCGACCGCGGCAATGAACTCCTGCTCAGCCTGCAGGCGCTGCTGCCGGAGGGCCTTCCTGGCCGATTGTTTGGCCTCGTAGACGCCCGATTCCTTGTCCTTGGCAATCTGCTCGGCCCTGGCCTTTTTTCGCGCCTCCAGGCGCGCCTGTGCGGCCTGCTTGGCCGTTTCACCCGGCGCCCGGGGTCGGATGCGCAGTCCGGTGAGCGCGCCGCCGGCGCCGCCAATGATGTGGGCGGAGCCGTCCGGGTTTTCACGGATGAGGATGGGCTGCCCCTTCGTGCCTTCGCCATGCGGGTGGATGGTCACCCAACGCTCGTTCGGGCCGAGAGGGATTGCAGCTTTGTATAGGAATTCGACGGAACGGTGCATCCCCCCATGATGGGGTCACGACGCCACCGCCAGATCCTCGATGAGTTTGTTCTTTTTTCGGACGTTTTCAACCCAAGGGATGGCCCGCAGGTTCCATGGAACGTGCAAGCCACAAACCGTCTCGCCCTGAAGCGGCACGATGTGATCGACGTGATGCAGGATGCCGGTGTCGGCGGTCAGGCGGTCTGCTTCCTCGTACACCTCACGGATGGCAGATCGATCGACCCAAGGAGGTGTTGCTCGGACAATTTGCTTTTTTCGAGCCGCGTTCAGCTCCCGTATGACATGCCGATTTTTTTCGACCCATTCCTTCCTGCGCTCCTTCAAGCGGTCGAAATTCGCCACCCAATAGGCTCGCTTCATCTCAGCAAGCCGTTCGGCGTTCTTCGCGTTGTAAGCCCTTACACGCGCCTGTATCTGCTCCCTTTTCAGGATCCACCGCTGCCGGTCGTACTCCTTCCGGGCAGCGCGTTGCACCGGATCTGCACGGCGCCGATTCTCGCAGAGACGATTGCAGAGGACGCAACGCTTGTTGTCGGTTCGGCGCTCGTAGATGTGGCCACGCACGCACGGGCGACCGGTGAAGTAATGCCGGAATCCCCTTTCAAGAGCGACGGAGCGCGGAACGAGGTGGAGCATCAACATGCCGCCGGATTTTGCCATGGACTATGCGAAACCGGGCGCGTAACCGGCGGTTTCGCGCGGTTACGGCCTCCGGTTACGCGGAAAATCAATCAAATCAATGCCTTATGTATGTATGTAACCACGTAACCAAAAAATGGATAGATAGATAGATACGTATGCGCATGCGCATACGCGCGCACGCACACGCGCGCGCACATGCGCGCACGCATGTGGTGTCTATCTTTTTCCCGGTTTCGCGGTTACACGGTTACAACGGCCCGAAACCCGCATGAAATAAAGATTTCTGCGTAACCGGTGAGGAATTACGCGCCGAAACGGCAGTTTCGGGCTGCGAAGGCGCATGAAATAATGATGGGGTCGTGTAACCGTGCCCGTTTCAGGCAGGCAAGCCGGTTACAGCGCAGGCCCGCCCTGACCGTAACGCACCGCCTTGATGAGCACCGGCCCGCTCCCGGCGCCCTTCACCTGCCGGACGAACTCGGCCACCGGCACCGCTCGGATCGACCCCAGAAACCGCGGGTCGTCGTAGTGCTTCAGGAAGGCCGACCGGGCGTCCTCCTCGCTGGCGAACCCGATCATGGCCTTCTGCTCGTCGTCCTTGTCCCACTGGCCAGGCACCCGGGTCATGACCACGTAGACGAACGGCGCATCGGCGTCCGGCCCGACGTAGCAGTCGACCGGGTCGCCATCCAGCCCCTGGGTGCCGACCAGATAGCCGTAGGGGTACAGCATCCGGATCGACCATTCGTTGCCGTCGCGGTCGCGCCCGGATCGCACCGTGCCCACCGGGCATTCGATGGCGATTTCCAGCCCCTGCCAGCGCATCCTGGGCTTCTTGTAGTTGCCGGCCTTGGCCTGGGCTTCCGTTGGCGCGCGCCAGCCGGCAGCCACCGGGTGCGGCCCGGACTTCACGAACAGAATGGGGATAGACTTGCGCATGGGTTCCTTCTTCTCGCCGCGGGCGCGCCCGGCCTTCTTGTAGGCGATGGCCACGGCCTGGTCGCGTGGATAGCCGGACAGAATCAGCTCGGCGATGTTGGCCGAGACCACCTCGTCGGAGTCACCATCAAGCAGCGGCATCCTTCTTGCCCTCCAACAGACGGCGCAGCCATTCGCCAAACTCGGCGTCCTCGCCAGGCTCGTCCTGCAGCACCGGCAGCCAGCGCCCCCGGCAGTGCGGGTGAACGAGCCCGGCGGGCACCCACCAAAGCTCCTCTGGGTCTCGAGGGACAAGGGCGTTGCCTACCCGCTTACGCGGCGCCGACGAGCGCCCGAAGTTGTCCTTCCCGACCCAAACCTGGGTTTCCGGATCCTTGTCCGGGTTGTCCGGCGAGACCACCTCCATGACCCGCCCGTGGATCCGCTTGCAGAAGCCGCAGGCGGACTTGTACTGCTCCACCCGCTCGACCTTCGTGCCGGGCGCCAGGCTGGCGATGTAGCCCTGCGTCTGGCACTCGCCGGCCTCGGTCACCGCGATGCGCCGCCAATCCCGGTTCATGGTGCCGAAGGTGTCCAGCAGCAGCGACTGAAGGGTCTGGCCGGGCGTTCCCGGGATGCGCAGCATCTGCTGCTCGACGTGCTTCTGGATGACGGCGCGCAGCTTCTGCCGGGCGGCAGCCGAGAACGCCGTGACGCGGTCAGCGGCCCGGGTGGCGGCGAAGCTCAGAATGGACTGCTGCAGCGGCGTGAGCGCGAACTGAGCGACCGCCTGTGTTGGGGTCGTAGGCAGGGCCGCGACGATGCGGTCGGCCTGCTTGTCGGTCAGCTTCTCGATGTTGGCCTGCACCTTGCCCATGAGGGTCGAGCGCGTCGCCAGCCATTCGGCCTCCGACTTCAGGACGTCGGCGGGCAGGTATCGCTGCACCAGGTAGTCGACCATCATCATGTAGTCGTCCAGCGTCCACTTGTGCGGCGGCAGGGCCTGCAGGTAGATCTTGACCAGATCCAGCTCCGCCGGCGTCCACCGCTCCATGACGCCAGGCGGCGCCGGCGGCGGTTTCAGGCCGGGATTGTGCTTGTGGCCGGCCATCCAGGCCTGCAGCTCATGCTGGACGGCCTCGACGCGCGTCAGCCCGCGCTCGGTGAACAGCTCGACCAGGCGCCGAACGAACGGGCTGTCCATCGGATCCCAGATCGCGTCGTCGTCGCCGTGATCGTGGATCGCCTTGTAGATTTCGGACAGCGCCCGGTTCGTCTGCGTTTCGTCCAGATTGATGACGTCGAGGAAAAGGCCCATTCAGGCAGTGTGTCGTCACGACACACGAGAAGCCCGCCGGTTCCTCGGCGGGCGGGGGAAGGGTCGCCGTTTCTCGCACGGTATCGGCAAGTCCCGACGCGGGAGGCTCGCCGCAAGGGCTCACGTCTGACTTGCTGCGGGCTGTTTTTCCCGACAGTCCCGCTGCGGGGCCACGTCCAAGAGACATCCGCTCTGCCCGCTAGGGCAGCTCCATTTTTCCGTCACGACGTGCCCGTCAGCGTTTGACGACGATGCGCTCGGTCGCCATTCCCGGCGCCACGCCGATGAACCGGCGCTTGCCGGTCGCGTCCTCGACCAGCATCCCATCCTCGCCGTGCTCGATGAGCTTCAGGCGCTGCTCGGCGCGCTTCTTGTGGCCGAGGACGCGCTCCCACTTCACCTTGTGGCGCTTTCCCTTGGCGCACTCGACCGTGCAGCCGTGGCGCCCATGGGCCAGCACCCGGCCAGACAGCGGGATGCCGGACGGGTGCTCGAAATAAATCTCATCGCCAGGGAACACCCCGTGGCGAGCGTTCGGTTTGCTCTGCTGATCCATCATGGCTCGATTACCAGAACCGGCGGCAGACCGAAGGACTTCTGCACCTCCTCGTCGCCGCCATACTCGACCGGATCGGGGTCGTCCGGGCCGTTGCCGTCGTCTTGACCGCCGTCACCGCCCTCGTCACCGCCGCCTTGGTCGCCCTCCTGACCTTGGTCGTCCTGACCACCATCCTGGCCGTCGTCGCCCGGCTGACCGCCGCCCATGGAGTCCGGGTCGCCGTAGTCCTCGCCCTGCTGCTGCTGCATCTGCTGCCAGACCTGGATGTGCGGCGGGTTGAGCGGCGCCTCGCCCCACGGCACAGGGTCGTAGCCCTGCACGGCCCGGGCTTCGTTGACCGTGAGGATCTGCTTGCGCATCTCCTCCCGCTTGTCCAAGTCCTCCTCGTCCAGTCCAGCCCAGCGGAACACGTACTTGTCCGAGAACTCGGCGACGATGAAGTCCGTGAACAGGTTCTCGAAGTACGCCAGCAGCGGGCGCAGCCCCTTGTCCTTCGACTCGGCCAGCTTTTCCTCGGTGTCGCTGCCAGACAGCGCGGACTTCGACGCCGAGAAGCTCTCGAAATTCAGCTCGTCCGGCGCGATGCCGTAGATGGCGCAGATCAGGCTGGCCAGGAACGTCATCCACTTCGAGAACATCATCTCGTTGACTTCGACGCCGAAATTCTCGAACGACGCCTTCGACTCCTGATCCTTGGAGACCAGGAACGGCATGTTCCAGCGATTCTCGATGCCCCGCACCATGGCATTCCAGTACCGGCGGAACGCCGCCAAGTCCTGCTCGGAGTAGTTGCCGGTCAGGTGCAGGATGCCCTTGGGGATCGAGTTGGAGTCGAAGTATTTCGTGTTGTACGAGAAGGCGTTCAGGAAGCCCGTCACCGTGCGCACGAGCAGCTCGGTCTCCGACAGGCCGTAGCCGGCAGAGTTGACGTCGGTGCGCGGGTTGCGCGGGACATAAATGAGGTCGTCGTAGGTGTAGGCGGTTCGCACGACACCGTTGACCACCTGCAGGGCGAAAATCTCGTCCTCGCCCTTGTAGCCCTGCTCGGTGCACAGCCGGATCGTGGCGCCGTCGACCGCATACAGGCCGTCCAGCCCGAGATTCTTGTCCCGCTTCCACTCGGTCTCGATCGGAGCCGAGTCCAGAACCAGCGAGTCCCGAACCAGCTTCGCCATGAAGCTGGAGAAGTCGTCGCGCTTCAGGCGCATGCGCCGGCGCGGGTTCTTTTCCCAGCCGCAGTGCGAGAAAAAATCCTGCAGCAGTAGGATCGACTGCTTCTCGTCCGGGCCGATCTTCTGGTTCCGGTCGCGCAGGCGGATCTCGAAGCCCACGCCGGTGTCGCTTTCGCGCACCCGGCAGAACCGCTGCACCTGCCGGATCCGGGTCAGGACCAGGCCGGACAGGATCGGAGTCTGGTCGACCATCTGCCGCATCGCGTCAAAGCCCAGCGGGCTGGGCTTCTCGTAGTATTCGCCCAGCATGGCGATGTTGCGGTCGTCGACCCAGATCGACTGCATCCCAGGATCGCCGCGCTTGGCGGCGTTCGACGGGAACGGGACGAGCTTAGTCCCGACCATCGATTTCTGCATCTCCTGCTCGGCGAGGTCGTTCCGGATCCACTCGATGACCGGCATGATGTCTTCGCGCGGGATCAGCTCGGACGCCAGGCGCGGCGTGTGCGCCTTCTGCAGCTCGGCCTGGGCGTCGAAACGCTCCGACGCGGGCGCCTCGGGATTGAACGCGATGGAAGTGGCTTTGTCGCTCATTCCACCATGGTCGCGTCACGACAGGCCCGGCGGCGCGCCGACCATCCTGATTAATCAAATTTGATGTATTATTGCGTTATCCACACAACAGGGGAGAAACATGATCGGCAAGTATCACCCCATCGGCACCAGGGTGGTGGTCGACACCAAAGGATGGCACCAACCAATTCCCGAGATCGACGGCAAGGCCGGACTCATCATGTCGGAATACGGCCAGCACCAAACCGCCACCGGCATCTATTGGGGATACATCGTCCGCCTCGACAGCGGCCAGATTATCGTCGCCAGCCGGCGCCTGCTTGACCTGGCCGACGAGAAACCGGCCAAGGCGCCCAGCCCGCCACAGAACCGCGGAGACCTGGACGACAAGGTGTCGTGGGACGACTGCCCGTGGCGACCGAGCGAGGCGGCATGAGCCGGTTTGCCCAGCTGAACGAGCACCGCAGGCCGGTGCCGAACAAACTCGCCGCGCGGGAGCTGAGCGCCATCATGGCGCCATTGACGAACGCCCTGATCGCCTTCCGCCTCGGGCGCGGCAGCGACGACCACTACAACGACCTCGCCGCGGCCTTCGTCATCGCCCAGGAGATCGCCGCGCTGGTGCCGCGCCACCGGCCCCTGCAGGCTGAGCTGCAGCCGTGCGTGCAGGCGCTGCACCGCATCTGGGAGCGCCGACGGCAGCGCACCATCCCAGACGCCCCGTACACCGGCCTGCCCGAGGAAATCGACGAGGTAGAGAACGGCGTCCAGATATACCGCGGCCTGCTGCTGGCCACGCCCGGCAAGACCGTCCTGCGAGCCATCAGCCGCGCCATGGACGCCATCAAGCGGGCCGAGCCCGCCCCGGAGGTGGCGGCATGAAGCTGAAACGCTGCCCGCGTTGCCAGGAAACCATGGCGGCAGACCTGACCAACTTCGCTCCCAGGGACAAGCGCGGGCGACTGGACGGCTGGTGCCGGATCTGCCGCAGCGAGGATCAGATCGCCCGATATCACCGACGCAAGCAGCTCACGACACCGGCACAAACATGACGCAGCCGGGGTCACGTGGCCGCACGACCATGTGGCGCTCGGCGCAGGTTTTCGTCTCCTCGTTGAACGCCAGGCAGCGCCCGCACACCTCCCCGGCGGGCAGATCCTCGACCATCTGCAGCACCGGCTCAGGCAGGCCCGGCATGACATCGCTGACCGCCGCCCGCCGGGCGCTGACCTCGTCCTCGATCGGCATGACGAACATGGACGTGCCGTGGGCGCGCGCCCAGGCGACGTCGCAGAGCATGTTCGCATAGCTGGTGTGCGGGTCGATGCCGACCTTCACCACCCGGCGCCGGTACTTCTTCTCTTCCTCGTCCTTCTCGGCAACCAGCGCGGTCTTCGTGAAGTGCAGGAACGCCAGATCCTTGCAGACCGAAACGGTCTTCCGGACGCCCTTCTCGAACACCTCCTGCACGAGCGCCGCAGGATCCGGAAACAGGCACAGGCGCTTGACGAACCGCGCCATGGACACCTGCATGCACTTGTACTGGTCGAGGGTGACCGTGTACCGGTCGCGCTCTTCTTCCGACGTGCGGCGCTCCGAGACGTCCAGCTTCGGCGCGTCGCCCCAGCGCAGCATCTCGTCCTTGATGTCCGCGTAATTCGCCAGGAACACCCGGCCCTGGTGGCGCTGCGCGAAGCGCTTCGCGTCGTTGTAGTTGGGCAAGGTTTCCACGACGCAGCACTGCACGCCGTACTGCTCCATCAGCTCCGAGCACCTGGCGAACGGGTCGGCGTCGTAGATGTACTCCAGGTGCACCACCGCCTGGCGTCCGTCCGGCAGCCGCTCCTTGATAATGGCCACGTTGAAGTTGCCCATCTGGTCGATGCCCATGAACGTGCCGCGGGCGCGCTGCTTCCACACCAGCCCCGCCTCCATCCCGAGCCGGGCGCAGTCGTTCAGGATTTCCAGGGTCACCGGCACCTGGGACGGGTCGGTGTACGGCTTGCCGAGCTTGCGGTTATAGAAGTTTTTGAGGTCGTCGGCGGAGTTGTAGGCCTCGATGATCTCCCGCGGCGTGATCGTCGGCGACAGGAACTGAGGGTAGTGCAGCGAGACGATCTCCGCGTCCGGGTTCTTCGGGATCCACTCGCCGTCCTGCGGGTCGTCGATCCAGCCGCCGCAGTGCTTGCAGACGTACCGGTAGTCGCCTAGCACGGTCGCCGTGGTGCCGTCGGCGCGCCGGATCTCCCGCGGATATTCCGGGTCGAAGCGGATGCAGTCGGGGAAATACTCGTCCAGGACATTCCCCTGCCCGCACGACGGGCAGCGGGTGTGGAACTGGTGCTGGGTGCCGCGCTTGTACCAGAAATTGATGTCCTCGTCCGGCCAGTTGGCAGTCGACCCCATGAGGGTGAACCGGACGTCAGACGCGGACAGGCGCTCGCGGGTCTTTTCCATTTCTGCGATGGACATTTCCTGCACCTCGTCGAACGAGAGCACGTCCATCGGAAACGACTCGGTCATGGCCTTGCCGGACGTCCACAGAAAGTGGAACCGGCTGCCGCCCATGTTCCGGATGAGGATGTTGCCCTCCCCGGTACGGCGCCGACCACCGGCGTCGTCGGCCACCATGCGCTCGTAGGCAGCCGGTACCGTCCGCACGATCGGCATGAACCGCTCGGACGACTTGGCGCCGGCCAGCTTCATATCCGGCAAGTACATCCCGATCTTGCACGGCTCGAACTTCAGCGCGAGATAGATCGCCGCCAGCATTTCCATGACGGTGAAGCCGACCTGCGCGCACTTCTGCATCACCACCGTGCGCCCGTAGGCCTCCTTCTTCGTCGACGGGATCTGCTCGTAGACGAAGCGCATGCTCGGGCGGTTGGACAGGGTGAACGGCTTGCCGTCCACCTTCAGGCCGGTCGACTCGAGCCGCTCGCACCACTGGATGAAGGTCTCGTCCTCGCCGATCACGCGCTGCGACGACGACAGCTCCACGTGGTGGTCGAGGAACTCCGCCAGCACGCGCTGCTGGTACGACAGCTCGTCGAGATTCTCGGCCTCATCCCGGAACGACGCCGGCAGGTGCGGGTTGCAGAACGAGTCGAACTGCCAGACGGACCAGTCCGGATCCGTCTGCCCGGTCTTGAACAGCTTGTAAAACCCGTTGCGCTTGCCACGCGGAGTCGACAGCAGCCATGCGTCGCCCTTGTAGACCTTCAGCGACGGGCGCAGCACGTCCTCCCACAGATCCGCCAGGCGGTCGGCCCGGGCGGCGTCGTCGACCACGATCGTGCCGTACTGCTCGTAGCACTCCGAGAAGTCGTCCAGGGCATAGAAGTCGATCAGGCCGGACGCCAGCTCGACTCGCTTCGCGTTCACCCGGCGCTTGATGGCCGGCTCGACCAGCCGCAGGATCCGGCGCCGATCCTCGATCAGGTCGGACGTGGTCGCCGAGAACCACGCCACCGGATAGCCGCGCAGCGCCCCCTGCCGGCCAGCCAGCAGCACCTCGATGCCCAGCGTGGTCTTGCCGGCCTTCTCGCCCATGGCGACGACGTTAAACCGGCTGGCGCGGCTCAGGGTCTTCTGTTGAGCGGGATGCGGGTCAGGAAGGATGACTTTGATCTCGGCCATCAGGCCAGTGTCGCATCACGACAAAAATGAGTAGCCCCGCCGGAGCGGGGCTGTGCGTCAGGTCTGCACGTGGATGACTGAGTGTCCCTTTTCCGCCGCCCACTTCTTAGCCTGCTCCTTTGCCTCAGAGTAGGAAGTGCCGGACTGCGCCATGAAGAAGTGCTCGCCGGGTTTATCGCCGTGCTTACCGAAGTCGTGCGACTTGTGAGGCGAGAAGAACCACATCCCGCGACCGGACGGCTTCTTGCCATGGGTGAACTGGTAGTGGTCATCTCCGCGCACCTCGACGGAGGACGCCGGGATCTTCTTGTTCCCGCCGTCGGCGGTCGGCTTGTTCTTCGCTTCACTTTCACGAAGCATGCTCGCAATGACTTCGTGTTGATTGGCGTGCTTTTCGTGATACGCGCGGATAACATCGTTCTTCGCGCGCTTCGCTGCGGCCTTGTGAACCAAGGCAGCATGCTGGTGATAATCCGACTCTCCTGCTAGGTGCGCGACTTTGGTGGCACGTTCAGAATCCAGGAGGATTTTGCGCTCTTCAGGATCGGAGGACAGTTTCGCAACATGCTCCGCCATAGAGATAGGCTGAGACCCAGAAGAATGCCAATATTTATCCTCGTGCTCCTTCAGACGGTCAGCGGCTGATTTGCCAGCCGCGCCGGCCTCGCCGGACGAATTCTGGCCGTGCTGCTGCTTCCAGCCTTCGAGAATCTTTGCATAGGCCGCGGCACTTTCCGGACCGGGCGTCCCACCGGAATGCTGGACGTGGTCGTTTTGGACCAGCATGTTCCCGAGGGCCTTGTTGTGCACCACCGACTTCCCGTCGCTCTGGCCGACATAGACCCCGACCGTTTGTGTTTTCGGGTTATCCGGGTGCGGGATTTTGACATGCTGTCCAGGCACGAACCCCGAATGAGGATGCGGCGTGTGTTCGACAGAATTCAGCTTCGACGCGCGCATCACGGGCTGCTTCGGCGCGGCAGCCTGCCGGCTGTCCTCGTGCGCCTGCACGTAGGTGCCGTCCTTTCGGGTGTAGGCGGAGACGTGGGCCTTCGCCAGCGTTTCGAGCTGGCCAGCGGTTTCAGGTCGACAGAAGAAATAAATCGGGGCCTTCATGGGGTTCCTCGCAATTTCCAGGAAGTCTCGCATCACGACCAGGCTGCTCACTCACCGATGACCGTGACGTGGATCTTACCGCTTGACTTCTTGCCACGACGCGTGGCCCGCTTGCGCGGCGCAGCGCCGGCCCGGCGCGCCGCCGGCTTCTTTGCCGGCAGGAAGTCGTCGTCGAAGTCGAACAGGCTGCCGCTGGCGCGCCGATCCCCGGCATACGGCGGGGTCGGCTGCAGGTCGGACATGATCGACCAGACGCGAGAGTAGGCACCGTGCAGGCGATGGTCGAGAACCGTGGCCTTGAAGTTGCCATACGCCATGGCGGCGACGTGCTCGGCGAGCTTGGCCGCAACGGTGTTGCGACTGACCACCGCCCGGTAGCGGTAATCCGAGGTCAGGCTTTGCCGCACCTTGACCCCTGGGAACACGCGCTCAATGTCCCCGGGACGGCGAGCGCGCACCAGCAGCTGATCTGGCTTGCAGTCTTTGTGAACGATGGACAGGAAGGCGTCCGGCAGGCAAATCCACATAGCGGTCTCCAAAAAGTTGACCGCAGTGTAACTCAAATTTGAACAATAAGTGGCTGAAATTGCTCAAAAAATACTAGCCTGTCCGGATTGGGCCTTTTTGGGCGGATCGCCCGCACCAATCGCCTGCGCCAGCCCATGGTCGGTCGCCATGTTCAGCAAGTCGTACAGCTTGCCCTTCGGGCACAGCGAGACCGCTTGCGACTCCCAGCCCATGGCGGCGGGCGTCCCGCCCACGCGCACCGCCCGGTACATCCTGGCAACCGACGTCGTGCGCTTGAAGTCGCCCACGAACCCGACAATCCGCAGCTTCAGGCCCGTCTCCTCGAAGGCCTCCTTCAGCGCGGTCGCCTGCAGGGACATCCCCGGCTCCGCCGTGCCCTTCGGGAACGACGCCTGGTAGCCGCCGAACTGGTTGGTCGGGTGCGTCAGCCATACCCGCCCGTCCGGCTCTTCCACGATGACGCCGGCGCTGATCTTCATGCCGGGCGGCACGTGCAGAGGCGGCTCATCGAGGTCGTCGTCCACCCCGTCGTAGTATTCCCAGCCCTCGTCGGTCTTGGGGTGGTCGGCCCAGGGCGACAGCGGGACGCCGTGCAGCTCCGCCGGCACGGCGCCGCCAGGCACGAAGGTCGCCACGGCCTCCGGGTCGGACCAGGTCGACGGCGGCGTGGGCTTGGACGGGTAGTGGATCATGACCTGCTGGCCATAATGGTCAGGCTCCGGGTGCGGCTTGGCGCCAGCCGGAAGCGGCTTCTTGTCGACAGGCGGAGCCGGCGGCGGCGCAACCTTGGCCGAGTGCGCGCCAACGGCGGGCGGCTTCGGCTTGGCCGCGGGCGCCTTGGTCTCGTGCGGCTTGACGTAGGTGCCGTCCTTTCTGGTGTAGCCCTTGACGTGGGCCTTGAGAAAAACAATAGGCTTCACCGAGGATACCCCATCAAAAGCTCGGCCACGCTGCCCAGCGCGTCCCGCAGGTGCTGCTTGGCAGCCGGGTCGGACAGGCGCCCGGCCTCGTGCTCGACCGCCACGTCCGTGATTGAGCGGGCCAGCTCGAGGAACAGAGTCTCGCCAGGGTCGGCGTCATCGGCCACGGCCAGGACGCGCCGGATCTGGGCACCCAGGGATTGCTTATTCCATGGCAGGGCAGCAAAGTCACCAGAGCGGCCCATGAAAATGTCGCCCCACTGGCGCGCAGCCGCGCGGATCCGCCGCTTTGCCTCGTCGCCCGAGAGCTTGCCGCGGTTGTAGTCGGTTCGGATCCCGATCACCTCGGTCGCAAAGTCCCTGACCAGGCCATTCACGACAGTCGGGTCGCCAAGGGACGGCTTGCCGCCCTCCGGCCACCCCAGATCCTCCTGCCGCCCGCGGTCGGCAGCCCGCTCCCGAGATCCTTCAATTTCGCGTTTGTCCATATCGATACCTGGTTACTTCGGCAAGCCAAGGTCGGGTGGCAGCATGAGCACCTCAAGCTCGAGCCGCTCGCCGTATTTCGATTCGTCATTGACCATTTGTTTCGACAGTATCACGAACCGGGCATTCGGCAGAGTGGTGACCTCCTTCTCGGACTTGTAAGAACCCGAGCCGAACGACTCCACCCCCCGGGCACCCTTGGCGTACCTGATGACCACCCGGTGTTTGCCAAAGCTCTTTGTGGCGGTCGGAGAATACGACGCGCACATCGGGCCGGTGGCCTGGAACACGGTGCCGTCCGGCGCCGAGAGGATCTTCTGCACCATCGAATCCGTCATATTCTGCCACCGGTAGATCGTCGTGCCCTCCGGTTGCTCGGTCGAGTAGTCAAGCGCGGCCTTCGCCACTTCGGCCAGGGAGTGGCCAGAGTGGTCCTCCTTTTTCCCCTGGCGGAACAACTCGTTGTAGGAGCCGGACGCCTGCACGGAATCGATAAAGTGCTTCGCCAGCGGCGGCGCATTCTTGTACCGATCGTAGGCTGCATCGATCGCCGCTTTGGTGAGGTGCTGGGTCTTCTTCGGCTTCAGGTGCTCGACCGAGCTGACGGAGCCCAGCGCCACCCAGAAGCCGAGCTTCTCGTTGGAATTGGCGCTGCTGACCGTCGTGCCGAACGGCTTCGGCGGGAACGCCGCGTCCAGCGCCTCGACCGTCGAGACCTCCTGGGCATGGAACAACTTCAGCGGGCGCGGCGGGTTGGCGATCTCGTCCAGGTGCTGCACCAAGTCCTGGTGCAGCTGCACGACGTGCTTGGACGGGTGCTCCGAGATCGGGAGCAGCTTGCCGGTCTTCTGCCCGGTCTCCTTGTCGATCTGCTCGAACTTTAAGCCCCTCAGCGCCGGCAGATTGCCCTGCTTGGCGATGGCCAGCATTTCCTGCTCGATGGCAGTGTTTGCCTGGTTGATGTAATCCTTCGAGGACAGGCCCTTACCCGGCCCGTGCCAATTCAAGAAATCGTGCGCACTGGGCAGCTTCTCTGGGTCAACCGGCAGCTTGGTCGGATCCAGGCGCTTCTTCTTTTCCTTCTCGGCGAACTTGGCAGCCTGCGGGTACTGAGCGAGCAGGTCCGCCTTGCGCGCGAGCAGGGTATCGATGAGCTTCTTGCGGTTCGCCTCGCTGCCCGGCCCGTACATCATGACGACGGCGCGCAGGGCCTCGTCGTCGATGGCCGCGATCTTCGCCACGCCGGCGGCAATGTCGGCCTCGGAGATGCCGGCGAACATGGCCGAGGCCTGCGGGTTGATGTTCGGGTCAAGCAGCGTCTTGGTCTCGTTGACGGTCGGCGTGAACGGCTTCTTCTTGCCGCGGGCGCGGTACGCGAGCGACGCGCCGACGTCGATGCGTACCGGCTTGCCGTCCGGCTTGAGCATGACGTTGTCGTGCACCTTACCGGCAACGTCGTAATTCGCCAGCCAGGCATCGGCGGCGAAGCCCGCCTTCACGCCGTGAACCTGGCCGGATGCGAGCGCCGCGGCGTCGTGCTTCAGCTCCGGATCCATCAGGCTGGCGATGCCGATCTTCCCGTCCCTGGAGATGAGCCGCGTGAAAGGCACATCCACCCCGGCCAGGGCGTAGAGCTTCGCGGCCAGCACCTCGGAACGGGCGTGGTCGGGATCCTTCGGGAACTTGCAGTAGTACTGCGCGCCGTCCGGCGCCGCGAACACGCCGCCGGGATTCGACCCCTTCTGGCCACCGACCTGCTTCCAGCCGTCGATGCTGATCGGGGAGCCGCCAGACTGGACCTTGTGCCAGTGGCCATCGTGGAATACGAGCATGCCGTCGGCGCCCTGCTTGATGTCGCCCTCCTTCGGGCCGTCGTCGGCAGCCTTGGCCGGCTCTGCCTGCGTCTTGACCTGGACGCTAACCACCTTCGGCGCACGCGACGGCAGACCGACTGCCTCCTTCGCGAACGCGACCGCCTGATCCTCGGTCGAGTAGAAATTCACCACCGGCTGGGCATCGCCGGCTTGGGTGTTCTTCACCGTCACGCCCCACTTCCCGTCGGCGTGCTTGTGAACCATCGCCGCCATGCCGGCGTCCTGGTTGAAGAAGGAATGCGCCAGCTCGGGCTCGGGCTTGGGCTCGGGCTTGGGCAGCATATACGGCTTCCAGGGGATCTTCTTGACGTACCCGATCTTGCCGCCCGGCTTGGCGACGGCGATCTCGTAGTCCAGGTGCACCATCGGCACGCCGTTCTGGTTGAGCTTGACCACCCCGGAATGAGACTCCGTGGTCATGAACGCCCCGGCCTGCGTCCAGGATACCTTGTCGCCCGGCTTGACCCCGACCTCGGCCATCTTGGCCTGCATTTCGGCGCCGCTCTTTTTCGCCGTCTCCGCGGAGATCGCCTTATGGGTGTGGTACAGGCCGACCAGAACAGGGTAGACGTGCTCCTTGTACTCGGGGGAGCTGACGTAGCCCGTCCACGTCATGCCCAGGTCGGTGGCCCGCTGCTTCGCCCAAATGAGCGCGTCCTGGTAGGAGTCGAAGTGCGGCACCTGGACCGGCGTCGCGGCCTTGGACGGCGCCGCTGCGCCATTGCCGCCCGACAGGATCCCGTCGACGCGCAGCAGGTACGGCCCGCTGCCGACGACCGACACGCTGATGCCGGCGGCCTGCGCATGCAGGGCGAGCGACTCGGCCTTGTCCTTGTCGCCGAACATCACCGGGTGGCCGTTCTTGTGCTCTGCCAGCAGCATGCCGTGGGCGGCGTTTTCCGCCACGCCATAGCCGGCGGCGTGGACGGCGTCGGTGATCTGCTTCTTCTTCGCCGCCACCTGCGCGGCCATCTCGGCCAGCTTGGCCTGCGCATCCTGCCCGGCGGGCTTGACCGAGACCACCTTCGGCGCCGGCTTGGCGCCCTTCATTGCCGCCAGCAGATCGGCGGCGATCTTGGCCTGCTTCTTCCCGTAGGTGTTCGACCCGAACTTCATGGCCTCGATCGCGGCCACGTCGCCCGCGTCCGCGGCGTTTTTCAACGCGTCGATCTTCTTGTTGTGGCTGGGAGCGTTCGAGTTGCTGGGCGGCAGGTAGTGCTGCGCCCAGACCTCGTCCGGCCAGGGGTTCGGACTGGCGGGCTTTTTAGGTTCGGGAGCAGGCGCCGTCGCAGGAGGAACATCAGACGCGGGCTTGGCCTGCGTCGCCTGTTCGGCTGGCGCGTCGGCGCTCGGCGCATTCAGGTGGCCCAGCCCGCCGACCGCAGCCTGCACCTCGGCCATCAGCTGGTCGCGCTTGTCGCTGGGCAGCGAGAAAAAGGCCTTCCACTGGCCGGGCGTCGGGTTCTGGCCGGCCAGCGCGGCCTTCTTCCACATCGACACCGCCGCCGACAAAGACGCGGCGGACTGCAGCTCGGCAGCCAGGCCCTTGACCTTGTGCACCTGCTCGTGCGGATCCAGCGCGTGAAACGCCGGGTCAGCGTGTAGCTTCTTGACCGCCGCCGCCTGGTAGTGGGACAGCGCGACATGGTGCGCGTCGTGGGGTGCCGGCTTGTCCGGGTTGACCTTGTGCCAGCGCGGAGGGTTGCCGTAGAGGGCATAGCCGGCCTGATTCTTGATCGACTTCAGGAACAGGATAGGCCGGCGCAGGAGGGAAGTAATCGCGTCCATTTGAACGATCGTAGGGTCACGACGGGCGCGGGCGGCGTCCCTGCTCGTGCCAGTAGTAGGCATGATGGTCGACCACGCCGCCGCAGCGCCGGCAGCGGTACTTCCGGCGCAGCGGATCGTCGTCGGACAGCGGCCCGAAGTCGTGCCAGTCGCAGCCGTGGAGCCGATACTGGTTAGCCTTCACGTCGTCCCAGATCTGCCGCATGTCATCCCGGGACAGGCCCGTCATGGACGCCATGGCGCCGAGGAAGTCCCTGCTCATTGCCTTCCTCCTGGCGGCGGGATCCGGCCAGTGACGGTAAACATGAACCCCGGGTGATCAAAGTCCGGGTCGATCAGCCCGTGCACCCACGCCGCGGCAGACCAGAGCAGATCGGCCACGTCGAGCAGCCAGTCGGGCCATCCGTTGCGCACGGCGACATCCGGGCACGGGCCGAACGGATCGCCCAGGTAGACCGGCACGATGCCGTAGAACCGACCGAAGTGGGTGTAGCGGGTACCGATTTCGGCAGCGGGAACGCGGTCGAACAGGATAGCCATGAGGGGGAGCGTGAGGTCACGACGCGCCAGGCGCTAGGCCGGGCTTGCGCCCGGCGCGGGTTAATGATCAAGCCGACGGGTACGCATCACTTCGGTCCTCGATCGTGGCGAATGTCGCCCCAGGCACCGATGCGGCAAGCGCCCGGCCAACCTCAACAGCCTGACGAATATTCGGGAACTCGCCATACTGCGAGCAAGACGCCATCCCTTTGCCGTCACTTTGGAAGTGGGTAACGACAAATCGCTTCACCGCGCGCACGCGGAACTCGTTCTCAGCTTTTGCTTTCATTTCACAACTCCGTCCGCCCCCGCAGGGGCATTGATGCCGGGAACCGCCCGGCGCGGTCCTACGAATCGGAACGCTTACACCGCCTCCTTCGCGGCGCGCTCAGCCTCCGCCTCGATGGCCTGGATGTACCGGACGACAGTGGGCGAGAAGCCCGTGATCCGCGTCCACTTGCCGTAGCCGACCCCGTTCGCGTAGTGGCCGACGTTGACCATGTAGCCGCGGGCAGCACCCGGCCCGACAACGGCGTCGGTCGACTGCTCGTCGGTGATGACGATCAGCCGGTCGGCATCCGGCGCCATCGCCTTGGCCTGCGCGACCGCGATGCCCAGGTAAGTGCCCATATGCGGTTGAGAGCGGGTGATCGCGTCGGCCAGCGCCATGCCGGAGCGCGGCGGAACATCGACCACCACGTCCGAAAACGAGAGCACCCGCGCCGACTCGGCGATGCCGCGCACCAGGATCGCCAGCGCGCAGGCCGCGTCCAGCCGGGTGAGGTCGGAGTGCCGGGACAGGCGGCTGTTCATGGATCCCGACACGTCGACCAGCAGGACGGTCTTGCCCGGCATCTTTGGCATCCCCAACAGCGCCCGGCCCATGGCCGCGTCGATCCACTCCTCCCACGCCGGCACGGCGCGAGCAGCAGCGATGAACTGGAACGGCAACGCCCGGGACTTCGCCGCGCCGGAGAGTAGCGCGTCGCGCACCAGCCCCTCGTCCACGCCGGCCTCGTGCATGTTGCGCAGGTTGCGCAGTAGGGCGACGTACCCGAGCTTTCCCTCGCGCAGCAGGCGCTCGAAGGTCTCGCGCTTGTCAGCGCCCGAGGACAGCGCCACCTCCCAGGTGTCCGGCGTCTTCAGCTCGCCGCGCAGCAGCCGGCCCCAGAGCGCCCCCTGCTCGGCATCCGCCGGCTTCGGGCGCACCATGCGCAGCACGTCGGCCAGCTTCACCTGATACGGGCGGTTGTACTTGGCGAGCTGGTACTCATCGAACTTGGTGAACGCCCGGGCGAGGCCCTTTTTGACCTGCGCCGCGATCGGCACCCGGCCATTGGCCCAATACAGGGCCAAGAACTCGGCCAACTCGTCGGCGCGCTGGATGACCCGGAATAGGGCGGTTGCCACCAGGCCCGGCACCTTGGCCGCGCCCGGGTGGCGGGTCAGCTCACGCACCAGATACAGCGGAGCATGGCGCAGCTGCATCTCCGAGCGGGCCTCGACCGCCAGATCGGCGACAGCGAGCGGGTCACATTGGGGCACCAGCCGCTTGATGCGGTCGGCGACGTCCTCGCCGGACTCGTAAAAGGACGACTCCCACAGCAGGCAGGCGAGCACCGTCCGGCGCAGCTGGTCGATCGGCGGCAGAGTGATGGCCGGCCCGCCCTGGTGGGTGCGCGGGCCATTGGCCGGCGGCGGGTAGGTTGGTACGCATGACACCTCCAAATGAAAAACGGGCCGCAACAAGTGCGACCCGTCTGGGAAAAGCGGGGGAATGACCGGGGCCGGGTTTTTGAGCTGCTGCTCTACCACTTGAGCTACAGCCGACCGCCGCTAGGCGGGCGACTGGCGGGGCTCGAACCCGCAACATGCGGCTGGCGAAGTAACCGACTCCTGCACCACCCAACGGATCGCGGGAAAAGTCGAGTCCGGATTGCTTTCACCCAAACGAAGTAACCGGACTCTTCACCACGCGAAAACTGCATCCCGGCTGCCAGGGCAGCCAGGGAAAACCTTGTCGGGCAAGAGCCGAGCGCGGTTCGCGCTCAATTCGAAGTAGCCGCGCTCTGCAGCACCGACAGGCAGATTTTAATCGGATTTGAGCAAGCCGTGACGGATGAGATTGAAACAAGGCGCTACTGAAACGGGTTGTCCAGCAGGCCGGCAATCACCATCGCCCCCACCGCAACCACCACGATGGCCAGCACCAGCGTGACCGCCACGCTGATCCCGAACTCCCTAGCGTACACGCGTCGCCCGCGCTGTCCGCAGCAGATAGGTCGTCGAGATTTCATGCAGGTGCGCCCGATGTGCGCCCGAAAGAGCGAAGCCCAGCCGGACAGCCGCGAAACCCAACGGCATCCGGCGCCCAAACACCAGTGTCCGAGTCCGGTGAATGTACACCGTACATACCACGTCGGCGAGTTACCGGGCGTTTCTGGAGGTATGCCACCAGTTGAACGCCCGCCGCAGCAGGTAGCTGCGCACCAGCGACACCGCCGTGAACAGCGCCCCGATGGCGAGGTTGTCGGCCAGCGACGGGCGCAGACCGAACAGCGGGAAGATCGCCAGCTGCGCGAGCAGCGCCACGACGTAGCCGACCGCCACGTTGACGACCGCCTCGAGCAGGCTGGCGCGCCGGGACTGGCCGCTCATGGGCGCTCCGAAATATCGACCGCATCAGGCCCGAGCACCTGCACCGCGATCTGGCGACCGATATCCTCCGGGACAGCGCCGCAGACATTACCGACGTAGAGCGGCTGCGCGACGTAGCCGCTCGGCTCCATGTCCAGGTAGCTGACCTCGGGATCCGGAATTGCTGCCAGGACCGTGAACACGAAAACCCCGGGATGCTCGCGCGCAAACGCATTCACCTCGTCGGGCAGCTTGTCGACCAGGACCGCGTAGCGCGGGCGGTAGGTGGAAGGCGGCAGGTCGGAAAGTTTCAGGATCTTCAGCGCGCTCACGGCTTCCACCCCGCATCCTTGGCCTGCTTGGCCCGGGTCTTGTCCAGCGAGTCGAGCGCCGCCCGCAGGTCGTCCAGATGCGCGTCGGTCAGCGCGCCGCCGTTGACGACGATCCGGGCGAACAGCTCCAGCGGGCGCAGCGCCAGCACCTCGTCGGTCAGCAGCGGTCCGCGCTCGCCCCAGAACTCCTCGCCGCGGATCACGGCCTCGTAGTGATCGAGCATCGCGGCCACCAGGCTGGCGACGCGAGGGTCGGCCAGCGCCGCGGGGTTTTTCTTGCGGACGGCGTCTCGAACCGTCTTTTTCAGGTATTCGAAGTCTTCGGATTTCATGGGTCACCTCAGTAGATGCTGCCCGGATGGCCGGGCGCAGACGGATAGCCGGCCCGCGCCATGTCGGCTGCGCCGGTGCCGGTGTAGGGCTGCGGCGCGCTGGCGCCCAGGTGAAACTTCGCCAGCTCGGCCTGATCCTCGTAGATCCGGCGCAGCTCCTCCCGGGCCGCACGCAGCGCCTCGGCCTGCCGCTCGCTCTGGCCGCGCCACATGTCGCGGTTGCGCTCGGTGCGCCGCAGGCGCTCGATCAGCGCGAGCGCGTCGCCAGGGTGGACGGGAAAGCGAGTGCCGCGCTCCATGGCAGCCAGCGCGGCGCGCTCGAGATCCTGCAGGATTCGGTCGGTCGGGTCAGTCATGCCGCACCCCCCGACAGGCGAACACGGGCAGACGAACGGCGGTGCCGCAACCGTGGCGGGCGGCAGGACGCGAAGCTCATGTACATGGCAGTGAACAAGAAGCCGAGGTTAACGATATCCTCCGAGCGAAAGCCGCCCAGGACGGCGCGGGCGACCACGCCGGCGACGAAGAAGAACAGGTTGCACCAGCGCAGGAACGCGCCACCCTCGCCGAGCACGGCGATCAGGGCGTCAGACCGGGCAGCCAGCACCATCAGCACGGCCTGCAGCGAGCAGACGACCAGCACCGCGATCTTCATCGCATGCATGGGGCTCTCGGCCAACAGGAACCGGGCCAGCACGACCGCGGAGAACCCCCAGGCGCACTGCTCGGCCCACCAGCGCGGCCACCGGCCAGTAGCGTCGACGACCCACTGGTGCGCGGCGACCACGCGCGAGTCGAGATAGCGGAAGGCCCTCATGGCTGCCGCACCTCGTCGGGCACTTCAGCCCCGAACTTGGACGCCACGAAGGCACGCATGGCGGCGATCAGGTGCGTCGGTCCGCCCATACGGTAGCGATTGGTGCCGAGGCCCATGTCGGCGAAATAGCGCGGCGCCATGCTGTCCGGGTCGACCGAGAAGGTGCCTCGCTCGCGCTCGATGATCGGGCCACCGTGCTGCCACTGCATCGACGGCTCGAAAATCTGGTAGTCCTGCCGGAATGGGTTGCTGGGCACTAGGCGGCACACGGTGCGGCCACCCTCCGTGACCAGCTCGCAGCCCCGGAAGGTCGGGTCGAGCGTCATGGTCGGGAACAACTCGTGCGCCCAGACCCAGACCTCGCCGGCTTGCGCCACCCAGTAGTCGAGCAGACCGCCGGACAGCTCCGCAACCTTCATGCGCGACCTCCCGCCTCTTGCTCGGCCTCCGCCTGCTTGGCAGCGGCCAGAAGCTGGTCGGCATAGTGCGGCCACGCGTGAGCCAGATCCCGCAGGGAGACCACGCCAGACAAGAACGCGTCCACCATGTCTTTGATCTTCGCCCGGTCTTCATCCGAGCCGCGATGCGCGACTTCCAGCAGCGCCATGGCGCGGTCGAGCCGTTGCAGCGCCAGCAGAACCAAGGCCGGGCTGCACACGCTCACGAAATCGGCGGTGGCCTTGTCCAGCAGGGACGCGTCGAACGGCTGGCCGGCAGCCTGTGCCGCACTGCGCTCGGCAAGCAGCCGGGCCGCGGTCTGGGCAGTGGCGCGCAGAGCGTCTAGGTCGAACTCATGTGCAGTAGCTTCCATTCCTTTCCTTTTTCGCGGCAAGGGCCGCACGCAATACCGGCGCCACTTCGGCGTCGAAAATCTCCCGGGCGGCGCGCTCGAGCGCCTTCCGGGCGTCCGCCCCGCGTTTTGCCTCCACGCGGGACAAGTAACCGCGGCGCGCTTCCCGGTCGGGCAGCTTCGCCACGTAGCGCGCCTCGCATTCGGCGCGCCATTCCTCGGAGCTGCTCGAGACCTCGCGGCCATCGCGCAGCCGGACAACACGGTCAGGCCTCATGAGGGCATCGGCGCGAAAAAGACGGCCACGATAGCCGCGATGCAGAGCATCATGCCAAGGACGCCGATGGCCAGACGAACGCGGATCTCGAACCGCTCCCGGCGCTCGGCGCGCCGCTTCATTTCGTCGTACATGTCGGGTTTGTGCCCGGCTGGCGCCCGGGTGGCGCGGCGGCGGGAAATTCGCAAGCCGCGGGCGGGGCTTACCAGCGCAGGCGTCAGAGTTTTAATCAGATTTGAGTATGCCATGAAACCGCCCGGCGTGCCACGCATCACGCGCCGAGCACAACATCACGACGGTCAATCCGCATCGGCGGCTTCGGCACGCTCCGCAAGCGCCTCGTCGACGATCTGGCGGCTCCGGCTCGCGCTCGTCTCGGCGCGCCAACGGCGCACGGCATGAGCCAGCGACCAGGCCGCGTCGGTGAACTTGACCCAATGGGTAGGCCTGCGCCCTGGGAACAGCTGGCGCAGCTCGTCGATAACGGACGACGGGATCCTGCCAAACGACAGCAAGCCCGCCTCCTGAAACTGGCGCAGCGCGCGGATGTCTTGGATGTTCATCCGGACTCCCTCGAGCAGCCCGCCGTAATCGACCACGCAGCACTCGGCATACAGCAGGATGCTGCGCTGCTCGCGGGTCATGGTGGCAGGGGTGAAGGTCGTAGCGGTTTCCAAAGTTGCCTCCCAGCAGTGAAGGGCGCCGCCGGACGACGGCGCCGGGTTGAATTACCAGCCGAATTTTTCGGCGCAGATCGGGCCGATGCCGCGGTCGATGCTTTCCTGGTTTTCCAGCTGCCGCCCGCACACCGAACACTTGCCGGTCATGCGCCCGTAGGCGACCGCGGATGCAGCCGGGTCGGACGCCACGCGCACGACCTCGGACGCCACATCCTCGGCGCAGTCGCGCGAGCGGTAGAAGCGCCCGTCGACGATTTTGCCCAGGTAGGTCTCGCCCTGCTTCACGTAGATGGCGCCGGGGTTTTTGCCGGCGCCGGCCAGCGAAAACACGAAGCCGGCCAGGCGCAGGCGCGGGCGCATCAGGCCGTTGCAGCGGGCGGTGTCGAACGCGCTGGCAATCACCGACACGTCGACCGGCTTCGCGCCAGCCTCGCGCTCGGCGCGCGCCGCGGCGATCTTGGCGACCACGGCCTGCGCGGCAGCCAGCTGGCGCTCGGTCAGCGCGCCGAACCGGCGCACGCCATGACGCAGGGACGCGGCGAAGCCGGAGTCGCTCGACTCCATCCAGGCGGCGATCTCTGGGTGCAGCTCGCGGAACTTCGCCAGGCGCTCCTCGGCCAGTTTGGCCTCACGCTCGGCCTTGCGGGCCTTGGCCGCGGCCCGGGCGGCGCGCGCCTTGGCCCTTTCCTCCGGCGAGGTCACGTACTCCTTGACGCCCCTGCCGGCGCAGGCGGTGCAGCGGTGGTGGCCCAGGCTGGTCGGGGCATTCCACGCGCCGGAGCCGCCGCACTTCCAGCAGACGGAGACGTACTTCGGCTTCGCGGGCTTCGCGGCAGCCTCAAGGACGTCGTCGAGATCATCGGGAAAGTCGGTGAAAACGGCGGACTTCGCGGCGGGGTTGGTGGTGGTGGCCAGCATTGTGGATCCTCCTAAGCCGTTGACATTGCTCAGGAAAGATCATAACTCTGAATTGCCGGGAAGTGTCGTGAAACGCGGTGAATTAGCGCGAACACAACACTGGGCCGGCCAGGCATCAGGCCGGGATCCCGCAGGAGCGCAGGATTTCCATGATGGCCGCCGATATGAAAAATCCCCGTCTCTCCGGGGTGTCACCACTGAGTCACCATGTCCCTGGCGGGTGGTCCGCCGTCGATAGCTCCGCATGGCAGAGGGCAGGATCGTCGCGTCGGCAATGCTCCGCCTGCATGCTTCAACACCGGCAGGGCCGGTGGCCGTACTAGCAACAATTCGATGATGGTGCCGGTTACGTCTCCGGCGCGGGGTTTCACCGCCGTCTACCTGTGGCCCGCGAGTTTGACCGCGCGGGACTTCAGCCCGCTAACGCCACGGGCGCGGATGGCCGCGTTGCCGCGGGCTGCGACCATCACCTAAGCGGTTGCACCGGCCCGCATTTCCCCAGATCGGCGGCGCCACGTCACCAGGAAGGCGCTGCACAGTGAACCGCTTAGGTGATGGCCCCGGCCTTTTACGTCGCCGGGACGGACGGCGGCGGCACATCTTCGGGAGCCGGAAAGAGGAAAACGGGAACCGCCACGGCGAAATATTACCTCAATTTTGAGCACGGCGCGCCCGACCTGCGCCCGGGGAAAACCCTGAGCACGAAAAAGCCACGACCGCCCGGGGCCTCCCGCGCACGCGCGCCAGACTGCAGATCAGGTGGCGTCCAGCGCCGGCGCCGCGTCGGCGGGGAACTGCGCGCCGGTTTCAGCGTGCACAGCCCGCCGGCCCGTGTAGGCCTGCCAGCGCCGGACGATCACGTCGACGAACCGCGGATCCAGCTCCATGAGCCGGGCCGACATGCCCATGCGGTCGGCAGCGATCAGGGTGGATCCAGAGCCGCCGAAGGCGTCGATCACGATATCGCCCGAGCGCGCGCTGGCGCGCAGCATGCGCTCGATCAGGCCCACCGGCTTCATCGTCGGGTGGTCAGCGGAGCGCTTGGGCTTCTCGTGGTAGATGACCGAGCCCGGCAGCTCCTCGATCTGCGCGTCGCCCGAGACCACCAGCACCGAGTCACCGACCCGCACCGCCCAGCGCCCGTCCTCGAGCCTGGTGATGGCGCCGCCCTCGCCATGCTCGACCACGGTGGTGAGCTTGCGCCCGCCATACCAGCGATGCTTGGCGCCCGGCTTCCAGCCGTACAGGATCGGCTCGTGCATCCACTGGTAGTCCGAGCGGCCCAGCACCAGGGAATCCTTGCGCCAGATCAGGCAGCCGGACAGCTTGAAGCCGGCCTCGACGAACGCCCCGCGGAAATTCAGCCCCTCGGTGTCGGCGTGCGCCACGTAGATGGGCGCGCCAGGCTTCATGACCGAGAACAGCGCCACGAACGCATCGCGCAGGAACTGGCGGAATTCCGCGTCGGCCATGTCGTCGTTTTTGATCGACCCGGCCAGCTTTGACTCGTAGGCCACGTTGTAGGGCGGATCCGTCCAGCAGATATCCGCCTTCTCGCCAGCCATGAGCCGGTCCCAGGCGTCGATCTCTAGCGACGAGCCGCACATGACGCGATGCGGCCCGAGCACCCAGACGTCGCCCGGCTTGGACACCGGATCGGGCGCCACCTCGGGCACCTCGTCGGGGTCGTTTTCGCTCGGCACCTCGGTCACGTTGCCGAACAGCTCGGTCAGCTCGTCGGCGGAGAACCCGACCAGGTCCAGGTCGAACCCATCGGCCAGCAGCGCGTCGGTTTCGACCCGCAGCATTTCCAGATCCCAGGAGACACCCTTCTCGGCCAGGCGGTTGTCCGCGATCACGTAGGCCCGGCGCTGCGTCTCGGTGAGATGCGACAGATCGATGACCGGAACCTTTTCCAGGCCCAGCTTCTGGGCTGCCATGACCCGGCCATGGCCGGCCAGGATACCGCCATCGGCCACAAGCACCGGGTTGGTCCAGCCGAACTCCTTTATCGAGGCGGCGATCATGTCGACCTGCCACGGCTCATGCTTTCGCGAGTTGCGGGCGTAAGGGACGAGATCGGCGACGGGCACCGCCCGCACCTGCAGGGTTTCGATTTGCGACGTAAGGTCCACTGGTTAGCCTCCAGCGCCGGAGCGCTCGATAACGACCACGGAGGGGCCGGCCTGCGGGTCGGCGGCGTCCAGGCCCCAGGCCTTGCGCTCGCCCTCCTGGATGATCTTGATGGTCTCGCTGGTGATTTTCGCCAGTTTGGCCCGCTCGAAGTCCTTCGCCTGGATGGCCTCGTAGGACAGCTTGCGGGCGGCCTGCCATTCCTTGCGGTGCCGGTCAGCGATCTCAGCACGCAGTTTGACCGCGACGTCCTGCACGACCGCGGGGTCATGGGGTGGCTTGGCCGGCTTGGCCGGCTCTTCGCGCGTCTCGGCCTGTTCGGTCGGCGGCGGGTCGGATTGGTCTTTTTTGGTCGCGCCAGGAGTGACGTTGACGGCGGTGACCTGGGTGACCTCGGCGACGTCACCGTCCTCGTCACCTACGTCACCGTCCGGCGACTTCGGCGGGCTGGAGCGCTCGACCTGGACGGCGAGCTGCGCCTCTGCGGCCATGCGGTCGGCGCGCGCGTGGGCCTTTTTTGCCAGCTCGGCGAGATTGGCCGGGCGCTCCCAGCCCTCGCGCTTGGCGCGGCGGGAAACGGCAGCCTTGTCGACGCCGAGCCGGGCGGCAAGCGCGTAGAAGGACAGGGTCGGGTCAGCTTCCCACGCCACGCGGGCGGCTGCCCATTCGTCGGGGGGGAGTCGTTTGTTGCTCATGGTCGGATTGTCACGTCACCACCTGACGGGCGACGATTTCGGCGGGCGCCTCGGGGGACGGCGCGTCGTTACGGACGCATCGTACACCGAGGTCGCGCCCGGTTTTCATTTTCAGGCCGCAGGCGCAGATAGCCGAGGGAGCGTGGGCGATCACGCTCAGGCCGCAGCCCGAGCACCGGAACAGGCGCCCGTCGTCGGTTTTGCGGGAGAGGATCCGGCAGAAGCAGACCTGGCAGACGTGGTCCTCGAGCCTCCACAGCTCGTCGGGCCGATTTTCGGGCCTTTGGCGCGTTTTTTTGCCCACGGACGACCCGAGATATTCACCCCGGTCTTTTTTCGCCCCACGCGCCCGATTTTCCGCCTTTCCAGCCATCATCAGAACAGCCTGAGCTGCGGAAATTGGGCCGCGGCATTCGGATTCGACGTGAAGGCCACCGTGCCGCGGCAGTCACGCAGGGCGCCGACGACCAGCTCGAGCGAGCTTTGGGTCAGCTGCCGGTAGATGGTGCGGGGTTCCCCGGCCTCGACGATGCGCACCGATCGGGGATCCAGGCGGGGCATCTTGCTGGGCCGGTTGCCCTTGGCATTTCGGCCACGCACCCATTCGCGCTCGCGGTTCCAGCAGGACACGCAGAGCCACTTCCCGATGAGCCAGCCGCGGGAGGACATGCGGTGGCAGCGGCTGCAGATCAGGGTGCCCTTGATCGGGGACAGGGACGCCTGCTCTTCGCCAGCGTGGGCGGCGCCGATGGGGCACGAGCGGCAGGAGCTGCGCCGCTCGTCGTGCTGGTCATTGCCGGCGCGCCAGTTGGCGGCGCAGGACTCGACCGAGAGGGTGGCGCGCATGCGCTCGCACCGGAAGAAATTCCGGTCGCAGCCATCGATGCGGAAGTATTCGGGGAGAGTGGTCACGTCGCGCGGGCGGGTGGCCGTTGTTGAGTTGCTCGAATTTTAGTAGGCACCGACCCGGAAGCGCAATGATGAAACGGGGGAGTTACGGGGATGCGTCGGCGCTGGGCGGGATTGCTCAAATTTGAGCTGTAACCGGCGTAACGGCGCCGGTTACGGTTCCGGTTACACCAAAAACCCTTTATAAAACAACAACATACATCCATATAGATGATGATGTAACCGTGTAACCAGGAAATTAAATATACGTATACGCATACGCACACGCACGCGCATACGCGCGCACATGCGCGCGCACACACGCATGGGGTGTATGTTTTTCGCGGTTTCGCGGTTTCGCGGTTACACCGCCCGGAAACACAGGAGTAGCAAGGGTTTCGGCGTAACCGGTGAGGGATTACGCGGGTTTCGGCCATTTTTGCCATGAAAACCCGCGTCGTTGCGTGAGCGAACCCCGTAACCGGGCCGGTTTCAGGCCGGGAGTTTCCGGTTACAGCGCCCACAAAAAAGCCGCCCAGGCGGGCGGCGTAACGGCAAGCGGCAGGCGGACCGGTCACTCGACCCAGCGCAGGTGGTAGGCCTGCGGGTTGCGCCGCGAGAGCACGAACTCGATCATCTCGCGGATGATCATGAGCCCGCGCAGGTGCCAGTCGGTCGGGTGGTCGTCCTTCGGCTCCGGCTCGTGCACGACGTAGACCGCAGGCACCCAGCCGCCGAACATCCCGCGATCGACACCCGGCACCAGCCCACGGACGCGCAGCGGCCTGCCCGGCCAGAAAGCCCCCCAGTTGTTCCGGATCGACTCGTCGAGCATGTCCAGGCCCGGGCCAAACTGTCTGCGGTAGACATCCAGCGCGTCGCGCATGCCGCGTGGATTGTGCGAGATGTGCGCATTGGCATTGGGCACCCTCAGCGCCCGCACCCGGACATTGCCGCCCGGAGCCGACAGGAACCGCTCGAAAGCCGAAATCGCGTCGGTCACCCGCTGCCGGCAGGCCTCCCAGTCCGGGCGGAAGAACTCCGGCCCATCGACCGCGTCCCGGCCAAAGATCTGGTACAGGCCCGGCGCGCCAGCCAGCGCCATGGTCGCCTCAAAGCCGTCGTCCGAGCTGTCCGACCCGATGTACCCGAGGCTGAAAGCGTGGTTCCGGTCGACCCCGGACAGCGGCACCAGGGCCGGCGCCCGGCCTGGGTGGTTGCCCCACTCGTCGAGCCCCATCTCGGCAGCCATCGCCCGGTTGCGCCGGAACACCTCAGCGCGCTGATCTTCCGTCAGCGCGGAGTAGCCGCCGAGCGCCGCCCAGCTCTGATAGCAGCGAGCACGGTATTCGGCCTCAAGCCGATCGGCCTCGTCGATCGAGACGCCATCGACCCGGTACAAGTAGATGTCGATGCGCATGACCGCCACCTACTTGCTGGCTCGCTTGGTCGCGCGCTTGGTCGCGGACTTGGACTCGGCGGTCACCCGGCTCTTCGGCCAGCCAGCCGCCACGAAGTCGGTGACCACGTCGGTCAGCACCGGCACGGCGCGAGACGGGGACTCCGTCTCGGGCGGCGCGTACTTGGCAAACTCGGGCAGCGCCTCGATGAGCTGCTTACGCGTCTTCACGGCAGCGACGGCAGCGCGCAACTTTTGCCTCAGCTCAGACCGCCGTTTGTCCTGCTCGTGATCTTTATCCTCGAGATCGGCGAGCTTTCGCTGCGTCTCTTCGTCCAGCGGCGCGGTGCCGACGGCGGCGATAGAGCGGAACCGGCGGAAGTAATAGCAGACCTCGGCCTTCAGATAACCCCGCAGCTCGGGCTGCTCGTAGACGGCGCGAATCTCTCGCGGCAGGCGCCGCAGCTGGTAGTCCTGCACCAGCTTGGCAGCCTGGGAATAGTAGTCGACGTAAGGTACGTCATCCATGACGGCACGCACGAACGCGTCGCGGCTGTCGTTGGTCAGTCGCATGCTTGCTCCTAGAAATCGCCCCGGAGCCGCCGGGGCAGCGGGCAGGCACGGAGCCTGCGGACGTGGCGGATCAGTTAAGCGGCGGCAGGCCTAGACGGGCGCGCACAATCGGGTCGGATCCCGTGTAGCGGGCCTTCTTCTCGGCCTCGGTCGGCTCGCGGGTGGCCACGACCTGCTGCGGCGCAGCCGCGGCGGTCTTGGTCACGCCGCAGGGCTTGCCGGCGCGCGCCCGGGCAGCCGCGTAGGCCTTGACCTCGCACATCATCTCAGCGGCGACCTCCTTGTCGCCGAGGACGGCAGCGACGGTGCGCACCTGCTCGAGCAGCATGCAATTCTCGTCGGTCCAAGACGTGCCCATGGAGATCCCGAAGGTCACGCCCTGGCCGCCGATGCTGGACGAGCCCATGCAGACCGCGGTGGGCGCGATGTTGGGCGCGTAGGCCGTGGCCACCGGGATCCGGGCAGCCTCGTAGGTGTCACCGCCCACGGTCACCGACTGCGATGCGTTGTTGCCATCGTTGTAGGCGCTCGAGCGGTTGTCGTTGCGGCTGGACTGGCTCTGACCCTGCTGCTGGCCCTGCTGCTGGCCTTGGAGCTGGCCCTGGGCCTGGCGGTTGGAGTTGCTGTTGCTGTTGCGGTTGGCGTTCGTGTTCGCGTTGGACGAGTTGCCCGACCCGACGACGGATCCGCCGTCACCGCCCCGGCCACCCTGGCCGACGCCCACGCCGACGCCCATGCCGACGCCCACGCCGGCGCCGCCCTGGTTGGTCGTGTTGTTGATCGTGTCGCCGCTGGGGCAATTGCCCTGGCAGCCGCTGTTGTTGCTGGCCGCGTCAGCCGCGCCAGCCAGGCCCATGAGGGCCGCGAGAAGGATGAGACGTTTCATGGCAATACCTCGAGGAAGTGCCCGGGAAGCCCGCCGGGCGCGGGTGCCGCAGAGCCGCTGCGGCGCCGGTCAAAAGACGTGGGGTCCGACGTAGACCACCATCCAGTACAGGGTGATGACGGCTGCGGCGCCGGCCAGCCACCACCAGCCGCTGTCGCCACGCCGGGCGACCCGGCGGCGCTCCGGCGTCGACTTCTGTTGCAGCAGCGCCGTCTGCACGAGCGAAGCGTCGGCATCGATCGAGCGCCCGTAGCCGCGGAACGAGCCGTCGCTGAAGCGGGTGTCGAACTTCGGCGGCACGTACTTGGTCCCGATGGGCACCTTCGGGGTCAGGCCGCGCCGGGCGTATGCGGGGGATTCGAGAGCGCCGGCTTCGGCGGC